>VFQP010001383.1_pt1 | contig 32951 bp, 50 predicted proteins | sample 3512351 | NCBI WGS metagenome assembly VFQP01 (sample SAMN10412372, study PRJNA504923) | tailings metagenome | isolation source: Relicate 1 Philex TSF1 revegetated site | place: Philippines: Tuba, Benguet | collected 2017-08-29
ACACACACACACACACACACACACACACACACACACACACACACACACACACACAGTCGCTCCATGACACACTACGCACTGTGATCGAGCGTGAAATACGCAGTGGCACACACACCCCACGAAGGGCTAGCATGAGCAGCCGAGACGATGCCCCCTCCCCTCCACTTGCACCCCCTGCAATAGCACAACCACCCCAACCACCCCATGGTGGGTCTTCAATGGGTGGTGAGCCTTCAATGGTGGGTGTCTCGTCAGTGGGTGGTGGGTTGTCAGTGGGTGGTGGTGGTCATGCACCAGCCCCCCCCCTTGGTGTGTCCCCTGCTTCGCCCCCCATGTCTGCTTTTGCTGCTGTCAGTGCACTGTCATTTGATAGTGGGAGTGAAGCAGTAGCCAGTGGGAGAGTGGCCAATGAGGCAGTGGTGGCTAGTGGGAGAGTGGCTAGTGAGGCAGGCACACCGAGCACCCTTGATGTGGGGAGTGGTGGTGGAACACATCATGGTGGAACGCGTCATGGTGGAACAGAAGAACAACAGCAGCCATCACTATCAAAACAAATGCATGTGGATGATGCTATGAGTGGGTTTCCTGCACCATCTGCGTTTGCTGCATTGGCGCATGTGCCCATGGCGACATCCCCACCCGATTGACGAAGCAGTGTGTGTATGTGTACGTGCACTGTTCTGTTGTGTGGCCTGCAACATTGTAGAAATGCATCACACTAGGAATAGCATCTTGCATTTCCCTTTTTTTTTGATATTTGTTGACAGGCACGTGTACGAGTATGGAGCTGTGGTTATGTCACTCAACAGCGTGCGTACTGTTGTTGAAAACAGGTAGTGATTGCTTAAAACACTGGTGTGTTTCCTTTCAGAGGGTATCTCCCCTGTTTTTTCAAATTTAGGTGATTTTTTTTTCTTTCGTCACATATCCTGGACGTTTGCAAATCCCATATGTACCAATACTCGTGTGTTGTTACTCGTGTCATGTGCGCCACAATGCAGGCGTCATTGCTTCACCTAAAAAACAACTCGTCATCAACCTTGTCCATCCCCTGTAAGCAACCCCCACCGCGGCCGGTGTGTAGAGAAAAAAAACCACATTTCTGGTAACGACGCAGGAAAAATATGATGTGCAGCAACGTCAGGGTAAACATTGAACAGCACAAACTCACCCCCCACATTGTTGAGACATCCACAGCAGCTGCCCATGGGCTCACACAACACCCTGGATGCATTGCCACTATGCATTGTGCACCCAGTGCACACCCAATGCATGGCCTCACACATGTGGAAAGAGGGAAATGCTTTGAGTGGTTCAAAAGAGTTGGGGGTTTACATAATAATCTTGCCCTGTTCCAGGCTGCTCTCCTTGATTTCTTTGTGTGGCAGGATGATGGCGCCATTGAGGAAAATCTCATCCTGTGTTGTGTGTAGGTGTTATGTGAGTGGAGAGGGTGTGCATGTTTGGTATCATATACCAACACGACTACGTACTCACACCCCCTACACACACAATTACTTACCGCAACATGCACATCCTCTCCAATGACACAGTTGTTGTCAATCAGTGCCCATGAGCCAATCTTGGAGCCCCAGCCAACAATGGAGTTGCTCACACGTGTATAGTCATTCAAATGCACACGGTGCAGCACCACAGAGTTGCTGATTCGCACACCATCACCAATCTTGCAAAACTTGCCAATGGACACGTTGGGGCCAATCTTGCATCCCTGTGTTGTTGTTTATATGAATAAAACCATGCAGGGTTGCGCATGCTTCCTGAAAATGCACTACAGCACTGAAAATGCACTCTAACAACAGCACAACATATTGATCCCCAGCACAACACTCACCCCCCCTCTATACATGAACACACTTATACATACATCCATCACCATCAATCAATCACCTTGCCAATCTCTGCAGTAGGGTCCACCACATTGTGCCCAATAAACGCTTCACCCTTGGCCAATGCATTGGGTGTCTTGCGACTCATTGCCTCCACGTGCAGCTTGAGCCCCGTCAAGTAATCCTTGGGTTGCCCAATGTCCATCCAATACCCCTTGAGGTCACATGCATACAGGGATTTGTCTGCTGCAATGGCGGGAAACACTTCCTTTTCGATGGAAGTGGGTCGCAGCTCGATGCGCTTGAGCACACTTGGCTGCAGCAGGTAGATGCCGGCATTGATGCGGTCACCCACAAACACCTTGGGCTTTTCCACAAAACGATCCACCTGGCCCTCATCGTCCATCACCACCACACCATACTTGGATGGATCCTCCACCTATGGGGGGTATACGACATGTAGACAATGACAATGCAGACAATGAAAATGACGCACATACCTTGGTCACAAAGATGGTGGCCTCTGCACCAGATTCCTTGTGCTTGGTGAGGAGGTCCTGCAGGGGAAACTCACAGATGACGTCACTGTTGAGCACGAAGAATGGCTCGCCACTGCCATCATCCAGGATCTCTCGGGCAACAGCAAGGGGACCTGCAGTGCCCATGGGCTCGGTTTCCTGTAGTGATTGTGGGCATGTGGTGCAATCGCAATGTGAGTGCAAGTTCAACACCGTCGTTGTTCATACCTGGGAAGCTGTAATCTTGATGCCCAGCTTGGCCTCCCATTCCTCCAGGAATGCTTGCATTTTCTGTGTGTTCAAAGGACATGTGGCATCAATGATAGTGTGTTTGATGGTTGATGAATCACCATCACATCAACCACACATCGTCCCCAAGAATGAACAACACTCTATCATCAATACAACACCCAACAGCAAACATCACACGCAACGCCATCTCTTCTTGGGATGGACGCATGGCGTTGACTCAAACTGCAAACCAAGTACGTACGTCGGGGCGATAGTTGATTGCCAATACCACTTCATCAACGCCCACTTCCTTGAGTGCCTGTGGGGAACAAGGGTGGGTCAACGACGTGCACACATTGTGCGCACAATGCTTCGAGCACGATGGACCACAAATCAATGCGGACCTCGCACATAATTGCCAAGCAGGGCTTGTTGCACACATCAATGCAACCCTTGGGTACAGTGAGTGTCAGGGGCCTCAGCCTGGTTGGGAGAGGGGGCAAGGCATGCGGTGTAGCGTCTGCAGCGACGCGTGTGGCACGTATAGCGCTAGATATATGCTTTGACCAATGGGGCATACATACCTGGTGCCATAGCCACCAACAAGAATCAATGCCTTCATACTGGCGGTGTGGACTAGCCGATGTGATCGGGGAGGATGGCGTGTGAGAGAGCGTGTTGTAGTGTGGAGCGTATGTGCAAGTTTTATTGATGCGAAATGTATGTGGGGTGAATTTTGTGCGTATATCTTTTGTTTTTGGGATGATCAATGTGTTTTTCAATGTGTGGGGCCGGGTGTCTGTGTCTCCTCGCGCGTGTAGACTTTCTGCCAATCACATACCCTGGCAGCACAACACAGCAGCACACGGCACATACAACCTGCAGCAAACATACAGCAGTAGCACACACACTATGATGTCACTCTAATGCCATTCTAATGCACCCAAAACATGTTGTGGTTGCGTGGCAGCAGGAGGAGGTTGTCATGCATTGTGTCATGCAGTGCTCTGCAGAGCATTTGTGGTGCTGATGGCGCAGCATTTTTGCAAACAGATGGGTTGTGGAATTGCACGATTGAGAGTGTATGCACCACAAGCAGGCGTATTTTCACCGTGAGCAGTAATGATCAAGCTCAAACACAACCAAAAGCACAAGGTCTGCTACTGACAAAACTGACAATCACCATCAATAATCACACATGCCAAACCCCCACGTACAGATACGAGACATGCAAGCGTCATTGACTTTAGCATCACCCCATCAGAGGCGATGGCGCGTTTTCAGGCGTGGCAATCCCAGCATTGGCTCGCGCCATCATCGCTGCTCAAAGACCCCACCACGTACACCTTGCAACCCACCCTCTTGCCATTTTGGCTCTTTGAAGCTACTGTAGAGACACAATACAGTGGTGATGTGCGATCAGAGGTGCGACCAGAGGGACTAGGCAATGCCCAGTCTGCATGGCGTCGCACTGCATGGCATCGTGCACCCCAACAGACCTACACATGGGACCAGCCACACATGCAGGTAGTGTGATATGGGTACTTTCTCTATGTATGATTGTATGTACATGTGTTGTCAACATACAACAGGTGTATGCATCCTACATGTATCGCCGGGACCTTGCCCATGCCGCACAAGTGAGCAATGCATTAGCCAGCGCACGCCCCATGCATAGTACACCACATGAGAAACAACAGCAGCAGCAACACATAGTGGATGCATCATTCCCAAAAGACGTGGTGGTACAAACGCCCGACGTGCGACAGGCAATTGCATGGGAATTTGCATTACGAGCATTGCGAGACCATGAGGTAGTGCGTAGTGTATTGGTAGTGACCAAATCTGTACTCCATCACACATATGCAACCACCCACACGCAGACACATCGTGCAACATCCCTTTTGCAGGCCCATCACGGCCCCGAGCATCATGTCCGTGACGTACAAATACAACTGCGTGTGCTGCATCGACGTGCCCGGCTGCTCTATCTCCCAGCATATGTGTTGCGTTATGTGTTTGGAGTGACATTGAATGCACATGGAGAGCGGAGGGCCAATGAGTTTTTGGCATTGGTGGGTGGAACACGTATGTGATGAGTTTGGGTGTGATTGTATATTTGAGTGTATGTGAGTGTATGTATATGCGCGTGGATGTAAAAGCACAGCCACGTGTGTAAAAGCACATGTGTGGGTGTGTAAAAGCACGCCCCACCCATGCTCCCACATGCCCACTTTTAAACCAACCCACCCACCCACCCATCCACACAGGTGCTGCATCAGTCACAGGGGAGCGTCACTGGTGCCCCCGTAAATCCCAAGCAGCTGCAGCAGGTACACTAGGCCTTTTGGGTGCTGCAGCAACCCTGTGCACCACAATCCCATTCACAGCCATGCACGATCCCTCGCCCCAAATCCTCACTGTTGATCTGCTGGTCGGCATGTCCCTCGCAGCCATCGCAGCGGGCGCGGCATCGCGACTTGCACCACAACTCACACGTCGCCGTGCCGAACAGCAACGTGCGCAAGAAGAGGCTGCAGAGTATGAGCGCATTGTAGCAGGGCCCGGGATGGGGGGGGGCCCTTCCGAGCATCCCATGGATGAGGAGGCCCTTGCTGCTGCGCAATGTGTGGCCGAGTGGCGTCGATGGGAGGAGAGTGAGGCATGGCAGTGGGATGAGGAGCGTAGGAGGATATGGGCGGAGCGGTTGTGGCGGGAACAGCACCGGCGACGATTGCAGCGGGCGGCATGGAGGGCCCGGCAGGAGCAACAGGCAGCGCGCTTGCAGTGGGAGGCGCAACGTGAATCACGCCGACAACAAAAGTATGGTTGCGATGTGTGTGTGGTGTGGTTGAGTGTTTTGTGTGTTGTGGGGAACATCATGTTCTGTCTTGAAATCAATATGTTGCCGTGTAGTATCCAAGTACACGATCAACCACCTCACGTGCACCATTATCGACAGCACCCACTCAAATGCACCCCCAGGTATGGGTCATCAAGGCAGGATGGCATGGGTGGTGAGTACTTTACCAACACAGTTCGTGGTGGCAGACGTAGTGATTGGTTGGGGTATTATCGACTGTTGGGATTGGATGCAACTGACAGCACATCCATAAGGTGTGTATTACAAGTGTATTACATGTGTACATGATGTTTGTGTGATGATCACCAGCATGTGGTGTGTATACGAGCAGGAAAAACGTGCAATCACAATCAAGGGTGTGGTGGAACAATCCTACACAACCTCCCCTACACAACCTCCCCTACACAACCTCCCCTACACAACAGTACCCACCAAGTCAAGGAGGCGTTTAGACAAGCAGCATTGAAATGGCACCCTGACCGCCTCAAGGGGGCGAGTGAACAGGAGCTTGCACGTGCACACAGCCGCTTTCAGCAGGTGATAGAGGCGTACAATGTGCTCAAGGATCCTGATATGAAACACAATTATGACAGGGGGACATCATGAAGTGTGCAGTAAGAGCACCTGCTTGCGAGTGCTGCCAATGTGTTTTCACAAGAACATGGTATTTAATGAGCTTTTTGATGATCGTTGATGATGATTTTCATAGCGCTTGTGCAACAAGACCAACACACGTCAACACATTAACACGTCCAGTGCCAGCAGCATTCCTATGCACAGCATTGCAACTCAGCCCACCCATAATCTCCTCTCAGCGACCGTTACTCCTTGAAACAAGTCGGTCATGCTGTTTGATTCATAATACATTGATACACAGCTGCACGGTCTTGCTCCCCCTGCTGGAAGCAAGCATCCGTGACACCACGAGGGCCGTGCAGCCTGGCCAACCATTTGGTAGTGCACTAGAGGAGCGGATTGTGTAATATGAAACCGAGGTAGGATGTTGTTCAGTTCAACATCACCAACGACAGCTCTGGATTTGGTTTGAAAATGTTTGGTACAAACATCATGTGGACACACACAGGCCTGCCTCTAGAGCAAGCAACAGCGGGCAGGGATGCGGAATATCAGCACGCAGGCTCAAAGATGCCATCATGCTCACTGCCACAGTGGTGCTTATTTGCATCTCTCTGTACCATGCAAGTACACTTCGTGCAGTCACACAACAACGCACATTGAGAACCAAGGTATTGTCACGGTCATACTTGAACCGTGCTGCCACCGACGTGACAACAGGTAAGGTACTGTGGCACAGATGTGTACACGTTGTACACAGAGGAAATAGGAAACAAACAACACTCTTGTACAACAACAACACCACACACACCATCCAGGTGCTAAAACCCTTCCAGATGGTGGTTTGCAGGTGGTCAATCAAATCACATTTGATACCCAGCAAGCCAAGGTTATGCGTGCAATGGAACAGCGCATCGCAGTGCAATCAAACCCCGCCACCAAGGTTGCAACCACAACGACGACCACCACCACCACCATGACAGACAGCAATGCAGCAGCAGCTGCCGCTGCTGCCAGCAAAGCTGCGGTGAGTGATGCTGCGAGTGGTGCTGGGGATGGCAACGCTGCTGGTGGCAATGCTGCTGCTGGTGGGTCAGGATTGGTGACGAGTGCCTTTGCTGGGTTGATACCAGAAGCAATACCTGGTCAGACATATAGTGCAAACAAGGGCACCACTGCATTGCCTGGTGCAAAAACCACCAAAACGACGGCTGTGACAGATGTGGGGGGGGGGCTTGCTGCACGAGATGGTGGTGCATCATCATCATCGTCATCATCGAGTGTGCAAGGCAACGCAGCAGCTGGAGGTGCAAGCGGCACAACCACCACAACGGCAAGCAATAAAAAAATCGGAGGGCAAACACAGGGCATGAGCCAAGCGGCAGATCCCACCATCCTCCCCACATTACCTGCTGATTTCAATTGGAAGGTCTACTTACTCTACCACCCAGACCTTGCAGCTCGTGGCATCAACAACCAAGCCAAAGCTGTCGAGCACTGGCTACAATATGGGCAATACGAGGGACGTGTGTACCAACGACTGTCTGTGCTCATGCGGTACACCGCATGTGGTGGATTGACCAATCAACTCTATAGTCACATTTCTGCATTGACCCTCGCAGCTACATTGGGTGCAGAGGTTGTGTTGCCACCAGCACTCACACGAAGTAGCTTTGGGCATTACTTCAGCATGTTTAAGGAATTGAATCAAGTGACATGGAGTGCGGTGCCATTGGACAGTTTGATTGATGTGGATCATTATATTGGCTACTGGAAGGAACGTGGTATCATGCTGCACAAGGTATGTGTTGTGAGTGGGTGGTGTGGGTGGGGCGGTTTTTGTTTTTATTGGCATCATGTGGGCATTGGTATTGTCTTTTTGGGGGGTGTCTGTGATACACCTGCAGTGTTTCCCTGTGTGATTTGTGTACTTGTTTTGTATACAGCATGCATTATTGCTTGTGTCACAACACACAAAACTCACACAGACACCACCGTTGTTGTCATTTCCCGACATGGCAACCCCCGAGGTGGCATACATGAACTATGAGATGCCAGGTATCAATGAACAGTTTGTCACACAAATGTCCAACATCTACCAACAACGACTGCTGCTTTCTCAACTGGTATGGGTATGGGTGGTTGGTGTTGTTGTGATTGGTGGTGCACTGGTGGTGCATTGGTGGACGTGGGATGCACATAATACACTCCATGTATGTACATGCCATGTACAAACACCAAATGCGTACGTGTGTGTCTATCTCTTCCACCTCTCTCTTTGACAGTGGCATCGCACAACCACATCAACATGATCACATCAACACACAGGTGGAGCGTGCACGTGCAGCAGTGGTGGGGCATGCAGAAACACTGCGGCGATTGGATCCCACGCTTGCTGTCAACTATGTGGTGTTGGATCTGCCATGCACATTCTTCATGCTTGCACACCTGGGGTATGTTGTGTGATTCGTGCTGTGCATGAAAGGGTGCATGTATGGGGTGTGCACAGTAGTGACCAAGCAGGTTATGGTGACAATTGGTGCAACATGTTGCCGAAAACACACATCCCCACACATTATCCACATCCCTATCCACATCCCATACCCACACAATCATCCACACACAATACACAGTGAAATGGAGCTCCCTAAAGAAGCAGCTCGTAGCCTCCGCCTGCCACCTGGCATTGTGGCACTGGGTGACAAGGTGGTCAATGGCATTGCACAAGCAAATGCAGGGGAACGTGACTTTAATGGCATCCACTTGCGATTGGAGAGTGATTCTCGTGATTGGTCGGAGATTTTGGGCGGCCGTGATGTACGTGGGGGGTGGGGGTGGGGGGGAGATATTGGTGTGCACACCTGAGTGTGCATGCTGTGTGTGTGTGTGTGTGTTGAATACTGCATGTGTGTTTGTCATATGTTGCATGGTATACTGCGTGTGTGTGTGTTTTGCATACACATGATGGCACTCGTATCCCCCCAAGCTGCTCCCCCCCACATCCCCCCAACATACAACGCACAGGCATTTTGGCAAAACTATGTGAATGCAATACGCACTGCAGGGCTCACAAATGAATTGCCACTGTATGCAGCAACAGGATTGTTGAGTTATGGAGCAGAAGACGGTACGGGGATGGATTGGGGATGGATTGGATATTGCGGTTGATTGCACCGTTTGAGTTGTATGTGCAACCACAACCGATGGATGCAAATACACATGCAGCATGTACACATTCAAGCATCAAATCACCAATTACACTACCACCAAATAGCTATGCGCACTGACCCTCCACCACCCCCAAAACAACCGCAGAGATGACAACAACATTGCGCAAGCTGACTGAAAATGGTTGGGCATCGTCTGTCGTATACAAAGAACTCTACCTGAACAAGGAGGATCAGGAAAACTTGAGCTCCGAGCAAAAAGCACTTGTTGATTTTGTTGTGCTCACACGTGCACGTACAGTAGTGGGATTGGGATCATCTACGTTTTCCTACTACTTGCGTGAGTATCGGGCACTCAATGGGTATACCAAGGCAGATACAGTGTTGGCTGATGCCTCTGCAATTGGAACTGATGATTTATTTATGGAATGTGGTATGCTGTCCCATGGACCGTAGATGATCCCCCATTCATGATGATGATGATAATGATGGTGGATTGATGGCATGATGGACTCTGTTATTGTGATGACTGTACGTACAATTGTGATGGGAAAACGTTGTGGTGCTGTCACTTGTTGTATTATACATGTTGTGGTGTTTTGCAATGGGACGATTTACTCGACTGTTTCTTTTGTTTTCACGTTTACATGGTCTCCCATGGTCTCTCGTTACGTGGTCTGGTTGTACATGGTCTGGTTGTACATGGTTCTCGTACAATTTTGTTGTACTGGTGTTCCAGTGGTTGTCTGGTTGTGGTTTCTCTTTCGTCATGTGTTGTGTTTGTCATGTGTATGTGGCTGCTGCACAAACAGACACACACACGCAAACAGACACACACGCATGTATGCCACCTTGTTGGCTGCAGTCCATACAAACCAAATCCACTCCGTGTTATTCATGTTTTTTCAACTTTATGTTTTTCCAACAGCACGCATGTGATGGTGATGGCGTGTTGAGTATGCTGCGTTTGTGTTGCTGTCCTGCGTTGCCCCTCTCTTTTCCAACTGGCACCCCCTTGCAGTTTTTTAAGGGGGGTTTCTGTTTTCATGATTATTATTATTTGTCACACGCACGCCAGTGTGTGTACGCGCCAGTTGAAGCGCAATCAACCTGTTGCTGAAACCGTCTTCTGTGTATGGTGTACCTCTGATGGTGTACCCCTGCATTGCTGAAGCATGTCACATGCAGCATGTTTGCAGTGAGTATAGTATTTTTACTTTGGTACACACAGCGGTAACAGCAAATAAATGAAAAACCTATTGCCAAAATAATACCCATGTCAGGGCCTTTGTGTCGTTGTTTTGTTCTCCCTATTGGGTGTTTTCGTGTTTACATGTAATCATATTGCATGTTCTCCCTTGCTTGCTCTCTCCTCTCTCCGCTCTCCATGCCATCCCATTCACCCCCATTTTCCCGTGGGTGCTACCCGAGCTTGTCTGGGTCTGACTGGGGCAGGGCCTCAAATCGCTGACCACTGGATGCCCGCCACCGCCGCACCAGCAACAGACCCCCCAGCACCACAGCAGTCACTGCCACCACTGTGCAATGTGGACACATGCATAGAAGATAAGTTCCATCCCATGTGAAGACAACAATTGTGTGCAAAAAAAAGAGCATGCAAAAGCAAAAAAAACACAGCATGCACCATCCCCCACTTGAAAACAACACATACCTACTGCCACCACGGTACCCGGGGGCACCCCACCACCAAACCCACTGATGATGCCCGTCAAGTTGCTCGACACTGGGCCCGGTGGTACTGCTGGGCCCGGTGGTAGTGCTGGTGCGGGAACAGGTGCCATGGAAGGGTCACTACTCTTTGCTGCATCATCATCAGCATCATGCATGGTGGCATCATCATCATCTCTACTCTGAATGCCCCCCGGTACAACCTCCACAGCAGTAGCAGCAAGCACATCCTCAATCTGCTGTCGAGCTGCCAAGACACCTGCAGCCTGCTGTTCCAATGCTTGTAAATCCACACCATCTGGTACCACAATCAGTTTTCTTAATTGGGATCCCTCTGCGTCATTGGATGCTCTTGTTTCTGCTACAAACAATGCAAGCATGCGTTCACGGGCACCAGTGAGCTCTGGGATGGCTGCTGCTGCGGCAATGTCATGGGGTGCAGTGACATTGGGAAGATGCCATGCACCTACTTGGCGATATCCTGTGGTGGTGGTTTGTGGTGGTGTTGGGGTCTGGTGGTGTATAGTGTGTATCACCATAGTGTATGTATCACTGCCACAGGTGTATCACCATCACAGGCATACAAGATTTGCATACAATATTTGTTATATGCCACTATGGCATCGCATCCCGTTGGGTAGGCAACACATCATTCCATCCTCATCCTCATCATTCCATCCTCATCATGGCATCACCGTACCTGTATCCAATACCAACACTGTAGAGTTGTTTATATTCCTATCCCAAACCAGCACCAATGTGGTGCCATATGGTCCTGCAGTCACAGCATATGGGTAGCCATACTGTTCAGTGGAGATGTGTACAGATGGCGATCCAGTTGCCAATGCAAACCCCACCAACTGTGATTGCATGGTGTGTGTGGTGAAATTATTATGATGATAAGAATAAGAATAAGAAGAAAAAGCACATATACTACGAGCAACATGGGAATGATGTTCAACAAGGTATGGATGATCATATGCTACATACAGCAATACACTGTATGTACACATCCACATATGCACATGTATCATGCATGGTGTTTCATGTGCAACCACCCACATCCCCCCCCTTGCCCTTACCTCTTTCCCTTCTCGATTGGCCACCAGCAGCACCCCTCCACACCCATCCAGCACCATACTATGTGGCACAACCAACCCCCCCTGCTTGCCCTCCACCATCAGATCCTTGACATGCTTCCCACTCGCATCAAACACCGCCACACGTGCATTGCAATACCCATCCGACACGTAGACATTGCCATCAGAATCCAATTGCACATGGGTGGGTTTGCACAAATGCAGGGGTCCATTTCCAGGCTCCCCCTCTGTGCCAATGGTCATCAACACATTGCCCGTGTGAGGATCCATCTTGATCACCTGATGCCGTCCCACGTCGGTCACCCACAATGCACCATCCCGACCCAAGGTGATCATGTGCGGCATGGAAAGTAAATCAGTCCCCATTGCACGTAGCACACGACCCGTATCTTGATCAAGCAGCAAAACAGTGGGTTGTTGGATGTAGGAATCATAGACTATACGATTTGTGATGGGATCAAAGGAGTTGGTCTCCCATGCACGGCTACCCCTGTGCAAGACCCACATAGTGCTGTTGACGCCCAATGCCACCCCTGTGACCTGCCCCAACGCGATGCCTTCGGGGTGATTGGTTGGGGTGAATGAGGATGGGGGGGTCCATAGGTCCGCGGTGGGGGTTTGCAGGGTGCTGTGTGGGTTTACACCGCCAGCCTGTGTTGTTTTGGGGTGGGGATATGTGTGGTGTATGTGTGACTGCATATGCACATGTGCGTGTGGTTGTATGAATATGCACACATGTGCAATCTTGTACACATGCTCCGCAACAACAACAGCATCACCGCACATCTACCTGGTCAATCCTGTTCGAGTCCCCAATATCATAGCATGACATAAACACAGGTCGCTGACTGTAGGACATGAGGTAGAGATTGCACATTTCGTTGGAATGGGTGGGGCCTGCATAGACATAGTCTGTCTCCTGGGAACTGTTGAATATGCATGTTGTGGTTATGTGATCTCCTGTGATTGGTGTTTTGGGGGTGGGGTGGGGATACGTGGGTATGTACGTGTGGGTGTGCCTTGACGATGGGCAGCAACAACACGACGGGGTGTGAAGCATAATGTGTGTTGTGCGGTTATTCCACACACTATACACCCTTGTACACAATGCACACCACTGTAAGTCCCAATCATACATGTACCATCCTTGATACCACACCCCTCGCACCCACACAGGCTAGGCATACCTGGCATGATGGCATGCTGCCCTGTTGGGTAAAAGCCCTGTGGCAGCTGTGGGCTGTTTTCCATCAACCGCTCTGTATATGTGCTGTTCCATGCCCTAATGTGTGGTGGAGAGCGTGTTGTACAGAGTGTGTGTGTTGGGCTTGCAATCACAATGATGCAAGAGGAATACACCAATCGCGCCACCCCCAAACCAAACCATACCGTTCAAGATACACAGAACGTCCCATCCAGTGCGTATGTACACGAAATGCAAACGTGTTGATGGGCTCATATCCCCGGTAGCAACAGTGATTGACCACATCATACTCATCATGCCCCGGTGGGATGGTGAAGAAACTGGCAAATGCAATCACCCCCGCAGATAGGGGTGTTGCACGGGTGGAAAAGCGGATGCGTACACCACTGCTGTCGTTGGCGGGGCGTGCAGTGAGGTAGTGCACCTGCAGGACGAGCTGATTGAATCCACTCCCCGGACCCACTGCAAAGCTGACATTGTCAGGCATGACAAAGGCAGGTGCGTTTTTACCCCAGCCCCACATGAAATTTTGGTTGCCAGTGCATATGGCATGGCCGAGGCATTCCCATGCATCCTCATCATGGTTTGTAATCCCGTCGCAACCTGGATGGTATATTGAAGGTGTTCACATACTAGGTGACGCCCTTGTGAAAAGCATCAACCACCGCGTACATACCAAACAGTAGCATATGGTGCACCACTTGTTGTTCTGCTAGTGGTTGCACCTCGAGCAAACGAGATGCATTCTCGGGTATGTTGACGTTTATGCATACATATGTATCTTCTTGGTCTATCTGCTTTGGTGGCACAATGACGTCCACCCAGTGGTCCTCTTGTGGTGCTACACCACAGATGCTGCACACCAAGAGCAGCAGCAGGGAGGGCGCCAGGCGGGGCGACATCGCGCCTCTGCTTCAACCCCTCTTTGTTGTAGAGTTACAATGGTCTAGCAACAACCCTCACGGGTTATGTGTGAGCATCGTGAGTGCATCAAGGTGGTACGAGGGCTGGTGAATACAGGGGCAAACCCGAGAATGTACAGCGAATGTGCAGATGCAGCACTGGGTTGTAACAAGTAGCCTGGCTCCCTAAGTGTGTGTATCTGTCCTGGATTGTGTACACAAGCCACTGCGTTGTGCTGCGTCGAACGATTCGCAAGTGTGCCTGTGCTGTGCATGCGTGTGGGACAAAATATTTTGGGCATGTTTTTCATTGTTTTCGTTGTCAGTATATGCACTACATTGCATTGATCAATCACCCCGCCATAGTAATGACGGATGCCCGGATGTTTGCTGCAACAGTACACGACGATGATCAGACCCGAAAATCACACAAGCCTCGTGTCGCACCACACAATGATAGCTCCCAGGTGCTCAACTGTATCCACCCTGTGCGTGGCATACGTGACTTGATGATGAGGTATGCTTGTTTGTACCCAGTTGGATGTGAGCCATCAGATGCATCCGCACCCACACCACCCACCCACAGGCAGGGTATACGCCCACCAAATCACATGGCCCACAACCGCAAGGCCATCAGTCGCAAGTCGGATGAAAACAAGCAACGCAGACAGGCACCAGCACCACAAACACAGCCTCGCAAACCACAACCAGCACCACGGTGTGTTTTTGTTGTGCAGATGATGTGTATGCCAGATGTAGCACGCATACACACACACATGCAGGCCACTGGGTAGCAAGGACTATGTAGCAGACAACATTGCCAAGGCTGCCACAAGTCGACGCCCAAAAAGTGGGGACTCCAAGGCATGTGTGCATGTGGGTGCGTATACAATTCCATCGTCATTCCACGAGATAACGTCCACCTACCAACAGGATCAGGATTGGCGTGCCAAGCCAGAGTATGGCAAGGTGCCCAAGTACTTGCAAGAACGCAAGATGCAGCTTGCAGTGCAGTATGCACAGGAACAGGTATGTATGTTGGGGTAGTATTGGGGCACAAAACACATCGCCGTGCACGATGAGTGCATGAAGACAACCAAAACACACACCAGGCTGCGAAACAAGCAGCAGCAGTGCCTGCGGGGATGAGACTGATGGGGGATGATGAGCGACAGGAAATGCTCACGATGCTGAAACGCAACCGTGCAAGTGTGCAGGCTGAAATACAGGTACAACGCCCACCACTATCAAGTAACAATGGCATGTATTGCACACTTATTGTATTGCACAATAGTATTGCACACCGCACACCCCCCTAGGCCCTGCCGTTTGTGCTCGAGACACCCAGTCAGATCCAACGCAAGGACGCGCTGCACAGGCGCATTGCAGAGATAGAGGATGCGCTGTCGTTGTTTAGCAGGCCACAGGTGCTGATCAAAATCGACGAGGCATCGTGAGGGTGGTAGCAGAGGCTCATGTGGTGTTTTCCAGAACCACCAATTTGGAAGAACTAATCTTCATGATCAATAATATAGTGTTGTGATACACATCAACACACATCATCAACACATCAAAACCGCACCATCACAAAACTCTCTCTAGAAACATCACATCTCATCACAGCAGCCACCAAGAACCCACCCTCCCGTGCACCCAATTTCCCTCAATCTCCGCGGCATAAATGAGTGTTGCGGGATTTGATGTTGGCAATGCAGCATCGTGCGTCGCTGTTGCCAGGAAGGGTGGCATCGATGTGCTGCTCAACAAGGAAAGCAAACGAGAAACACCCTCGTGCGTCTCATTTTCCTCAAAGCAGCGATTCCTTGGCACGGATGCATCCACCTACTTGTCTACCAACCCAAGAAACACGGTGACACAACTCAAGAGACTGGTCGGGCGCCAGTGGGGCGATGCCGAGCTGCAGCGTGACATTGGCAAGCTGCCCTTTGTCATCAAGGAGGGGCCCAACGCCAGCGTGCTCGTAGAGGTGCAATATATGGACAAAAAGGCAGACTATACGCCAGAACAGCTCATTGCTATGATGCTGGTCGACCAAAAGGCTATTGCCGAGGCAGAGACCCAGGGACCCATCACCGACTGTGTCATCTCCTGCCCCAGCTTTTTCACAGAGGCAGAACGCTATGCCATGATGAGCGCATCGCAGGTGGCAGGGCTCAACTGCCTGCGCATCATGAATGAAACCACCGCAATTGCACTTGCGTATGGCATTTACAAGACCGACCTGCCTGAAACAGATCCCGTGCATGTTGCCTTTATAGACTTTAGCCACAGCTCATATCAGGTGTGTTGGTGGTGATTTCCTTGTTAGGGGGAGAATGTTTAGTGTGTGATGATGTTGTTCGTGATGCGCTGACATCATTGACAGGTTGTGACACACCTATGTGCATGTGTTTGTACATAGTACACTTTGTTGTTTGTACAGTAACTGTTATCTTTACAATATTGTTTTCTTACACACACACACACACACAAGCTCTTACACACACAATCACTCACAAAACCAACAGGTGAGCATTGTGGCATTGAAAAAAGGGCAGCTGCAGGTGCTTGCCCACACATGGGATCGCAACTTGGGTGGGCGTGACTTTGATAATGTGCTCTTTGACCACTTTGCTGCAGAGGTACAGGAAAAATACAAAAAGGACATTACTACCAACCCCAAGGCCAGCTTCCGCATGCGCCTGGCCTGTGAAAAGGTATGTAGGGGTGTGTGGGGCTGTGTTGTATATTGTGTGTGGAGTGGGGCTGTATTGTAGAGTGGGGCTGTGTTGTATATTGTGTGGAATGGGGCTGTGTTTGTTGATACATTGCCTTTTTGTATCCGCCTACCATGACCACCACCACCACCACAACAACAACAACAACATCATCAACAATACAGTTGAAAAAAGTGCTCAGTGCCAATAGTGAAGCACCCATCAACGTCGAGTGCCTCATTGATGACATTGACTTCCAGTCAAGCATGACCCGTGATAAATTCGAAGAGCTGGCTGCATCATTGGTGGAACGTACCAAGCAGCCACTGTCACAGGTAAAGATGGGGTTTGAAAAACGCATTACTTGTGGGGTGTCATGGGATGTCACACCAAAACCCACATCAACATCATCAGGCAATGGAGTTGTCTGGCATCAAATTGGACAAGATTAGCTCTGTGGAGTTGGTGGGCGGCAGTAGCCGTATCCCCTCTGTGTTGCGTGTGTTGAAAGATTATTTTGGGCACGAACCCTCACGTACCATGAATGCCAAGGAAGCAGTGTCACGTGGGTGTGCATTGCAATGTGCCATGCTGTCCCCCATCTTCCGGTATGCGTGTTGATGATGCGTGTTGTTGATGGTGGTGCGTTTTTGCCATCTTGATGTATGTAGTTGGCCATACATGCACAGTCTTGTCTGCACACGTCACGCCCATCCCACCTCAACACCCACCTCATCATCCTCACCACCACCACATCCCCCCACACCGCAACACAGCGTGCGTGAGTTTGAGGTTATTGATGTCTTCCCCTATGGCGTCACCGTGTCATGGGAAAAAGATGGGGAGCTCGTCACCTCGCCTCTGTTTGAGCGTGGGTGTGCTGTGCCCAGTGCCAAGATGCTTACATTCTTCCGTGCACAGCCTTTCTCTGTGACAGTGCAGTATGCAGAGGATGCACCCCTACCAGAGGGCTTTGACAGGCGTATTGGTACATTTGAGATTGGGCCTATCAAGCTTGCTCCTGGGCAGGTATGTAGAGATGTGGGGGTGGGTGGGTGGTATGTGTGTGTGTGTTGTGTAGTGATTGTGCTTGATGACCATTGTGTAACCCTTGTGTATGTGTGCAATTATTGTGTACAAACGTGCGTCATTATTACTTCAACACACACTGTTTGTGCTGGTGTTCCCCTCCCCACACATGCCCCATCCCCCCTCTCTTCATCTACAGGAAAAAGCCAAACTCAAGGTCAAGGTCAAACTCAACCTGCACTCTATTGTCACATTGGAAAGTGTGCAACAAATTGATGAGGTAGAGGTGGAGGAACCTGCTCCAGCAGATTCACCAAAGGATGCCGCACCTGCTGCTGATGCTCCCATGGCAGAGGATGGCGCAGCAGCCAATGGGGAGGTATGGGTGTGGTTGGGTGGAAGCCTGTCCAGCACACAGTGCTGAGAAAAGACAGCAACAATTACTTGTATTGACCTTGACATCACAACACATTCCCACCCACCTCATCATCACCCCCACCCCATCCCCATCCCCAGGCCCCCGACGCAGCAGCACCCATGGACACGGACGCAGCCCCCACAGCAGACACTGCTGAACAGCCCAAGATGATTAAAAAGAAAAAAGTGAGCAAGAGCGACGTCCCATACACCGCACACACTGCTGCCCCTGCACCGACCGACTTGCAGCGCATGTTTGAGGCTGAATGTGAGCTTGCATTGCAAGCTAAAGTGCAAGAGGAGACCAATGAACGCAAAAACGCACTCGAGGCTTATGTCTACTCCTTGCGCAACAAGCTGTACGATGTGCTGGCAGATTATGTGAGTGAGGTTGACAAGGCAAAGATTATCAAGACGACAGAGGATTTGGAAGAGTGGCTCTATGATGAGGGCGAGGATCAGCCAAAGAGTGTGTATGTGGCCAAGCTGGATGAGCTCAAGGCAATGGGGGAGCCTATTGAACAGCGCTATCAGGTGCTGGGATGGTGTTTTGGTTGTGGTGGTGGTTGTGGTGGTGGAAACATGGGGTGTTTGTTCAAAAATAGACCACTTCTCAACACACACAACCCAACAAAAACAGGATGATCAAACGCGGGGTGCTGCAGCAGCATCGCTGGCAGACGTGTGTGCCCGCTTCCTGTCAGTGGTCGACTCGGACGATGCTGCCCACTTGAGTGAGGAGGAGCGCACCACTGTACGCACTGAGTGTGACAATGCACTCAAGTGGCTGCAGGAAAAGCAGGGGTTGCAATCGCAGGTCGCCAAATCGGAACCTGCAGTCCTCACAACAGCAGATATCCAGAAAAAGCAGGATGTGGTGGGGCGGGTGTGCACACCCATTACCACCAAGCCCAAACCTGCACCACCCAAGGTGGAGGAGCCCAAACCCATGGACACAGACGTGCAGGATGGGGAAGAGGCGGTGGGCGCAGAGGGCGAGGACACCGCAGGGACAACCGAGGCTGGCAAGGAGGAAACCATGGAGGATGCTGCGTAGTTGGGTTGTTGGGTTCTTGTGTGTTGGAGAGGTTGTTATGGGTAACACGATTGTGTGCAACATGTGTGTGGTAGGTGCAGCGTGGACGACGTGCTGACTTGGCAACAACTCCCTCTCCATTCGTTCTCTCATATCACACCGTTTATTCTCAAATCATAAAGCTCATCAATCCCAACCGTACTGCCACTCGTTGCTGTGTACGCCCCACAACCCATTCCTTGTCCACGCACGTAATCACAGCACTGTGCCTCGCAGCGTGGAGTATTCGCTGCATTCAGGTGTGCTACATGCTTCCAGCATGCGAGCACTGTTGACAGAGCCCACTGTCAGCCCTGCGAGCTGTGTACGCCCAGCATCTCAGGTATAAAGCACCAACACTTGGAGTGGCACGCCCACGACATGCCCATTGTGCACCCATTGCACACTCATGTATCCACAGGCCCGTCGTGGCGTGCCGCAGAGCCCCTGGAGGCATTGGTCGGGCTGCCACCGTGCACAGATTGTCCTGGCTTCAGCAGTTTCTTCAGACAGACAGGCAGTGGCCAGCTTGGCCCCGGAAAAGACGCTGGGGAAGAATACGTTTTCAACGGGATTTGAAAAGGACGACGCGGAGCTGCGCAGGTGATCGAGGGAATGCTGTTGTGGGGATGCTGGTGGGTTTGTCTAGGGTTGTCTGGTTGTGAGGGTTGCTGTTTGACGGTTGTTGTATTTATGTATCAGCAACATGGTGTCTCTCACTCCACCATATCCTCACACATCCCAACCCCATACATCATCCCCACCCATCACCCCACACAGCTTGCTCAAACGAGTAAGCCTTGACGTAGCTGAACGACCGCTGGAGGACCTCAACACATTCAGCAACACGGCGACGCAGGATGTGCGCGCGCCCAACGCCGCACCATTGGGCGGGCGCATCGCCACAGGCTTTCCCGTGTATGTGATGCTGCCCCTGGACACGGTGTGGCTCATTGACTGCGACGACGGTAGCCAGCGTGCCATCATCAAGCGTGAAAAAGCCATGGACCTGGGTCTGTCCACGCTCAAAACAGCGGGGGTCGAGGGCGTCATGGTGGATGTGTGGTGGGGCATTGTCGAGCGCGAGCCAGGCGTGTATGACTTTTCCGCATATCAGCGCTTGTTTGAAAAAGTGCGCGAGGCTGGCCTCAAGATCCAAGCAGTTATGTCATTTCATGCAGCGGGTGGCAATGTGGGTGACACGTGCACCATTCCATTGCCCAAGTGGGTACTGGATGTTGGGGATGAGGAGCCGGGTGTGTTTTACACAGACCGCCAGGGTATTATCAACCGCGAGTGCCTGTCGCTGGGATGCGACGAGTTGCCTCTGTTTCAGGGACGCACACCCTTGAAGATGTACCGCGATTTCGTTGCCGCCTTTGCTGACACCTTTGGCACCATGTTTGGTATGATGATGATGATGATGATGGGGGGATTTTTGTTTCTGTGTGTGTATAGTGTACAACTCTGTACCATACATTCCTGCACACACACACACACATTTTCACACGTGTACATTCTCACACGCATTCACCCCACCCCACCCCACAAATAAAAAAGGAAACACGTTGCAAGAGGTCACCATTGGCTTGGGCCCAGCAGGGGAGTTGCGCTACCCAAGCTACCCAGAGGGTGACGGTCGGTGGCGCTTTCCAGGCGTGGGTGAGTTTCAGTGCTATGATCGCTTTATGATGGCGGATTTGCGCCGTGCCGCAGAGGCCGTGGGCCAGCCCGAATGGGGCCTCACCGGCCCTCATGATGCCGGCAACTACAACAGCCGTGCCTATGAAACGGGCTTTTTCTGCGACGGTGGCAGCTGGACCACAGAGTATGGTCGGTTTTTCCTGCAGTGGTACTCGGGTGCGCTCGTGCGCCATGCCGATCTCGTGCTGTCGGCTGTGTCAGAGGTGCTCACCAAGCGGGGGCGGCCACGTCGTGCCATTGCCATGGTGGGAGATGACGACGACGATTTTGATTCCTACCAGCAGTTTCGTATCGAGCCAGCGGTCAAGCTGGGCATCAAGTTGGCGGGGGTGCATTGGTGGTTTCGAACGGCATCCCATGCATCAGAGCTGACAGCTGGGTATTACAACACGCGTGGCCGTGATGGGTATGATCCCCTGTTGCAACTCGCTGCCAAGTACAATGCACGTGTGAGCTTTACCTGTGTGGAGATGCGCGACTGTGAGCACCCTGATGAGGCCATGTGCAGTCCACAAGGTAGGGTGGTACAGTTGCTGAGACGCACGTATACCCCACACCATCCCACAACACACAACACCACCAACAGGTTTGTTGCGGCAGGTCATTGATGCGTGCAACAGAGCGGGTGTGTCGCTTGCTGGTGAAAACGCCCTGCAGCGGTATGATGACTATGCATTTTCACGCATTATTGAATCTGCGTTGGGGCAGAATGCACGTGCTGGCAATTTGGAGCAGCTCACGTTTTTGCGCATGGGGGATTTGATGTGGGAAAACTTTCCTGCGTTTCATTGCTTCCTCAAGCGACTACGCAGCGGCAGTCGTGCATGCTGATGCGCATGCTGTGATGTGATGGCAATCATAGATGTGGACAACATGTGTCTCACCCTGTATCATCATCAACTGTGTTGTACAAGCAGTGGAATTGAAATGAGAGGGTGAAATAAGAGGGGAGGGTGTGTGTGCACTGTCGCCATGTGTTGTTTTCCATCTGGGTGAGAGAGAAGTGCACGACAACTTGTGTGTACACAAGGCGTGCGTATGGGTGGATCAGGGTGCCTTACGTGGTGCGCGCCCTTCCACCCTACACCCCCAGCACTGTGCGAGTAGGAAACATATGGCCCCACGGTGACTGCATTTTTGCAGTGACGATATTTTCTGGTGGCTGGTGTTGTTTTGTTTTTTGCAGGTGGGCGGAGTACTTGTCGCCCTGAAATGAGCGTATTTTTCCTGCCGTGCTGTGGACGGGTGCACGTCAATGTTGTGTGTTGCACAGAAGACCACTGTGTCATTTACCATCCTCTTTATACTGGCTGTTGCTATGTGTGTATACCAGAGGGCACTCGCATTCAGGGGCCCGTCACCCTGAAGACACTTTTTTGCACTGCATGCAGCGTGCGGATGCGCACCACTGCGGCAGCTGTGTACCACCATCCCCCGCTTTGTGAGTGTTGTTTTTGTGAGCTTTTTCAAACAACTTGAAATGCCAAGAGCGGAGGGTTGTGTACACCAAGTTTATCACAGTCATTGTTGCCACACGCGTGTGTGTGTGGTTGTGTACCTCATGGGGAGTGTGTCATTTGCGTGTCATTTGTGACAAAACAGTTTTGTGTACCGGCCGGTTTGGTTGGTGCGATTGTACTGAGCAGCGCCTGCTGCTGCTTTTGGTTGTCCTCATCAATGAATCGTACGGTGTTGTGCTTTTCTTCTTCTTGTTGTGTTTTTTTTTTCTTGGTTGCGCGCAAATAGGTGTGTAGGATACAATGCAAGCACATAATAATTGGTAGCTTGTTGCAGCAAAAGACGTGACAGAGATACGCAATGGAGAATTACAGCAAGCTCACTGTCGTGTTGCTCAAGGAGGAGCTGAAAAAGAGGGGCCTGCCGATCACTGGGAAAAAATCTGATCTCGTTGCACGTCTGGAGGAAGCAGACAAGGTAGTCGAGTTGTTATGAGGATGATCAAGGCATACGCAAAATAGTGCTGGCTATTCGACACGGCTTGCCATACTCTTCACAGCAACAAGAAGAACAAGTGGCAGATGAACAACCACAAGCAGCAGATGAACCACAAGCAGCAGATGAACAACCACAAGCAGCAGATGAACCACAAGCAGCAGATGAACAACCACAAGCAGCAGATGAACCACAAGCAGCAGATGAACAACCACAAGCAGCAGATGAACCACAAGCAGCAGATGAACAACCACAAGCAGCAGATGAACCACAAGCAGCAGATGAACAACCACAAGTGGCAGATGAACAAGCAGTTGAAGAACCACAACCACCAGTTGATGAACAACCACACGCAAGTGATGAACAACCACAAGCAGTTGAGGCAGATACCACCAAGCCACCAGACACCACAACGCGCAAGACAGCCAGCAAGCGTAAGCACGAACCCATACCTGCACCCGCACCCAAAAAGCCAAAAGATGTAGCACAGCCAAAAGATGTAGCACAGCCAAAAGATTTAGCACAGCCAAAACAAACACCAACACCAGCAGAGGAGAAAGACAGCCCGCCCAAGGAGGAGGCTCCACCGCAACCGATGGGACATACAGAAAATCCTCCACAAGTTTCTGCAAGCCCCAACCAACGCAAATCAACACCAGATACAGAACCAACCCCAGCAGGTCGTGCACAGCGCCCAGTACTCACACTCCCCAAGGCAGCATCCCTCACAGCCCGTGCCGAACCAATTGCAGGACATCCTTCTGTGGCATTGCGCATCGAGCGGTTTGTGCGCCCGTTCACAGAAAACGCTGCCAAGGCTTTGCTGGCAGAGCATGGTTCTGTGGAGGATTTTTGGATGCCCACTATCAAAACACACTGCTACGTATGTTTGGGGGGGGATGTCCAAGGGGCTGTATTTCCAAGGGGTGTGTTTTTTTACAGATGGGTTTGTTCACAGCTGATGTCCTCTCACAGCTGATGTCCTCTCACAGCTGATGTCCGCTACACCAGGTTACCCTGTTCACCCCCCCAACAGGTTATGTTCGCAACGGTGGAACAAGCAACATCTGCAGCAGAGGCTGTCCACAATGTTGAATGGCCCGTGGGCAACAATTCCAAGCTAAAGGTGAAATATGTATCACAGGAAGAGGCAGTGGATGCCATTGCCATAGGACGTGGAGAAAAGCTACCTGGTGGTGGTACACCTGATGCTGCACCCAAGGAACGACCAAAGTTTGAAAAAGGTACAGAGTGGTGACATGATGTTTGCTTTGGGGACACCCATGGGTTCAATGTAGTTCCATTAACCACAGAACCTGTCAAGGGAGACCAGTCATTGAGTCTCGATGATTTGTTCCGACGAACTAAGGCGCAACCTGCAATCTACTGGTTGCCGCTGAGTGAGGAGCAGTTGAGGAAGAAGCAGGGTGGCGTACGCGGGTAGACTGCTGATTGGCTTGGGGTCCATGTGCACCCAGGAGAGACAACAATGTAGACAATCTTGTGCACATCTTATTTTTTGCGCAACACCCTAAAAAGGTGTGGGGGGGGTGTTGGGGGTGGTATCATTTTGCGGAGACACCAACTCCAAAAGTAAAAGAATATAGGACCAGCTGTAGATCAAAACCAGGTACATTACAGAATTATTGCACACTATTCCCGTCTCCCATTTCGCCGAATTCGTCGACCAATCGTCGCACCCCGCATCCCAAATGGCCCTGCGAAGGGAACCGTCGTTCTCCGACCTGTACATAGACGAATGTGTGTTTCAAGCCATGGCAGAGGACTCCACCAGCGCTGTTTCAAGGTCTGTGACCTTTCTGTCTGTTGGTGATCCCTGAAACCTTGTTTACGTGAGACGTGCTTCCTTGCGCGCTTGCTCCCTTATCCGCATACCATTGCACACCAAACCCTTCTCTGCCAACACAGTGCAAGTTCCTCATCCGTCGACTTTGACGTCTCTGACATTGTAGGTGGTCAACATCATTCCAACAAGGGACATCGTCCCCGCCGCAAGCTATCTGTGCGTGTGGATGCAGACCTAGACCTGGACCACATATCATTGAATGACACTGCACTGCACAATGCTGTTGGGTCATGGAGTGAGCGACGCCTTCAGCGCCATTCAATGGACCTTGTAGGATCTGTCGTCCGCCGTGCCTCTGAGGATTCACGTATGCTCCACCGCACCACGAGCACGCCTATTCCAGCGAGGCAACTTCACCCAACCACCTGTGTTGTTGGCATCCCTGTTGGGGGCATAGATGTTGCACCACCACCACCACCGATTTCTTTTCACCCGCAAGGCCCCTCAACGTTTGAGGCACCCTTCAAGGGGGACCACCATTGCTCCTCCAGGGAAGCTCGTCACGTGCCCACACACGTGCTTGAGAGTGCATCAACACCCATGGCACGTCCTGTTGCACATAGTTTACCAGCAGGAGATCCGTGTGTAGTGACCACACACCATGCATCATCTTCCCTCAAGCACCGATTGCTGGCGTCCCTGCGCCGCAGTTAGATTGAGGTACACAATTTCTTGGTACAATTTTATTTATACTTGCTCGTATCTTGTTGGCTCACCTTTATAACTCATATTCATTGGTAGTTGACCTTTTTTTGTTTGCTTTTTTTGTTTGTTTTTTTTGTTTGTGTAGTGCACAACAACGGTTGATACTGAAGTGTTCATACATTCGCTCGTCACCCGGGCGAAGCACTGGTGTGTGTTGGATGCGCATGGTGCTTTCATCATGTGTGTATTACTGTCATATGCTTATAATAATGTGTGTTGATGGCACACGTCTGATGGTCACCCAGTCCCATACAAGTCTTTCATATTTTTTCCCTTGTAAGAATCATACATAGCTTACCATATATAACCACAATGAGAACAAAACAACATACAACAGCTACTTGTTATGTACAACCACAATTGATCATCAATTGTGCCCCTTGTCATGCGCACCATATGCGCCCTGTGTCGTGAACGAAACCTGTCTGTATATCTAACACATTCCATTCCTTGACAATACCATGGGGGACGAATCCATGCAGCTGCCCATCATAAGTCAGTGGCATGGCGAGCAAACCAGCCCACCCCATGCCTTCCAAGTGCCTGGATTGCCCACCCTGCACTTTATACTCTTTGGCAGTCGTCCAGGGAGTGTTGTGCTGCAAGCATACGAGGTGCCATCTTTTCCATCTTGGAACATGTGGATTGATCAATTATCAATCATGTGCCATTGACCAAAACACAGGTTGGCAGCCCTGTGGGACACAGCCCAGAGTCACCAAGTGTTGTCAGCCCTCGTGCTTCCAGTGATGTCACTGCATCATCAGCCCTCGAGGCTTCTCTCACTGTCCGTGCACCGCATGGGGATGTGGCCATACTACCATCCCCGAGCCGGATGTGTGCACAGCTGGTCATCCCCTTGCGCACCACCAAGGGCGGCAAGGTGTGTGTGTGATGGGTGAGGATTACACATTGCGTACTGTACACACACATATGCATTCCTGTTGTTACTATACCACACATTGTGTACACCTGATCATCACCATGTATTACACTCGTACATACCATGTAGTATGTGCTCCACTCCTACACAGCATCATGTACACCATCATGTATCATGCATGTATGCACCCATGTATCATACCCATCATGCATAATGCCCATCAGGTGGAGGATGCTGTGCGTGTGGTATGTTGGGGAGGGGGTGTCCATCAACTCTTAGCAGCAGCAGTGGGGTATTCTGTCTACATCATCAGCTTGGATTCATTTTTCGAAGCAATGTTTACAGGTCAGGTGTTTCCCATTGTTTCCCATTTTTTTTTAATGAATGTGTTTTGAGATGTGTGTATTCGTTTGTGTGCATGTGGTGCATGGTCTTGCTGGTGAAGAGGTTGAGGTGTTGATTATTCTTTATTACTTTGTTTATTAGTAATTGGCTGTGATGACTCTGCACCTCTATACAATTTCAACACACCATCCTCATATTCATTATACTCATGCACAGTACGCGCATGTTGTGTGTTGTACGCATGTGTACACCCACTCCTCATACACCCCACCACCCCACCCCTCCCCACAGGCGGCCCAGCAGCGACAACCACCCAACCCTCCCCCGACCACACCACCCTCCCCCTCACACCCGGGTGTTTGTATGAACAGGTGGCAGTGACACAACACAGAGCCACAGTGGTGGCATTGTCATGGACACAGATAGTGGATGGTGTGTTGGTGGCAGACTCAAGGGGGAATGTGAGGATGGTGGGGGTGGAGGACACCACACCGGTGCGACCAGTGTCTGCAGGAAGCATGGTGTGTTCATGGGGATGGGGTGTGTTTGGGTGGGGGTGGTGGGGTGAGACTGGTGTTTGTCATGGGAATGGTGATGCGTATGGTTGTTGTTTTTGTGATGTAGGTTGTGTATTGTGTGTTGTTTTTGCATTGTATATTGTGTATTGTTTGTTGTTTTTGTGTCGTGAATTGTGTGTTGTTTTTGTAATCATCATCACTCACATCCCCCCCCCCCTGCCAAACACACACAGCCCCCCCCTGCTCCTCAACCACGTGCACAATACACCATCACCGACAAGTGGTGGGGAGCAGCCCCATCACAGCCACAAACAGCACTAGCTGCTGGGTTTGATGTATGGGCACCTGCAGCCAGCACATGTAGTCAGGGATATGCTCGTACAGTGGGGGTGTGGTGGCCTGTAGTGAGTGACAAGGGGGAAGCAAAGGAGGTGTGTGTGTTGGGTGTTGGCTGTATTTGGTTGTGTAGGGTGTGTTTGGTTGTGTTGGTTGTGTTTGGTTGTGTTGGGTGTGTTTGGTTGTGTTGGGTGTGTTTGGGTACAGGGTGTTGAGTGGTGTTTGTGATGGAGGGCAACATGCTTTATATGGCGAGTGAATGACAGTGGACACACACACAATGTCACGCGCGTGCACACACACACACACACACACACACACACACACACACACACACACACACACACACAAACACCTACCACTCTCCTAGGCGCGTATGGAGGTGTTGCGTCACCCATGTCCAGTGCTACAAGTGGAATGGAGCCCTGGTCTGCTGCAGCAGATGAGTTATGAAAATTCAGAAGCAGCACGACGCATTAGTAGTACTGGTGAGTGTGTTTGTGGTTGGTTGTGTGTGTTATTGGGGGGGTAATAGATGCGTGTGTGTACTGGTGAGTGTGTTTGTACTGGTGAGTGTGGTGTGGGGGGTAGTGGTGTGTATGCATGCATGTGTGTGTGTGTGGGGGGGGGGGGGGATGTTTAATTGTGTTCCATGTGCTATATTCCTTCAACCGCGCACCCACACACCCACCTTTTGTACATTGCCAACCTCCACCACCCCACCCCACTACCCACCCCACCCCAACACACAGATCCAGACGCAGCCCCATCCTCCCCAGCACTGCTCACAGTGGGTGCGGATGGTGCACTGCGTCTGTGGGTGGAGGTCACCCTGGCCCCCCCCTCCTTCCCCCCCCGCCCCCCCCCTCCCCCCCCCCCCACCCCCCCCCCCACCCCCCCCCCCATCAGTCGACACTTTTGCATTGCACTGGTGGTGGAGCTACCACATGCCATTAAAACACCACCGGGGGGAACCATGCATGCTGCATGGGCTACCCCATTGGGGTGCATTCTCCCCACAGCACACTGGTCTGGGTTGGCGTCCCGGGTGTTGTGGCTGGTGGCCGTTCAACGGCCACTGCCCGGGGCGACAGCACATGGTGTGGTGTGTGTGTGGGCGGTGGAGTCGCTGACGGCGGTGCGGGGTGTGCCGGGGAATATGCAGCAACATCAGCGACCACCACGAGCGGTGTTGTGGGGGACTGCGAATATGTTGATGGGGGGTGGTGATGATGATGGGGATCCCCATGGGGATGGGTCGTCTGTACTTGGTGGTGCATTTCTGTCTGTGATGCATTGTTATGCCAATTTTGATGGAGAAGTACCGCTGTTGTTGCTGTATGATGCCCACATGCCATCACGAATGATCCCATCATCATCCTCACCGTCATCATCCCCGGACCACCCACTGGTGACCTACACCAAACTCACCACCCTCCAAGAAGGCGTACATAGCCCCATAGAAGCATGCACTGCGTCAGACAACCACATCCGCGTGTGTGAAACCAGCACGATGATGACCATGGCGCACACCGCACCCATCGTCACCTTGGCATCCCATCCATGTGCAGATGTGGCGGTGGTGGTGGACCGTGCTGGTGGGGTGGTGTTGTGGGGTACTTCTCCTGTGATACCCTTGCATGTGGTTGGGGTTAGTGGTGGTGTGTGGGGGGGGGAGGTGGAACGTAGTGTGCGGCCGAGTGGTGTGGGGGTGGGTAGTGGTGGGCTGGGGGTGGCGGATGTGGAGGCTGGTGGGTGGGTAGCACCAGAGGTGCGCCCTGTGGTGACTGCTGCATGCTGGTTGGTGGATGGTGGGGTGGGTGATGCTGGGGTGGGGAAGCCAGGGGGGGAGGAGCATGCACAGGGGGTCTTTGTGTTGGGGAGCGCTGCTGGGTTGCACGTGTGGCATGTGGCCAAGGTAATGGTGGGGATGGTGGGGATGGTGTTGTTTTGAGGGTGTGAGGCTGTTGCTTGTAATGGGTCTTGTTGACACCAAACAAACCACACCAAACTCCCACACAGGCACCACCCCACAACATATGGCAACCCCCCACACCGCTCCACACCATTGGTGTGCCAACCAGCACCATTACCATCAATGCCCTTGCAACCCACACACCCACAACACCACCATCGACATCAACCACCATACCATCGTCAACCACAACACTTGTGCTGGCATGGATACATCGTGCAGCACCAGTTGCAGCAGCAGGGGCTGCAGCTGAACTTCATGATTGCCTTGCGTGCTGGACTGTGAGAATGGGGCCTGGAGGTGAGGCGGTGAAGAGCGGGGCCCTGTTGGCAACTGGGGGGAGGCTGTCAACAACTGGGGGGGGGCTGTCAACAACTGGGGCCCCCTCTGGGAGTGGGGAGGGAGGGGTGCCTGGTGGGATGACTGCTGCGCCAGGGGGGGCAACGCCCCCCGCACCCGGACCAGGGGGTGTTTGGGGCCCCCTGCCGGTGACAGTGGACCTGCGCACGGTGTTGCCTGTGGAGGCGGGCCCTGTGTCATGCTGGCAGACCGTAGAGGGGAGTGGGGTGCTGTTGTTGGGATGTGCACATGGTGCAGTGGCGGTATGTGGTGTGTGTGGAGTGTTTTTGGTGTGTGTAACCCACACCAACACACACTGCTTGTGTCAGATGTATTTATAACGCTACACCCCACCACCCACCACATCCCTTTCATGCACAGGTATGCAACATTGAAGAGTTGACAATGGGCGTGTTGACTTTGACCACCATGCTGCATGCAAGTGTCCCTCTGGCGTTGACCACACCACGGAGCACCATGGGTATGTTGGTGACCACCCATGATGTGTTTATTGGTTTATACATGGTCAACACGCATGCATGGTCAACACGCACCACTACCACAGGTCGCCGAAACACACCATCCACAACACCCACAATGGACACCGCCACACAAGACACCAACACCGCCACAAGCACAAGTCGTGCTGTCACTGCACTGTGTGCATCACGCTGTGGGACGTATATAGCAGCAGCCTTGTTGAGCAGTCATGATGAAGATGTGGTCTTGGTGTGGCAGTGTGAGACGAGTGGATATACTGGGCTCAGTTATGCACAAGAAACACTAGTGGTATGTGCTGTGTGTGTGATTGTGGGTACTCTATGTGCTGGGTGTGGTATGATGGGTAGTGTGTGATGTACACCCAAATGTAATCCCCACCCACCCACCCACCCCACAGCACCTCCCAGACACACCCACCACCATCACCTGGCTGGACACAAACTACATTGCCCCATGCCTTGCTGTTGCATGTGCTGGTAGTGGGCTGGTGGTGCTCTCCCATGCGGGGCCCTCCCACAGCGGGGGGGGCCCTGGGGGCCCCCCCACATGGGTGCAGGTCGCGCACTGCACTGAGAGCAACGCCACCCCGAGTGCGGTGGTGGTACAGCGGACGGCATCAGTGGTGGTGGCTGCAGAGCACACGCTGATGCAGGTGTCGCTGTTGCCGGGAGAAAAAGGGGCGGGGGGTGGGGGGACGGTCTTGCATCGGTCGCTGCAGTTGTGTGTGGCGCCCACCTACCACCCACAGGTATGTGTTGTGCGTGGGGTGGGTGTGAAGTGGGGTGTGAGATCAAGGGGGGTGGGTATGGTGATGGGGTGTGGAGACTGTCATGATGCATTCACATGATTTGTTCATGTACTTTATCTACACATACACATTCTACACACACACATACACATCTTACGAATACGGCCGCGCACACACTCACACTCTCCCTCTCACACACACACTGCAGTATGTGGGGATGTTACTTGCCACTGGTCATACAGATGTGGTTGCAAGCATTGTCAATGATGTTGTACGTTTCTTGAATGCTCAACACCAGCAACGCACACAGCAGCAGCAGCAGCAGCAGGGGGGGTCGAGTGGGGGGGGGGGCTTGCATGTTGTGACACAGGGGGGTGGGGGTGGGGGTGTTGCATACCCAGAGGTGTGTGTGGTGGGTCCGTGTGTGGTGTATGTGGTGGTGTGTGCTAGTGGTGGTGGTGGTGTTGTTGTTGAGGTTGGCACCGGCTCTTGTGTGTTTACAAGTCTATATGTGTGCAGATGTATTTGGCATACTTGGTGGTAATGGCATGGTATCATCACTCTGTGTTTTTCCCACACACCATCAACACCACACCCTCAACATACGCAACCATACATAAACACCCTATCAAAAACCAGGTACTCCTCGGCAACATCATGGATTCATGGACACTGACCGAAGTCAAACAACTGGTCAAACAATTGCAATCCATGTCAGCAACAGTCAACATGCAAGAGGAAACGCAGGATACAGGAGGATACCAACATGATGCAACGTATACGTTGACGAATGAGGCGTTGACCATTGACCAACCAGTACAGCAAGCCTCTGGGGGCGATATGTCAACTGGGTTGTTAGACCTGGCTGCATTTGGAATGGGTGATGTGATCACACCACCAGCACCACCAGCAGCAGCAGAGAGTGGGTTGTTAGACCTGGCTGCATTTGGAATGGGTGGTGTGATCACACCACCAGCAGCACCACCACCACCAGCAGCAGCAGAGAGTGGGTTGTTAGACCTGGCTGCATTTGGAATGGGTGGTGTGATCACACCACCAGCAGCACCACCACCACCAGCAGCAGCAGAGAGTGGGTTGTTAGACCTGGCTGCATTTGGAATGGGTGGTGTGATCACACCACCAGCAGCACCACCACCACCAGCAGCAGCAGAGAGTGGGTTGTTAGACCTGGCAGCATTTGGAATGGGTGATGTGATCACACCACCAGCAGCAGCACCACCACCAGCAGCAGCAGAGAGTGGGTTGTTAGACCTGGCAGCATTTGGAATGGGTGATGTGATCACACCACCAGCAGCAGCACCACCACCAGCAGCAGCAGAGAGTGGGTTGTTAGACCTGGCAGCATTTGGAATGGGTGATGTGATCACACCACCACCACCACCACCACCACCACCACCCACCCTCGCCCCTCCCGCACCACCCACGACCCACCCCACCCCACCCCCCAAGCGTCCTCTTATCACCCTCCCACACAGCACCAGGCGCACCCCAAGAAAACACCTCACAGAGACACTATTAGAGCAGCTGTGTGAGATGCTTGAGGTGCTGGGGAGGATGGAGCAAGGGGAGGGGAGTGGGGAGGAGGAGGACGCAACGGTGTATGTGTGGAGTAGCGAGGTATGGGTGCATGTTGAGTATGTATGTGTGTGTGTGTGTGTGTGTGTGCATGTGTGTGTGTGTGTGTGTGTGTGTGTGTGTGTGTGTGTGTGTGTGTGTGTGTG
>VFQP010001384.1_pt1 | contig 32915 bp, 27 predicted proteins | sample 3512351 | NCBI WGS metagenome assembly VFQP01 (sample SAMN10412372, study PRJNA504923) | tailings metagenome | isolation source: Relicate 1 Philex TSF1 revegetated site | place: Philippines: Tuba, Benguet | collected 2017-08-29
GGCCTTCTTCCTTCACCCAGGGATACATGCTGGGCCAGGAGCTGATACGTTGCTGGTGGATATGTGGTGCAAACAATTCAGTCAGGCTGGAACAGACACTCTCCTGCCACGAACGCTGCTTGGCGAAATTGATGTAAGCATCCACGGCAAAGCGTACACCAGGGGACACCAGTTCCAGGCTGGTCACTTGCTCACGCGTCAGCCCTACCGCTTCACCTAGCTTGATCCACGCTTCGATACCGCCGATCTGGTCATCGACGCCATCGTGGTCTGTGATACGCACTATCCATTGCTTGCGTACCTCTTTGTCAGGGCAGTTGGATAAGATCGCTGCATCCTTCATCGGGATCGCAATCTGGTAGTAAAAGCGGTTGGCTACCCAGCACTGCAATTGCTCTTTGGTCAGCTTGCCCTCATACATCATCACGTGAAACGGATGATAAATATGATAGCCCTGCCCTTTTTCACGCAACCTGGCTTCAAACTCTTCACGTGTCCAGGGTAATGGTGCCTGAGTCACTGCGTTCATATTGCTCTCCTAAAGAATGATATCCATACCGTCATACGCCACCTCGATCTTGTGATCGTCGAGAATAGCGCGCTCGGCAGAATCTTCCCTTAAAATCGGGTTGGTATTATTGATATGAATCAGCACCTTACGAACCGGTTTATCCAAACCGAACTTGTCCAGTTCTTCTATCATGCCGCCAGGACCAGATTGCGGGTTATGGCCGATACTACGGGCTGTTTTGGTCATCAGCCCCATATCCAGCATCTCGGTATTGGTCCAGAATGTCCCATCCACCATGATGCAATCCGCCTGGTTCATCAATGGCGGCAGGTGCGGTTCGATTTCAGCCAGCCCTGGCGAATACCAGCATTTCTTGCCGGTGGAAATCTCTTCAATCAGAACCCCGATAGTGTCGCCGGGGTGCGGGTCGTTCCTGTGTGGTGAGTAAGGTGGCGCAGCGCTTTTCAACGCCACAGCGGTGAAACGTAATCCTGGCACACCAGGAATTTCAAAACTGCTGGCATTGCTGACATCATTACCGTCAATTTCAATTTCATGGTGGTTGACGCCGCAATAATGGCCGAGGATATTCAGTATCTGGTTACCACTGGTCAGATCTTCATACACCATTTTTGTGCAATAGATCTCACGTTTTACCTGGCCTTCACGCAGCATGAACAGGCCTGTAGTATGGTCAATCTGCGCATCGATCAGGATGATGCCTTGAATGCCGCTATCGCGGATATTCCTGCCGGGTTGCAGGGGAGGAAATTCCTGGATCTGCTGCAGGATATCCGGCGAAGTATTGAACAATACCCAATCAACGCCATTGCTGGAGACACAAATAGAGGACTGGGTACGCCGCTTTGCCTTGATCGTACCCTTGCGTAAGCCATCACAGTTCTGGCAGTTACAGTTCCATTGCGGGAAGCCCCCGCCAGCACCAGCACCCAACACGTGTATATACATAAATCGCTTCTTGTTTTAATGGTTTTAAGGTAACGAAGGTCATCATACAATAATTCATTCGCCATCGTTGATACTCTTCGCGTGGCAACACAAACAACTGCTGGTTACCATGGTATTTCAGTATGACTGGCATCATACGCATGCGTTTCAAGTTCACCCTGCTAGTGACAATGATTCGCTGCTCATGATTTTCATGAGCACTGCCTGTAAGCCGCCATAAAGCAAAAGCCGCATGGGATGATGCGGCTTTTTGCTTATTATTTGGCTGACTTAGTTATTGCTTACGCTGTCAACTCTAGCTTATGCATGCCTACTCTCGTTCAGCGAGCTTTTCACGTCTCATCTTTACTGCAATCGCCAACTTTTCCAGCACAGAGACTGAATCTTCCCAGCCCAGGCAGGCATCCGTGATCGATTGCCCGTAATTCAGCGTACAGCCAGGAAAGTGGTCCTGCCGCCCTTCATTCAGATGGGATTCAAGCATCACGCCTATGATGCGGCTGTCGCCATTGGCAACTTGCGCAGAAATATCGTCCACCACTGCAATCTGGTTTTTATACTGTTTCTGGCTATTACCATGACTGCAATCCACCATCAGCACCGGTGCCAGACCAGCATCGGCCAGTTGATCGCATACTTCAGCAATACTTTTTGCGTCGAAGTTGGGTAGTTTACCGCCACGCAAAATGACGTGACAGTCTTCATTACCCTTGGTGGCAAAAATGCCTGACTCACCTTCTTTAGTGACTGACAGGAAGTGATGGGGGCTTGCCGCGGTTTTAATCGCATCGATTGCCACTTTTGCACCGCCATCGGTACCATTTTTGAAACCGACAGGACATGATAAACCCGAAGCCAGCTCACGGTGGATCTGAGATTCGGTGGTACGTGCACCAATCGCACCCCAGCTGACCAAATCAGCGGTGTATTGCGGGGAAACCACATCTAGGAATTCGGTCGCTGCCGGCATGCCGATTTCGTTCACTTCCAGCAGGAAGCGACGCGCCTTTTCCAGGCCAAAATTGATGTCGTAAGTGCCGTCCAGATGCGGGTCATTGATCAACCCTTTCCAGCCCACCGTTGTGCGCGGCTTTTCAAAATAGACACGCATCACAATCAGTAACTCATTGCCCAGGCGGTTACGTACTTCCAGCAAGCGTTTGGCATACTCGATGCCCGCCTCAGTATCATGGATGGAACACGGCCCGACAATGACTACCAGGCGGTCATCACCCTGATGCAGGATATGATGGATCGCCGTGCGGGTTTTCAGGATATTCTGTGTACTGGCACTGCTTTCCTGCAGGCGTGACAACAATTCCGCCGGCTTGACCAGCGGTTTGATTTCAAGCACCCGCACATCGTCGGTGGCTAATTTTTCGTAGGTATTCATGACTTCAGAATCTGTTCCAGCACTTCCAGGAAACGTGCATTTTCACTAAACAAGCCTATGCTTACGCGCAGGTAATCCGGCATTTCGTAATTGGCCACAGGCCGCACAATCACACCCTGCTTTAACAAAGCCTGATTGACAGCGCCTGCATTGGTCACTTTAAAGCTGACAAAGTTGCCGGAAGAAGGAATAAAGCTCAACCCCAGTTTGCTTAGACCCTGCGTGATCTGCGACATGCCGGCCTGATTGGCCGCATAACTGCGAGCGACAAAATCTTCATCCTGCAAGGAAACGGTGGCAGCCACTTGCGCCAGGCTGTTGACGTTAAACGGCTGGCGCACGCGATTCATCAGATCTGCCAGACTTGCATGCATAAGCCCGAAGCCAACGCGTAAACCGGCCAGGCCATAGGCTTTTGAAAATGTGCGCGAAATGATCAGGTTTTCAAACTCTGCCAGCCATTGAATCGCTTCAGACTTATCAGTCGCCGACAGATACTCGTCATAAGCCTCATCCAGCACCACCAGTATATGCTGAGGCACTTTTTGCAAAAACGCTTTCAATACCGGCTTGGAGATCAATGTGCCGGTAGGGTTATTCGGGTTGGCGACAAACATCAGTTTGGTTTTTGGCGTAATCGCGGTCAAAAAACCCTCTAAATCATGTCCAAAATCAACCGCAGGCACGACCACGCCGGTCGCACCTACCGCCTGCGTGACCAGCGGATACACGGCAAACGCATGCTGTGAGTAGATTGCTTCATCACCAGCGCTTAAAAACGCACGTGCCGCCAGTTCCAGAATGTCATTCGACCCATTACCAAATACAATCTGGTCAGGTTTTACCTGGTATTTCTGGCTGACTGCATCCCTTAGCGCAAAACTGTTGCCGTCAGGATAACGGGCGATGTCGTAAATAGCTTCTTCAAGTGCCATTTGCGCTTTTGGGCTCATGCCCAGCGGATTCTCGTTTGAGGCCAGCTTCACGATATCCGCCTCATTCAAGCCCATTTCGCGGGCCAGTTCGCTGATAGGCTTGCCTCCCTGATATGGGGCAATCGCACGGATATTGGCAGGCGCTAAAGCAGAAAGGCGGGATGAATCAGACATGATCTTTTACAGTTAAATAATGGCGGTTGGGTATGAACCAAACACTTTCAGAAATGTGGCACGCTCGGCTAGTTCTTTCAACGCTGCCTGTACGGCTGGCGCTTGCTGGTGCCCTTCAATATCGACAAAAAATACGTAGTTCCATAAATTCTGGCGCGAGGGCCTGGATTCCAGCTTGGTCATGCTGACCCCATGGCGTGACAATGGCTCCAGCAACTGTAATACAGCGCCCGGTTTATTATGTGCACTCATAACCAGTGAGGTTTTATCCTGCCCGGATGGCGCCACCGCATGGTTACCCAGCACCAGGAAGCGCGTTGTGTTCTTCGGGTCATCCTCGATATTCTCGGCCAGGATATGCAGGTCGAATAACTCGGCAGCACGTTTACTGGCGATTGCCGCGGCAAACGTACCTTGCGTAGCGACCAGCTCATGTATCATCTGTGCCGCACGTGCATTACTGGTCACCGCTTCCCGCTCAACGCTGGGCAGCACTTTATTCAGCCATTCATGACACTGCGACAACGACTGTGCATGTGAAAACACATGCGAGATTCGCGTGATATCCTGTTGTGCGGACAGCAGGCAATGGTGTACCGGCAAGGTCACTTCACCAACCACCTGCAAGGCGCTGCCTAAGAGCAAATCCAGCGTGATACCAACCGCGCCCTCGGTGGAGTTTTCTACCGGCACGATACCGTAATCTGCCTGGCCGGCTTCGACCGTACGGAAGACTTCATCTATGCTGGCGCATACCACCGCCTGGCGCCCTTCCCCGAACTGCTTCAGGGCTGCTTCTTCACTGTAGGTGCCCAGCGGGCCCAGAAAAGCGATCGATAGTTCTTTTTCCAGCGCTCGGCAGTTAGACATCACAGCGCGGAAAATATGGCTGACTGCTTCAGCGGACAATGGACCACTATTTTCAGCCTGTAACCGGCGTATGACTTGCGCCTCACGCTCGGGGCGGTAAATCACACCATCATCTTTTAAATGCCCGATCTCACGTGCCAGTGCCGCACGCTCATTCACCAATGCCAGGACCTGCGCATCAATGGCGTCAATTTTATCTCTAAATTGTTTCAATAAATCAGACATTTAAGATATACACTTAACGTAACCTAATATCATTTTCAAGAATTACTTTTTTCGAATTCCTGCATGAAAGCCACCAAGGCTTTCACGCCTTCGATAGGCATCGCATTGTAAATGCTTGCGCGCATGCCACCTACGGAACGGTGGCCTTTCAATTGCAGCAAGCCACGCGCATCCGCTGCGTTGAGGAAGGCCTCATTCAGGCTTTCGTCGCGTAAACGGAATGGAATATTCATGCGTGAGCGGTATGCCGATTCGATAGGGTTATAGTAAAACTCTGTTTGATCAACATAGTCGTATAGCAGTTTGGCTTTGGCGATATTCACTTTTTCAATCGCTTCCACCCCCCCTTGTGCGAGCAACCATTCAAACACCAGGCCGGCAATATAAATACTGTAGGTTGGCGGCGTATTGATCATGCTCTGGTTATCCGCCTGGGTTTTCCAGTGGAACACCGCCGGGGTCAATGCCGAAGCCCTATCCAGTAAATCCTCACGCACGATGACCAGGCACAAACCGGCCGGACCGATATTCTTCTGTGCACCACCATAAATCGCGCCATACTTGGATACATCAATCGGGCGTGACAATATATGCGAGGACATATCGGCTACGATAGGCACACCGTGCGTATCAGGCACATCAACAAATTCAACGCCATTAATCGTCTCGTTGGTACAGTAATGCACATAGGCGGCATCACGGTTCAGCTGCCATGTAGAGAATGCCGGTACATGGGTGAAATCATCTGCTTCTGCAGATGCCGCAATGTTGATCTGCCCGTAAGCTTTGGCGTCCTGCACACTACGTTTGCTCCAGGAGCCGGTGACCACGTAATCCGCGGACTTGCCATTCAGCAAATTCATCGGAATGATAGCGTTTTCACCAATGGCACCACCTTGCAGGAACAATACCTTGTAATTGGCCGGAATAGCCAGTAACTGGCGCAGGTCGGCCTCGGTCTTTTCCAGGATGCCGGTGAATTCCTTGCCGCGATGTGACATTTCCATCACGCTCATACCACTGCCGTGCCAGTCCAGCATTTCGGCCTGAGCGCGTTCAAGAACGGGTTTAGGTAAAACTGCCGGACCTGCAGAAAAATTAAAAATCTGTGTCATGAATCCAACTATTCTTCGCTACCGTTTTCGTCATCATCCGTTTCAACGATTTTTTCCAGGCCGGAAAGCTTTTCGCCTTCACCCAGGTTGATCAGTGTCACACCTTGTGCAGCACGACCCATATCACGGATCTCCTTGACGCGGGTGCGGATCAGCACGCCACCGGTAGTGATCAGCATGATTTCATCATCTGCCGTCACCAGTCTTGCCGCCACGGCCAGGCCGTTACGCTCACTGATGGCAATCGCTTTCACCCCTTGTGTTCCGCGACCGGAATGGCGGAATTCAGACAGTACTGTACGTTTGCCGTAACCGTTTTCGGTGGCGACCAGTACGGATTGCTGGTCATTTTCGGCAATCAGCAGGGAAAGTACTTGCTGCTTGGACGCCAGTTTCATCCCACGCACACCACGGGTGGCACGGCCCATGGGGCGTACATCATCCTCGGTGAACCAGACCGCTTTACCGCCATTGGATACCAGCACAATGTCGTTCTTGCCATTGGTCACTTCTGCACCGATCAGGTAATCATTGTCATCGAGGTTGATCGCGATGATGCCTGACTTACGCGGGTTGGAGAATTCGGTCAATGCAGTTTTCTTGACCGTACCCATGGCGGTTGCCATGAACACAAAATGGTTCTCGTCGAACTCTTTCACCGGCAGAATGGCATTGATTTTCTCGCCCTCTTCGAGTGGGAACAGGTTCACGATAGGTTTGCCGCGACTGACACGGCTACCTTGTGGCACTTCGTATACTTTGAGCCAGTAAACACGGCCACGGCTACTGAAGCACAGGATGTAGTCGTGGGTATTTGCCACAAACATCTTGTCGATAAAGTCATCTTCCTTGGTTGCAGCAGCCTGCTTACCTCGGCCACCGCGACGCTGGGCACGGTATTCATCCAGCGGCTGAGACTTGATATAACCGGTATGCGACAAGGTGACCACCACATCTTGCGGTGTGATCAGGTCTTCCAGTGACAGGTCCTGGGTATTATGCTCGATCTCGGAACGGCGTTTGTCGCCGAACTGTTTCTGGATTTCGTTCAGTTCATCCACAATAATGGCTGTCACACGCTCAGGCTTAGCCAGGATATCCAGCAAATCGGCGATGATATCCATGACTTCCTTATATTCGGTAACGATCTTGTCCTGTTCCAGGCCGGTCAGGCGTTGCAAGCGCATTTGCAGGATTTCCTGTGCCTGGATATCAGACAGGCGGTAGCCTTTTGGCGTCAGGCCGAAGTCTACTGACAAGCCTTCAGGACGGGAGGCTTCCATCGCAGCGCGCTTCAGCATCTCTTCCACGACAGGCGAATGCCAGTCACGCGCCATCAATTCCTTTTTCGCTTCCGGTGGCGTGGGTGCTGCCTTGATGATGGCAATCATCTCATCCACGTTTGCCAGCGCGACAGCCAGGCCTTCCAGCACATGACCACGGTCGCGTGCTTTACGCAGCTCGAATACGGTACGGCGGGTCACGACTTCACGGCGGTGACGCAGGAACGCTTCCAGCATCTGCTTCAGATTGAGCAGGCGTGGCTGGCCATCCATCAGCGCAACCATGTTCATACCGAACGTATCTTGTAACTGGGTCTGCTTGTAGAGGTTATTCAGGATAACTTCAGGCACCTCGCCACGCTTGAGCTCGATCACCACCCGCATGCCTGACTTGTCAGACTCATCGCGCAGATCAGAAATACCTTCGATCTTCTTCTCGTTGACCAGCTCGGCGATCTTCTCGATCAGGGTCTTTTTGTTTACCTGGTATGGTAATTCATCAATGATGATAGCCTGCCGTCCGCCTTTTTCCAGATCCTCGAAATGAGTACGGCCGCGCATCACCACACGGCCACGGCCAGTGCGGTAACCTTCTTTGACACCAACGGTACCGTAGATGATACCGGCGGTCGGGAAATCCGGCGCAGGAATATGTTCGATCAGTTCGTCCACTGAAATATCAGGATTTTTCAGCAGCGCAAAACAGCCGTTAAGCACTTCATTCAGGTTATGCGGAGGAATATTGGTCGCCATACCCACGGCGATACCCGAACTGCCGTTGATCAGCAGGTTGGGGATACGCGTAGGCATGATCAGCGGCTCTTGCTCGCTGCCGTCATAGTTAGGCCCAAAGTCGACGGTTTCTTTCTCGATATCCGCCAGCAACTCATGCGCGATCTTGGCCATACGGATTTCGGTATAACGCATGGCCGCCGCGTTATCGCCATCCACCGAACCGAAGTTGCCCTGGCCGTCGACCAGCATATAGCGCAGGGAGAAATGCTGCGCCATACGCACGATGGTGTCATACACCGCGGTATCACCGTGCGGGTGGTATTTACCGATCACGTCACCGACGATACGGGCGGATTTCTTGTATGGCTTGTTATAGTCGTTGGACAGTTCATGCATGGCATACAGAACACGCCTGTGTACTGGCTTTAAACCATCACGCACATCCGGCAAAGCACGACCGACAATCACGCTCATCGCGTAATCAAGATAACTGCGGCGCATCTCGTCTTCAAGACTGATAGGCAGGGTTTCTTTGGCAAACTGATCGGGAGACTGACTCATTCTTGACCCATTTTATAGTTAAAAGTTATCTCGCGATTTTAGCATATTTAGCTGAATCTGGCTGGCAAAAACTAGCTTTATCCGCCTGAAAAACCACGAACAAAGCTGGTCAGGCATACAAAAGAGTTAATGAAACTATGGATGGAGTGGCTTATGAATATTGAAGCCGTTTTGAGGATATGCAACTGCGAGGCAGTGCCCGTTTATCGCTGTCAAATCCTGTTGATACGATAAACGGGTTAATGATACGGATTATGCGTTGCTCAATAACTTCAGGTCCGCTTTTAGGTCTTCGACATACTCCAGGCCGACTGCAATACGCACCAGGTTATCTTTAATTCCCGCTTCAGCTCTGGCCTCGGGCGTGACGCGGCTGTGTGTAGTGGTCGCAGGATGGGTGATGGTCGATTTTGCATCTCCAAGATTGGCCGTAATTGAGATCAGCTTCGTAGCATCTATCAACTCCCAGGCTGCTTCCTGCTCAGTTTGACCAGCACGCGGCTTCACTTCAAAGGTGACGATACCGCCACCCAGGCGTTGCTGCTGCTGCGCCAGTGCATACTGAGGATGCGACGGCAACCCCGGGTAGTAAACACGCGCCACCCGCGGCTGCTGTTCCAGCCATTGCGCAATCGCCAGCGCACGTGCGGCATGTGCTTCCATGCGCACCTGCAGCGTTTCCATGCCCTTGACGAATACCCAGGCATTAAATGCACTCATGGTGACGCCGGCAGTCCGCAGAAAACCATATACGGGTTCAAGCAGTGCTTTACTGCCCAGTACCGCCCCACCCAGCACCCTGCCCTGACCATCAATATATTTGGTGGCCGAGTGGATGACGATATCAGCGCCTAACTTTAGCGGCTGCTGCAAGGCGGGTGTGCAAAAGCAATTATCAATCGCAAGATAGGCGCCGGCTGCATGTGCGATCTCGGCAAGTTTGCGTATATCCCCTACTTCGGTCAGCGGGTTTGAAGGTGTCTCCGCAAAAAACAGTTTGGTATTGGGTTTCGCGGCCGCTTTCCATTCTTCCAGGTCGGTAAGCGATACCAGCGTCACTTCCAACCCCCAGCGCTTGAGGATATTCGAGAATAACTGCACGGTAGTGCCGAATACACTGCGGGAAGCGACTACATGGTCACCGGCACTGCAAATACCCATGATACATGCCAGGATAGCGGCCATGCCGCTGGCAGTAGCTACACAATGCTCCGCGCCTTCCAGGGCAGCCAGTTTATCCTGGAACATGCTGACGGTCGGGTTGGTGAAACGTGAATAAATATTGCCTGGCTCGGTGCCACCGAATCGGGCGGCTGCCTGGGCGGCATTCTTGAAGCGAAAACTGGAGTTCAGGAATAGCGCTTCCGAGTTTTCACCAAATTCTGTGGTTAAGGAACCGGCACGGACTGCCAGTGTTTCCAAATGGTATTGATCGTTCATTTTCTAATCTTCCACCTAAATTCTAATGTTCCATCGCATGCCCATCACTGCAGAAAATACAGGCAATAAAAAACCCGCTTCAGCATTGCGCTAAAACGGGTTTTTGGGCTCTCGCTTTAGCAGTATTTATAATGCGCTCGCAAGCTGAGTTCGGCTTCGTTTAAAGTTCGCCACTCAAATCAGCGCAATTTCATTAGACGCCTTTTGCCGGCGCCTGTCAAGGGTTACTCCGCCCCAACCAGATCTGTCGATAGCAGATTCAAATCCAGCTGGGTAGTCGAATTTGGCGGGAGCTGTTTTTTGTTCATATCGCTACGCGCAGCTTCGATACGGTTCAGGTAAGCCGCATCGATATCACCGGTAATGTATTTGCCGTCAAAGCAGCTGCAATCAAACTGTGTCAGGTGAGGATTGGATTTGGTAATGCTTTCCCGCAAGGCGTCCAGATCCTGGTAGATCAGTGCATCGGCACCGATTTCAGCACAGATCTCTTCATCAGTACGGTTGGTTGCCAATAACTCGTCGCGGCTAGGCATATCAATACCATATACGTTAGGGTAGCGCACCGGCGGCGCCGCAGAAGCGAAATACACTTTATTGGCACCTGCATCACGGGCCATCTGCACAATCTGCTGCGATGTCGTGCCACGTACGATAGAGTCATCCACCAGCAGGACGTTTTTGCCTTTAAACTCAATGCCGATAGGGTTCAGTTTCTGGCGCACTGATTTTTTGCGCAGTGCCTGGCCTGGCATAATAAAGGTTCGGCCGATATAACGGTTTTTGATGAATCCTTCGCGGTAATCCAGGCCTAGTGAGATACCTAGCTGCAAGGCACTTGGGCGGCTGGTATCAGGGATAGGAATCACGACATCGATTTGCTTGTCTGCCCATTCGCGCTTGATTTTTTCAGCCAGCAAGGTGCCCATATCCAGGCGGGTCTGGTATACGGAAACGCCATCGATCACGGAGTCAGGGCGCGCCAGGTAGACATACTCAAAAATGCAGGAAGTCAGTTTAGGGTTGGTGGCACACTGGCGACTGAACAGGTTACCGTCCATATCGATGAACACGGCTTCGCCTGGTTCAACATCACGCACCAGCTTGAAACCCAGCACATCCAGTGCGACGCTTTCCGAAGCGACAATATATTCAATCCCTTTGGCAGTTTCCTGCTTGCCGATCACCAGTGGGCGAATACCATGCGGATCACGGAATGCCAGCAGGCCGAAGTTGGCGATCATGGCGACTACTGCATAAGCACCTTTGCAGCGTCTGTGCACACCGGCAACTGCATCGAATACCATGTCGCTGTTAAGTAAAGCACTTTTGGAGGTGGCTTCAATTTCGTGTGCCAGTACGTTTAACAATACTTCGGAGTCGGAACTGGTGTTGATATGTCGAAGATCCTGTCTGAACATTTCGGATTTCAGCTGTTCCGAGTTGGTCAGGTTACCGTTGTGACCAAGTACGATACCGAACGGTGAGTTCACATAAAACGGTTGGGCTTCAGCAGCACTGGAGGAACCTGCGGTTGGGTAGCGTACATGGGCGATACCCACATTACCGACCAGGTTACGCATGTGGCGCGTGTGAAATACATCTTTCACCAGGCCATTATTTTTATGCATATGGAAGGTATTACCATCGCAAGTCACGATACCTGCAGCGTCTTGCCCGCGATGCTGTAGCACCAGCAACCCGTCATACAACAACTGGTTCACCGGGTTTTTACCTACAATACCGATAATTCCACACATAGCGACATCCCTATCAAAAACTAGATTACAAATTAAATGAGAGACTCATCTGCCTGCTGATGATCCAAATGCACGTGCTCAGCAATACTAGATGGTATCCAGGGCAGCAAATTCAAGACCAGCACCTCTACCGGCGCACTTAACATGGCGTTCGTCCAGCGCGCATCCTTGGGAATATCGGTCATGGCAGCCAGCATGGCCAATATGCAGACGATCAACACGCCTTTTACAGCACCGGCAATGCCGCCCAGCACGCGGTTCAGACCACCCAGGCCGACTGCCTTGATCAGTGTGGTCAACAACAAGGCAAATAATGTGCACAAAAAGAGCACCGATAAAAATACCAGCAGGAAGGCGGCAATCGCTTTCACCGCTTCACCGGGCACTTGTTCCGGTATATAACTGATTACCTGGCTGTTGAATTTATTGGCCAGATAGAAAGCCAGCACCCAGCCTAATACCGAGAATAGTTCACGGATAGCACCGCGCATCAACCCAACCAGAATGGAAAAGCCAACAATACCCAATACTAAATAATCAAAAATGGTCATTGCCTGGTTCAGGATTTCGCCACAATTCCGCTAAAACCGGCAGCTTCAAGCTTTTTCAGCGCTGCTGCCGCTTCATTCCGTGTCGTGTAGGTGCGAGACCGTAACCGTAACTTATTGCCGCCGGCATCCACTTTATCTGTCGCTACGTCAAATCCGGCCTGTTTCAACTTGCCTTGCAGGTTTTCGAGGTTTTTCGGGTCAGAAAACACACCAAACTGTACATAGAATTTGCCTGATGTTTTATCGGAAGAAGCCGGCTCTTCTTTAGCAGGTTTGGCCGCCGGAACTTTGGGTTCAACTTTGGGTTCAACTTTGGGTTCAACTTTGGGTTCAACTTTGGGTTCAACGGCTTGGGCCGGTTTGTTTGTGCTTGATGGTTGCGCAACGTCCAGCTGGGCATTTTCTGCCGGGGCCGGCTTGCTGGGCACCGGCGCAGCAGGGGCGGCTGCCGGTACATCTTCGATATCGGCTACCGGCGTTTCTGCAGCCGTGGAAGGTTTGGATGAAGCATTTGCAGCAGGCGCGGCCTCGTTATCAAGCGCGATCTCTTCGTCTGGCAATTCAAGTATGGGTTCGCGGTTGGCTTGCTGATTGACAACAGTGATTTCCACTTCATCGTGGGTCGGCTCTACCACCCTGTCCTTCAATATGAAAGGCAGGATAATCAACATCAAGATGACCAGTGTGATGGCACCTACCAGCCGCCTGCGTGCCGTTTTTTTGAGTACCAGTTCTTTGTCTGTCAATGTATCTCTTGCCATATAGGTATTAAATTCTCACTCAAAATCTTTCACAAGCAGCTAGTTTGATGAAATCCATTGGTCAGGGGTTATTTCCAGAATCGCAGCGACGGTGAAGAATGAGCCGAACACAATAATTTTATCATTTTTTGCTGCTTTTTTATAACAGCTTTGCAATGCTGTGACCAGGTCCGGGTGAACTATTATGCTCTCTTCAGCAACCGTATTCCGCAGACACGCATGCAGGTAATCAGCGCTGGCAGCACGCGGATGCTGGATAGGGGCGATTTCCCAGCTATCTATGGCGTCATGCACAATCTCAACAACACTGGGAATATCTTTATCAGAGAGCATGGAAAACACTGCGAACACCTTGCTGCCATCCGCACTCAGTTGCTGCAGATTTCTGCGCAATGCCCTTGCGGCATGCGGGTTGTGCGCCACATCCAGGATAATATCCGGTGAATGATGCCAGTACTGGAAACGGCCAACGACTTCAGTGCCGGTCAAGCCTTGGAGTAAACAGGCATCCGTCACCGGCAACTTTGCTTGCAGGGCGTGTACAGCGTAGATCACGCTGGCTGCGTTTTGCCACTGGTATTCGCCGAACAGCCGCAAAGACCCTATTTCCAGTTTTCCGTCAGCATCCAGGTATTGTGCACTTTGGGTCGCCGCATTATCTGTATTACCCACGGTGATATGGTAATCAACACCAAACCGTTGTAAGTGCACACCCGTGGTTTCAGCATGGTGCAAAAGGGATAGCGGAGGATTCGCATCCCCGCAGATGGCGATCTGGCCCTTGCGGTAAATCCCCGCTTTTTCGTAGCCTATCAATTCACGGGTATCCCCGAGAAATTCCATATGATCGAGATCGACATTGGTGACAATGGCGCAATCTGCATCCACGATATTGACGGCATCCAGGCGGCCACCCAGGCCTACTTCGAGAATCACGATATCCAGAGGGTGTTGCTCAAACGCCCACAATGCAGCGAGAGTACCCATTTCAAAATAGGTTAAGGCGATATCGCCTCTGGCGACTTCCACAGCAGTGAATGCCGCGCATAGCAATTCATCATCGATCAGGGCACCATTCAAGCGCACACGCTCCTGATATTTCACCAGATGCGGCGATGTGTAACAGCCGACACGGTATCCGGAGGTGGTATAGATACGCTCCAGCATGGCACAGGTGGAACCCTTGCCGTTAGTGCCGCCTACCGTGATTACGGTGAACGGAAAATCAAGCAGCAGCCTGGCGGCGACCGCCTGTACCCGAGACAATCCCATCTCTATCGATTTGGGATGTAATGACTCAATATAGCTAAGCCAAGCCTCAACTGTTGAGGGAAGCCCGGGCATTAGAGATGACATCAGGCAACTTTTGGCGTATTCAGGAAACTGGACATCAACTGGCTTAATTTCACACGCATCTCACGACGGTCAACAATCATGTCGATGGCACCGTGGGTCAGCAGGAACTCGGCGCGCTGGAAACCTTCGGGCAATGTTTCGCGCACTGTCTGCTCAATCACACGCGGGCCGGCAAACCCGATCAGCGCATTCGGTTCCGCGACAATCACATCGCCCAGCATGGCAAAACTGGCAGAGACACCGCCCATGGTCGGGTCCGTCAATACGGAGATATATGGCAGGCCTGCTTCCGACAGCTTGGTCAGGGCCGCACTGGTTTTAGCCATTTGCATCAATGACAGCAAACCTTCCTGCATACGTGCACCACCACTGGCTGAAATACAGATAAATGCGCATTTGTGCTCGATGGCAGCCTGCACACCACGTACGAAGCGCTCACCTACTACAGAACCCATGGAACCGCCCATGAACTTGAATTCAAAAACGGCAGCGACAACCGGCACTTTTTCCACTGTACCGCGCATGACGATGAGTGCATCCTTTTCTTTCACGTCACGTTGTGCCGAGCGCATACGCTCCGCGTAAGTCTTGCTGTCCTTGAATTTCAAGGCATCGACCGGGGTTACATCAGCGCCGATTTCAACACGGCCATCAGCATCCAGGAAAACATTCAGGCGATCACGCGCACCCAGCCTGTGATGATGGCCACATTGCGGACACACTTCCAGGTTGGCATCCAGATCGGTACGGTACAACACCGTCTGGCAGGCATCACATTTATGCCACAAGCCTTCTGGAATATTGCGGCGCTGACCGGTCACCGCACGTTTGATTTTTTGGGGAATCTTGTCTAACCAGCTCATAGTATCTCCTGCTTGAATATGCGATGAAGCCTTATGCCGCGTCAATCGCAGTACGCAATTCTTTCATTAAACTCTGTACATTTGGAATCAGGCTGTTAGCGTCAGACTGTTCGATCGCAAGCACCATACGGCTACCGACCACCACCGCATCAGCAATGGCGGACACTTCGCGGGCCGTCGCGGCATCTTTGACACCAAAACCCACGCCGATTGGCAAGTCGGTGCTCTTGCGGATTTCTGCCACGCGTTTCTTGACTTCCACGATATCCAGGTTGGCTGCGCCGGTAACGCCTTTCAGCGATACATAATACAGAAAACCTGTAGCCTGCTTCACTATCAGTTCGGTACGTGACGGCTCAGTGGTGGGTGACAGCAGGAAAATGCTATCTATGCCAGCCTGGGCCAGTTCCTGGTTAAAACTTTCACATTCTTCCGGCGGGTAATCCACCGTGAGCACGCCATCGACGCCTGCATCCTTGGCCAGTTCGACAAACGTTGCCGACCCCATGGCTTCGATAGGATTTGCATACCCCATCAATACGACAGGTGTTTTCTGGTTAGTCTGGCGAAAGTCCTTCACCATCGCCAGCACCTTGCGCAAGCCCATTTTATGTACCAGAGCCCGCTCACTGGCGCGCTGGATGACCGGACCATCTGCCATCGGGTCAGAAAAAGGCACACCCAGTTCAATCACATCTGCACCGGAAGCCACCAGTGCATGCAACAAAGGTACTGTGTGGTCTGGATGCGGGTCGCCAGCAGTGAAGTAAGGAATCAGCGCTTTTTTCCCCTGCGCTTTAAGTTCTGCAAAAACGGATTGAATGCGAGACATAGCGAAAAATTCTTTTTTTGATGATGGGCTTTAGATAGTCGGCTTTTTTGTCTTGATCAGAGCGTGATATTCGCCAGTTTCGCCACGGTGTTAATATCTTTGTCACCACGGCCGGACAGGTTTACCAATACAGCCTGGTCCGGTGACATGGTCCTCGCCAGTTTTTCGCCATAGGCCAGTGCATGGCTTGATTCCATCGCCGGGATGATGCCCTCGGTACGACACAGCTGGTGAAAAGCGTTCATGGCTTCGTCATCGGTAATCGCCACGTATTCGGCACGCTTGATGTCTTTCAGCCAGGCATGCTCAGGACCCACGCCCGGGTAATCCAGGCCAGCCGAAATTGAATGGGTTTCCACGATATTGCCGTCGGCATCCTGCATCAGGTAAGTACGGTTACCATGTAATACACCAATCGGGCTGTTTGCAGTCAACGGCGCAGCATGGCTTCCGGTCTCCAGCCCATGTCCCGCGGCCTCCACGCCAATCAGACGCACGCCATCTACATCAATGTAAGGATAAAAAATACCCATGGCATTGGAACCACCACCCACACAGGCAACCACCGCATCCGGCTGGCGGCCTATCATTTCCTGCATTTGCTGTTTGGCTTCTATGCCGATCACTGCCTGGAAATCACGTACCATCATCGGGTAAGGGTGCGGGCCAGCCACCGTGCCGATAATATAAAAGGTATTCGAAATATTGGTGACCCAGTCACGCATCGCTTCATTCAATGCGTCCTTCAGGGTTTTGGAGCCACTCTCCACCGGGATCACAGTCGCGCCCAGCAGCTTCATACGGAATACGTTGGGTGCCTGGCGCTTGACATCTTCCGCGCCCATGTACACCACACATTCCAGACCCAGCCTGGCTGCAATGGTGGCCGTCGCCACGCCATGCTGCCCTGCACCTGTTTCTGCGATCACGCGTGGCTTGCCCATGCGCTTGGCCAACAAGGCCTGGCCTATGGTATTGTTGATTTTGTGCGCACCGGTGTGGTTGAGATCTTCGCGCTTCAGGTAAATCTGCGCACCACCTACTTTTTCAGACAGGCGTTTGGCATGGTAAATCGGGCTTGGACGACCAACAAAATGTTTAAGGTCGTAAGCAAATTCGGCCAGAAACTCAGGGTCATGACGATATTTTTCGTACATCACCCTTAATTCTTCGAGGGCCTCCACCAAGGTTTCTGCTACAAAAACACCACCAAATGGGCCAAAATGACCCCGCTCGTCTGGCATGTCATAGACTTGCATGCGCTACTCCGTATATCGTTCCGTTATTCAAACCGCCTATTGCGCACATCATATTGCATTGTGTATCGCATCGTATTGGGTAACCTGCCGCATCAGTGCGGCTATTTTTTGTGGGGATTTGATCCCTTTTTGCGCCTCAACGCCGCCACTCACATCGATTGCATAAGGTTGCACCTGGCGCATCGCCTGTACAACATTATCAGGGTTTAGCCCACCTGCCAGGATCAATGGCTTGCGCATCCCTGCCGGAATCAACGACCAGTCGAAAGTGAGGCCGGTACCGCCCACCGCCTTTTCCGAAAAGGTATCCAGCAACAAGGCGGAAGCCGACGCAAAATCAAGCTCGCATTGTATCAAATTTACATCCGGTTTGACGCGGATTGCTTTGTAATATGGCAGATTAAATTTCTCGCAATAGACCGCCGTTTCATCGCCATGAAACTGCAGGCAATCCAGCGAAGTGGCATCTAAAACCTGTTGCACCTCATCTGCGGAGGCGTTCACAAACAGCCCGACCTTGCTGACGTAAGGTGGCAATGTCTGCATGATAGCCTGCGCTTGAGCAGCAGTGACTGCCCGCGGGCTGGGCGCATAAAATACAAAACCCAGTGCATCCGCGCCGGCCTCAATAGCCGCCCAGGCATCCTCCTGCCGGGTAATGCCACAAATCTTGACTCTGGTTCTTATCATCGTCTGCTCAAATCCTGTTAATTCCATTCAGCTTCGCATGCCGGCAATTGCCAGGCGGCTTCATAGGTGACCCCGGTAAAATACAGGCCATCCGGCATAAAAGTTGGTGGCGAGAGCGTCCTGTCCTTTTGCTGCAGTAATGCGGCAAAAGCGCTGACATCCAGTTTGCCTTGTCCGGTATACACCAGTGCACCTACCACATTGCGGATCTGGTGCTGCAAAAAGGCATTGGCCTGAAAACTGAATACAATATATTTCCCCCGCTGCCTGACCTCTGCCTTGTGCATGGTACGCACGGGGGAACTTGCCTGACATTCACTGGCGCGGAATGCGCTGAAATCATGCTCACCCAATAATAACTGTGCGGCCTGCTGCATAGGTGAGATGTTGAGCGGTCTATGATACCAGCCGACCCGTCCATACTGGCTGGCAGGAGCAACAGCATGGTTATATAGTACATACTGGTAACTCCGCGCCCTGGCACTGAACCTGGCATGAAATTCGTCTGCCACTTCCGCTGCCCAGATAACACGCACCCATGGCGGCAAATGTGCATTACTGCCACGCACCCATGCACTTTTTGGCCGCTGCACTGTAGTCTCAAAATGCGCAACCTGCATCAATGCGTGCACACCGGAATCCGTACGCCCTGCCGCATGCAGCCTTACTGTTTCACCCGCTACCTGGGCAATGGCATGCTCAAGTACATCCTGAACACCACGCCCGTTGGGCTGGCTTTGCCATCCTTGAAAATAAGCACCATGATATTCAATGCCAATCGCAATTTTCATGGCGCATAGTATAAGGGTAGTCAGGCATAAAGCCTAATGGCTGCCGCGTATATTACCTATGCACGAAGCTTTACTCACCTATACGGAAAACAATTTGAACAAGATTAGATGCAAAAGTTGATAGGGACTTTAAAAAATTCAGATGATTTCCGAAACCCAGGGGATTTCCAGAAACCCAGTTCACTTCGACAACGCAGACGGCCAGCAATTACTTGGATAACTTGAAAAGATAAAGGCCGGGAACCGGCCTTTATGAGAGTGAAATTCTAGGCAACTTTTGCAAGCAACTCACTAGCGCGCTGCCGCTGACGTTCCCCGCCTTCACTGAGAACCTCTTCAATCAATTCTTTAGCACCTATCATATCTTCCATATCAATATAGGCTTGAATCAGGTCCAGCTTGGTGTTGACCTCTTCCGGCTCGCCATCGAATTCCTCGGCACTATCTTCGGACTTATCGCCGATATCCAGTGAAATTTCCGGAAAGGCAGATTCAACATTAAAATGATCCGGTGGGACCCGGCTTAAGCTATCATCGCCGGGCTCATTCAGGTTGATGTCTTCAACATCCAGGATATCGTCATCCTCACGACTCGCACTGCTTATGGTGTCATTCGGCCCACCCAACTCCAGTGACAGTTCTGGCAAAGACTCAAAAACAGCATCTTCAGTAGAAAGTTTATGTTCACCGGTAGTGGATTGTGTGTTTGCTGCATCGCTTGTTTGGATGTCCGTGGAGCCCTCATCCAGGTTCAACGAAGGCAAGTCCAGCGCCTTGGGAGTGAATTCCGGTTCTGCAGGTTTTTCCGGCACGAGTGCAGGCTCATCAGCTTCCAATGTTTCCGAAGCCGGTTCAGGCGTAATGTCGAATTCAATTTCTTCTCGTTTTTCAGTCCCCGCAAAAGTATCTGCCTGCGCTACATACTCAGGCAATGGTTCCTTTTGTTCTGGAGCTTTCGGCGTTACGGAAACATCCTCTGCAGGAGTGGCATAAGTATTCGTATCTTCAATCTGCAGTTCTGCAAACTTTTCGGGCGCCTGCTCGCTGACCGGTGCAGAAGGTGAATTTTCGATCAGGTTTGCTTCTGCCACTGTTTTTGCTGGAGTGCCAGAAGGCTCAAATTCAAGCGCAGGTGCTTCAAAGTTGAAATGATAGCCTTGCTCGGCATTGTCGGCTTCAGTAACCACCTTCTCAGAGCTGGTATCCAATGCCGGCATCTGGTACAGCGAATTTTCAGGATCCAGTTTCTGACCCATTGCCACAACTTTTGACCATGTCTGGTCGTTAGGTCCGACATTGCCGTAAATTTCACTGGCCAGTGACTCAAATGCCGCTGTGTTTGCAGTACTTTGGTATATCTCAAGCAGCTTCAGCTTCAGTTCCTGGCGTTCCGGATCCTTCTGTATCGCGTCTTTTAGAATCTCTTCCGCTTGGGCGTCACGGCCATAAGCCATGTAAACCTCTGCCTCGGCGATCGGATCCACGTCATGTGAATCTATCATGCCGCCTACACCGCTTTGCGAGAAATCTGTCAGGAAAGAAGTATCGCCTGAGGCTGCCTGTGTATCACCGAATACCGTGTTATTCTGCATCTCAGTGGCAGGTGAAGTCAGGATCGCATCTTCAAAAGTATCGATTTCTTTTTTGCGGCGTATGCGGATAAGCGCCCAGACACAAATCAGTAGAGGCAGGGCAATCAATGCCCAGGGCAGCACCGGGCTGATATTTTTAAGACGCTGCAATAACACTTGCATGAATGAAGGTTGCTCAGCATCGGCAGCAGGTTCCGTAGCCGGTGTTTCGGGCACTGGTGGTGCTTGCTCCGCAGCCGGCGCTGGCTGCGGCTGTGCGGAAACAGGCGGCGGAACAGCTTTATTCTCAGCTGGGCTTGCCGGGGTTTCTACAGCTTTTTCCGCCGGAGTTTCTGGCGGTATTTCCGGCTTGGCTTCTGGCGTGGTTGCCTGCGCAGCATTTTTCTCAGCCTGCGCCAGGGCATTATTCTTCATCTCCACCAGTTTCTTCATATCCGCCACTTGCTTTTCCAGCGCAGCGGCACGTGATTGCTCTTCTTTGATGGCATTTTCTTTGGCAACAGCTTCATCCTTGGCCGCTGCCGCAGACTTGCCAGCAGCCTTATCGGTCTGCGCACTGGACTTCTCATCGCCTGCTGATAGCTTCAGCGTATCTTTACCCGCCGGTGCCTGTGGCGCAGGTTTTTCCTGCGCACTGCCGATCTTGCCGGCAGATTGTTGTGTATTGCTGCCGGTTTCACTGGCTTCAGCGTTCCTGACGACATTAGACAAGGCATTTTTGTAAGCCAGCCAGTTGGTGTTGTGTTCAGCTACCAGGGTTTTGGCCTGCTGGTTACTGATAGCGTTTAAAGCATCCTGATCCGGCATGCGGATAATTTTGCCAACCTTCAAGCGGTTCATGTTCTTGCCATCGAACGCATCCTGGTTGGTCCGGTAAAGCGCTGCCAGCATTTGTTCCACGCTGACATTATCCGGTTTCATTTGCCTGGCGATCGCATACAAGGTATCCCCGCGTGCAATGGTCAGCGGATCAGTGCTGGTGTCTGCCGAAGGCTCAGTCTGTGGGACGGGTTTAGGTTCTGCAGCACGTGTCGCGGATTTTCTGCCTGCCGGTTTGCGGGCCTCAGGTTTTGCTGTCTCTGCGGGCGCTACTTCTGCCTGCGTCTGTGGCGGTGGCAGGGGTTGAGCCTGAGGCTGGACCGTAGCTTGAGCCGGCGGCTGCCCGGTGACAGGCAGGCCGGCAGACTCGGACACATAGTTGGAATTGAATCCAGGCGGATCCAGTAACAATGTGTATTCCTTGACCAGCCTTCCGGTTGGCCAGTCCACCTGGATCAGCATGTCCAGGAAAGCTTCGGTGATGGGTTGCGAACTGGTGAGTTTGAGTACCGGCTGACCTTTGCTGTTATTGGCCACCGCTATCTGGATGAAAGGATAAGACGCAGGCTTTTCCAGCATCTGGTCCTGATAGACCTGCTCATCGGCCAAGGTCGCCTGGATGGTATTCAGTTCGCCAGGAGTGACGGCCAGCAATTCAATCTCTGCATTCAGTGGCTCCCCCAGTTTTGAAGTGGAGGTCATTGTTCCCAGGCCTGCAGCATGCGCAACGATTGCAGCGCTTAAGCTCAACCCCAGACTTAATGTAAAGGCTAATTTTTTTAATTTAAATTTAGGCACCGTTTAACCCTTGTCATTCATGGCGATTGTCAACATAGCATCAATCAGTAAGCCACGCAAGCACGCCATTTGTCACTCTGCGCACCATAAACTTACCTTGCTCGGACTCTATCATCCATTAAACCTGAATGCATGCAAAACAAAAGCCCGAAAAGACCATGATTTCACCAACAAATCATGGCTTTACGGGCTGTATTCTAATAAATTACTTAAGCTTCTACCAGAATTCGCAACATACGGCGCAACGGTTCGGCAGCACCCCATAGCAACTGGTCGCCGACAGTGAAGGCCGACAGGTATTCTCCACCCATGGCCAGTTTACGCAAGCGGCCTACCGGAGTCGTTAAAGTACCCGTCACGGCAGCAGGCGTTAATTCACGCATGCTGGCTTCACGTTCATTCGGAATGACTTTCGCCCATTGATTGGCTTCTGCCAGCATCTGGTTGATTTCATCCAGAGGGACATCCTGGCGGAGCTTCAAGGTCAAGGCCTGTGAATGGCAACGCATCGCACCTATGCGCACACAGAGGCCATCGATCACAATAGGGTTGGCTTCACGACCGAGGATCTTGTTGGTTTCAACACCGCCCTTCCATTCCTCTTTGCTCTGCCCGTTACCCAGGTCTTTATCGATCCACGGGATCAGGCTGCCAGCCAGTGGCACACCAAAATTCTGTGTAGGCAAGGCATCACTGCGGATAGTGTCAGCGACAGTTTTATCGATCTCGAGAATCGCTGAAGCCGGGTCAGCCAGCAGCTTGGCGGCAGATGCATGGATCACACCCATTTGCGAGATCAACTCACGCATGTTTTGCGCACCTGCACCTGAAGCAGCCTGGTAAGTCATGGAAGTGGCCCATTCCACCAGATCGGCTTTAAACAGACCGTTCAAAGCCATCAGCATCAGGGAAACCGTACAGTTGCCGCCGATCCAGTTTTTGCCGCCCTGGCTTAATGCATCCTTGATCACATGCATATTGACCGGGTCGAGAATCACCACAGCATCTTTTTCCATGCGCAAAGTAGAGGCGGCATCAATCCAGTGGCCATTCCAGCCAGCGTTACGCAATTGCGGGAAAATCTCGCTGGTGTAATCACCACCCTGGCAAGACACGATCGCATCCATCTTGCTCAGCTCAGCAATATCCTTGGCATCTTTTAACGCAGGCGTATCCTTGCCTACTTTAGGCGCTGTACCACCTGTTTGTGATGTCGTGAAAAACTGCGGCTCGATATCTGCGAAATCATTCTCTTGCATCATGCGCTGCATGAGCACAGAGCCAACCATACCGCGCCAACCTACAAACCCTACTTTTAACATGTTATCTCGTTATTCTCGCCGGCCATCCCGGCATCAAAACATTATTCGGAGGACTTTTTCTGTACGGCTTCACCAGCCTTCTCAAGATCTTTGCCCATCCCGTTCATTGTGTTGCAACCTGCCAACACCATCGCTACCAACACCAGCATCATTAATTTTGACATTTGTTTTTCTCCTTAAAAAAATTAATCCCTGAAATTACCAAACTTCAACGGAAAATCCGTCACACTCTTTTTAACAAACGCGATGGCTTCCTGCAATACATCACGCTTGGCACCATTCACTCTCACCGTATCACCCTGGATGCTGGCTTGCACCTTCATCCCACTATCCTTGATCAGCTTGGTGATTTTCTTCGCCAGATCACTGTCGATACCGTCTTGTACGCGCAGGTCCTGCTTGACCTTATTTCCAGAGACCTTCTGCACATCTTTGTGTTCCAGTCGCTTTGAAGACTCAGGTTCTTTTTTCTCCATCGCCGGTAACAGGATATCTTTTACCTGGTCCAGCTGAAAGTCATTGTCACCAAACAAGGTAATCACTTTGTCTTTTTCGTTAAACTCAATCTTGGCTGATGTACCTTTGAAATCGTAACGATTGGTAATCTGCTTGATCGAAGCATCAATCGAATTTTTCAGGTTGACCATATCAACTTCAGAAGTAATATCAAAACTGGGCATCTTTAAAAACCTTTCAAGCGATGGCAGAGCAAGGCGTAAGCGCGCGGGCAGTACATTAAGTACGGCTAGCGCTTACAACGCGGCGCTGCCGAGCATACACGTTTATTCGAAATGGCAGACGTAGTCTACGGTTTCTATGACTTCAATGTCAAAAGACGAATTACCCGCCACAGTGAATTTCTCCCCTGCTTTGTAAGTGGTCCAGTTTTCTTCGTCTTTCAAGCGTACCTTGCAGACGCCATCATTGATTTCCATCAACTCTGGAGAGCCGGTGTTAAAGGTCAATGTGCTTGGGAAAATAACACCTACTGTACAGCGTGTACCGTTAGGGAACAGCACAGTGTGACTCACACATTTGCCATCAAAATAAACATTTGCTTTCTTTTTAACGCTGACATTATCAAATTGCGCCATTTTCGATTCCTGAGTTTTAAATTCTTAAAGTTAATCTTTCGGTTCACCGTCGTGAGAGCAGCGACTATATCACACCTGAAAACTGAGCGAGCGTGATCAATGACGAGTCGCTCGCCCAGCCTGATTACATCGCAGCTACGATCTGGTCACCCATCTCAGAACAGGAAACACGTTTGGTGCCCTCTTCATAAATATCGCCTGTGCGATAGCCTGCTGCCAGCACTTTTTTCACTGCGTTTTCAATGCGCACTGCAGCTGCTTCATTATCAAAACTGTATCGCAACATCATGGCCGCAGACAGAATGGTCGCAATCGGATTGGCCAGGTTTTTACCTGCGATATCCGGTGCTGAACCATGCGAGGGTTCATACAGACCCTGCTTGCTTTCGTTCAGGGATGCGGATGCCAGCATACCGATCGAGCCGGTCAGCATGGAGGCTTCATCAGACAGGATGTCGCCAAAGATATTGCCGGTCACCATCACGTCAAACTGTTTAGGATTACGGATCAGTTGCATCGCAGCGTTATCCACATACATATGGCTCAACTCCACTTCCGGATACTCTTTAGCGACATCGATCACGATCTCTTTCCAGAACTCGGTGGTTTCCAGTACGTTGGCCTTGTCTACAGAACACAGCTTTTTCCCACGCTTCATCGCAATCTGGAAAGCCACATGCGCGATACGGCGCACTTCCGGCTCGCTGTAAATCATGGTGTTAAAGCCTTCGCGTACGCCCTCTTCGTTTGTGCGAATACCGCGTGGCTGGCCGAAATACACATCGCCGGTCAATTCACGCACGATCATGATATCCAAGCCGGCCACCACTTCCGGTTTCAAGGTTGATGCATTCGCCAGCTCCGGGAATAACACTGCCGGGCGCAGATTGGCAAACAAACCCAGATCTTTACGGATCGCCAACAGGCCACGCTCAGGACGCAATGGACGATCCAGGGTGTCGTATTGCGGTCCGCCGACAGCGCCCAGTAGCACCGCATCTGCGGCCCTACAGATCTTCTGCGTGAACTCCGGGTAAGGATGACCGTACTGGTCATAAGCCTGGCCGCCCAACGGCGCTTCGGTAAAGGTCATGTCCAGCCCGTCTTTTTTCAATACTTCCAGTACGCGCAAGGCTTGTGCAACGATTTCCGGACCGATGCCATCACCGGGTAATACTGCAATATTTAATGCCATAGGGTTTATCCTAAATAGTAATTTTAATAATGTGAGAAGCCATCAGAAACCGTCGCGAGCGATTGAGTGACTAGGCGCCCGGAGCACAGAAACCGGAATGTACATTCAGTACATGAGGATTTCGCGCACTCTTTAAATCAAAGCGGCTGTAACGACGTCAATCAATTGCGCAGCAGGTTTATATGGTTTCTATGCGAATAGCCAAGGCTGGGCGACTTTATGTTTCTGCTCAAACGCCCTGATCTCATCCGCATGCTGCAAAGTCAGCCCGATTTCATCCAGGCCGTTAAGCAGGTTGTGTTTGCGGGTCGGCGTAATGTCAAAGCTGAATGACTGACCCGAAGGCGTAGTCACCGTTTGCGAAACAAGGTCAACATTCAGCGTATAGCCTTCGTTGGCCTGGCATTCTTTAAACAGCGCATCTACCTGTTCGCTGGAAGCGACGATAGGCAAGATACCGTTTTTGAAACAGTTATTAAAGAAAATATCGGCAAAACTAGGCGCAATGATCACGCGGAAACCCTGGTCCTCAATCGCCCAGGGCGCGTGTTCACGTGAAGAGCCGCAACCGAAGTTATCACGTGCCAGCAATACCTGCGCACCCTGATAACGCGGCTGGTTCAGCACGAAATCCTTGTTCAACGGGCGGGTGCTGCAATCCATGCCTGGTTCGCCATAATTGGTATAGCGCCATTCATCAAACAGGTACGGGCCAAACCCTGAACGTTTGATCGACTTCAGGAATTGCTTGGGAATAATCGCGTCGGTATCGACATTGGCGCGGTCCAGAGGGCAGACTAAACCGTTCAGTGTGGTAAATGCTTTCATACGGTTCTCCTTTTATACACTGCGCACATCAACAAAATGACCGGCAATCGCCGCTGCGGCTGCCATTTCCGGGCTGACCAGATGCGTACGCCCGCCCGGGCCCTGGCGGCCTTCAAAGTTACGGTTGGATGTCGAAGCGCAGCGCTCACCCGGTTCCAGGCGGTCAGCGTTCATCGCCAGACACATGGAACAGCCAGGCTCACGCCATTCAAAACCGGCGTCGATAAAAACCTTGTCCAGCCCTTCAGCTTCGGCCTGGCGTTTCACCTGGCCGGAACCAGGCACCACCATCGCCAGTTTGATATTACCGGCCACTTTCTTGCCTTTGGCAACGCTGGCAGCGGCACGCAGGTCTTCAATGCGTGAGTTGGTACAGGAACCAATGAATATCTTGTCCAGCTGAATGTCTTCAATCGGCGTATTTGCATGCAGGCCCATGTATTTCAACGCATTTTCGATACTGGCGCGCTTGGTGGCATCCCCTTCACGTTGTGGATCCGGCACGGTAGAACCGATAGGCAGCACTTGTTCCGGCGAGGTTCCCCAGGTCACTTGCGGCGCAATATCAGCGCCCTGCAGTTCCACCACCGCATCATATTGTGCATCGGCATCAGACTGCAGCGTTTTCCAGTAAGCGACGGCCTTGGTCCAGTTTTCACCTTTGGGCGCATGCAGACGGCCTTCCAGGTATGCAGCCGTTTTTTCGTCAGGCGCAACGATACCTGCACGTGCACCTGCTTCGATTGCCATATTGCACAGTGTCATGCGGCCTTCCATGGATAAGCCACGGATGACTTCACCACCGAATTCAATGGCATAGCCAGTACCGCCAGCGGTACCGATTTTGCCAATGATCGCCAGTGCCACGTCCTTCGCAGTCACGCCTTTACCAAGCTGGCCATCCACTTTCACCAGCATGCGCTTGGATTTCTTGGCGACCAGGGTTTGTGTAGCCAGCACATGCTCTACTTCGGAGGTACCGATGCCGTGTGCCAGTGCACCGAATGCACCATGGGTAGAAGTATGGCTGTCACCACAGACTACCGTCATGCCAGGCAGCGTAGTGCCGTTCTCAGGCCCGATCACGTGAATGATGCCCTGGTCCTTATTTTTGAAAGGAAAGTACACCAGTGCACCAAATTCCTTGATGTTGCTATCCAGTGTTTCCACCTGCAGACGTGAAATAGGGTCTTCAATACCCTTATCCCAGTCTTTGGTGGGTGTATTGTGGTCAGGGTTAGCCACGATGGATGAATTGCGCCATGGCTTACGGCCAGCCATACGCAAGCCTTCAAAGGCCTGTGGACTGGTCACTTCATGTACCAGATGGCGATCGATGTAAATCAGACAGGTACCGTCTGACTCCTCCCGCACCACATGTGTATCCCATAATTTGTCGTACAGCGTTTTGCCTGCCATAACCGCTCCTTTAAACCCCAGAATGATAAAACACGCGCAGAATACCTAAATTTCAATACCCTTACAAGAATATCATTTATACTAGTATTCAATAATAGGATAATAAAATCAAATGGATAGCAGACGTCAGGAACTAGCCGAGTTTTTACAAGCCATGCGCCAGCGCGGCAGCCCTGAAGAGTTCGGGTTCCCTTCCGGCTCGCGCAGACGTACCCAGGGCCTGCGTCGTGAAGAAGTGGCGCAACTGGCCGGGATCAGCGCCACCTGGTATACCTGGATAGAGCAGGCGCGCGAAATCAATGTGTCTTCTGAAGCACTGGACAGGCTGGCAACGGCCTTGAAACTAAGCAAATCAGAACGCAGTTATCTGTTTGATATGGCCGACAGGCGTGACCCGCAGGCCCATCAAAGCGAAGTCGATACCGCCCCCGAAACACTGGTCAGCATATTAAGCCAGATTCTGGTGCCTGCTTATATCATGGGCCGTACCTGGGATATCCTGGCCTGGAATCAGGCCGCGACCAGACTGTTTAGCGGATTGCTGGATATCGCCTGGCCAGAGGGCCAGCACCCCAACCTGCTGCGGTTCGTGTTCGCCAATCCTGCGGCCAGGCAATTTGTCGTTAACTGGGAAATGCGTAGCCGTCGCCTGGTCGCCGAATTCAGGGCCGACTGCCGTTCTCGGCTGGAAGAACCGGAAGTGAAACAACTTGTCGATGAGCTGAGCAGTCATAGTGCAGAATTCGACCGCTTCTGGAAACAGCATGATGTACTGGAAAGGCAAGGCGGACAGCGTGAATTCCAGCATCCCCAATCAGGGTTAATCCAGTTCCAGCAAGTCACACTCAGGCTCGTAGAACAGGAACAGCTGAAACTGGTGTTACTGCAACCTGTCTGACGACTATGACCTTAGCGTCTTGAAAAGTTTGTATTCAATCGCATCTTTCAACGCCAGCCAGGAGGCTTCGATAATGTCTGAAGATACGCCTATCGTCGTCCAGTTGGTCTGCTGGTCAGTCGATTCGATCATGACCCTCACTTTGGCAGCGGTGGCCAGGTTAGAGTCCAATACCCGCACCTTGTAATCGATCAGCTTGATGTCTTTGATAGCGGGATAAAAGGGCTCCAGAGCTTTGCGCATTGCTTTATCCAGCGCATATACCGGGCCGTCACCATAGGATGTCACTTCAGATTCCTGATTATTGACATAAATATGGACCGTGGCCGAAGAATTGATGCCATTGATCGATGGTTCATGGATATAGACGCTATATTGTTTCAGCCTGAAGAAAGGCTGAAACTTGCCGAGCAATTTTTGCATCAGCAAATCGAACGAGCTTTCTGCGCTCTCGAACTGGTAGCCTTCGTGTTCCAATGCTTTCAGATGTTCAAGTATCTGGATGGCGGCATCCGACTCCTTGGTCAGTGTCGGATCGATCTGCTGCAGTTTATTCAGGATCGCCCCGCGCCCCGCCACCTCGGACACCAGGATATGCCGCTCATTACCGACCACATTCGGGCTGATATGCTCATAGGATTTGGGGTTTTTATTGACCGCATCAATGTGCATGCCGCCCTTATGGGAAAACGCATCATGGCCGACGTAAGGCGCTTTATCGTTAAAGGCAACGTTGGCCACTTCACTGACAAAACGCGCCGCGGCAGTCAGCTCAGCCAGCTGTGCGGCTGAAATGCATTCCAGACCCAGCTTTAATTGCACGTTTGGAATGATGGAGACCAGGTTGGCATTACCGCAACGCTCGCCGATACCGTTGATAGTGCCTTGTACGTGTACCGCGCCAGCCTGCACCGCAGCGACCGAATTCGCCACCGCCATTTCACAATCATTATGGCAGTGGATACCTATCTGTAATGATGGGAAACGCGTGACCACAGCTTGTGTGATTTCAAAAATCTCATTAGGAAATGTGCCGCCATTGGTATCGCATAGAGCCAATACATCAGCACCTGCATCCGCTGCGGCCTGCAAAGTGCTCAGTGCATAACCGGGACTGGCTTTGTAACCATCGTAAAAATGCTCGGCGTCGAACACGACTTCCTTGCCCTGTGCTTTGAGGAAGGCAATGGTGTCGCCTATCATCGCCAGGTTTTCATCCAAGGTAGTACGCAGGATATCGGTGACCTGGTAATCCCAGCTTTTGCCAAAAATGGCGACCGCCTGCGTGTTGGCAGAAAGCAAGGATTGCAGGTTTTTGTCTTCGGTGACGTTGATACCGATTCGCCGAGTGCTGCCAAAAGCGATGATTCTGGCATGTTGCAGCTTTAGCTCGCCCACACGTGCAAAAAACTCCAGGTCTTTAGGATTTGAACCAGGGTTACCGGCTTCAATATAGCCTATGCCCAGCTGGTCCAGGCGCTGTACGATCTTGAGTTTATCCTCGACCGAAAATGAAACACCCTGCGCTTGTGCTCCATCGCGCAGAGTAGAATCATAAGCAATCACACGTTGCCTGGACATAAGTTATCCTGGTTAACAGGTCATTTCTTGCGGTTATGCAGGTTGGCCGCAATACGCATACGCAAGGCATTCAGCTTGATAAAGCCACCGGCATCTTTCTGGTCGTAGGCGCCTTTGTCATCTTCAAATGTGGCAATGGTAGAGTCAAACAGTGAATCTGTTTTGCTGTCGCGGCCAACCACGATCACATTGCCTTTATACAGCTTGACGCGCACCCAGCCATTCACACTCGCCTGTGTGTGGTCTATCAATGTCTGCAGCGCGATACGCTCCGGGCTCCACCAGTAACCGTTGTAGATCAGGCTGGCGTAGCGTGGCATCAGGTCATCTTTCAGGTGCGCCACTTCGCGGTCCAAAGTGATACTTTCAATCGCACGGTGAGCTTTGAGAATGATGGTACCGCCAGGGGTTTCGTAGCAGCCACGTGATTTCATGCCGACGTAGCGGTTTTCCACCAGGTCCAGGCGGCCAATACCGTGTTTGCCACCGATACGGTTGAGTTCGGCCAGGATCTCATGTGCTTTCAAAGCTTTGCCATTCAAGGCCACGATATCGCCATTCCTGAATTCGATATCCAGGTATTCGGCTGCGTCAGGTGCTTTTTCCGGTGACACTGTCCAGCGCCACATATCTTCTTCCGCTTCGGCAGAAGGGTCTTCCAGATGGCGGCCTTCGTAAGAAATATGCAGCAGGTTGGCATCCATGGAATATGGGCTGCCGCCCTGCTTGTGCTTCATTTCAACCGGGATGCCATGCTTCTCGGCATAAGCCAGCAGTTTTTCACGGGATAACAGATCCCACTCACGCCATGGTGCGATGATCTGGATGTTAGGGTTAAGCGCATAAGCACCCAACTCAAAACGCACCTGGTCGTTACCTTTACCGGTAGCCCCGTGCGAGATCGCATCCGCTTTGGTTTCGTTGGCGATTTCGATCAGGCGCTTGGCAATCAGCGGCCGGGCGATGGAAGTGCCCAGCAGATATTCGCCTTCATAAACCGTATTGGCACGGAACATGGGGAATACGAAGTCGCGCACGAACTCTTCGCGCAAGTCGTCTATGTAAATCTCGCTGACACCGAATTTCTTGGCTTTTTCACGCGCTGGTTCCAGCTCTTCACCCTGGCCCAGGTCAGCGGTGAACGTCACCACTTCACATTGATAGGTGTCTTGCAGCCACTTCAGAATAACGGAGGTATCCAGACCACCGGAATAGGCCAGCACCGCTTTTTTAATATCACTCATTTAAATATCCCAAACTGAAATCATCAGGCTTGCTTGATCAAGCCACTCTTCCTAATAATAAATACTCCATCAGCGCTTTTTGGGTATGCAGTCTGTTTTGGCTACGGCTGCTAAGCTAACCCGAAGGTTAGCCTGCGCCGAAACAGCTTGCACCTCTTAAGCTAGCGCTTAAAGGACTTTTCCTAGCAGAAGGTACTCCATGAGTGCCTTCTGCGTGTGTAACCTGTTTTCCGCTTCATCCCAAACTACGCTTTGCTTGCCGTCTATCACTTCGGCAGATACTTCTTCACCACGATGCGCAGGCAAACAATGCATAAACAGCGCATCCGGCTTGGCTACTTTCATCATGTCAGCATCCACCTGCCAGTCGGCGAAGTCTTTACGGCGCTCTTCGTTCTCTGCTTCAAAACCCATGCTGGTCCATACATCGGTGGTCACCAGGTCGGCATCACGCGCAGCTTCCATCGGGTCAGCAAATGACTCGAAGTGGTCAGTGCCGTAAAGGTTGGCACGCTCAAACTCGACTTCATAACCAGGCGGCGTGGATACATGCACATTGAAATCCAGCACTTCAGCGGCTTGCAGCCAGGTATTGCAGACATTGTTGCTATCGCCTATCCAGGTCACGGTTTTGCCCTGGATAGAGCCTCTGTGCTCGATATAAGTGAAAATATCCGCCAATATCTGGCAAGGATGATATTCATTGGTCAGGCCGTTGATGACAGGCACACGCGAGTTCTGGGCAAAGCGCTCGATAATGCTTTGCTCAAAGGTACGGATCATGACAATGTCACTCATGCGTGAAATCACCTGCGCCGCATCCTCCACCGGCTCACCACGCCCCAGCTGCGAGTCACGTGTATTCAGGTAGATGGCCGAACCTCCAAGTTGCTGCATACCGGCTTCGAATGACAGGCGGGTACGTGTACTGGCTTTTTCAAAGATCATGACCAGCGTTCTGTCCACCAAAGGCCAGTATTGCTGGTAGTTTTTGAACTGGGATTTAATCCATTTGGCGCGCGCGAAGATATGTTCTATCTCGTCCCGCTCC
>VFQP010001385.1_pt1 | contig 32911 bp, 27 predicted proteins | sample 3512351 | NCBI WGS metagenome assembly VFQP01 (sample SAMN10412372, study PRJNA504923) | tailings metagenome | isolation source: Relicate 1 Philex TSF1 revegetated site | place: Philippines: Tuba, Benguet | collected 2017-08-29
CTGCCTGCGCCACACCTTTGAAAACAGCGCCAAATCCGCCCTGGCCGATGGGCTCGAGCAGCTGCAGCCGGTCGGCGTCCACCGCGAGGTCCTGCGCCAGCTCCGCCACCTGCTGCTTGGGGTTCCACGCCGCCGAGGGCGAAGCCGGTTGGGCCGAGGCTTTGGCGGGCGCGTCGCTCGAGGAAGGCGGCGCCGAGGAGTCCGTCGTGGCCTCTCTGGTGTCGTTGTCGCGGCGCCTGCGGAGCCGGCTCAGCAGCTTGATGGGCGGCTCTGGCGCGGCAGCGCTGGCCTTGTCGGGGCTGCTGGTGCTCCCCATGCTGCCCTGGCTCGCCGCCAGGCTGTCCTGCCCGCTCGGGGCGTTGCGCGACTCGAGCGCGGCGCGGACGGCGTCGAAGATGCCTGCGGCGGCTGCGACGGCGGCGGCATCCTGGCTCGCGGTGCGCTGGGCAGGCTGCGACCGGTTGGCGGATCCTTGCGCTGATGACACCGGTGCGCCGTTGCTGTCGGTGCTCTGCAGCGGGCTGGACGTGCCTGGCGATGCCGAGCAGCTGTTGTCGGCCCCGGAGTTGGGCGCGGACATCTGCTTGCCCGCCGCCTGCAGCTGTTGCGCCCGCTGGAGAATCGCCGTCATCTGCAACGCGTGAGGCACAGCGAACCGGTGATCGAGGCCGTGGCGCCGGTGCACATGAGGCACGGGAGAACAGAGAGAGGACCACCTGACGGCGCACCTGGCGGTCCGAGGCGTCCGTGTCCTGCCGGGCCACCGGCTTGCGAATCGGCGGCGCGCCGATCGAGGCGTCGGCCGGGGCGACGGCGTGCCCCGAAGGCGAGTAGCGGTCCCGCCGCCGCCGCCGCCGAGCGCTCCACACCAGCGCAGCCGCCGCGACGGCGACCAGCGCCACGCCTCCCACCACACCCACGACAATGCCGACGACGGCCCCGGTGCTCATGCCACCACTGCCGCCGCTTGCGTTCTGCGAGGCGCTGGCGGACACGCCGTCGGTCGCAGGAGCCGGTGACGCGGGTGAGGTGCGGTTCGCGCTGTCCACGTTGGAGGGAACGAGGGGAGGGAGGCTCTCAGGGATGAGCTCGGTCGGCGTGAACGGCCGGTCGGGCACCAGATACACCTGCGTTGTGCGCGTGTCGCCAGCGCCTGAGCCCGCTGCGACGAGCACGTGGCGGGCTTGCTGCACACGCCCCGCAATCAAGCTCACCTGCGTGGCGTTGATGCTCCATCCGACCAGCGCCGCGACGTGCACGCCCCGCGGCGTGGCGCCCTGCGCGCCGACCTGGAATGCCGTCAGGCCCTGGATCAGCGGGTGCGCGGCGCCAGCGCCGTCTGCCTGCCAGCTGTAGCCGCGCGCCTGCCTCTGAGCCGCGTAGTAAACGGCCTGCATTGCGCGCGTGAGCAAGCGTGCGCCTGTCTCGGGCCGCATGCACCAGCGCTGGGAGGAGCTCGTGCAGTTTGCCACAGGGGTGGCGCGGCCCCCGCACCTTCCACTCCTCGCGGGGGAGCTCAATGGTGCACGCCGCGAACTTGAGCTGGGGGGTGGGGAGCCTGGCGGTCGCGGCGGGCGCACCACGGGCATGGCAAAAACGCAGCACAGAGAGCGTTCAGCAGGCCCTTGCGCGGAGCATGCGAGCGGCAGCTGGGCGCCGCGCAGCAGCCCGCAGTTGTGCGTGCATTCTCGCTCCAGTACATCATCACTGACTCACTTGTCCCTGACGCGCACGAACCACATGGGCAGCGCGTACGCCGGCTCGGCGCCTGTAGCGCTGCCCGCGCCGTCCGACGGCAGCGTCGTCCGGTTGCGGTACGACAGCGGCAGCGCCGGCAGGCCCACCAGCGTCAAGCGGGTGAAGTAGATGGTGGCGCGGCCGCTGTCGGGCAGCCGCAGCAGGTAGGCGGCGTTCGTGAAGTTGACCGTCACGCTACCGGGGTTGCCCGGCGCGGCGCCGCCGGTGGTGGGCGCAACGAGGGTGGGGCCGTAGAAGAAGAAGTTGCGCTGGATGAGGATTTGCTGCGAGTGGGACGGAAAGGGAGGTGGGGGGGCCAGCGTTTTGCGCTGGCCGGCTTGACTTGCATGCGCTCAAGCGCGTGTTCCCGCGGGGCACGCACCTGGGAGCGGGCCGAGGGCGGGAAGGCAAAGCTCTCGAGCGGGAGGTGCACGGGCGGCGGCGCGCTGATGTTGAGCGTGGCAAGCACGTTGAGCATCTGGGCCATCTCCTGCACGCACGCAAGAAACAAGAGTGGCGCTGTGAGGAGGAGGAGGAGGCGCAAGCCCAGCCCAGGCGCATGGCGGTGCAGGCGCGTGCAGACGCCTCACCTGGAGGCCCCTGACGCTGCCGGCGCCGTCCGTCACCATCCACAGCGGCGCCACGGTGCGGTTCAGCGCCAGCCGCGCGTCGCCCAGCGCCACGGGCGCGCCGCCCGACGCCGGCGACCCCGCGGCCAGCGGCGCGCAGAAGCGCGTGGAGGAGGCGTTGAAGCCGGGCGCCGTGACCAGCACCGGCGGCGCCGTGGTCTGCCAGGTGTTGTACTGCAGCGCGCACGGGCCAACGTGTGGATGCAGGGGACGACTGGTTCGTGTTTTGCGGTGAGGGGACGACGATTTCGTGTCGCGGGCACAGCACGCGCCTCGCCACGAAGCCGTCGCAAGCACACAGGAGAACACGCGCAGGGAGACGAGCAAAGCAGCGTGCGCCACACCTGCGCGAGGGCGGCGGCGGAGTTGAGCTGGTAGAGCGTGGCGGTGCCGTTGAGCGCCAGCAGCTGCATGTCGGGGACGCCCACCTGGCTGTTGAGCACCGCCATGCCAAAGATGCCCGCCTCAAGCAACTCCTGGAAGGGGCACGTGATGATGTGCTGCACTGCGGGCGCGGAACGTGGTGTTGGCAGGGCAGGGGCGAGAGAAATCGTGGAGGAAAGTGGCTTGCCGCAGCAATGACGACGCTGGGGGCTGTGTAAAGCATCGTCTGGGGCAGGAGGAGCAAGCACTCACGCCAGACGGTGGTGGCAAACTCCTGGCGCGTGGCCACGACGGTGGCGTTGGTGAACTCGAGCAGCCGAGTGATCCTGCGCGCACCCGCAGCGTGGAGGCAGGTGCGTTCAGGGACGCGGGACACCGTCCCACGCAGTGCGCTCGCGTCCCAGTGAACGCCGGGGCAACGTGCACTCAACGTCAGCCTGGGGCCAGCACACCCAGCCCCCAAAACGGTGCACGCACCGGTCTGTGGTGCCGGGCGTCTTGCCGGCGGGGTACACTGCCCACATGTCCGCCGTGGTCCACATGAACATGCCGAGGTCGGGCATCATGGCCAGCCGCGACACGCACGTGCCTTGGACCTGTGGTTCAGCGACAGCGTGCGAGCGAGCGAGCGACGCGCCCGCCTCAGCCTCGCTGATGACCTGACGTGACCAGGACACTCCGCCAGCCCCGGATTTCACCGCCCTCCTCCTCCCTCCTCTTGATGACCTGACCCCGACGCCTTACTCCCCCACCACCGAACCCACACCTGCACGTTGACCAGCGACACCACCACGCCCGGCTCCACCTCGGCGAACCCCGACGCGCCGCCCAGGTCCAGCACGGTGCGGGGGCCCACGCCGCCGCGCACCACCAGCGCGCTGGCGAAGCGGTACCCCGCCGCCGGCCAGGCGCCGCTCTCCACCAGCGGCGCCAGCGTCACGTGGTCCAGCAGCGTCACGTTGGTCGGCTGCTGCAGCAGCGAGGCGGCCTCAAGCGCCCGCTGAAGCTCGGCGCCCGAGGCGGCCAGCGCCGTGGCGGCGGTGAAGGCGCCGCCTGCGCTGGCCGTGCTGGGGCATGAGATGCGCGTGTCGGTCATGAGCAGGTGGCTTTGGTTGAACGAGGCGACGTGTATGACGCCCCCGTCCAGCGCCTGCGGTATGTGGGGCGCAGGGGTCGCCGGCTCGGCGCGTCGGCACGAGGGCACCGAGGTGGGGACGCGGCAGCAAGCGATTGCAAGAGCGCACCGTGACGCCGGGGGTGGGGTTGCTGGCCAGCCAGGCGCGCAGCGCGTCCACCGTTCCGCACGTGGTGGAGATGACGCAGCGCGCGATGACGGCGCGGGTCTGGGCGGCTGAGAGGTCGATGAGGGCTGGCAGCAGCGCCAGCGGGGAGGTGAAGGGGTGCACGAGCGTGCGTGCGATCACCGAGTCCGCCAGCCGCAGCTCCACGCCTGCGGTGTGCGGGTGGGGGTTGGGCGGCAGCATACGTTGACCTTCCGAGCGACAGACGGGCGATCATCGCGTGAGCGCGCGGGGGCAGCGTCTGACCCACCCCCTGAGCGGCCCCCTGCATTGCAGAGCTTTAGATGAGCACCGCACCTGCGCCTGGCGCCAGCGTGAGCAGGTGGAAATCTGCGTCGAGGACGGCTGGAATGCTGCTGGTGGTTCCCCCAACAGCCATGCGCGAGGTGACGCGCATGCAGCGCGCCAAGGCCTGCGCGGGGAGGCTGACGTTGCCTCTGAGCGTCTGGAGGTCCTCGCTGAGGCCCTCGCACTGCGCGCTGCTGATCGCAGGGAGCAGGAGCAGCACGGCCAGGACGCCAGGAAAGGCCCGCGACGGGAGCGATGCAGGGGCTGCGCCAGCCATTCCTGCGCTGCCCTCCGCGCTGCAGGGATTCTCTCAATTGCGTCTCTGGCGCGGAAGGGCGCTCGATAGAGGGTGGGGGAGGAGGGACCACCGTCCACGATCGTCCGGTGGAAGTGCGAGTGGACGCGCGGCGACGAATGGCTTGTGCGGTCGTCCTCTGTGCGCTGCGTGTGGGCGCTTGGTGGGAGGGTGACTTTGCCGTACCCGTTTTCGGCAACGGAAAAAGGAGAAGAAGAAAGAAGATCAAGCTCCTGAGTCCTAGAGGAGCTCAGACTCCCCGGCAAAGGCGGACCACTTGGGCAGCCCGTCCTTGACGTCCATCACTCGGTTGGAGTACCTGCACCGATCGGGCGCATTGAGTGATCGGGAGCTGATGCAGCACGCACGCGGTAACCCCCAGTGATCTCCAGTGCAGCGACTCTCTCTGCAGCGCACCAGTAGTGCTCGGACGGCTTTGGCAGGCTGGCGGGCAGGGGCTGGCCCTCTTCGAGCTGGAACAGGACGAGCGGGAAGCTCCTGCGTGACGCGCGGCCACGGCACCACACACCCACGAGGCGCTGGAGAGAGTGTGTGGGACTCCTCGGCGTACAAGCGCAGGGCTCCCAACAGCCACTAGGGGCAGCCCCGTGCACCACCACGGTGCGACCTCACCAAAACACCGCGGACTCGCCGGCCGGCTCCACCCTTGCTGCCACCGGCGCAAAGCACGACGCACACCGGTAGTGCGTCATGGTGTGCGTCTCCAGGGCGTTTGTGAAGGCCCGCGTCTCGCCTTGGATCTCAAACCCGTCGCCGGGCGCGCCGCCGTCCCAGTTCAGCTCCAGCACGCACGGCGCGCTGTACCACTTGCGGCATGAGAAGCAGTGACAGTAGCCGCATCTGAGGTTGTGCACCAGGGCAGGGGACAGCGTGACCTTGACGCTGCCGCAGCGGCAGGCGCCGTCGAAGACCTGCGAGTCGTGGAGATGCGCCGTGCTGCGCTGCTCCTGCGCCAGGGGTTCGAGCTGGGGCATCCTTGTCGCTGCTCGCGCGCTTGCTGAGACGACGATTGTGCCGCGCGCGTGCTCGACAGGTCCTGGGCACGATGAGGCGGTCACGCTCTGGCTTCATGGTTGAGCAGACGATGTCATCGCAGGCAGCGGTAGCGCCGCCGCACCAAACTCGACCAGGCAAAGGCGTAGACGTCCATCAGGCCACAAGACAAGGATGTTGAAAGGAGCTGGATGAATTTCTCTACGCGCCTCGCCCCGCGCGCCCAGGGTCAGCGCCAGGGTTGCCGCGAACAGCAGCACCGACTCGCCCCGCGCGTCCAGGGTTACCGCCAGGGTTAGGTCCCGCGCACAGCAGCAGCACCACCACCAAGAGTCCTCAGGACGACGGCACGCCCGACTGGATGCGCCGCCCGCGCATGTTGCCCCGGTAGCAAATGAGGTCGTGCTCCGCGCACTGCACGCAGTCCTTGCACGTCCTGCGGCACGTGCCGGTTGACCCCACCAGCCGAGGGTCCACGTCGCAGAGCCCCTGCCGCTCCTGCGCGCAGCACACACGAGGAAGCGCAACCTCTCTGCTGCAGCCCCAACGCCTTCCTGCACGCAACCTGAGGCCTCCTCGTCACGCAGAGAGCGCCAGGCCCACACCTTGTCGCTGCAGTCGCGGTCCACGTCGGCGCACTGGGCCGCCAGCTTGAGCGGGTCGAACGAGCCCATGGCCTTGCTCCTGATCCATTGCGTAGCTGTCCACTTGACCGACGTCTGCGTGCGTGCGCGGGGTGCTGGTGTGGTGTGCACGCACCCTGGGGAGTGATCTCGTGAAGCACCTCGAGTGCGTGTCCGCGCTGCAATACGCCAGAATAGGGGCTGCCTCGCTCTTCCCCGCCTTCCCCGCCAACGCTTAAAGAGCAGCACAGCGCGCACCCCGAGCGCCGGGCAGGCGGCGTGCAGGGAGAGCCGGTCGCCCACTTGCCCCGCCACGTCCATGTCAAAGAAGAGCAGCGCGTCGCCTGTGTGCAGAGCGTTTCGACACCACAAGCGTGCACTCCGCCAGGGGCTGCATGCTTGAGCTGCCAGAGCAGGTGCGGGGCTCGTCTCGCTTGGCTCAAGCGCAGCACCCCGCAGCACGTCGTCACCCCTCACCTTTGCGCGGCTTGACGGCGAGGCCCATGACGGCGGCGCACCTCGAGGGGTTGGCCAGCACCTGCAAGCACGAAGGGCAGGAAGGGGGCGCCGCCAGGCGCGGTCGAGGGAGGCCGGGGTGTGCCCGCCTTGACCCGACGAGCCAGCGTGGCCTGAGGTGCAAGCCGTGCAGTCCCAGCCACCGCAGCTCCCAGCCACCTGCACCGAGGCGTTGAGGGCCTCCGCCAGTGGCAGCGTGGTCTCGCCGCCCTCCTCCACATCTGCAAAAGCGGCGTGAGCGCCAGCAAACGACGCCTTGTCCCTGAGGAGCGCTCTTTGTGCTGGGGGCCCCGGGGTGGATCATGCCAGCTCTTGCGCGCACCTGACAAGTAAATGACAACCGTCGCGTAGCGGTTGCCGTCCTGCGGCCGGCGCGACGCCTCGCTGAACCAGTCCCCTGCGTTGGCCGTCAGGGAACGTCACGCGTCCGCGGACAGGTGCTCTGACAACGCCCTGCACGCATCTGCGGAACTCTCCCCCGCCCCCGCCCCTCAGCCTGCACCGCTCTCACAGTGCGCGTTGTACCGCTCGCCATTCCGGTAGCGCAAAATCTGCAGGGCGTGCATAGCAGAGGCGTGCTGCTCTGCACGCCTCTGCCATTGGCACTCGCAGGTAAGGAAACAGTGGTCCACCGGCGCCAAAGCACAGCGCCACGCCCAAGCAGCGTACCTGCATGGGCTCAAAGAGGTGCGGCGACAGGTGCGTGGCCTCGGCGATGCGCTCCTGGATGGCGGCGATGGTGGAGTCCTCGCCCCGCCTGCGCAGGCGCCGCGTGGGCAGGGCGGCCCCGGGCACTGAACCTCACCAAACACAAGGAGTCGTGCACCCATGGGCTGGCGGCGCACCGCAAGGCTCTCGCCCCAGGTTTAACGGGGGTGCGCGCAGCGGCGGGGCGCGGAGGCGACGCACCCAAAGCTTGCTCTGGCGTCGGCTGGTGCCTAATCTGCCTCGCTGCTGATCCTTGCTGCATGACGCGGGCGGTGGCCCGTTGCGTTGATGCAAGATGCGCACGCACGCACCCAAAGGCGGCACCCCAGCTGGTGCGGATGTCGTCCAGCTTGGTACGCCCCGTGTCTGAGTCCACCACCAGCGACCGAGTGATCTGCAGCAACAACAGCGGCAGCAGCAGCAGCAGCAGCAGCAGCAGCAGCAGCAGAAGCGCCGTGCATGCACATCCGCTGATGATCTGCGTCCCGTGCCACGGGCCCCGCCTTGCTCAGCACGGCGCACAGCTTCCGTCGTCGGTGGCGCGCTGCACGCAGGCGCTGCGGTCAGCCCCACCTCCTCCATCCGACCATGGCGCACAGCAGGGCCAGGCGGGCGGCGTACCCGCTTTGCTGGTCCGCCGTTCGCGGCTTGCGGTCGGGTGACGCTTGCCCTGGCCTGGGCTGGTGCCTGACCTGCCTCGCTGCCGATCCTTGCTGCGTGTCGCGGGCGCGGTGGCCAGTTCCGTTGATGCAAGATGCACGCACCCGTGCATGTGCTTTGGCTCGCTTGCCTGTTTGCCTTTGTGCTGCGAGACATCTGATACGCCCGGTAGTTGAGCTCCGGCCCCGCCGAGGTGTCCAAACAGACGCACAAAGCCCCCCCCCCCCTCCACCGCGCACCCGTTGGCTGCCCAGCTCGACGAGGTGGTCGCACTCGGCATGCGTCAGGAGGCCGTGGTGCACAAACGCACGGGGCTTCCAGGAGATGGTCTCGACCCTGTGCGCGCGTGCGGGGGACCCATCTGGACGTCTGGGGTGGCCGCTGGCGTCCCAGCACGCATGGCACGTGACGTGGCGGGGGCGGCCTCACCATCGCTTGCTTTGGGACGAGCTGGTCCTGGGCGTGCTGCTCTCCACCTGAGGGCATAGTGAACGAGATGACCGCACATGACGCCTCGGTGCTGGTCCTCGAGGGTCGTCCGCACGGCGAGATGCGCCCACGGCATGCCGCGCTCACCGTGCGCTGCCCCTGGGCAGAGCTGCCATTCCAGGTCTCGCCAGCCCAGCCTATCAGCCGCTCCTCTCCTGCGTGCCAAGGGGCGCAGCAATGTGCACGCCCACGCCACATGCCCGACGCGCGACGAGGACGACGCCGACGCGCTGGCGGCCTGCCCTGCGCCAGAGCTATTTGAGCAGTCGCCACGCATTAAGCTGCTCACCCTCGCCCTCCACAGCAGCTGCACAAATGGTGCAGGCTGCGGCTGCGGCGAGGCACAGCAGGCGCACGAGGCCGCTCCGGCGCGACTGCAGCTCCTGCCGCCGCTGCCGCCGTCGCGCTCTGCCATGTGCTGATGCCGCCATGCCGTGCGTGCGTGAGGCTGCTCTCCAGGTCGGGCGCTGCATGCCGCTTCGGAAAGAGGTTTCTCACGGCAGCGCGACTCGAGCATCAGCTCTTGTATGCGCTCGAGCGAGCATACAAGTAGTCGCCAGTCCGCGCGCGCACACACACAGCCACTACTCGCAACGACTGATCGACGCGCTCCAATTGGCAGCCGCACGGCACAGATCTGCATCAAGACCTCGCCCCAACCAGATGGACCCCGCAGCGGCAGGCTTCCACGCGCGCAGGGTGTTCTTCTGCGGCCCAGGCGGACGCCTGCTGCCCTTCCTGGCCGGCGCTGCCATCGCCACATTCGGATACTACCAACTGCAGCTGCGTGAGGAATTGCTGGCGCGGCAAGCTCAGGTGAGGCTTCGCCTGAGAGGGCGGCCTTGCTAGTCTCTGCGCGCGCATCACAGGCACGCGCCACACGAATCCCGGGGCCCACGCCGCCAGGGGCGACCGCCAGGAGGGCATGATGCGATGCCGCCCACGCGAGCCTCTTCCCCCGTCAATGGTTCATGAGAGGCCCCAAACGCACCACTGGCTCTCGCACGAGACGCTGCACCTCTCAGCGCCCTGTTTGCCACATCTGCAGAAGCTGCGCCTCAGCCGCTGACTGGCACGCGCTGGGCGGCGCCGCACCCTCTGGCCAGCTGTGGTGCCTAGTCCGCCTCGCTGCGGGCAGGCGGTGGCCCATCGCGTTGACGCAACATGCACACACCCCTGTCCCGCAGGCCAATGACTACAGGAGCAAGATGGAGGCGCGCCTCGCGGCGCTGGAGTCCCTGGTGCTGACGCGCCAGCAGCAGCAGGTCCTGGCGCCCACAGCGCGCCACTGAGCGGTGAGGCTCCGCAGCTGGGCGCCCGACGCACTCCCCAACTGCCCGCGATGCGCTTGCCTCACGCCGCCCTCATGCCCCTGTGCTGCGGTGCAGGTGTTCTGTGCTTTCTTCTCGCTCCAGGCCCTTGCATAATTGGAGCGTTCGTCATGTCAGAGAGTGGTGGTACAGTCGCCGCGCGTGGTGGTGTCATCTCGCTGTGTGCGTCGTGGTGCAACATCACGAGTGGGGACGCTGCGCTAACAGTCACGCAGGCGTCAGAGTCCGCACGTCACGTCACGCAGAGGTTGTAAAAAGAATGGAGGACGACATCAGCCTTGACGGCCCAGCACAGCGAAGTGAGCAGCAGCGTGCCGCTCCCACACGTCGCCCGTGCAATCACGCCTCTCAGGGTCTCCAGCGGTGGCGGGGGAGAAAAGCGATGCTGCGTGTGTGGAGGCTTCGGTGGACGGTAGGGGAGTGGGGTGCCAAATACCACGTTGAGCCGGGCGCGCCACGGCCACCATATCGATCACGCAGCTGCTGCTGATCACCACCACCCAGGACGGGAGGGAGGAACGACCACACGCACGAAATGCTGCTTTTGCCGCCGGCTCCCAAAGGGCGCACTCACACGTGCAGCCGACGGGAGGCGGCAAAACGACCGGGATGTCACGCGCGGCACGGAACGGGGCACGATTTCTTTTCTTTTTGGGGGGGATCCGCGGGGCGTGTGCGTGTGAGGGAAAAGAGGGCACGCCAGCACACCCGCCAGCCACGCAGGCGAAGAGTGAATCGTCCACGGGGAGCACGTCCGCGCGGCGGGATTCGCTGCTGGCGCACACCCTCACCAAGCCACCAGGTGGTGCTGCAGAGGGCGCACCCTGCTACCCAGCACACGCGCGCGCACAAAAACCCTCATCCGCAAAGAGACGGCTCCGCATTTTTAAACGCCGGGGGTTGGCGGACCGCCCGCCAGCGCGCAAGCCGCTGGGTTAACAGTTAACCAGTCTCGTGGGGGCCACATATGATGAGGAGTCCGTCCGTCTGCCCTGTACACGATTTGACGAGCCCCAGCTGACCGTGCGCAACGCGCGCATCCCTCCACATGCAAAGGTGGTGGGGCGGGGACGGGATAAGCCAGACTGCAGAGCGCCAGAGCTGTCGGTAGGCGGCTCGCGCCAGCATCACGGCTCTGCGTGGGGCCACGCTCTTAAACTCACGCATCAGGCCTGGAGCGCTTTGCTTCTCGCACCAGGTCACCCGCGCCACTGGGCAGCGCCAGCGTTGCCAGCTAGCCGAGCCCCAAGCTCCGTCTCACTTGCCCGCCGCCGCCGCTTCTGCCGCCGCCGCCGCCGCCGGCGTGCCCAAGCCCCGAGCGCCGCACACGCGCGCCGCCCGCGCTCACTTGCCCGCCGCCGCCGCCGCCGCTTCCGCCGCCGCCGCCGCCGGCGTGCCCGGCGGCGACGGCGGCCGCGGCTTGATGGTCAGGCAACGCACGCCCAGGTGCGCGCAGATCTGCGCAATCACGTTCTTCACGTAGTTGGCGTAGACGGCCAGCGCCAGCACGTGCGCCGTCACCACGAGCCGCGGCCGCGACGGCCACCCGCCCACCGCCGCCGCCAGCGTCAGCGCCGGCAGCGCCACCGCCACCAGCGATGGCGCCCACGGCTCCTTGGCCATGTGCGCCACGATGAGCTGCGTGGCGGCCAGAGCGTACAGCACGCCGAACGTCGAGAACGAAGCCCGGCAGAGCGTGGCGTCTGACGTCCACGACGCCAGCAGGAGGCCGTCGGGGGAAGAGAGCGGGTTGCCTGAGGTTGCTGCGCCGGCGGGGGCGGGCGAGGGGGCGGGCGCGAAGGTTGTTGTTGAGGAGGCGGCGTGCGCGGGGTGGGTGGTGGAGGCGGGTGAGGTGCAGGGCGACCAGGCCACGCTGGCGGCGCCGAGCAGCACGGTGGCCAGCAGGCCGAGGAGGTGCAGCAGCGCCCAGCGGCGGCCCAGCTGCTTGTGGCCCGCCGCCTGCGAGGGCAGTAGTAGGGGGTAAAGGCAGCGCGAAAGCCACGTTATCTTCAGTCTGCCATCTTGTTCAGTCTTCTAAAGTTCAGTCTTCAGTTGGTGACTAACACGCGGACAAAGGAAACTGTTGCGACAAGAGGGATGGGGCGCACCTGGGGCGGCAGCGGCGGCGACGCAAAGACGCGTGCCACGTTGCTCACGCCCTGCAGCACGCCCGCCAGGCCCACCACCACCAGCGCCACCTCCGCCACCGTCGCCCGCAGCAGCGGCGGCTCTACCCCGCCGCCCGCCGCCGCCGCGCCACCCGCGTACCCCAGCGTGCCGTTGCCGTGCGCAGCAACCAGGACCTGGCCGGCGCCGGCGCCGGCGCCGCTGCCAGCGCCAAGGCCCGCTAGGGCTTGCAGCGCATGGGAGAGCGGCGCGGGCAGCGTGAGCTCGGCGCGCCAGAAGCGGAGCCCGAGCGCGGCGCTGAGCAGGTGCACGGCGCAGATAGAGTAGTTGGCCTCGAGCACGCCGTAGCAGGCGTTGCCGTACATCATGACGCCCGTGTGGAACTCCTCCCACTGCGCCAGCATCCACGGCACCATGATCTGCGACCGCGCGCGCGCGCGCACGAGCAGGGAAACGGCGCGGGGACGGTGAGAAGGGGCTTTCGTGGCGTAGGGCATGTGCGTCCGCGGCGTCCGTCCACAGGAGAGAAGCGACGCGGCTTGTGCGCTGTGTAGAGGCGGAAGTGGGCCTCAAGCAAGTTGGTCGGTTCCCCTGCTCTAAAAGCCCGCGCGCCCGCCCGGCCCGCGCCAATCACGCCGAGGGAGCTGCTGAGCGCTGCTGCCTGGCCCCCCCTCCTCTCAAGCCGGCAGCGTCAGCGCCGGGAAAGGGCCGCCGCCGTGCCGCGTGCCAACAGCCCCTTCCGCGCGGCGGCGACGAGCGCCACCGCCGCCCGCCCCCGTCAGACGCCAAGGGAGAGTGCGGTACTGCGCCCGTCCCTGCCGAGGTGGAAGAGCAGCCGGCACGCGAGCCAGTGGCGGCCTCCCAAACGCCAACGCTGCGGATTGAGGTGGTGTTGGGGGGGGGGGCAGCAGGGTTCAAGCGCAACACTAAGCATGATCAGCGCGGGCCGTGCGGGTGCGAAGGCGAGCCGGCAGAAAGGCACTGGAGCCGTTGGCGGTCTACGCCCACGCCGGCCCCGCCGGCTGAGGCGGGGCTGCGGCGGGCAAGATTGCTGCGCGATCCCGACACACAGAGACCTTGAGAGCTCCACACCGCTGAACACCTGCTGCTCTGCTCCGATCAGAGACCTGCGCGCCTGCCCGGCTCCCGCTGATCAAGTCGAACAATGGTTGAGCGCTGCCGCCACGGCCCCCCTCTCCTCTCGGCCGGCAGCGTCAGCGCTGGGAGAGGCCGCCGCCGCGCCGCGTGCCACTGGCCCATTCCACGCCGGGGCGACGAGCGCCATCACCGCCGCCCGGCCCCTCCCCTGGGGACGCCAAGGGGGGGACAGCGGTGCGGTGCTGCGCCCGTCGCCGCCGGCCAGGCGGCCCACGTGCACGCGGGGCGGCGGTGACAATGCCAACGCTGCCGGCTGTCAGGGGGGCACGGCAACAGACTTCAAGCGCTGGCTCGGCATGATCAGCGCGGGCCGGGGAGGCGCGCAGAGTCTCTTAAAGCAAGGACCACCCAGCACAAAGCCACCGCTGGGCGCGCGGGCCTCCCCAACGCCGGCGCGACGGCCCGCTTCATGCCTCCTGAGCAGCGTGATGGGCTGGGGTGCATCCCCACCGTCTCCTCCTCCCCTCGGACACCGGGCGGCTGCGCCGAGGCCCCTGGCGCGCACTCACCCCGAGGCATCCCGCCGCCATCTTCCACCCGCACCCCACACGCCCTGGCGCAACACGCACGCGCACTCACCCCGAGGCATCCCGCCGCCATCTTCCACCCACAGCCCACGCCCAGCGAGGAGGCGATGTTGCCCAGCATCATGTGCAGCGCCAGCGCGTCGCAGCCGTGGTCGAACAGCTGCCCCAGCGGCGAGCTGCTGCCCGTGCGCCGCGCCTGCTTCCCGTCCATGCAGTCCAGGTTGACATAGATGGCCACCGACGCGGAGGTCACCACGTACACCCACGCCGGCGCCTCCCCTGCTCACAGCCACGATGCACACGCGGGCAGGGGCGGCGCGCCGGAGGCAGGCTTGAGGTGCTGCGCGCCTGGGGGTGTGCGGCTCTGGGCCCGCACCCCGGCGGGGCGGCGCGTGCGGTGGGAGGCGGCGGGCCCGCCCCCCCCGCAAGGAGGGGGCGTTGTGCGCGGAGGCTTGGGAGGTGGTGTGAGAACAGGCAGGCTGCTCGCCTGTGAAGCTCGGGTTGTAGTAGACGTTGAGCGCGTAGGCCGCCACGATGGCGAGTGTGCCCGCGAGCGTGATGAGGTTGGGCGCCAGCCACATGGGCAACCGCGACACGCAGACTGCGCACGCAAGGTGGAGCGCGCGTGAGGGGCGCCAGTGGGTTGGCTGGAAGCAGGCCCACCTGGTTCCGGTCTGCTTGTGGTGACTGGCGCTGACGGAAAATGCGCGGCGCGAGACGGCCAGCGGCTCACAGTTCCAGAAGGGCTGGTGCGCGTCGTCGAGCCATGTGTACCCCCCAGCCTGGTACTGGTAGGTCTTGAGGCCTCGCAGCGCTCTCTGCGAGAGCACGCCCGCGTCCAGCGCCATCGCCTCGCGTGCCAGAGAGCCCAGAGCAACTGGCGCAGGACCTTGGAGCTGCGTCGTCTGTATGTTGTGCGTGTGTGGAGGAGCGTGTTGCGACGCAAGCTGCTGGTGCTGGCCTCCTTTTTTCCGAATAAGCCCTGGTCAGCTGCGGGACGAGCAGGAACAGCGCGGAGGAGAGCGAAAGGCTGGATGGACCGTGAGGGGAGGCGGCAGCTGCAGGAGCAGCAGGTGTGCGGCGGCTGCTGTTGGGTCAGAGCTGAAGCGCGACTAGTACTTGGACACCCAGCTGACGCGGCGTGCCGTGCTTTGCGTGTGCCCTCCTGCAGCGCGCAGCCAAGGCGCTGCTGGGCATGCAGCAGCCCACGATATTCCTGGTCGTGCGGCACGGCGAGACGGAATGGTGATCGTCGTGCACGCTGAGAGACGGAGGGGGTCGCACACCTGGCGCAGCGTGCGCCTCCACTCTGGTGGCCTCCACCTCCACATGGCTCGCAGGAACAAGGAGGAGCGCTTGCAAGGCCAGCTCGACCCCGGCCTGAACGACGTGGGCGTCCAGCAGGCGGCAAAAGTGCGCGCCACGGTGCCGCCGCACCTCTGCCGCAGCTTGCGGCCCACAGCGTGCCAACCCCATCTCTGCACGCTGCTCTTGCTGCTCAACGCGCAGCTCGCCGAGCACTTCCAGGCCCGGCAGCGCGCGCTCCTTGAGCAGCAGCAAGATCACGCTGCTCCGCAGGCAAACGGCAAGCACCCGCCCAACGGCGTGGCCACCATCCCGCAGCAGCCAGTCTCAGCCGTCTGGTCCTCCGACCTCTCCAGGTGCGCCCTGGATCTTTTGGCTCGCGCGTCCTGCGTGCGCCAGAACCCGCCTCGCGCTGTGCGACTCACCGCGACGCAAACACTCGCGGGACGCAGGGCGGCGCAGACGGCGGGCAGCGTAGCCAAGGCGCTCGGCATGCAGGTGCACCGTGGCAAGCAGCGCCTTGGCGCTCTCTGACAGCACCATGGCCCGGCGTCACAAATTGCTCTCAATCGCACACACCGTCATGCCGTGGGCCACCCCTCTGGGTTGCTTGCACAGGTGCAGTGCTCGAGCCGGCTGCGGGAGCGCCGGCTGGGCGCGCTGGAGGGCGTGTGCCGGCGCGACGCCCCGCTGCAGCACCCCGCCGCATGGCACGTCATGGTGCACGGGCCGCACGCCAACGGCACCGGCGACCACGCCTGCACCAGTCGGGTCCAGGACGGGGAGGGAGAGGCGGAAGTGGCAGACGCCGGGGTGTCGGCGGGGAGCGTCGGGCCGCCGACGTATGGCGTGGAGAGCGTGGAGGAGCTGCAGCACCGCGTGGCGGGCGAGGTGGACCGCATCGCAGCGCTGCACCCAGGTGAGGCGGGCTTGGTGGGCTTCACGCTGCCGGAGGAGCAACGCAGCAGCGGTGCAGATGCTGACGAATCGCCCGCTGCGGGGGCGTGCTCTTGGGTGCGCCGCAGGTCAGACGGTGGTGCTGGTGACGCACGGCGGGTGCATCCACGCGCTGCACCTGCACGCCACGGGGCGGCGGCAGTCGAGCGCGGCGCGCAACGGCGCCGTGTTTGTGCTGGCGGTGCAGGCGGGCGGCGCCTGGGCGGCGCTGGACTGGGGCGGCGCGCTGGTGTGGCAGCCGGCGGATGTGGCGGCGGGCGCGCAGGGGGGTGGGGAGGAAGGCGGGTAGAGCTCAGCGCTTGGGACGGTCACGGTGCACATACGCGCACATAGACAGTCGTTGTACAGCAGATGCACTGGCGCACGAACTGCCCTGAGGAAGACGTGATGACCGCGGAACGACGCGCGCTTGAACGACGCTGGGCGCTTTGATGGCGTGCGCCTGCTTTCCGGTGCTGGACTCGAGATCAAGCAGCCAGCGTGCTCGCGATTACACGGGGCCGTGGCGCTCCGTCACTCAGGACGACGACGAAGCGATCGCTCTCGGCGCGAGCGAGCCGAGCTCCCGCGACCTGCGGAGCCCGCCCACCACGTGAGAGGCAAACTTGCCAAGCACCAAGGATGCGCTCGTCTTGCAGCAGATCTGGCAAGAGGAGGCGAGCTCGCACACAACACACACAGGGCCATGCACGTCCCGCACGGCCCTGCTTAGCAGCCGCAGCGCTGCAACAGCAGGATGCCATGCGCTGCTGTCGTCGTCACGCCCTGGCCTTGGCTGCGCCAGGCAACACGCGGCACACGGGTGCTCGCTTTGCGGCCTTGCTGCGACCTTGTCTCAACGCAGTGCGTGTTCGTTGAGCGGCAAAGCAGAGAGGAAGAGCGCGCGGGGAACGAATAAGCAACACGAGGGCGCGGTCCCCAAGAAGAGGGAGGTGCCGCGCAGGCCCCTCAGCACGCAGCACACCTCAAAGAGAGAGAGCTCTCAGGCAGGCCACACGCAACAAGCAGACGAAGAAACCATACGATCCCGCTCAAGCCCCCAGCCACAGCGGCGTCCCCTAGTGGTAAGGCTCCTTTTCCCTCTCTCGCTCACACACGCTCGCGCCGCGCTCTCAGCTACAAATCTGTGTCCTGTCTGCCAGCGCCGCCGTTCACGTCTCTCTCGTCCCACCCCGCGCCCTGGTTGAGCCCACACACCAAACGCAACGGCCCACAGCCGCCGCCACGCACACGGCCACGCCACACACATCCGCTATGCGCCACGCGCCGGGCCCCTCGAAATCGCATGGTTCTCCAACTGCGCTGCTGCGCAAGTTCTAGCCGCCCAGGGCTGCTGCGCGCTGGGTCCTGCTGCGCGCGCCTGACTGCGCTCGACGCCACCAGGACCCTTGCCACTGACGGCGCGGGAGCAGGCAGCCCCATGGCAGGCGCCGGCGTAGCTCACCGGGCGCTGGCACAGGGAGCAGGCGGCCAGGCCCCCGCAAGCTGGCCCCAGCAGCGGCCGCCGTTCCGAGTCGCCCCGCGCGCGTGGTGCCGCTCAGAGGATGCCGTTGAGGAGCCTCTGGTAGTAGTCGTACTGCCGGGTGCGCCAGGCGTCCAGCGAGTCGCTGATGAGCCCGAGCACCTCCTTCATGGCCTGCACCTCGGTCAGGTTGAGGCTCAGGCGCTTCTCCAGCGCCTTGACCGCGCGCTCACCTGCGTTGCGTGATCATCGGGGGCCCGCAAAGTCGTCGCTTCAAAACGTCGCGGGCGAGCGGCGTCGGGTTCGCAAACGCTGCGCGCCGCCACGCTCCGACTCGCCGTGAGCTCTGCGCTCACCGGTCTTGAAGCAGGGCAGGCCGCTCTTGGCCATCATGCGCACGAGCAGCAGGATGCGGTCCGAGTGTTTGCGGCACGCCAGGAAGCCCTGGATCATGAGCACCTGCGCAGCCGCGATGGACGGACGCCGTGCGAGCCGCTCGGGTCGCAAGGTTGCGCAAGGCCCGCCGTCCCACCGCACAACGACGAAAGAACGGCGCCGCACCTTGAAGTAGTCAAAGAGCTCGCTGGGCTTGCCCTCCGAGTTGCTGCCCATCACCTCGAGCAGCTCGCGCGTCAGCTTGAACGGCGCCGACTCAAAGTTGACGCCGCCGGGGCTGTTGGACAGCATGAAGCCAAAGTCGATGTGCACGACGTGCCCCTCGTCGTCCAGCAGCACGTTGCCGTTGTGCCGGTCCTTGATCTGCGCGACTCAATCAATCAATGACGCCTCGGTCTGGCGGTCTCGTCATGCGCGGCTCGCACCGGCAAACCTCGCAGTTCGCACGCTCGCACGAACAGCGCACCTGCATGAGGTAGCAGATGATGGAGTAGGCCGCCAGGCTCTCGGTGAACTTGCGCTGCGCCACCTGGCACCTGCGGCGAGCGGGCGTATGGCGGCCGCGCCGACGACGCGCTCAGTCGGACACGCCCTCGCGGCGCGCGCGCGGGCGCGACACCACCAACCGCCCGCTCACTCTGGCGTGCCCTTGGGCCACTTGGCGAAGAAGTGGTCCGACAGCGAGGAGCCGGGCGGCGACCGGTGTTTGACCGTGTGGATCGACAGCGCGTCGGGCACCACCTCAATCATGGCCGTCCTGCGGAGCGCAGGCCGACACTTGCAACGTCAGTGCCGCCCACACGGCCGTGCACTGCAAGAGACCGGTCCCCTGAAGCCCCCGGTCACTCGTGCCCCACCGCCTATGCCCCTCACTTGTTGGAGGTGACCAGGATCTCGTACGGGCGCACCCACAGCGGCAGCGAGGCCTCGGCGAAAATCTCGCCGAACGTGCGGATGAGCTGCAGGGCCAGCACCTCCTGCTCGTGCGCGCGCGGCGGCAGCACCAGACCGGCAGCGTGCGATGGTGAGGAAGAGGTGAGGGCCGTTGCGCCAGGCGCCAGGCGCCCAGAGGAGGCTCGCGGAGAAAGGACTGAGCGGCGCACCTGCCGACAGTCGTCGCCGCTCTTGACGATGACGCAGCGGAGCGCCCAGCCCTTGCGCGGCCCGTGCGGCGACTCGCGCTGGATGCGGCGCGACCGCACCGCCCACCGCTCGCCGTAGACCTGCGCACGCCTCACCACATGGCGCAGCAGCCGTCGTCAGTCGCCCGGTGTGCCAGACTGCCATGCCTGCGCCAGCACGCATCCGCTCCCCCTCCCTCACTCCCGCGGCACCACGCACCGCCCACGCCTCGCGCCGCCGCTTCTCCGACGCCGCGTCCAGCTTGGCGCTGCTCGCCGGCGCGCCCTGCACCCACGCCAGCGGCCCCTCCCCACCCGCGGCGGCGGCGCCGCCGCCCGCCTTGCCCGCCGCCCGCGACCCCTGCGCCGCCGCCGCCGCCGCAGCGCTGGCTAGGTCGGCGTCGCGCCGCGAGTGTACCAGCGCCACGTCGATCGGAGCCAACGACCCGCCCGCCTTCGGCCGGCCCCCGGCGCCGCTGCCGCTGCTGCCGGTGCCGGCGCCAGACCCCGAGCCGCTCTGCCGGGGCGCAGGCGGCGCGTCGCCCGCCCCTCCCCGCTGCTGCTGCTGCTGCTGCGACGAGGCGTCGTCGGTGTCGCCGCCATGGAGGTTAGACGCCAGCGTGGGCTCGGCGTGCTGCCGCACGCCCGCATGGGCGTCCGGGTCTGGCGAGGGCTTGGCGGCGGCGAGCCCCAGCAGCGTGGGCGGCGGCGGGAGCACCGGCAGCGGGATGCTGCCGTGCGCCGCAGTGGCGACGGGCGAGAGGCCGCCGGCGGCGGCCGCCGCCGCCGAGACCACGTTGCTGTTGGCGAGCATCGGCAGGCGCCCGCCGTGCTGCTGCTGCGGGTGCTGCTGCTGCAGCATGCGCGGCGAGGGCGGGTCGCTGACCTGCGCCGGCTGCGGGAACACCAGGCTGCTGCCGCCGTGGTGCAGCGACGGCGCCGCCGCTGCCGCCGCCGGCGCGAACGCGCTGGCGGCGCCGTTGCCGCCCGCCGCCGCCGCGTCGGCCGGCGGCGGGGCCGAGCCGCCGTGCGCCGCCGCGCCCGCCGCGGCGGCGGCGGTGGCCAGTGAGCTGAAGCTGGCCGACGAAGCGTGCACCGCGTGGTGGTGGTGGTGGTGGTCGTCGGTGCCGGACGAGGGCGCGCCGCTGCTGCTGCCGCCGCCGTGCGGCAGGCCTTGGTGGTGGTGGTGCTGCTGCGCGAGGTGCGTGGCGGCGTCACCGCCGTGCTGCAGCGGCGGGCCCAGCTCGAGCGGCGGCGGCATCTCGGAGATCTTGAGCTGCGTGGCCACCATGCTGATGGCCTCGTGCGAGGGCATGCGGCGGCTCTTGCGGTAGGGCGAGATGATGGCGAGGTTGACGCCGTTGGCCACCTCGAGCTGCACCGAAACCATCTTGGGGCCTGCACGAATAGGGAGCGGGAAAGGAAAAGTCGAGAGGAGGTTTGGGAAATGGAAAAAGGAAAAAGCTGGGGAAGGGAACTCGCAGTGGCGAGGAAGCAGCGCAGCGTTTGACGCACCGGCGTAGCTGGCACCCGCCGCGCCGCCCAGCCCGCCGCCGCCGTCCTCGTCCTCCCCGTCGGCGGCCGGCCGCGCGCACAGCCCGATCTTGGAGAGCAGGCTGAGCGCTTTCGCCGACCCCGACGTGAGCAGCGACGAGGGCGTGCTGGGCAGCGTGGCCGACGACGCGCCAGAGTTGCCCGTCGCGCTGCCACCCAGCGCGCCGCCTGAAGGCGTCGCGGCGGCGCCGCCGGCGTCGCTGGCGCTGTCGTTGCCGCCGCCCGCGGCGCCGCCCGTGCCGCTGCTCGCCACGCTCGGCTGCGGCGCACCCAGCAGCCCCGCCGCCGCCGCCGCCGCGAACGGCGCCTCGCGCGGCGCCGCCGAGCACGGGATGTGCAGCGGCGGCAGCGCCGCCGCGTGGCGGTCCGCCGGCGCCGGGCTGGCGCCTCGCGCCGCCGCCGCCGCCGCGCGCCGCGCGCCGGCCGCCGCCACCGCCGCCTCGAACTCGGCCGCTGCCGGCAGCACGCGGATGTGCAGCCGGACGAGCGGCGCGTCGCCCCGCAGCGACGCCAGCGCTCCGGCCATCTTGCTGCCAAAGGCGTGGTTGGCGTGTGCGCCAGGCGCGGCTAGCGACGCGGCGGTGGCCATACGCATGGCCCAGGGCGCCGGCAGCGCGCCGGACTGAACCAGCTCGTCGAGGTCCTGCGCCGAGAGCGGCGACGCCGAGCGCTGCACGTCGGGCGCCGAGGGCAGCCGCCGCATGGAGTCGGCCAGCAAGCCCTGATAGGGCTTGGGCGGCAGCGGCGCGTGCGATTGCGGCTGCGGCGGCGGCGCGAGCGCGGGCATGGCGGCGAGCAGCACGGCGGCGGGCGCCGTGGAGGCGGTGGTGGCGCTGCTGGCCGAGGAGGAGGGCGGCGCCGGCGCGGAGGGAGGCAGCGGAGGCGGGGGAGGGCTGGGGTTGGAGGGCAGCAGCGCGCGCGTCAGCGAGCTGAGCGCGGTGGCCCACGTGCTCTGCTCCGCCTGCGGCTGCTCCTGCTGCGAAGCTTGCTGCTGCTGTAGCTGCTGCTGCTGCGGCGGCGGCTCAGGCGGCTGGGTGAAGGAGGACAGCCCCGGCAGCCCTTCATGCAGCACGGCGGCGCCCACGCTGTTGCTGCGCCGGTGCCCGACGCCCGCCGCTGCCGCCGCCGGCGCCGCCGGCTGCTGGTGCAGCGCGTGCAGGAAGGGCGAGGCCGCCGCCGACGCCGGCGGCGGCAGCGCTGCCGGCTCGGGCGCCGCCAGTGACGCCGCCTGCAGCGCCGGGTCCGACGCCGACGCCACCACGCCTCCGCCTCCGCCTCCACCGCTTACCGACTGCGTCTTCTTGATCACAAACACCTGCGGCTGCTGGTGTGCGACGGCGGCAGCGGCGGCGGCGACGGATTGCGCGCCGCTGGTGTCCGACTCTGACGTCTGCCGGCGGCGGTGCGGGATCACCACCGCTGCCTGCTGCGAAGCCGACGATCCGCTGCCGGCCCTGGGCGCCGCTGCCGCCTGCTGCGACGCCGAAGACGCCCTCGACTGCACGATCGCCGCGTCCGAGGGCGCTGCCGCAACGGCGGCGCCGCCGCCACTCTCGGTGCGGCTGTTCCCGCTGCGGAACACTGCGCTGACCGCCTCGAACGCCGCGGCGAACGGCGCCGCCATGGAGCGGGTAAGCGCCGCCGCCGCGTCGTCCGGCGACGGCGGCGCCTGCGCGGCGGCGGGCGACGCCGGCGCGGCGGCAGTTCCGCCCGGCGGCTTGCCGGCGGCGTGTGCGGCGCGCGGCGGCGGCGGCGGCGGCGGCGCCGCGGGTAAGGGCTGCGTGGGTGTGGAGCTGCTTGCTGGCGTGTGGCTGCGCGTCGCCACGCTGTCCGGCGCGCTGCTGCTTGTGCACGGCAGCCCCGACGACGTGGCGGTGCTCGGCACGTGGCTGCTGCTGGCCGTCGTGCCTGCCGTGCCGGCCGCCGGCGAGTCTCCGCCGCCGGCGCCGCCCGCCGCTGCCGCTGCCGCGGCGGCGGCCGTCGGCGACGCGCCCGCCGTGGTGGGCGCCGACGCCGACAGCCCGCCATCCGCACCAACCGCGAGCGCCGACGGCGGCGGCGGCGGCGGCGGCAGCGCGCCACTGGCGGCAGCGGCAGCGGGCGCGTGGTGGCTGTGGTGTTCGGCGTCGTCGTCGTTGCCGCTGGCGCTGCCTGGCGGCGGCATGGGCGGCGGCGGCGTGCTGGCGACGATGCTGGCGAGGTAGGGCGAGAGCGCGGTCAGCGTGCCGTGCACGCTGTGCAGCGGCTTGGGCGGCAGCGCGGGGAGGTTGGGCTGCAGCAGCGTGGAGGAGCTGGGGCTGGGGCCCCAGGGGCTGGCCAGCGCAGAGGCGGGTGAGGCGCCTGCCGCCTCGTCCGTCAGGAGCACCTCGATCACCAGCAAAAAGGGCGCCTGCAGTCGATGTGCGCGGGCCGGCACGGTGGCAGGCGGCGAGGAGGCGAGTGGCGTCGCGCTCGTGCCTGCTGCCGCAGCCACCGGAGGCGCCCCAGCTGGCAGTGCTCCGTGAAAGGAACAGGGAATAGGGAACAGGGCGAGCGACCCGAGGGGCGTCGCTGGGGTGCAGAAACCGTCCTTTGGCTCACCTTTTCCCGCGAGTTGAGCAGCACGGCCTCCTTGGAGCTGATGCGCACGACGCGCTCGTTGCGCTTGCCCATGGGGAACCACACGGCGATGTCGCGCCGCACCGTCTTGTCCAGCTCGCGGTTGATGGCGTCGAGCGTGTGACGCAGCGCGCGCTGCCGCTCCTCCTGCGGGCACACAGGCGCGGCGGCCGCGTGTTCACGCGGTGCGCAACGCGCTCACGGTGACGTCCCCAACGGCGTGACAGTGGGGAACACGGTCTCCCGAGCCACAACCGTCACCTGCTGGGGCTCTCCCTTCCACACCCTTGCACCGCCCTCGTCCCACAGTCAGAGCAAAGGCCCCCAGCCCGCACCTGCGAGATGCTGGCGAGGCTGGAGCTGGCCTCGCACAGCGCGTCCACAAAGTCCCGCGTGGCGCCGTACGTGTCGTGCCGCAGCCGCGTCACGGGCGACAGCGGCGTCGCCGCCGCCGGCAGCCCGCCCGCCACGTCGTCGTCCGACAGCAGGCCCTCGTCCTCCACCACCGCCACGGCGCCGCCCACGCTGCGGTGCAGCAGCGCCGTCACGCCCTCGCCGTCGCCCAGCTCCTGCCGTATCTGCTCCACCCGCTCCGCCAGGCTGCCCAGCTTGTGGTGCTGCGGGTGCTGCGGGTGCGGCGCCGCAGTCGCGGCGGCGGCGGCGATGCTGCCGCCGGGCGGGCGCTGCTGCGCACCGCCGGCGTGCTGCGCCACGGTGATGTGCAGCCCCGGCGGCGGCGGGATGGGCGTGCAGCTGCCGGCGGAGTAGAGCATCTCCTGCTCGTGCGGCGGCGCCGGCGGCAGCAGCGCCGGTTGCTGCTGCTGCTGCTGCTGCTGCTGCGAAAGAGGTGGCGAGGTGGCGGGGAGCGGCGGCTGCGGCGGTGGGAGCAGCACGGCCGACCCCGGCGGCGAGGCGAGGTGCGCGTACGCCTGCTCTGCGCTCTCGTCGATCTGCGTGAGGATGCCCGGCGCTGCGATCATCATGGTGGTGTGATAGGGCGGCGCGTGGTGCGGCGCGCCGTTGGCCAGGTGCGGGTGGTGATTGCTGCCGTGGGCGGCGGTTGAGAGGTGGCTGCTGGGGTGGTTGGGGGAGCTGGCCATGACGAGGCCCATGGGCGCCTGCATGAGCGGGCTGAGGATGGGGGACATGAGGCCGCTGGCTTCAGGGCTTAGCGTGCCCATGGGGCTGAGGGGGTCTAGCTTGGTGACTCGGAACGGCACATCCTGCGCAGGGAGGGTGAGTGGACAGGGGGACAGCGGTGCCGTGGGGCGCAAGCGTGAGTGGGGCGCGAGGGACGCTCTGTCGCGTGTGCCGCGCAGCAGCAGCCCCGCCCTCCCTGGCTGGGGGGGTCTGCCCGTGGCCCGCGGACGCGTGACCTGCGGTGCTGGCGGACGAGAGCCCGCTGCGCTGCGGCCGCGGCTGCGCCACGCCTGTGCAGGCCTATGCCACCACTGGCATGCCATCCAGGCTGTCTACGTTGCATTTCCCGCCCGGGCTTGTGCCGCAGCCGGGCGGTAGCTGCTGCAGCGGCTGCCAGGCCCCCGAGCCCTGAGCCTCCACGGCCCAAGCACCTGCTACCCCGGTCTGGTCTGCTGCGTTGAGTACAGGCTCCCTCCTCGCCGGCAGCCGCAGGGGGCGCTCACCCATTGCCCCTCCAGCGCCGCGCGCTCGCACTTGTCCTTGAGCTGCTCGAGCTGCCTGCTCTTGTCCTTGTTGGGCTGCTGATCCTGGCACAGCGCCAGCAGGTACCAGTGCACCTGCGATCATGCGCCGGCGCGGCGTGCCACGGCGTCATGCCCGAGGGGCGCCGCGCCGCCCGCTCCCTGCCCCGGCGCCCTGAGCAGAGGCACCAGAGGCCCCTCAAGCTGCACAATCGCGCGGTGATGCCGGCACGCTCTGCCGTCCTGCCCCGCGCACACTTTGTGGGCGCGTTGGGGTCGCACCTTGAGCGCGATGGGGAAGGACTTGCTGCAGAGCGACACGATGGTGCGCTCGAGCGCCGAGCCGGGCTTGGAGACTGCGAGGTAGACAAACTCCATCAGGAAGCGCTCGATGGCTCCCTCGGGCATGGCGAACAGCTTGTTGCACAGGTAGTCCTCCACGCCCGGGGTCGGGTTCTGCCACAGGTACTGCAGGCACATCCACTCGTTGAACCACTCGGACTCGAAGAGCCTGAGCAGCAGGTCCGTCTTGGCGCCGGGGGCCTCCTTCTTCCCAGCGGCGAAGCCGCGAAGGGCATCCATCCTCCGTGCCGCCGCTGCGCACTGGCAGGGCTCACGACCGAGCCAGCCGTCCTGCCGGCGCTGCGAAGACTGCGCGAGCTATCTCCCCGCCATCGCTCTGCGTGGGGGCCTCTGGGGTTCGCTCGCTCGCTCGGTCGCCAGCCGAAGCGCGCCGCGATCGAGTTGCTGTGCAAGCTGCGTGCTGCAGCGAGAGGGTTCGAGGGAGCCTTCGGTACCCTCGCTGTGCTGCACACCAAGCCCGGCTCCGCATGTGCGGAGAACAACTGCAGCGAGCAGCGCAGGGGCGTCCAGGTGGCGCAGGGTGAGCTTGCCGTTGCACAGGTAAGGCGCGCCTCGAGGCCAGGAACAGAGCGCTGGCACGGAGCGGAGCGCGGTCGCACGCTGCCCCGCCTACCCTACCTCGCGCAAGCAGAACGAAGCACTGATCAGCGCTTCACAGCTTGAGCTCCTTTGGCGAGACCAGGATGCCGTCCTTGTCGGCGTAGACCCAGTCGCCCGGCTTGAAGGTGACGCCGCCGAAGCTCACGGGCACGTCGCGCAGTCCTGCCACGACGCGTGCAGCAGGTGAACAACGATCAGCAAGCTGCGCTGACCAACTGCCCGTGCACCCACCCATGATGGCGGACGGCTAATCGCGCCAGACGTGACGCGGCGAGGGACGGCGCTCACCAGGGTCGCGCTTGGAGCTCTTGAGCGGGTGCGTGCACAGGGCCTTGACGCCCAGCTTGAGCTCGCCTGCAGACGCTCGTGTGGCCACCACCACCATCACACGGCTGTGCGAGCTCCGCACAGCCGCATCTGGGGCCGCCCGTGCCGCGGCCTCAGGGCACTTTGTTTGACAACCCCGACTGCTCACCGATGACTTCGGAATCACGGATGCAGCCGTTCACGATGATGCCCTGCGCGTGGCCGCCAGTAGCGAAAGCGAGCACACTCTGACATGTCCAGACGGGATGCTCCACACCCCATGGTGCACGCCTCGCGCGCCCTGCGCCCCTTGCGCCTGCCGTGGCGACTCACGCTCCAACCGTTCTTGACGGCGCTCTCCGCCAGCTGGTCGCCGAGCAGCGCGCAGCGGAAGGACGCGCCGCCGTCCACCACCAGCACCCGGCCCTTGCCCGGCTGACCGAGCGCCTGCCAGCGCACACACACAAGAGAGCACGGGCGCAGCACAGCAACGTCACATTCACAGTCAGCGCCCCCACGCACACTCGCCCTCTGGGCCGAGCAGCGCCGGAGGCTTCCAGTGCCTGCGAGTGCCTGCTCCAGAATGCACCGCTGGTGTGCACACACACGCACCTGGCGGACCAGTGGGTTGTTCTCGTAGCACTTGACCGTGGACACCTGGCCCGAGAACTTGATGATGCCGCCGTAGTCCTTGAACAGGCCGGGCGTCACGGCGTTCACCTCTCGGATGGCCAGCACGTCCACTGGCCTGCGGCGCCACCCACACTCAGAGATAGAGGCTGCCCGCACCTCAACCCTGTGGCGATGGCTCACAATCACAGTTGAAGCATCTCACTCTGGCATGAAGACGTCGGCCAAATCAGCCGTGCCCGCGCGGGCGGCGTCCGGGGGCGGCGACACTGGCGGAAGGTTGCTGCCCGTGCGCGCCGACGTGGTGATGCTGGCGACGGGGAGGCCTCCCTTGCTGCCGATGCCCAGGGATGCCGCAAGGCTGCGGGCGCCATGGCTGACAGCTCCACCAGCGCCAGCGCTCGCGCCGACCAGGGCTCCGTGCGTGAGGTGTAGGCTCGCGAGCACGCCGGTGCAGAGGCGCGCAAAGTGAGGGTTCCCCATCGGCAGCGCCATCGCAGGCAGGTGCTGCTGCTGCTGCGGCTCTGCAGAATAGCCGCAGTTGAGCGCGATGGCCGTGCGCATCGAGGGCTTGCGTGCGCGAGCACGGAGGACCAGCTCAGGTGCCCTTGATTAGCATTAGAGGATTGGACGCTCGTGCTGGACCAGGCAGCAGGCCAGACCCTGTCAGCAACCCAACGCAGCCGCCCCAAAGATCTTCGGGATGGCGCGTACCTGACGGCCTGCAGGAGAGGAGCCCCAAGCACTGCTAGCCTCACCAGCATCTTGATCATCTCAGCAGGAGCAGCAGCGGCGGAGTGATGGGGGACTTCCAGGAGCTCTCGGACTTGCTGCACGGGCTCTTCGCTGCCTCGCCTGGGGCGGCCGATGTCGACCCCGCCGAGCTGGGCATCACGCTGCAGGCCTTCCGGGATCGCTTCCTCAACCTCCTCAGCTACCCGGTGGGTAGGCGCCCATCGCTGGGCCTTGCTGCGCCCCTCACCGTGTTCAGGGCGCGAGTTCAAAGCGTGCGGCGGCCAGTTGCCACCCATCGCCGCGCGCAGGGCCCGAATCAGGCGTCCAGGCAGCAGGTGGAGGCGCTGCTGGTTACCACGCCCAAGTATGACGAGCAGAGGCTCGACGCAGAGCCCGACAAGCGGATGGTGCGCAGCACAGATCGGCCGCGCACGCACCGCCCCCGCAGCAGCACCAGCCGCACGAGGCGCGCCATTGCCACCAGCACGGGCCCCCGCTGGTGCCCAGCTCCTCCCTGTGCCAAACGGCGCCGACTGTGCGCTCCGCCCGGCGCCCCCCGCACGCGCCATGCCTCCCCGCACGCAGGCGCTGCAGCTCAGCGCTGCGCTGCGCCTGGACGAGGTGCTCTGCGTCCAGTACCTGCTCACCGCCTCCGACGAGGTGCGAGCATTAGCAGGGGGATGCGAGCACAGCGCGATGCAGACGGGCACACGCACAAACGTACCTTGTGCGGTGCCTGCAGTACGGGAGCTTCACGGCCGAGTCCGCGGCGGGCGTGTACATGATGGAGCGCCAGGCGGCGGCCCGCTGCCTGATGCAGCTGCTGGCCGAGGTGGCGGTTCAGGTCACGCTGCCGCAGGAGACCTCCAGGTGCGCCCGCCCGCCAGGCAGCCACGCACGCTGCTCGTGGAGGGTACGCCAGGTTTGCGTCAGGTTGTCGTGGACGCAGCAGCGCATTGCTGGTCAGCTCAGCGGCGGCGGCGGCTATACGCGCTCTGATGCCGTGCACGGGGGAGCGGGGCGAGAGGCGAACCGCGTGGCCGTGTCGCTGCGGTTGTGGGCGCAGGCACCCGTACGGCGTGCTGCTGCACGACTTTGTGCTGAGCCTGCTGGCCGAGCGCAAGGCGCCCGCGGCGGGCGCGGGCAAGGGACCGCAGGTGCGACGGTCGTGCACAGCAGCACGTCAGCAGCGACGCGCCAGAGGGGGCCATGGCTCTGGCATGAGCCGGAGTGGAGCGGGGCAGCCAGTGCGAGGGCGCGGGAGCAAGGTGCAGCCTGTCAGTTCGCAGACCCACTGGTGGGACCCGGCCCCTGGATGTGCAGGTGCTGCTCACGCGCCTGATCGAGGTGCTCAAGGACACGTCGCTCGAGGTGACGGCGCACAGCGACCTGCAGGAGGTGAGCCCAAGCTTTGCTTTCCCTTGGGAAGGCTCTGCCCAAGAGAAGCTTTGCTCCATTGCATCTACGTTTTAGTCAGGCATCACAAAACGGCAGCGCGGTCCTCCGCTCCACCGTGGCTGGTTCACAAGCCCGTGCTGTCTGCGAAAGCAGAGAGACAGAAGCGGTGAGAAGGCAAGGCACGTGGGCGCGGTCGTTGCGGTGGACTGCTGGCTGCTGGGGCGCAGGTGTGGGACGAGGCGGGCGTGCCCGTGAGCCGCGCGCAGCTGCTGCAGCTGGAGCGGCGGCTGGTGGCCAAGAGCCTGCTCTACTGCCTCATCATCGACCAGCGGGCAGCGCCGCAGGTGGTGGCGGCGCTGCTCGACCTCATCACGGCGCACCACACGGCGCGCGCCAGGCCCGGTGAGGGACGGGAGCGGGGGCCGCGCGCCACTTGTCTTGCAGCCTGCCGCGCTCTGCGTCCGGGTATCGCTGGCACTCGCTCGGGAACTCGCACGGGTGGGCGGTGCAATGCAGCGGCTGCGTGGGGGAGGCGGGCGCGGCGCGAACTCCACGTGGGAGCTTGCTCCGCCTCTTCGACTCGAGCACGGCCTCTCGCGCCTGGTGTGCCGCGCTTGCTGCGAAACGCGCGCGTGCCGCCGCCGCAGGGCAGACGGCGGGCGCGTCGGCCTTCCACTCGGAGCTGGCGCAGCTGCTGCTGCTCAGCCTGAGTCTGGCGCTGACGCCGCAGGAGGAGCGCGGCATGCAGGAGAAGGAGGAGCTCGTCGCGCTGCTGGCGTCGCACGACGTCAAGTCCAAGGTCTTCCCCCCCGGTGCGCCATGCATGCCGCTTGCACGCCGCCTCTCGGCACGGGCGCGCGCCGGCGCTGCCGGTGACGTTCGCAGCGGGCGGTACCTGCTTGTTGTCGCGCGCAGGCTCGAAGCCGCCGGGAGGCGCCCCGGCGGCGGCCGCCGGCGCGGCGGCGGCGCAGCAGCAGCAGCAGCAGACGCCGGTGCCGGCGGCGCTGGTGGGCCCGTACGCCGTGCTGCGGCTGTGCTGGGGCGTGCTGAGCTCGGCCGTGTCGACGCAGGCGGCGGCGGTGGAGGAGGCGCGCAAGCTGCTGGGCGAGGTGCCGGCCAGCGCCACCTTCACGCACCTCAAGCAGGTCTGTGTCCGTGCCCTGGGGCAGTAAGGATCAACAGCGATGGAGAGTAGGCACCAGCCAGAGCGCGTGCCAGGTGTGCGCGAGCGCGCTTGACGCGCCTGCGCACGCGTTCGCCGTCTTCCCAGCCTGGCGGGGTGCGTCGCGCTGGCGCCTCAAGTGCTCCTTCCAGCGAAGGAAGCCTGGGCTGAGTGAGGTTGGCGTCTCGTGGTGTGTGCGCGCCCGTTGCCCTCTTGCTGCAGCTGCTGAGCGGCGCGCTGTTCAACCAGGACGACCCCACGCACCAGGAGCTGGTGGCGTGCTGCGTGTACCGCCTGGTGGGGCAGGCGCTGCAGGCTGACGCAAAGCTCGACGGGTGCGTGCGCAGGCTAGGTGCACGGAGCACCTTGCGAAGGAAGGAAGTGCGGGAGATGCCGGCCGACTCTGGCGCTCGCACTGGCCGAAAGGAAGGGCCAACGCCGCAGGCCAACGCCGACACACCCGTGGTGTTCGCGGGGGCGCGCAGGCCGCTATACCGCGCGCTGGTGGACCGCGCCATGCTGTGCGTCAAGCGCACCGGCGGCGGCGGCCTCGCCTTCAGCCCGCTGCCGCCGCAGGACCCCGCGCTGCGCCACGACCACCTCGGCTCTGTGCTCGCCCTGCTTGCCACGGGTGAGCCCTTCTTCACCTCCCTCCTCCTGGTTGCTTTTCCGTGGCCTTGGCGTGCACACTGCTGTGTCCCCGTCTGCTGGCTGCAGTTGCTGGGCTGACGCGCTGTGGTGCTCGCGGGCTTTACTGAAATATTTGCGCAGTGTTTGGCGTGGCGCCGCGGCTGTGGCTCAACCCAGACGGCGGGTACGCCGGCGGCGAGTCGCAGCGCGTGATTGAGCTGCTCATCACTCGCGCCGTCACGCACGACGCCATGAAGGTGTCGCCCGAGGTGCGAGGTGGATCGCCCGCCCGCTCCCGCGTCGCATCCGGCACCGCACAGGGGCCAGCGAGGACGGCTGCACTGGGAACTCTGGGCAGGGCGCGCGGGCGCCGCCGCGTGGCGGTGTCGCCGTTGGTCACGTGCACGGAGCACGTGGTGACGGTGGCAGCAGGCCCAGGAGGAGGTTCGCCACCGCTGCCCGCCCATTGCTGCGCAGCTGCGCACGCCGTTCCTCCAAATGATGACGAGCCTGGCAGCTGGAGAGTACGGCACGGCGCTGGTGCTGCGGCAGTTTGCCGAGATGGCCCGCACGCCGCAGCTCGAGGTGCTGACGTGGCGCAAGCTCATCGCCACCATCGTCGAGTACTGCATGCGGTACAACACCGTGCTGGACGAGGTACGGACACCGCTACCCGTGTGTTTTGCGCGTCGCACTGCCTGGCGGGCTGCTCTGAAGCCCGTCTAGGCGTTGGTGAGCACGCACTGCCCGCGTGGGGCTGATCATGTTGCCGCCTCGCAGCTGTCGCGTTCGAACGCGGCGGGCAGCGTGCCGGCGCTCATGCTGCGGGGGCAGGAGGAGCGGCTCATGAACGCCTACGAGACGGGCATCCTCTGCGCCTTTGTCACGCTCTTCAAGTGAGTGCACGTGGGCGCCTTCCCACTGCCTGGCCGTGGGCAGAACCGCGTCCTGTCCACGTCGTCACAGGCGGGCAGGCGGCGCAGGTGGGCACTTCCGCCGCACTCCCACAAACGCATGCCACGCGGCGTCGTGCGCTCGACGCCCCCTCACGAAGCGCACTAACCAGCCCGCCGGCGCGCGTGGGCGGGTGCGTGCGTGCGTGCGCGTGCAGGCAAGTGGTGGAGACGGGCGCCGCCGCCGACGTGCGCAGCTTCCTGGAGGGGCTCGAGCGGGAGACGGCGCCGCTGCTCAGCGGCTACCCGCTCACCGAGCCCTTGTTCCAGCTCATGTGCCACCCGGTGAGCACCAGCCGCCGCAAACACAGCACCTCGCCTCGCGCCACTTCACCACCTCATGCTTTCGTGCTGGTTTTTGGACCGACGGCTGCCATCCTGCATCGCATCGGATACCGCCGTCCGCGGTGGGTGTCGACGAGCTCTTGATCCCTCCGCCGCCTGCACGCTGCTCCGTCGCAGGTGCCCAACACGGTCAAGGCGTGCCTCGACTCGGCACTGGCGGCCATCGCGCACCGCTTCCCCGAGACGACTGGCCTCCGCCTGCTGGACCGCCTCATGGCCTGTGCCGTGGTGGTGCCCGGCGTGGCGCCCGTCCCCGGCGTGCCCAGGTGCGCGCCACCACCACGCCGCGCACGTGTGGCGAAGACGGAAACCGTGCCCTGCGTCCCCGCCAGGCGCCACACACTGATCGACTGTCGGCCCCGCACCCGCCGCCATGGCTCCCTCTAGTAGAGGCGAGGCACTGATGATGATGGGGATCCCTGTGTCGGATGGGCTGCCGCCTGCAGGCTGGATCTGGTGACGCAGCTGAACGAAATCGAGGCGAGGAAAGAAGAGTACCCCGAGACGCTCGCCTTCATCCACCTGCTCAACTCGCTCGTCTCGGCGGCGCTGCTCCGCGACGCCGGGCCCGCCGCGGGCGGCGCGGGCCGGGCGGCGGGCGACGGCGGCGTGGCGCTGAGCCACTTTTCCGGCTTCGTGGTCCAGCACGTGCTGGCGCACCTGTGGCACCGCGGCTACAGGTGAGGAGGCGCGTTTCGCGCGCGCCTGCCGGCCCTCTGCTTGCACCGCCTGCTGCAGCCGGTCACGAAGCAGAGTCAGCATGCACAAGTGTCGCTGTTTGGTTGCTGGTTGGTTGGGCGCGCAGGTACCCGGCGCAAAAGTGGGAGGTGGCGGCAGTGGCGCTGCAGCACCTGGAGCTGATGATTGAGGTGGCGGCGCGCAGCGGCGCCGCGCCCGGCGGGCCCACCGACAAGCAGGCGCCGGGCTGGGCCGTCCTGCACGACATCC
>VFQP010001386.1_pt1 | contig 32902 bp, 47 predicted proteins | sample 3512351 | NCBI WGS metagenome assembly VFQP01 (sample SAMN10412372, study PRJNA504923) | tailings metagenome | isolation source: Relicate 1 Philex TSF1 revegetated site | place: Philippines: Tuba, Benguet | collected 2017-08-29
TCGTACGCCTGGCGCCTCTCCGGGTCGGACAGCGTGTCAAACGCCCGCGACACCTCGATGAAGGCCTCGTGGGCGCCCTCCTGCACGCGGTGCACATCCACCACCATGGAGTGGCGCAGCACGCACACCGGTGGCCTGGCACACAGCAGCAGGTGCCTGACCTCGCGGTTCACGTCTGGATGCAGCTCCTTGGCCTTGCGGCGAAAAGCGGCCTTGACCTCCTCCACGCTCGCGCCACGCGGCACCCCCAGCACCTCGTAGAGCGTCCGCGGGCGGCCACCTGCAGTGTGCACGCATGATGAAGCTCAGCTCCATGCGCTGCTTGCTTTGCTAGCAGCTGCTGCTCGCGTCGTGGCGCACCGTGCGAGCGCGCGACGACCAGCACGCGTCGCCGGCAGCAGCATGGCGGGTGACGCGCTGCTGCTGCTCGTGGTAGTGCTCGCATCTCGAGGAACAGAGCTCTGCCGCGCGTCGTGGACTTGCGGACGCGCATGCGATGGAGGCTGGGGCTGCTGGGCCGCTCCACAAGCAGAAGGAAGATGACGCAGCAGGACGCCGAGGAGATGCAGCGCGCGACGGATTTCCTCCTCCACTCGTCCGATGACTCTCACGTTCGCCGCGGCGCGGTGAGGGAGCCCTTGTCGCAGGGGCCGCACGCCTCGGGCGTCGCGTGAGCCTGCTCGCCTCGCTGTGCGCTCTCAAACGTGTGTACAGGACAAGCGCAAGAGGGACTTTGGCGCGCAGCCCAGCCACGGGCTGCCCGGCTCGGGCGCCGACGCCGCGCACCGGAGCTGCAGCGCCAGCCTCTTCTCGCCGGGCGCGCTCTTCCAAAAGGCAAGCACAGCGCACAGCAGCAGACGCTCTTCGCCGCCGCTGACCACGTGCGCCCGGCTCAGCCTGCCTCCGACGCCCTGCTCATCCCACCGCGCAGCTGCACGGCTTCCTGTTCATCGCGCTCACGGCGCTGGTTGGCGTGCTGGACGCGGCGTGTGCCGCCGGCCGCCGCTCGCTGACGTGGCTGTACGGCCAGCCGGCGCCGCTGGCACGCGCCTCGGGCCAGCAGCACCACGTGCGCACGCCCGACGACAACCGCTGGGCCATGGCCGACCACAGCCGCGGCGGCGGCAGTGCTGGCGGCGACGCGGGCGTCGAGCTCACTACAGCTGGCCAGCGCCTGGAGCCTGCCGGGGCCAGCGCGCACACGCACGCCGACTAGCAGCGCCTCTCCTGTCTTTGCGTGCGGGTTGCCGTTGTGGGACGCGCGCTGCTCCTTCCCGCGCAGCATTGCAAGCGCCACAAGTCTGGTGGCAGAAGAGAACAGCAAAACGCACGCAGCTCCGGGCCACCACAGCACGATAAGCAGCGAGCTACCGCGAGGAGCCGGCGGCCCTCTGCTTGTCCAGCAACGCCAGCATCTCGCTGGCGCTCAGCTTGGGCGGCGCCTTTGGCAGCAGCTGCAGCTTGGCCGTGCCCCACCGCCAAGGGTCCGGCTTGCCGTCGCCTGTTGCCCCGGCTGGCGCCGCCGCCGCCGACGCGCCGCCTGCCAAGCCGGGCGCGCCGTCGCCCAGCTTGCCCGCCTCGCCTGCGCTGCCCTGCCGCCGCTGCGACTGCGCCGTGCCCTGCCGGCTCGTGTCCGTGCTGATGGACACGGAGCCGGCCGTGCCGCCGCGCCCAACACCTCTCCCTGGTTGGTGGCCGGCGAGCGGCGGCGTCCGGGACGTCTGGCTGCGGAGGCGCCCGCCGGCCCCCTCCCCGCTGCCCCGCTCTTGCTCCTCCTCCTCGCCCTCCTCCGCCTCCTCCCTGCCCGCCGTGCCCGCAGAGTTGCCACGCCCGCCGTGCGCGGCGCCGTCGTCGCCCAGGCCAGCCTCGGAGAGGGAGGAGGGCAGCGGGGACTGCGTACGGCTGCCGCCCGGCCCCAGCGCCGCGGCGTGCCGCCCGCCCGCCTTGCTCGATGTGCTGCCCGCCGTCTGCGAGCGAGTAGGGAGAGAGGGCGTGGTGGACACAAATGAGATTGCGCCTGTGTCAAACGAAATGAGCCAGGTGCCAAGCGCTCAGCGCGTGAGGCGCGGCAGCCCAGCCGCACGCACCCCGGAGCGGTTGCTGCCCTGCTGCAGCGCCCCGTCGGCGCTGAAGATCCCCAGCGCGGCCAGGTCCATCATGCCCCCGGTTGTCGACGCGCCGCCGGCGCCCACCGCCGGCACGCTGTCTATTGAGTAGCGCAGGATGCTGGCCTGCACAGCGCGCGTTGCATGGCAGAGTCGCCCCAGTGGCATGACAGCCGGTGTCTTCCTGAGCAACAGGTCTGGCTATTGCGCACCACTCGCTGCACACACCTGGTTGGTGCCGACGAGCACCTCTGCCTTGTCCGTCCTGAGCGCCAGGCACCGCATCTCCTCGTGGTGCGTGAACTTGGCCAGCCCCGCGCCCGTCACGTAGTCCCACAGGCGCAGGCTGCCGTCCAGCGAGCACGACACCAGGTGCCCGCCGTGCGGCGACATCTCGAGGCCCGTCACGCAGCGCGTGTGGCCAGTCAGCACCTTGAGCGCGTGGCCCACAAACGGCTGGTCCGCTGCGGCGTGCGCGACGCGTGGATAAGACAGGACAGGTGTGCTTCTTGGCGCACATCGGCCCCACGCAAGCAAGCGGCCAAAGCGGGCCACGGCTCACCTCGCGGTGCCTGCGCCGCCGGGGCCAGGCCCAGCAGCGCGGTGGCGGCGGGCTGGCCGAGCAGCGCGGCGCCGTTGCCGGGGCCCGACGGCTCGGGCCGCAGCGTCGCGGGCACCGTGTCCCACACGCGGATGGTGCAGTCCTCCGAGCCGCTGAAGAGCAGGTTGGCGTCCAGCGCCATGGCCGTGACGGCGTCCGTGTGGCCGAGGTGCTGCCCGACCTGAGCGTAGCCGTTGGTCGTCCACACCTGCGCTCGCACACGAGTTCTCGAGGGCGGTGTCGACGATCGCGCACAAGAGAGCCCGGACGTGCGCGCTACGAACACTTGAGCGACGAGACAGCGCACCTTGATGACATGGTCGTTGCCGCCCGTGATGATGACCTTTTTGGCCGGGTCGAAGCGCACGACCAGCACCTCGGGCTGCAGCGCCTGCACGTCGAGCAGCGTGCCGGCCAAGGGGTCGCCGCCTCCGCCGCCCGCGCCGAGCGCCGAGGGGTCCGCCAGCGGCTGCGCGCCGTCCTCGCCCTGCCGCTGCAGCTCCTCGGCGTCTCGCACCGCCGCCACCGCCCTCGCACGAGCCAGCAGCAGGTCCAGCGTCCGCACGGGCTCTGGCGCGCCGCCGCTGCCGCTGCCCAACCTGCCGCCCGCCGCCACGCCGGCCACCGAACCGTGCTGCCCCGCCGCGCCCGACTGCGGAGGCCCCGCCTCCAACGTCAGAGTCGTGATGGTCGCGCCGCCGACCTCCTCCTCTCGCGCCGCCACCGCCGCTCCCGCGCTGCCGCCCCCACCCCCTATGCTGGCGGCCACGGCCGACGCGCTGCCGGGTCGCCCGCCGCTCCCTATCCCACCCGCCACGGTGACTTCAGGGGCGAGGTCGTCGCTGCTGGACTCTGCCGGCGCGCCGCCGGCAGAGGAGCCGTCCACGCGCGAGAGCGCCGGGATGAGCGCCTCGATCCGCCGGGCGGCGGCAGAGGCCTCGCTGCTCGGCGGCCGCCCGCTGCCGCTGGGCGCCGCGGAAGACCCTACAAGCGTCCCGTCCCGCACGTGACAGCACAAAGGTTGATGACACTCGACAGCTCAGGTGTGAATCGGATCCTGACGGTGTGCCAGGGCGAGTGCCAAGTGCATGGGCGCGCACCCTTGTGATGTGCGCCGAGGAGTGGGGAGACGCTGGCGACCTTTGCTGCGCTGGCCACCAGCGCGGGCACCTTGCCCGGGTCCAGCCCGTGCGCGCGGAACTTGGCAATCATGTGCGGCGGCTCGTTGCGCAGAGTGCGGATGTCCCACAGCACCACCATGCCGTCGTACCCGCCTGCGGGAGGGCGATGACAGCAGTTAGGGCACAACGCGTCGGGACTCTCTGGAGGACGCGCAGGGGGACGGAAAGATGGATGAACGGGCAAGTTGCGCTGGTGCCGCGGTGTGTCAACAGCAGGCACACGTGCGCGAGAGGTGCGTGGTGCGTGCACCGCAGCGTGCGTGCAGGCACGCACCACTGATGAGCAGCTCCTCGTTCTTGCGGATCATGGCCATGACGAGGCTCGTCACGCTGTTAGTGTGCTGCTGCAGCACGGCCCAGGGGCCCGTGTCCAGGTCCCACAGGCGGATGTCGCCGTTGTCGTGGCCTGCGCGCACACGTTCCCACCCACGCACCCGCTCACTCACCCGCCACATGCTGTCCCGCCAAGCACTCTAGCCGCCTCGCAATCCTCAGGCCCTCACGGGGGCCCTTGCAGCTTGTCCACCCTGGCAACACGGCCCCTTGCGGTCCCCACCCCTGATGAGGCCGCAGGGCCCCCCCTTTGACCACCAGGGCCCCACTCTCGCTCACCCGTGACGAGGATGTTCCACGCCTCGTAAAACGTCATGGCGGTGATCTCGCTGTGCGCCTCGTCGTGCACGCGCACGCACGCCATGTCGTACGGGTCCCACAGCCGCACCGTGTTGTCCATGCCGGCGCTGAAGATGCGGTAGTCGCGGTCGTTGGGCTGAGCGCCCTGCAGGCACGCAAACGCACACGTATGCACACGCGCGCGCCACACATCGCATGTGAGGACGGACTCGGGAGACACGTGGGCGCCGTCTCAGAACGTGCTTCTGAGGAGCGACCGCTGTGTGTCACGCGTGGCGGTGGTCTGCCCACGCTGCAGACGGCGGCGCGTCGCGACCGCCTCCTCTGCCATGCGTGGCGAGGCGGGGCGGACAAAGAGAGGGGTCAAGGCGGGGTGGGAGGGCGGAGTGCGCACCGATCCGCCGGCGCAGGCGTAGAGCGAAATGACGGCGCGCGTGTGCCCTCCCCTGAGCAGGTTGTAGTCCAGCTCGTGGTTGAGGTGCCACACCGACAGGTCGTGCTCCGTCATGACGGCGTACAGGTGCCTGCGCAGCACAGCACGCTCAGCACGTCGTCGCGCGTCCGCCCCCTCCCGGCCACCAACACAGAGCTCTGGGGAAGCGTGCTGTGCCACAGAGGGACGGCGGCAGCTGCAGGTGGGCGCACCTGCCGAGCACGGCGGTGATCTTGACCACGCGCGAGGTGGCGACTGTCTTGGTGGCCAGGAGCGCGCCCGCCTTGATGCTGAAGATGGACAGCACGCCTTGCTCGTCCACGGCCAGCACCTGCGCGGCCACCCACCCACCACGCACGCACACCACCACACTTCGCCTGCAGCCCCACGCTCATCACCACCACCCTGACGCTGACGCTGCAGCAACTGATGCCGCCGCAGAAGCCCCCTCAGTCTCCATTCTGCGTCGAGTGGCCTAAAGGAGCGCTAAGCAAGCAAGACAAGCGCGCACCTCCTTGTACTCGACGTCCACCTCGAGGTCCAGGAACAGGCAGCGGCTCTCGTTGGTCCACGTGTGCTGCACCTCGCCCGTGTCCGAGTCGTACGCGCGCAGGCAGTTGTCGTAGCAGAGCGTCAGCAGCAGGTGCCACTCGGCCACGTAGCGCACCAGCAGCACGCCGCGGTCGTGCACCACGGGGATGGCGTGCGGCACGGGCGCCGCGCCGCCCGCCGCCGCGGCGTCGGACCCCGTGGCGCCGGGCGACCACCCGCCGGCCGCGCTGCCGAGCCCCAGGGACATGGTGCTGGGCACGGGCGCGAGGAGGGTGGAGGCGCCGGCGCTGCTGAGGTGCTGCGACGACGACGCGCCGGGCACGCTGAACACAAAGCCCTTGTTGGTCCTGCGGGGGCGGTGGCGAGGGGCGCACGGCGAGCGGGTGTGTCAGCACGCTGGCGCACGGCGGCGCGGCGGATGGACGCACTGGGCGAGAGAGAGGCTGCTGTCCTCAGCAAGGTGGGGGCTTCACGAGCACGCCCCCCAGGTGGCCGCAAGGTTGGCTGTGCTCCCGTGCTGCGCGCACCTGTCGTCGTGGTCGTGCACGCTGTGCGGCACGATGCGCACCACGCCGCCGGCCTCGTCGACGGCAAAGAAGCTGCCCAGGTCGCCCACCTCCTTGGAGCGGTCGTAGGACATGCAGCGCACCCACTCGGTGAGCGTCACGGCCGTCGCCTGCGCAACAGGGGCACGGGCGCGGCACCCCCACCTCGCGCTGCATCGACCGGCATCTCGCCGCATCCGCCCCTGCCCGCACGCCAGCGCCGCCGCTGACGTAGTGGCGACAGCGCAACACCATGCACGGCTCGGCACGCGGGCCAGGCAGTGGTGGTGGCGGTCCTGTGTGGCGAGGGGGGGCGTGGCGCACCTGCAGGTTGTACCAGGGGTAAACGAGCTGCTCGCGGCCCGGCACCGCCCTCCAGACCTTGACCGTCTTGTCGGTGCTGCTGGAGAGGATGTAGTCCCCGTATGTGAAGAGGCCCGTGATGGTGCGCGAGTGGCCGTACAGCGTCTGGACGCACACGGTGGGCTCGCTGCCGACCTTGCCCAGGTAGTCCCAGATCTTGATGTTGCCGTCCACCGAGCCGGAGAGCAGCAGGCCCGAGGCGCCCAGCTCGCCGTCCCCGCGCTTGGGCAGGCAGAGGCAGGTGACGGGCCCCTTGTGCGAGCCCACGTACTTGAGCTGCTGCGCGCCATCGCGCCCCAGCGGCCAGAAGCACACGTCGCCGTTGCTGAGGCCCGCGTACAGGCGCTGCTTCTGGGCGCTCCACGCCGCGGTCGTGATGGCGGTCGCTGCGGGCTTCTTGCCCGCCTGCACGGGCACGAACTCGCGCTTGCGCCCCACGGGGAAGGGGAGCACCGAGGGCAGCCGAGTGGTGAAGACCAGCTCGCACGACAGAGCCGCGTCGCACTCCGAGCCCTCGGACTCCGCGCTCTCCTGCATTTCCGCTCGCTCTCCCGCGCTACGGGCGCTCATGCTGCCGTGCGCTGCATCTGCATCAGCAGGCCTCGCCGAGCTCTCGCCAAGCCGCTACATCGCCGCCGGTGCTGCATGCCGTCCCGACCAATGCCACGGCCTGCTCGTGGCACGGGTTGAAGCTCGCGAGCTCGTCATGGATCTTCCGCGTGGAGGCTTGCACGTTGAGAAGCGGGCAGGAGAGCAGGCCAACGCACGCCACAACATGACCATCAGCGGCGCACGGCGTTGCTCATGAGGGCCAGCGGCACGCGGTCCACCGGGGCGGCCTGGTCGCCCAGCGGCAGCGGCGCGCCGCCCAACAGCTTGCGCTTGCCGGCGTTCTTGCTGCCCTTCTCCGCTTGGGTGCTGCGCAGTGCACGGCCCATGCGCGCAGCAGGAGCGGACGCGTCACTGACCCTGAACCGCGTTGCTTGGGTGCGCAACCCTAGCTTCCTCGGAACGCACCTGAGCAGGGGCGCGGGGCGGATGCGCGCCTTGCTCTGGGGGTCCACTTGCGCACGGTGCTGCAGCGCCACGGCCAGCACCCTGCGCGCGCACATGAACACGCCAGCAAGCCAGCACACCGCTCGCCGCCCGTTCCTCTGCAGCCCCACGCACACCCCGCACGTGCCCTGCACCGTGCCCTCACCGAGGGTTGAGCATGCTCAGCGCGTCCAGCTGCCCGCCCTGGCGCACACCCGACGGGCCCGCCGCGCCGCCATCGCCACTGCCGGCAGCGCCCCCACGCGCCGCACCAGCCGCCCCAGCCCCCTCCGTCGGCCGCCACCCGTTGAGCAAGCTGAACGGCTTGCCCTGCCCGCCCGCCGGCGGCTTGGTGGCCGCCGCCAAGCCCTGAATGAGGGCCTGCGTGCCCACGCTGCTCTCCGGCTGCTGGCTCGACCCCCCGGCGCCCGCCACGGCCTTCCCACCCGCCGCGTCCGACGCCGTCGCCCGCCCGCCGCCAGCCGCTGGCGCGGCGGCCGCCGACCCGGCCGCCGGAGCCGCCGCCACCGCCTCTGTGATGGTGACGTTGGGGCCCGAGGCGCCGCCGCCGCCGCCGCCGCCGCCGCCGCCGCCGCCACCCGCCAGCGCCTGCTTGCTCCGCTTGGCCTTGGTGGCAGCAGCGGGCTCCGGCGGCGGGGCGCCGTCCTCCGCCGGGGCCGCGGCGCCGCCCTTGCCGCGGGCGGCCTTGCCTCCGCTGCCGCCGCCGCTCTTGCGGCGCTGCTGCTGGCTCTGGCTGCGGCCGCCGGAGGAGAGGCGCGGGCGCTGCTTGGGCCTCCGCTTGGCATCCTTCTGATCCTCCGCCTCCTCCTCTGGCTCCGCCTCCGCCTCAGCTGCTGGCGCCTCGTCGTCCTCTTCCTCCTCCTCCCGCGTGTCCATGGCGGCCTTGGAGCTCCGGGGCGCGACGACTGGCGCCACCTTCACCTCCTCCTCGTCCTCGTCGTCGTCCTTCTCCTCACTTGCCGGCTGGTCCGCGTCACTGTCGTCGTCGTCGTCGTCGTCGACGGCATAGCGCCGCCGCTTGGTGGAGCCGGCCACGGCGGCGGCGCGGCGGGCCCTCCCGCCGGCGGGCGCCGGCGCGGGCGAGGCGTCCGGCGCCTCCTCCTGCTGCTGCCCTGCGCACGCCCCGACGCGCCGCCAGCGCAGCACGCACAGCGTCTGGTTCAGCCCCACCGCACGCCGCAACGGGCCACTCGCGCAGCTTTGCTTGCACGAGGGCGGTGCTCACGGAAATCACGCTCACCTGCCGCTGGCTGCGCCGTGGCGCGCTTGGCCTGCTGCGTCGCCGCCCTCTGGCGGGAGATCTTGACCGCTGCCTTGACCGCCTCTGCCTGCTCCTCATCCACCTCCACCTCCTCCTCATCGTGCTCCTCCTCCTCGGACTCCTCCTGAGGTGGCTTATTCGCTGCGGCCTTGCCCGACTTGCCGCCCCTCTCCCGCGGAGCCTTGGTGGACGCCTTCTTGGCCGGAGCGGCGGCGACGGCGGTCTGCTGCTGCTGCTTGGCGCCCTCCGCGGGCGCAGCGGCGTCACCAGCGGCGCCGCGGGCCTGGCTGGGCTTGCGGCCGGCGGGTGCGACCGGCGCGGCGCCCGCCTCGGCCGCTGCCTCGGCCGCCGGCTGCGGCTGCCGCGGGCGGGCGGGCGCCGCCGCGCGCTTGCCGCCGCCGCCCTGCGCCGGCGCGCCAGCCGCCGGCTGCTGCATGGCCGCTGCAAACCCCGAGGGCGGGGGGGCGGCGCCGCGGGCGTCGTAGTCGTACGCCGGGTGCGGCTGGTGCGGCGGGTAGAAGTGCGCGTGCGGGTGCGCGTCCGCGCCGTCCAGGTGGCGAGGCAGCCCGGCAGGGTTGAGCGGGTAGGCGGCGGGCGGCGCGGCGGCGCGGTGGTGGTGCGGCGGCGGAGGCGCCACCTGGCGCACGAGCGAGTCTGCCAGGCGCATGCCCTGCTCGGCCTGCACGGGGAGGAGGGGCACACGCACGGCAATCAGTCGAGGTGCTCGCACCTACTGACAGTTTGGAGGTGCGTGCGGGGCAGAGGCGCTCGCGAGGCTTGTGTGCAGATGGTGGCCTATGCTGAGGACGTGCGCACAGCGCAGCCACTGACCAGCTCCTCCTCGAGCGTCCGGATGGTGCGCTCCTTGGACACCACGCTGCGCTCCAGCTCCGCCAGGCGCCCGTCGCGCGACGCTAGCTGCGCCGTGCACCGCACACACGGCACGGCACCGCGCTGGCGCAGACGTTGGACAGCAGCAAGGCATCTAGAGCAGCAACACTCCAAGCAGCAAAGCATCAAGGCTCCTCTGATGGCGCCTGCTGGGCTGTGAAGCTCATCACGCGGCGTTCAACGTGCAGAAACAGGCAGGGTGCGGTGGACTTGGGACTGAGCCGTGCTGTGGGGTGCAGGGTCGGGCAGCCGCGTTGGGGCGCAGGCGCGCACCTCGTCGCGGAGCTGCTGCAGCTGCAAGTTGATGGCGGCCTCCCGCTGGCGCGCCCGGGCCTCCGCCTGGGACCTGCGGCGCACACGCAGCACACACACGCTCGCACGCCCACTAGCCCTTGTGGTCTGGCGGCGCTGTCCAAGCCACACGCGCGACGCAAACGCTGCGCCCTGGTGGCGGCGCTGCTTGGCAGCAAGCGGGCGTCTCGAGCGCAGGGACGGCGCCATGCACAAGCATGCCCTAACCTGAGGGAGGTCTCGTGCTCCAGCTTGGCGGCGAGCTCCTCGGCCTGCGCCTTGAGCTGCTGCTGCAGCACCGCCGTGTGCTGGCTCACCAGCTTGACGCGCTCCTGCACGGCACCCACACACCACTCACCCACCCATGAGCAAGGAGAGACGGCGCGTGAAACAAGTGGGCCCAGCGACAAGTGTGAGGTGGGCACCGTGTGTGCCACGCCCTCGAGTGCGTGCATGCGGGCTCACACTCCTTGCGGCACTGCGATGAGGAAGTGAGCAGCGAGAGGAGCAGCAGCAGCGAGGCGGGTGGGGTGGGCGGGCGCGCTCACGTCGGCGACGGCCTGCGCCGTCTCGTGCACCGTGTGCGCCAGCTTCTCCTGCCCCGCCGCCTGCGCCTGCAGCTCGGCCAGCGCCCGCTCGGCCTCGCGCCGCGCGCGCTGCGCCTCGCGCGCCGCCGCCTCGCCCTCGCGCGCCTTGCGCTCGCCCTCGGAGGCAGCCTGGTTCGCCACCTGAGAGCCACGCAACAGGGCAGAACGCGGACGAAAGGTGGTGTTGAGCGGCACATGCCGCCCTGGGTTTTCTCTGCGTGGTCCATGAGAGGCCACCTGACAGGCAGAGTTCCGAATGGCGAAGAGGGGCACGCCTGCATGTGCCTGGGCCGGGCGGGCGACGCTCACCTGGGCGTCGTGCCGGCTCTGCTCCAGCTGTCGCTGCACCTCGTGCTGCGCGCGCTGCGCCGCCGCCAGCTTGCCCTCGGCGTCGGCGAGCCGCCGCTCGGTGGCCGCCGCGTCGCGCTGCGCCGCCGCCAGCTGCGTGCGCGCCTGCGCCTCGGCAGCGCCCAGCTCGGCGTGCGCGGCGCGCAGCGAGGAGAGCTGCGCCTGCAGCTGCGTCAGGTCCCGGTCCTGGAGCGTCACCCGCTCCTGCGCCCACCAGCAACATGCCAATGAGCCCGCTTGCTCTCCGTCGCACCGCCACATTTGCAGCTATGTGACGGCGCAGGGCACTGGCCACGGCGGCGGCGGCGTGGAAGGGGCGTGGCGACGAAAACTCACGTGCTGCGTGGCCAGTTCGCCCTCGAGGGTGGCGGCCTGCTTCTCCTGCTGCGCCTGCATCCACGCCACCTGCGCCGCCAGCTGCTCCTGCTCCTCCAGGCAGGCGACCAGCTGCTTGGCCAGCACCTTTGCGTTGTGCTCCCAAATCTGCGCCGACTCGTCGGCGCTGGCCTGCTTGAGCGACTGGATGGTGAGCTGCTTGCGCCAGGTCAGCACGTCGAGCTTGAGGTTGGCGCGCTCCGTGGTCAGGCTGGTGAGCTCACGCGTCTTGCTGGCCAGCTCCTGGGTGTGGGAGGCGCGTGTGTGGGGAACGACATTGGCGGCGTGCAGCGCTCGGTGCACGTGCACCCACTGGCTTCTCTGTGGTGGTAGTGCTGCTGCGTTCTGGTGGCAGCGTTCACGCATGCGCGCGTTGCGTGCGCACACCTTGAGGTGGGCGGCTTGCAGCTGCTCGCACGCCAGCTCGGCCACGCGCTGCATGACCTTGGCGTGCTCCTCGCGCAGCTGCAGCACGCGCGCCTCGAAGACGCTCACGCACGGCTCCTGCATGGCCAGCTGCAGCTGCTCCTGCGCCTGCCTCTCCTGTTGTTGCGACGCCATCCCAGCGACAGACCGCACGGTGTTCAACCGTTCGAAGCGCCGCGCGCATCCACCGGTGTTGCTGCCGGCGCCTGATGAACGCTCGCAGTGCGCGGAGTGCGCAAACGCTTGACGGGCGCGGCACCAGTGCGCTCGTCCACGGCCCCGATGCATGCTCGAGGTTGCATGCAGCCGGCAGCAGCAGGACGAGCTTGACGGCCAGCATCATGGCAACAGGAAGTGCAGAGAGCAGCGGCGTGGCTGCGATGCGCCAGCGGCTGCTGCGCCTGGCGGCGTCCTTGACGTCGGCGGCCACCAGCGCCAACGCGCCCGGCGGCGGCAGCGCAGCGGCGGCCGCCAACACTGGGATCACGATGGGCGTAGCCGGCGTCACCGAACTGGCCAAGGCAGCACTCGGGGAGGAGCTGGGCATGGCCAGGATGTCTGACCTGTTTGACGTGATGGTCCACGCCGTCGGACAGGTGCGATGATCACGTATTGCCGGCCGGCCCCGCGCACACACTGCAGCTGCTCACGTGCTCAGGCCGCCCTTTCTGTGCAGGCAGCAGCGGCGGAAGGCAATGTTGGCGGAGGAGGGCAGGCGCTGCTGTTCGTCAGCGCGGCGGCTGCGCTCGCCTACCTCCCCGAAAAGAGTGAGTTCGTGCGGCCAGCGCGCGCGTCCAGGCGCAGCACTGCAATCACCACCAGGTGGTGTTGGTGTGGCCGGTGCGCAGGCGTCAAGGTGATGCAGCAGTTCCTGGACAGCGTGTTCGTTCCGCTGGTCTCCACCGCGCACGCGCTCCCCAGCGACCTCGCCTACATGGAGGTGAGTTGTGGCAGGCGCAGCACCCCTTCTGTCCTCGTGCAACACAGCAGCCGGCGCGCATCGCCCTGAGGCGGTCAGCACGCCGATGACTCATCGTTGACGTCCCTGCAGGTGGCCAGGGCCGTGTGCGGGCAGCTGGCCAGCAAGCAGAGCTGGGGCCTGCTGGGCGCCCTGCTGCAGCAGTGCGCGGCCTCCCTCGCAGCCACCGCCGCCGCCTGCAGCACGCACGGCGGCGACACCCTCCCGGCGCAGCCGCCAGCGCCCTCTGCCACCACCCTCCCGCCGCACCCAGGGCTGCCCTTCCACGCCGCTTGCTGCTGGGTGCCCGCCGCCCTCACGGCGTGCTGCGAGGCGGCCCAGCTGGGCGGCGGCAAGGAGGGCCTGGCCATGTCCACCACAGCCGGGGCGTCAGCGGCGTCAGCGGCGGCGCTGGAGCCTGTGCGTCAGGCGCTGCCGGCGCTGCTCACCAGCACGCTGGCGCTGCTGTGGGCGCAGTCGGCGCAGGTCAGAGGTGTCACGCTGCGCGCTCTGCTGCCCAGCGCCATGGCGGCCGCCAAAGCCCTAGGTGGGTCACACGCGCAGCGGCTGCGTCCAGGAGCACCGCTCTTGCCAGGTGCGGTCGTGGGCGATCAAAGCAAGAGCGAGGCGCCCGTGGCTTGCGCCTGCATGGCTGCCTGTAAATGCGCAGGGCCAGAGCACACGAGCTGGGTGGCGGGCCAGGTGCAGCACGCCTGCACCGGCATGATGGCCGCGCCTGGCACCGCCCGCCGCGCGGCGCTGGCCGCCCTGGTGCAGCTGTCCCCCCTCATGCCGCGCTTGGAGGACGACGACCTCCTCGCCGTTGCCGACGACCCCGCCAGTGCCTCATCAGGCAGCGCTTCCGGGCAGCAGCTCCTGCTCAGGCACCTGCGCAGCTGCCTGGTAAGTGGGCGCCGGCCGTGCACACGCCCGCACCCGTGGCATTGCGTTCTTCCCGCGGGCCCGGGATGGCTTGTCCCGACGCCCCGCACACACACGTTTGGCAATGATGCGCAGCTCGCAGCTCACACCGTGCGCGGACACGCCCGCGTTTTGGTCCCGTGTTGGCCGCAGGCGGGCGCGGACGCGCTGGACCGCAAGCGCGCGGCGCACCTGCTGCAGCGGCTGCTGCCCGAGCCGCTGGCTTCCTCACCGCCCTGGCAGGCCTGGTTCGGCCTGCAGGGCATACTCGAGGAGTTTGCGCTGCACCTCATCAAGCCCGCCTGGGTGCAGCACGTGAGCGCAATCGTGGGCACTGCTCCCGCCTGGGATGGCCGCACGACAGCTGTTGCAGCGTGAGGAGAGCGCTGCTGGTGGTGACCGTTGCTCTGCAGCTGGACCAGCTCCACCCGGCCGCTCCGGAGCACGCGGGCGCCGACCCGCTGCCCGCCCACGCCCTCTCCGCGCCCGTCAAGAAGATGAGGCGGGGCAAGGCCTCCCGCCAGGACGACCAGCAGCAGCAGCAGCAGCAGCAGGAGCAAGGTGACGTCGAGGCCTGGCCGCCGCTGGACACGGCGTGGCTGTGCGTGCTGTGGCAGCGCGGCCTGCAGCACGAGAACAACCAGGTGTGTGGCCCCGCTGCGGTGCACCTCTCAGCGTTGCGACAACCACCTGTGCTAACAGCCGCTGGACAGCCTCTCTCAGACTCAGTGAGTGGTTCAGACTCGTCCGGCCATCCCGTTTGCACCGTGGTGTGCAGGTCCAGCGCATGGTGCTGCGTTCCTTCCTCCAGCGCCACTGGCAGGGGGCCGACGGCGCGCAGCCCGGCGGGGGCGCCCGGGGCTACGGCGAGGTGCCGGCGGGCTTTGTGTGCGAGGTGCTGGTGCGGTGCCTGGTGGACGACGCGGTGCTCAAGGAGATGCACGACGGGTTCGACCCACAGGCGAGTTCATTGCCTGCCTGCACGGGGGGACTGGGAGTGCACGGCTCTCACCTGACTCGTCACCAGGTCGTGAGGCGCACGGCCCAGCGTTCCTCAACCACGCCTACCGGCCTTCCCTTTGTCTTTCCTTGTTTCTTGCCTGCTGGTCAAGGCCCTTGCGTTGCGCTTGTCCATGATGATTGTGGTGCGTCGGCGACTGTGGAGCATGGGTTGTGGGGTGGTCGTGCCCGCAGGCGGCGGCGTGCGAGTGGCTGCGCGGGTGGCTGCGCTGCGCGGGGGCGGCGGGCCAGGGCGGCGTGCTGGGCGCGCTGCTGGGGCAGGTGGTGGCGCCGGGCGTGCACCGGGCGGGGCAGGGCAAGGGCCTGCGCACGCTGGCGGCGTGCGCGGCGGCGGCAGACAAGCTCTCGCAGCTGCACGGGCGGGACGCAGGTGAGGGCCCACACCCCCGCGACCCCCTCACAGCTGCTTCGACAAGTTCGTGTTGGCTGGGGGAGCAGCTGCGGCGACGCCTAACCTGTGCTTGTGCTGCGGGCGTGCGCAGGCGCGTGGGCGCGGGGCAACCTGCCGCACCTCCACAAGCTCTGCACGACGCTGTCCGTGGCCTACTCGGGCGCCCGGCGGTACGAGGCGCTCACCTGGGCGCTCGCCGCCGCGTCCGCTATGGCGCCGCCGGCGGCGGCGGGCGTGCAGCAGGCCGTGCGGCTGCTGGCCAGGCTGCCTGAGCACGCCGTGGCCTACGGGGGCGCCCTCAACGCCGCGGCGCGGGCCTACCTGCTGGGGCAACTGGCCACCACGCCGGAGGCCGGCGCGAATGGGCGGGAGGGCGGCCGGCGGGAGGAGGGTGAGGAGGCGCAGGCGTGCCGGCGGGTGTGGCAGGAGCTGGCGCAGCCCTGGGAGGCGGCTGAGTCGGCGCTGACGTCGGGCAACCGCACGGTGTGGCTCGACCTCCAGGTGCGGCCGCCACCTCTTCCTTGCGGTTGAACTCCTTTTCTGTGCTTCCCGGGCAGCAAACTTTCACGATCCTTTGCCCGTCCATACAGGCTCTGGAGCCGCACGTAGAGGACCTGGCGCTGCTGGCCGTGGTGCTGGCGGCGCACCCCTCCTCCCCCGCCGCCCTGCACCTCTCACGCGCCGCCGCCGAGCTGCCCGAGCTGTACCAGCGCGCCCACCTCCCCGCCCTGGCGCTGTGCAAGCGGCTGCTGCTGCTGCACGCCACGGCGCGACGCGCCGCGCCCCTGGTGCGCGCCCCCTCTTCTCCGCCTGCCCCCACGCATTTGCTCGTCACACTTGCTCTGTGTCTGGGATGCGCAGGCGCCTGATCTTCCTTTGCACGCCCAGCGCATATCGCGTGCAGCTGTCCAGTTGGCCCGCGTCCACGCCGCTGGTCCTAGCGCTCGTCCAAGCCACCTGCTCCGTCTCGTCCTTCCTGAGTTCCTACGCCGCAGCCGCATGCTCCTCCCTCGCCGGCACGCCCGCCGCCGTCTGGGCCGCGGCCGCCGCCGCTCGCCCCACCGCTCACCACAGCAGCAACGGCGACGCCGCTGGCGACGCGGCTTCGAAAGGCGAAGCGGGGCGCGGCGGCGGCGGCGGCGCGCCGTCCATGCTGCAGCGCCACGTACCGGAGCTGGCCTCGCAGCTGGCGGTGGCGCGGTGCGCCGCCTCTGCTGCGGCACGGTTGCTCGAGTTGCTCGCGCGGTGCGCCTCGGGGGGCGCCGCAGGGGCGTCGGCGGCGTCGACGCGCGCCGTCGGGCCCACGCAGGAGCTGCTGTCGCCGCTCCTGGGGGTGCTGGACGCGTTTACGCAGCCGCCGGCGTCGCGCTGGCCGGCGGGTGTCGTCGCGGCGGCGGCAGCGGGGCTAGCGGAGCTAAGACGTGGGGCGGGTGAGGGCGGGGACCGGCCGTGGGCGTGGGCGGCGCGCGCGCACGACGAAGCAATGGCCGTGGTGCTGGAGGTGGTGGAGGGCGCGTGCGGGGCGGTGGCAGCGGCGGTGGCGGCGGCGCCGGAGCTGAGTGCAGGGAGGGGCGCGGGCGACGCGGCGGGCCTGGTGCGGGCGCTGCTGGCGGCGTGCGGCGAGGAGGAGAGCGGTGGCGCAGGAGCGGATGCGATGCAGGCGTACCCGGCGGCTGTGGCGGAGCTGCGCGCTCTGGCCAGGTGAGCGGCTCACGCCTGCGGCAGGCGCGTTCGGCGCCTGCGCAAGCGGCGACTGCAGGCACTCGACGATGCTTGCATCATGCAACGCGCGCAGGCGCGCGCAGCCGCTGCCGCCCCCGCCGGCCCGCTTCCGGCCCCGCGCCTACCTCTTCCGCTGCCTGGACCCCGCGCTGAGCATGCTGCTGGCTCTCCACCACGCCGCCCTCTCCTCGCCCGCCGCGCCGCTCATCTCGTTCCACGACGCGTCTGACGACGGCCTCGCGGCGGGGCGCAGCCGGGCGAAAGCGGCGGCGCGCCCGGCGCTGCTGCACGTGCCGCCGTCGCTGCCGCCGGCGCTGGCGGCGCAGGTGCTGCTGCGGGCGGCGGCCGAGGCGCCCTCGCTGGACGACGAGGCGCTGCGGGCGGCGCTGGCCTGCACGCGCAGGTGCTCCCCTCTCTCTTAGGGTCACGCGCGCGTCGTTGCTTCAGTTGTTTGCCGCCTGATTTTGCTTTTGAGGGGCATGCGGTGATGCATGTGGTCGCCTGACGCGCGCCTGTACGCTTCTTGTTTGCAGGTGCTGGGCGGCACTGGTGCAGAATGTGGGGCTTCCCGCATACCAGGTGCGACCCTGTGGCACGCCGCTGTGTGGGCGAGGTGCGGTGCCAGGTGTGGCAGGTTGGGGTGAGCGATCGCGATTCTGACGCGATTCTGCCGCCGACCGCTGACGCAGGAGGCCATCATCGCTGCAGCGGCTGCGCTCGGCGCGCCGAGCGGCGGCGCGCCTGCAGCAGCGGCCGGCGCGCGCCCGGCGGTGGACGCGCTGTGCCTGCTTTCCTGGGAGGTGGTGCGCGGCGCGTGTGAGGCCGTGCACGCCGGCGCCAAGCGCCCGCTGCACCTGTGCGCCGCGCTGGTGCACACGCTGCTCATGCCGCCGCTCTTCAGCGTGGGGCGCCAGGCCGGCGGGCAGGGAGGCGGCAGCACGGCCGCGGCAGCGGCGGGCGGGCCGCGGGAGGAGCATCAGGCGGATGTGTCGGAGCTGCTGTTTGAGGCGCTCCACGGGGACGGAGGGCCGGTGGCGTGGGCGCTCCGCAAGCTGGTCGACTGGGTGCGTCTGCTGCTGCGCCTGCCTGCAACTGCAACGCTGCACACGCTGAGCCAGGCTCTTGCCAGGGCGGCTTGTTGCCCACACTGTGCCACGCTGTGCGTGCCATGCCCCTCGCTCCCCCCCCCCCCCCCTCCTTGCCCGCAAATGTGCAGAGCGCGACGTCGCCGCGCGTGGCGGTGCTGGTGAGCGCGCAGCTGTCCTCCCTGCTGCAGCGGCGGCCGCGCCTGCTGGGCGAGTGGGCCGACCCGCTCATCCGCCTGCTGCTCACCGGCGCCAACCCCTGCGCGACAGGTGAGGAGGACGCGGGAGCGCACTGCCACTGCGTACGCCCAAGGTTCTGTTGCCGCCATGGCGTGGCGCTCTGCTGCAGGCGCCGATCCGCAAGCGCTGCTTGGCACATCGCGCCGCCTCCCGGCACGCAGGCCAGGGCGCCACATTTGAGCACTACGGAGACGCCTCCCACGCCGCGCCTGTTGGCGACGCCGTGGCGGGCGGCCCCGGCACCTCTAGCGCGTGGTCTCCAGAGGAGGAGGCCGTGCTGTCGGCGCTCTCAGCCAGCGAGGTGCTGCCCCGCGTGATGCTGCTCTGCGGCATCCACAAGGTGGCTGAGCGCGCCGGCCTCACCCGCCTTGCGCCCTCCGCCCCCCCGCCCCCGCCCGCCTCCGCGCCCGTCGCACCCACGGCAGCCGCGGCCCACAGCGGCGGAGCGGCATCAGCGGCGGCGGCGCCGGCGGCGGTAGCAGGACGCAAGCCGCCCGTCATCATCTTCCATCAAGAGGGTGGCGAGTGGGAGGACGTTGGGATGGCACCGGCGGTGGCCGCGCTGGGACGGCAGCCGCAGCCTGCGCCCGCCGGCGCCTCCGCCGCTGCCGCCGCGCCGCCACAGGGCACGTCGGTCAGCGCGGCGGTGACCGCCGGCCTGGCGCGCCTGGGGTCCCTCAGCGCCGCGCCTCCCGCCGCACCGCCCCCTCAGCCCGCGCACATGGCCAAGCATCCCGACGCCGCGCTCGCTGCGGCAGCAGGGCCGGCGGGCGCGGGCCGCGCGCAGCACCAGTCTAATGCCACCGCGGGAGCTGGACCGGGGGGCCCAGTGGAGGGCGGGGAGGCGACGCTGGAGCCTGGGTTCGTGGAGGAGGCGTCCGAGGGGGGGCTGCGGATGTGGCGGCGGCTGTTTGGAATGGCACGGGAGGACGAGTCGCTGGCCACGGACAAGTTCAAGCTGCACAGTCAGCAGCACCGGCGCAAGGTGACGCACAAAGCAGCAACAGCGGGCGGGCACGCGCACCTTCATGCACCTCGCCAGCGTTTGCAGGTGGCGGGGCGGGTGCGCTGAGTCCGTCTTGCGTGCCGCGCGCTGCTTGGCCCGCCGCGCGCTCAGGTGCGGGCGTGGCAGGCGCTGGCGGTGCTGAGCGCGTGGGTGCGGGCGCCGGGCGAGGTGGAGGCGGCGCTGGAGGCGCTGCTGCAGGTGCTCGGCGCCAGCGACGTGCCATCGGTCAAGCAGTACCAGGAGGCGGTGGCCGCCAGCCTCTTCCTCAAGCGGGTGAGTGAGCCGCCGCCGAGAGCGCCCCGCCTCTTGCATGAGCGCGCAGCCGGCAGCAGCATCTTGCCTGCGGACGGGACAAGATGGTGCCTGCGTCGTCCTTGGCGGCCGGAGCGGAAGAGCGATGGCGGCGTGCCGAACGTGTCCACACGTCCTTGCGCTGCTGCGTCCCTGCTGCTGTCCAGCCCGAGCTGGCCGAGCGCCTCCTGCTGCCCGAGGTATGCAAGTACGAGCGGCACCACGCCGGCGTGGGCAGCTACATCCTCATCGCCGCGCAGGTGCGCCATTCCTTCCCAGCCCTACAAGAAAAGCGAGGCACTCTGGTGTGCCCTGCCGTTGGGCTCTGGCTCTGTGTCCACCAGACGGAAGCATCTGCCCGGCACACAGAAGCACCTTCACCTGCGGCCACACCTTGGCGCCAGTGTCGCCACGCCCGTGGCGCAGGTGGGCGTGCACGCCGGCCCCCAGTGGCACGCGCGCCTGGTTGCGCCGCTGCTGCTGGGCGCCAGCCCCTGGCTCACCAGCCACCAGCACAACGTGCGAACCTTTGCCCAGATGGTGATGCACGCGCTGCTCACCCGCTACCCGCCCGGCCACGCCGCCTGGGGCCACCAAACGCAAGGTGAGCGGCTCTTGCGCAGCGCCGTTGCTGCGCGCCCGAAGGGGCTCGCTGGCGGGCCAACTTGCCTCTGCACAACGTCTCGCGTTGATGTCGTGAGTGCGCAGGCGACGTGGCGTTCCTCCGGAGCTTCCTGGCGTTTTGCGAGCAGAACGTGGACATGCGGCGGCTCGTCCGGGCCATGGGCGGGCCCGTGCTGGCCTGGTCGCCGCTCAGCCTCTCCTCGCCGCTGCGCCTCTTCAGCACCGGCATCGGGCTCTCAGGTGGGCCCCTCAGACGCCCTGGCCGTGTGGAGGAGGGCGGTCCACCTCAGGAGCCGCTGACAGGGAGCGGCGGCCGGAGCCCAGGCACAACGGCCCTTTCTCCCCGCCCTTTCCCGCAGGCGCCGCCGAGGCCAACACTGCGTTCGAGGGCTGCCCGCCGGCGCTCATGGACGTGGTGCAGAACTTCCTGCTCGCCGAGCGGCAAAGGCAAGCACACCCCGCCCACCGCACCGGCGCCAGTGATGCCCTTGCCTCGCCCCGACGCTTCACAATCCCGCTTGCTCCCATGCTGCCACGTGCGGCGCAGGCTGCGCAACGAAACGACCGACCGCATGGCCGACATTGAGCAGACGTGCTTCGAGTTCGACCGCTCCCTGCGGGCGTCGCTGCGCCCGCCCGACCCGCAGCCCCTGGACCTCTCCGCCGCGACCGACCGGCCCGCGGCGGCGTCTGCGGCGCTGGACTTCCAGCGCAAGGTCATGTCGCTGGACCAGCAGGCGGCGGTGCGGCTGGGGTGCGAGGCGGCGGCGGCGGCCGGCATGGCGGGCCTGTGGGCGAGCCTGGTGGCGTCGGGTGCCGTTGAGGTGATGCAGCTGGCGGAGCAGCGGCGGGGCGACGCGGAGGGCGGCGCCGCGCAACCGTACACCCCGTGAGTGGCGCCGGTGGTGCGTAGCGGGGCGGGCGTGAGCGGCAGGCGGGTGCTGACACTGCTGTGTGGCGTGGGGCGCTGTGGGCGGTGTGCGGGTGCGCAGGCAGCCGGCGGCGGCGGCGGCCAAGCGCCAGGGCGGCGGCGGCGTACGGCAGGAGCTGGTGGTGGTGGCCACGCTGGTGGACAAGGTGCCCAACCTGGCTGGCCTGGCGCGCACCTGCGAGGTAGTACGCCTCTCTGCTCCTTTGCTCGGCGCGCCGGTGCCGCCAGCGACCTGCGCCACCAGGGCCCACCTGCCCCTCAAGCGCCGCCTTTGCTCGCAAGATCTTGGCGTTGCTGGTCCCTGCCACGGCGCGGCCGCAGGTGTTCCGCGCCGCCCAGCTGGTGGTGCCCAGCCTCAAGCTGGTGTCGGACCCGCTGTTTGCCTCCATCTCCGTCACGGCCGAGCAGTGGATGCCCATCGTCGAGGTGCCCGAGCAGGCGCTGCTGCCCTGGCTGGAGAGCAAGCGCGCCGAGGGCTACGCGCTGGTGGGCCTGGAGCAGACGGCCGACAGCGTGCCGCTGCCCAGCTTTGCCTTCCCCGCGCGCACCGTGCTGGTGCTGGGCCGCGAGAAGGAGGGCATGCCGCCCGATGTGTTGCGGCTGCTGGACCACACGGTCGAGGTGCCGCAGCTGGGCATCATCCGCTCGCTCAACGTGCACGTGACGGGCGCCCTGGCGATATTCGAGTACACGCGGCAGCAGCTGGGGCTGGGGGCCGCCGCCGCCGCCGCTGCGCCAGGGGCCCACTAGCACGCGATCTGTCTCTCACCGATGACCTCCATAATGGCCTGCCTCGCGAGGACACTGTTCGCCTCCCGGACATTGCAAAACAATCAGGGGTGGCCGCACAGAGCAACGGCGTGCGCAGCGGCCAGGGGGGGAAGAACAGCGCGGGCAGTGTCAAGAGTGGGTCAGGTTCGAAGCCAAAAAGTCGTGTGAGCGTGTGAGCATGCAGTGTAGACCTAGGCGTCGCCCCCACGCCCCTCCGATGGGCGATTCAGGGGATGGGGGCGCGGTGGTGGGCGCATGCGCCCGGCGCACATCGGCACATGCGGGCGGGCACGCCGCCTGCGCCCTCCTCCTCCTCCTCCTCCTCCTCCTCCACAGTACAAAGGGGGGCTGGAGGGCTGGGCCACCGCGAGGCCGGTGGCCCCAGCTGACTGTCTCAGGGTCGCCCCATGCTGCCACCGCTGCGCTCAGCACGAGCACGTGGACGCCGCCGGCGCCGCCAGCTGCACGGTGGTGGCTGCTGGCTTGGCGTCCCCTGCCGCCTCGCCTCCCGCCGCTGCCTGCTCTGCCTTGCCCTGGTTGAGGTTCTCCATCCCCGGGAGCGCCGCCGCAATCTTGCGGAACAACGCCTGCGCGGCACGGTGGTGGCGAGACGACGGCGATGCATGATGCTCGCCTGACACTGTGTGGGGCAGCGCCAGGCGCTGCTCTCGAGGCATCCACGCGTCCCCGCTCACCTTGACGTTGAGGCCTGCCTTTGCACTGGTCTCGATGAAGTTGACGTTGAACTCTCTCGCCTTGGCGTCGCCCTCCTCAATCGACACTTGCCTGCGGGCGCGTCCCCACACCCGCGTGCCCAAGGAGGGTGAGGCTGCCTCCTGAGCCCCAGGCGCCCCGGGCACGCCTGTGCCCCACACGAATACTGACCGAGTTCTGCCCCACAATTGGCTGCTGGCAGAGTTCCTGCACACGCTCAGCTACACCACTCCCTCCGCTCAGCTACACCGCACCCCAAGGGGCGCCCCCGCGCTCACCGCTTGTCAAGCAGGTCTGTCTTGTTGCCCACCAGGAAGATGATGACGTCGCTGCCACGCTCTGTGCGCACCTCCTGGATCCACCGCGCCGTGTTGATGAACGAGGACCGGTCTGCGAGGCCAGGCGGCGTGCGCCACGCAACGTGGTGGTGCGCCTGTCGCCCACGCGCACAGCATCCTGCTGCCCCTGCTCCTCCTCCTCCTGCCTCCTGCCTCCTCCTGCTCCTGCCCCTGCTGCTGCTGCTCCAGAGGCTGGGCCTGCACGCAGGCTGCGCTGCTGCCGGCCGGCGCCTGCGCTCACTGGTCACGTCGTAGACGACCACGGCCACGGACGAGTCGCGGATGTAGCTGGGGATGAGGCTGCGGAAGCGTTCTTGCCCCGCCGTGTCCCTGCGCGCGCGCGCGGGGAGGGGGGCTCGCTCGCTTCGTGGCGCTGCAGCGGGGGGTGCGGAAGGAGGAAGGAATTGTGCTCACCAGAGCTGTAGCCTGACGGTGCGGTCCTCCAGGTACATGGTCTTGGAGAGGAAATCGATGCCGATGGTTGACTGCGTGCGTGTGCCGGGAGCAGCGCGTCGCGGGCTGAGCTGCGCGGGTGAGGTAGGCTCGCTTCTCGGCCCGCATGGCCACCTGCTCACCTGGTAGACGTTGTCGAACTTGTCATACATGAACCGCGTGATGATGCTGGTCTTGCCCACGCACTGATCGCCCAGGAACACCTGCGCGGCGCGCTCGTCCAGCCGGGGGGCTTCTGGGACCCAAGGGGAAATCGCGCAGATCTTCGGTCTGGTGCAGCTCCAGGGGCACACGCGCTCCGGTCCACCACCACTGCTGGGCGCACCAGCTTGTATTTCGCCAGCGGTGTCGTCGCTGGAGCCGACATGGCTGCAGCTGCCTTGGTGCGCGACCCGCCTCAGCGTAGAAGTGGCAGCAGGTTCTTGTCCGCGTGGGCCCCTCTGGGCTGCTCAATTGCGCTCCTCCCTGGGCCCTCTCCTGACACCCGCGTCGCCCACGCTCGGCGTGTTGCAGCTGCTCGAGCTGCGCACCTCCACAAGCCCCATGCAGGAGTGGTTGCTGGCTTGGAGCCAGGATGAGCCTCAGCGCCTCTGCAGCTCTCTTCAAGGTTGGCATTGTCCCCTGCCCGCTAAACAGCCCTGCTCAACAGCAGCCTCTCCCACCCGCACGTCACGCACAGCATGCCACACGACCGCGCACACCAAGGCCACCAACTGGACAAAATACACAAAATCCACAGGCACAAAATCTCTCTTCCTGCAGAGGGGTAGTGTTTGGAGTGCTGCGGCCAGCCAGCGCGTGTCGCAGCGCCAGCTTCGATCCGGTGATGATGGCGTCCCTCACGCGGCGGCCTGCGCAAGGCGCATTCCATCACAGTGTGACTCTCCTTGGACGCACATGAGCATTGTCTGTGCCGGCCCCCCCGCCCCCAACCACCGTGCTGCGCACCTCGCTGAGCGGCAGGAGCGGGTCCAGCACCTTGGCCACCTCGGTGAACACCTCTTCGGGCGGCGGCACAGCGCTGATGACAAAGGCCAGGCCCGTGGCGCCGTACAGGTCCTTCACGGGCAAGCTGGCCTCCACAAAGGTCTTGAAGCGCTTGCGGATGGTCTCGGCGTTGTCGTCCGCGCGGCCCGACGTCTGGCCGCGGTGCAGCAGCCGCTTCTCCATCTCCTCCTCGGGGCAGTCGAAGAACAGCACGGCCTTGGGCAGGGCAATGCCCTTCTCAAACACCTGGGCCTGGTCCAGCGCCCTGCGTCATCACGCATTTGCGGCACCAGTTTGAGAGGTGAGCTTGCGTCACGCTGACATTCAGCGCACCCGGGCAAGAGCTCATCCACACCTTGGGAATCCGTCGATGAGGAAGACCTTGCCGCCGCTCTGGATCATGGCGTTCTTGAGCAGCTGGATGGTCACATGCACCGGCACCAGCTTGCCCTCCTTCATCAGCGCGTCGCACGCCAGGCCCGCCTTGCTGCCGCTCTTGACCTCGTCACGCAGCAGGTCGCCGGCGGACAGGTGCACCACGCCGGCGTAGCGCGCCTTGATGCGCTCGCACTGCGTGCCCTTGCCGCACCCGGGGCCGCCTGCGAAGGCATCGCATGATGCCGTCGGTCAGCGCCGCATCGCTCTTTTCACAGTGTCCACGCACACAGCAGGTCACGCAGGAGGCTTACCCAGCACAAAGACGATGGTGGCGTCCGATGGCAAGGAGCCAGGCACGGCGGGCACAACCAGCTCGTCCGCTGCAGGCGCAGGCGCCGCCGGGGCCGCTGCTGGTGCCGCTGGCGCAGCGGCTGGCGCAGGCTTGACAGGGACATCCTGCTGCACCTCCTGCGCATCAGTTCACGCGCCAGTGCTTTCAGTGCTGGTGCCCCGTTGGCCCATCAGGCGAAATCGCTCCCGATCGCTCCCGGCACGCACTCTGGCGGCAGCGGGCTTGGCGGGTGGTGCAGGCGCCTTCTTGGGCGAGTCCTGCTTGGTCTCTGGCTGCGCGTGCACAGATGCGGCGTACGAGGAGTCCGTGATTGTGCGGCCGGTGATGCGCGCACGGGTGCGAGCACGCAGCGAGCGTAAGCGACCTGTGCAGGAGCAGGGTGATTGCTCTCTGCTCTGCTCGAGGCGTCGGCCTGGACTCGCCTGCGAGGCGCCGCACCCCATCTCGGCTCTGCTCGGGAGTGTGGCTGTGCTGGATGAGCTCACGAGCTTTCGTAGCCTTCTCCTGCTGCTCCTGTGCTGCCGCCTTGTGCAGATTGCTGTGACAGCCTGGCTGTGGTGCTGCTTGTGGCCGCATGCGCCACGCCGTCCAGGGCGCATGGCTTCTCATCGCGTCCCAGGCCGGATTGCCCCGCAGCGAATGCAGAGATCAAGTCCATCATCATCACTCGTCGTCGCTGTCAAACTTGGTGGAGAAGGTGGCGTGCGGGTCGATGTTGCCGCCGCGGTACGACCCGCGCTTCTTCTTGGTCTTTTCGTGCCTGAAGTCCCTGCAGGCGCGGGCACGAGCGTAAACCCCCCAATCCAAGCTGAGGCAGGGCAGCCCCGGTGCAGGCCAGGGGCACACACACGCACAGGCCCGACGAACCACGCCCAGCGGCGCCTGGCTCACTCACTTGCCGCGCACTTGGCCCAGCACCTGCTGCGCCTTGTAGCCCCAGCCGGCCTGCCCGAACGTGGCCTCGTAGTGGTTGTTGATGGCGCCCTTCTTGTCCAGCCACTCCTCGGCCTTGACCCGCTGGAACGCCTTGGCGCCGCTGGTGGCCTGCGCACGCGTCCAAGCGCAGCACTCTGCCGTCAGCACAAACAAGAGTCCACCCGGCTGCCCAGACGCCACGTAGAGCAAGTGCGCACCTTTTTGCTGCTGTTGTCCCCGGATTGCGGCCCAGGCGAGGGCGAGCCCGCCGCCCCGTTGGGCGTCGCCGCCGGCTCGGGCGCAGGGGACGCCTGCGCGTCCTGCTCAACCTCTTCCTTGGGCTGCTCCTTGCCCTTCTTGTCCTTCTTCTTTTTCTTCTTCTTGCTGCCCTCCTCCTCCTCCTCCTCCTCTGGCTGCGCTTGCGCCTGCTCCTCGGCGTCGGCGGCGGCAGGCTCCACGGCGGCAGCGGCGGCGGCGGCAGCGGCTGCCTTCTTGGCCTTCTTCTTCTCCTTCTTGCTCAGCTGCTGCTGGTCCCCGCCGCCGTTCTCCTCCGCCGCTGCCGGTGTGCCGTTCTGCGCTGGCTCGGTCTGCGGCTCGGCCTTGCGCTTCTTCTGCTTGGCGGGCTCCTGCTGCGCGGCCTCTGCTGCCTGCTCCTCCGCTGCACCGTTGGCAGCGGCAGCTGCAGCCTTCTTGGCCTTTTTCTTCTCCTTCTTGCTCAGCGGCTGGGCCTCCGCGCCGTTTGCGGCAGCCTCCTCCGCTGGGCCCTCCTCCGCTGCCTCGGGCTCAGCCTTGCGCTTGGGCGCCTTGCCGCCCTCTGCGTGTGTGCACAGCGGCCGCTCATGCGGTGCTTGGTGCTCAGCCGTGCACTCGCGTGGGCCTACCCCCCTTCGCGCGCAGCGAGCGCTCACCTTGGGCCTCATCCTGCTTGGCCGCCTTGTCCTTCTTCTTGTCCTTCTTCTTGCTGACCTCAGCCTGCGCCCAGTGCGCGCAAGCGGCACAAACTGCACGTCCTGCCGCCGCTCCTCACCGCCGGCTGGAGTCGCGTGCGAAGTTCGCAAGCGCCGTCGCAGCACCACGTCGCTCAGCTCCATGTACGCGTGCTGGTGTGGCGACATTGCGCGCGCAGGGCGCCCTGCTGCTCGGCGGCGGCAGCCTTCTGGAACACCTCCAGCAGCGCGCACCTCGGGCTGCTCCACAGCTACTGGCTCCTCCTCTGGCTTGCTCTTGTTCTTCTTCGCCATCTCTTGTTTTGCTGCGGCGCTTGCAGTGACGAGTCCACGCGCACGCAGGACGCGCATGCGACGTTGACCCCGATCAGGCCCCTGCTCGCGCCACCTTGGCAGGCCGCCCATGGCCTTTCTGCTGCTGCTGCTGTCGCCGCCGCTTGGTGCCCTTGCCCTGCGCTGCTGCTGCTGTCGCTGGCGCCGGCTTGGTCGGGCCGAAGCGCAGCCCGTTGTGCGCGCCCGACATGCGGACCTTGACCTTGCCGCGCCCACACGGCAGCGCCACCTCCTTCTGCCTCAGCCCGGTGTTGTCCTTGCTGACCTGCGCACGCGCCACGAAAGACAACATGCGCACGCAAGCACACACGCACATGCACTCGGCACGCAGTCGTGATCCGTCGTGCCACCCACCACCACCGCGACGCAGCGGCTCACCTTGCCCTGCAGCGCGCGGAAGGCCTCGTTGGCCTCCCCCGCGTGCTTGAACACCAGCACCGCCCGCTTGCCCTCGTTCTGCAGGCCGCCGCCCAGCAGCACCGGCGCCTGCGTCAAGCGCCCCGCCGCACGCGGCGTGCCACCCCCCGCCTGCCCTCCGGCGCCTGGGGTGCCGTTCGCATCGCCGCTGTCGCTGCCATCGTCGCCGTCGCTGTCGCTGCCGTCGTCTTCGCTGTCATCGCTGTCCGCGTGCGCAGCGCTGGAGCCATTTGGCTGCTGCGCGGGCGCCGCCGCCGCCACCACAAAGGGCGCAAAGAGGTCCAGCAGCTCTTGCTCGGTGGTGCCGGGAGGGATGCTGTGCACCAGCAGCTTGCTCAGCTCCGAACGGTCCACCTGCAGCCGTCGATTCAATCGCCGCCGCAAGCGATGCCCATGTGGCAAGGTCGGGTGAGCATTAGCGGCAGGGCTCAGGCGCCGTTGTCGCCGTCGTCGCATTGCGTCGCGGCGCTGCAACCCGCTACCCAAAGGACCGTCAAGGCGACCAATGTCAATGCTGCCCCGCACGCGCATGCGGCGCACCCTGGTGCTGGGCGGGGGCAGGGGCCCGGTGCGCTGCGCCCTGCCCAGCTCGTGCAGCACCAGCTGCATGGAGGCCCACGCGTCCTCCTGGCTGTCGTGCCGCCCCGTGTCGGCGCGCACCGTCATCTCACGCCCCAGCACCACGCGGTACAGATCCGACAGGCTCGGCATGCAGTCCGGCAGCGACCTGCACACGCCACCACCACACCTCCCGCCTCACGATGGTCGCACCTCCTTGGCACCACGCACGAGTGCATGTGCTGCGACGCAGCGCACGACTCAGTGCGTGCAAACATGCATGCGGTGGGCTGCCCCCTCCTGCGCCTCCCCTCCTCCACTAGCATCCCACCCGCCTCGCCCGCGCCTCCTCACTGGTAGCAAAAGATGAGCGCCGTGTCGATGCAGGGCTGGTGGTCCAGCCGCAGCGCCTCCAGGTCGTGGTTGAGCGCGTGGCCCACAAGGATGGTCGGCACGCCGCACGCGCGCCAGCTCTCGAGCAGCAGCGACTTGACCTTGCGCCGCGCCTCGGAGCGCGTGGTGGTCACGCCCTGGCCACCACGCAATGCAGGGCGCGGAGCATGCGTCCATGGTGAGGAAAGGGCGTGGGGGCGCGCTTGTTGGTGCGCGCAGGTCTGAGGGGAGCCAGGTGCGGTGTGCATTCTCACCTCGAGGTCCCAGGTGGAGAGGCCCGTGATGTCGGAGCGGCAGTCCAGCACGGGGTACCGCGGCTTGACCATGGTCTGCGCGGTTGCATGTGACGCTCGCACAGCACGTCCCACGCGGTCGCACACTGACGCTCGCACAGCATGCCACGACGTGCAGCAGGGACAGAGACGGTGGCCTTTGGCACTGGGCAGCACGCCTCAGCCACGCGTGCGCGTCCCCAAAGCGACCCCAAGTGCGTGCGTGTGGGGGGGCGGACTTGCATCTGTGTGGACACCTCGGCGGCCCCGGAGCCCAACCGTTGGGCGCATCAGGGCTCGCTGCAAGAAAGGCACACGAGCCAAGCACATGCACCGGTGCACGTCAAGTCTGCGACTCACGGTGTAGACGAGGTGCCCCTGGTCGTCCACCACGCTGAGGTTGACCAGGCTGCGCCCCTCCTGCGTCTTGACCATCTCGCAGTCCAGCGCAAGCAGCCGCGGCCGCGCCAGCGACCACCGCGCCCCCTCCTCCCCTGCCGCCGCCGCCGCCGCCGCTGGCGTCGTGCCCGCGCCGCGCCGCCGCTGCCCGCCTGCCGCCGCCGCAGGCGCGCCGCCGCGCGGCCAGCGCAGCGTGCGGCGCTTGGTGCGCGCCCAGCCGGGCCGGTAGGAGGGCAGGGCCAGGTACTTGGAGTGGAACTGCACGTGTGCGCGTGTGTCCCGCACCAGCTGCCACACGTCCACCGGGGCGGGCTCGCCTGGCGCCGCCGCTGCTGGTGCTGCTGTGGATGGTTCGAGGGTGGGGGCGTCGGTGGCCGTGCTGCTGCTGCTGCTGCCTCTCCGCTTGGCCTTGACGCGTCGCAGCGGCGGCGGTGCTGACGTGGCGAGCAGGCGCTTCTCCTGCGCACGCGCATGACGCGCGAGCAATCGCATGATGGAGCGGCGGGCTCGGCGGGCGTGTGCCGCACGCTGTGCCTGGTCGTGGTTCCTCCAGCGCCGTGCTGCGCGCACCTTGTCCAGGCGCTGCAGCCAGGCGATGCTGCGCGCGATGATGAGGGTGTTGCGGGAGTACGTCGCCTCGTCCGGCCCAGGCCCCTCGGGCGCTGCTGGTTGCTGTGCCTGCTGCTGCTGCTGCTCTGGCGCGGGGTGCATGAGGGAGCTGATGAACTCTCGCAGCTCTGGCGCGTCGACCTTGGCCGGGTCGTGCAGCTTCAGGCCCTGCGCCCCCAGCACGTCATGGGCAAGCGCGTGAACGTGCTGCCGTGCCATCAAATTGCCGTGCACAGACAGCCTTTCTTGCGCACCTTGCTCTGCAGGAAGTCCTTCCAGGAGCCCCTCGCCCCGGCGAGCTGCTCCTTCTGGGCGATGCGCGCCAGCTGCGCCAGCGTCTTGCCATCCAGAGCTGCCATTTCGCGCGGCGACGGCGAGCTTCTGCTGCTGCGTCGTTGAGACGCCGTCGATCCACCCTGCATGGCGGCTCCAGCATGCGAGTCGGAGCTGGCAAGCCAGGTGGGCCAGCACAGCTTTGTCCCTGCTAAAGCTCAAGCTCACGATGCCAGCCACCGTGCGCACGCTTTGGCCTCCGCCGGTGCAGTCCCCGCAGGACACCAAGAGCTACCGGGGCCTGACGCTGGACAATGGCCTGTCGGTGCTGCTCATCTCTGATCCCCAAGTGCGGGTGACGGCGCCAGCAGCGGCCGGCGCAGCTGAGGGGGAGCAGCCGCACAGCGCGAACGGCCGCCGGCGCGCCAAGGTGCGCGACCAGAGCACAGGGCGCTGCTCCTGCAAGACTGAGCTGCAGCAAAGACGCCTCAAGCGGTGCAGCGCGTGGCTCTTTGGCCTGCCTGCAGGCTGCAGATCACGAGGACGAGGGCAGCGTGGAGGAGGACGACGACGAGGACGACGGCAGCGGTGAGCGGGGCACGCCCAGCATCCCTTGTCCGCGTGCATGCAGTGGCTGGCTGCGCCACGCGTCATGCTCAATGGCAGCGTGCCGCCGACCGGTTGGGGCGGGCCGCGCAGGCAGCGAAGAGAGCGGCAGCGGGGAGGGCGAGGACGACGGCGACGACGAGAGCGGCAGCGACGACTCCGAGGAGGAGGAGGACGAGGGGGAGGACGAGGAGGACGACGATGGAGACGGCAGCGAGGCGTCCGGCGGCAAGGGCGCCCGCGGCAAGCGCCGAGGCAAGGGCGGCGCGGGCGGCGGCGGCGGCGGGTCTGCCGAGGGCGTCAAGAAGGCGGCGGCGGCCATGACCGTGGGCGTCGGCAGCTTCTCCGACCCCGAGTGCATGCAGGCGCGTCAGCAACGTCGCCCGGGCCAGCAGCAACGCAGCCCTTCGGTGGTGCTCAGCCGATCGAGCATGCCCGTTCAAGCGGTGCGCGCAGAGCAGAGCAGCGTTGGTGCGAAACTGCCCGCGTGGCGCGCAGGGCCTGTCGCACTACCTCGAGCACATGCTCTTCATGGGCAGCGCCAAGTTCCCCAGTGAGTGCCCCACGCCACACCGGGCGTGCTCCGGCCTGGGCACACACTGGAAATCTCCCTCGCTGCTGACCCTCGCTGCCATGCCGTCAAGCAAGCAGCGCGCGCACGCCACGCGGCGCACCCCCCCCCCCAGCTTTCAACGGGCCTGCGTTACGTGCGGGTCGGGGTGCGTCGCGGCTGGGTGGACACGCTCTGCGTCTTGCTGCACCGTGTGTGCCTTGCCGCAGGTGAGAATGAGTTCGACGAGTACATGACCAAGTACGGCGGGTCCTCCAACGCCTTCACTGAGCTGGTCAGTGGTCGCCCAGGCGCTGGCGTGCAGCGGAGGGGGGGCGCGGCACATGGCCGCTGAGGGCTCAGCAGGCAGGGGCAAGCGGGACGCAAAGGAGGAATGCTGCGCGCGCAGCGGAGGACATGCACGCCTCGTGGTGGCGTTGCACTGCCGCAGGAGCTGACCAACTTCCACTTTGAGGTGGCGCCAGAGGCGCTGCGCGGCGCCCTGGAGCGCTTCTCGCAGGTGCGCGCTGCCTTTCTGAGGGCCCCCACGTGACGAAACAAGTTGAAAAAGCGGGGCCACAGGTGTTCTGCGCGGCACCGCTGCCTCCCGCCAGCCTTGCCCAGCGCTGCTGTGCACCCCTCTCACCTTCGCAGTTCTTCGCCGCGCCGCTCATGCTGGAGGGCTCGTTGGAGCGCGAGGTGCTGGCGGTGGACTCTGAGTTCAGCGGCGTGATGCAGTCGGACGCCTGCAGGGTCAGCCAGCTCATGTGCCACACGGTGAGGCGGGGACTGCCGACCAGGGAACGCAAACGGCGGGGCGCATGCAGTGTAGTGGCGTCGTCACGCAACCTGGCGGCTGCACCAGGAGCACCCCTCAGTGCGGGAGAGGGGGCCCGGCGTCGCCCCAGGGGGGCTCGTTGCGTGCGCGTGTGCACCTGCTGCCTGGGGCGCGCAGGCGCGGCCGGGGCACCCGTACCGGCAGTTCAGCTGGGGCAACAAGAAGAGCCTGTGGGACCAGCCCCTGGCGGCGGGCCTGGACATCCGCCAGCACATCCAGGACTACTACAAGCAAGTGCACAGCCACATGCTTGCGCTCGCATCCGGGGCGCACCAGCGTGCGCGTGTGTTGGGGAGTCGCGGGGCGCAGCTGTGCGACGGGGCGGGCGCCTTGACTTGTCATGTGGTTGCGCCGTCCGTGGGCCGCAGGAAGCACTACGGCGCCGAGCGCATGAACCTGGTGGTGCTGGGGGGCGAGGACCTCGACACTTTGCAGGTGGGCTGGCGGGCCTGCGCTTGCGATGGTTCGCGGGGGAGGTGGTCTTGCGAGTGCATCCCCGGCTGGGCGGCGGGTCGTCGTGGGCAATGCCTGGGACGCTGGCGGCGGCGGCGCCGTGCTGGCACGTGAGTCGTGCGTTGCGCTGCTGGCTCCTTCCTCCCCGCGCGCGCACGCAGGCGTGGGTGCTGGAGCTGTTTGCCGACCTGCCCACGGGCTGCGGGCCCCGCCCCAGCATCGCGCACGCGCCCCCGCCCTTTGAGGTGCGCCCAGAGCAGGACGGCCTCGCTCCTCCGCCCTCACGCCCGCACCAGCAGGCGCCGCTCAGGCGGCGGCCAGCGCGCCTGCATCACCCCACCTCCTGCGCCGCCCGGCCTGCGCCGCCTCCGCAGGGCCGCAACGTGTACGTGATGCCCGCCGTGCGCGACCACCACGAGGTGTCCGTCACGTTCCAGCTGCCCTGCCTGTGGGAGCGCTACCTCTCCAAGGCCGAGCACTACGTGGCGCACCTCATGGGGCACGAGGGG
>VFQP010001387.1_pt1 | contig 32880 bp, 28 predicted proteins | sample 3512351 | NCBI WGS metagenome assembly VFQP01 (sample SAMN10412372, study PRJNA504923) | tailings metagenome | isolation source: Relicate 1 Philex TSF1 revegetated site | place: Philippines: Tuba, Benguet | collected 2017-08-29
GCTCCATCCTGAGCTTCGACGGCTCGCGCTTTCGCGTGGGCCCCGAGAGCGCGGGAGCCAACCCCGGGCCCGCGAGCTACCGCCGCGGTGGCCCGCTCGCGGTGACCGACGCCAACGTGATGCTGGGCAAGATCCAGCCCGCGCATTTCCCCCGGGTGTTCGGCCCCAACGCCGACGAGCCCTTGAGCGCCGAGGCGGTGCGCGAGAAGTTCGATGCGCTCGCGCAGCAGACCGGCCGCACCGCCGAAGACGTGGCCGAGGGCTTCATCCGCATCGCGGTGCAGCAGATGGCCAACGCGATCAAGAAGATCTCGGTGGCGCGCGGCTACGACGTGACGCGCTACACCCTGCAGTGCTTCGGCGGCGCGGGCGGGCAGCACGCCTGCCTGGTGGCCGATGCCCTGGGCATGACGCGCGTGTTCGTGCACCCGCTGGCGGGCGTGCTCAGCGCCTACGGCATGGGCCTGGCCGACCAGAACGTGATCCGCGAGCAGGCGGTGGAGCGCGTGCTCGACGCGGCCGCGCTGGCGCCCATCGCGCAGCAGCTCGACGCGCTCGCGCAGGCCGCGCACGACGAGCTGCGCGCGCAGCAGGCGGGCGCGGGCGAGGTGCCCATTGAGCTTCGCTTGCACCGCCGCGTGCACGTGCGCTACGAGGGCAGCGACGCCGCGCTCGTGGTGCCCTTCGGCGAGCTGGCCGCGATCGAAGCGGCCTTCGAGGCCGCGTACCGCCAGCGCTTCGCCTTCCTCATGCCGGGCAAGCGCCTGATCGCCGAGGCCGTGTCGGTGGAGGCGGTGCTGGCGGGCGATGCACCCGCCGAGCCGCGCCACGCGCTGCACGAGCCGCGAGAAGTGCCACGCCGCGACACCGTGCGCATGTACGCCGAAGGCCAGTGGCTCGACGCCGCGCTGGTGGTGCGCGAAGACCTGCGCCCGGGCGACGTCATCCCCGGCCCGGCCATCATTGCCGAGAAGAACGCCACCACCGTGGTGGAGCCGGGCTGGGAGGCCCAGCTCACCGCGCTCGACCACCTGGTGCTCGAGCGCCGCGTGCCGCGCGCCACGCGCCACGCGGTGGGCACCACGGTCGACCCGGTGCTGCTGGAGGTGTTCAACAACCTGTTCATGAACATCGCCGAGCAGATGGGCCTGCAGCTGCAGAACACGGCCTACTCCGTGAACATCAAGGAGCGGCTCGATTTCTCTTGTGCGTTGTTCGACGCCGAGGGCAACCTGATCGCCAACGCGCCGCACATGCCGGTGCACCTGGGCTCGATGGGCGAGAGCATCAAGACCGTGATCCGCGAGAACCGCGGCCGCATGCAGCCCGGCGACGTGTACGTGCTCAACGACCCGTACCACGGCGGCACCCACCTGCCCGACGTGACCGTGATCACGCCGGTCTACATCGGCGGCGCCGCCGAGCCCACCTTCTACGTGGGATCGCGCGGCCACCACGCCGACATCGGCGGCACCACGCCGGGCTCGATGCCGCCGTTCTCCACGCGCATCGAAGAAGAGGGCGTGCAGATCGACAACGTGAAGCTGGTCGAAGGCGGCCGGCTGCGCGAGGCCGAGATGATCGCGCTGCTGCAGAGCGGCGAATACCCGAGCCGCAACCCGCAGCAGAACATGGCCGACCTCAAGGCGCAGATCGCGGCCAACGAGAAGGGCGTGCAGGAGCTGCGCAAGATGGTCGATCAGTTCGGGCTCGACGTGGTGCAGGCCTACATGCGCCACGTGCAGGACAACGCCGAGGAGTCGGTGCGCCGCGTGATCACGCGCCTGAAAGACGGTGCGTTCACGCTGCCGCTGGACAACGGCGCGCAGATCCGGGTGGCGGTGCGCGTGAACGCCGCCGCGCGCAGCGCGCAGATCGACTTCACCGGCACCAGCCCGCAGCAGACCAACAACTTCAACGCGCCCACGGCGGTGTGCATGGCGGCGGTGCTGTACGTGTTCCGCACGCTGGTGGACGACGACATCCCGCTCAACGCGGGCTGCCTCAAGCCCATCGAGGTGATCATCCCGCCGGGCTGCATGCTCAACCCCAACCCGCCGGCCTCGGTGGTGGCGGGCAACGTGGAAACCTCCACCTGCATCACCAACGCGCTGTACGGCGCGCTGGGCGTGATGGCGGGCAGCCAGCCGACGATGAACAACTTCACCTTCGGCAACGCGCGGCACCAGTACTACGAGACGATCTCGGGGGGCAGCGGCGCCGGCGAGGGTTTTGACGGCACGTCGGTGGTGCAGACGCACATGACCAACTCGCGCCTGACCGATCCCGAGATCCTGGAGTTTCGCTTTCCGGTGCGGCTGGAGAGCTATGAGATCCGCAAGGGCTCGGGCGGCGCGGGGCGCTGGCGCGGCGGCGACGGCGGCGTGCGCCGCGTGCGCTTCCTCGAACCCATGACCGCGAGCATCCTGTCCAACGGGCGCGTGCACCCGGCCTTCGGGGCCGCGGGCGGCGCGCCCGGCGCGCCGGGTATCAACCGCGTGGTGCGCGCCGATGGCCGCCAGGAGGATCTGCAGCACATCGGCCAGGCCGAGATGGGCGTGGGCGACGTGTTCGAGATCCACACGCCGGGCGGCGGGGGCTACGGAAAGCCCTGAGCCGCGCGGCTCAGAGTTCTTCGACGCGGCGCGCGGGGTAGCTGTCCCAGGCCTGGCAGCCCGGGCATTGCCAGAAGTGCTGGCGCGCCTCGAAGCCGCAGGCCGCGCAGCGGTAGCGCTTGAGCGGGCCGCTGGCGTTGTCGAACGCGCGCTGCACGCTGGCCTGGGCCTTGGCGTCCGACAGGGTTTCGCCCGCGAGCCACTGGCTGGCGATCACGAGCGAAGGTTCGGCGTCGAGGTGGCGCAGGTAGGCGCGGCGCGCGTCCTCGGGCTGTTCGGCCAGGCGCGCGAGCGCCTCCGTGACGTCGATCGAGGGCGCCTGCGCCTGAGCGTCTTCGAGCAGGGCGCGCACCGGCGCGCTGCGCCCGGTCTGGCGCGCGAGCTCGGCCATGCCGCGCGCGGCCAGCGGCAGGGCCAGCGGCGCCTGGCGCGCGAGCGCGAGCAGGTCGTCGAGCGCGCCCGCGGCGTCGCCCTGCTGCGAGCGCAGCGCCGAGCGCGCCATCCAGCCGCGCGCGAGGCCGGGCGCGCGGCGCACCACCTCGTCGAGCAGGGCGCGCGTGTGCGCGGCCTCGCCCTGGCGGTGCGCGGTTTCGGCCTGCTCGCACAGGTAGTGCGCGATGCGCGTGGTGAAGCTGCCCTGTTCCACGGCGTCGAGCTTCTCGGCGATGGCCTGGGCCTGAGGCCAGTCGCGCGAGCGTTCGTAGATGCCCAGCAGCGCCAGGCGGGCCTCGCTCTCGAAGGCCGTGCCTTCGAGCTTGTGCAGCGCCGATTCGGCGCGGTCGAGCAGGCCGGCCTTGAGGAAGTCGAGCGCGAGCGCGTGCTGGGCGCGGTCGCGGTCCTTGCGGCTGAGGTCGGCGCGCGCGAGCAGGTGCTCGTGCACGCGCACCGCGCGGTCGTAGTCGCCGCGGCGGCGGAACAGGTTGCCGAGCGCGAAGTGCAGCTCGGTGGTGTCGGGGTCGCCCTGCACGGCCTCGATGAAGGCGTCGATGGCCTGGTCCTGCTGCTCGTTGAGCAGGTGGTTGAGGCCGCGGAAATAGGCCTTGGGGGCCTGGCGGCTTTCGAAGCGCCACTGGCGCAGGTCGAGCCGCGAAGCGGCCCAGCCGAGCGCGAACGCCACAGGCAGGCCCCAGAGCAGCCAGGTCAGGTCAAAGTCCATGCCGGCGATCGATGGGCTCGTTGGGCATCACGGTGGTGTCCGCGCCGAAGGTGGTGTGGCCGGCGCGTGCCCGGGCGCGCTTGGCGCGCAGCCACAGCGGCAGCATCACGATCACGCCCAGGAACACGCCGAGCAGCAGCACCACCAGCAGCACCAGCACGAGCGGCGCCTGCCAGCTGTGGCCGAAGAACAGGTGCAGCGTGACGCTGTCCTGGTTGTTCAGCGCGAAGGCGAAGAGCACAAAAAAAAGGGCTGCGTTGAGCAGCCACATCAGGTACTTCAATGCATCCCCTCTGTGGTGGGGTGCGATTGTAGTCAGCAGGGGTTCAGGCCGGGTCTTTCGGCCCTTGTTGCAGCAGCACCTTGGTGCGCTCGTCAACCTGCTCGCGCAGGGCCTTGCCGGGCTTGAAGTGCGGCACGCGCTTCTCGGGAATCATCACGCTCTCGCCCGAACGCGGGTTGCGTCCGATGCGAGGCGAGCGGCGATTCACCGAGAAGCTGCCGAACCCGCGGATCTCGATGCGATGGCCCTTGACCAGGGCGTCACCCATCGCGTCGAGGATCGCCTTGACGGCGAACTCCGCATCGCGGTGGGTGAGCTGGCCGAAACGGGCCGCCAGGGCTTCAACGAGATCGCTGCGGGTCATCAGCGGCCGTTGTTGCTGTTGTCGAGCTTGGCGCGCAGCAGGGCGCCCAGGCTGGTGGTGCCGGCGTTGCCCGCGTTCTGGCTCAGGCTGGCCATGGCTTCCTGCTGGTCGGCAGCGTCCTTGGCCTTGATCGAGAGCTGGATGTTGCGGGTCTTGCGGTCCACGTTGACGACCACGGCAGAGACTTCGTCGCCTTCTTTCAGCACGTTGCGCGCGTCTTCCACGCGGTCACGGCTGATTTCGGAGGCACGCAGGTAGCCGATCACGTCCTCGCCGAGGTCGATTTCAGCGCCCTTGGCGTCCACGGTCTTGACCTTGCCGGTCACCACGGCGCCCTTGTCGTTGACGGACACGAAGGTGGTGAACGGGTCGCCGTCGAGCTGCTTGATGCCCAGGCTGATGCGCTCGCGCTCGACGTCGATGGCCAGCACCACGGCGTCGACTTCCTGGCCCTTCTTGTAGTTGCGCACGGCTTGCTCGCCGGGCTCGTTCCACGAGAGGTCGGACAGGTGCACCAGGCCGTCGATGCCGGCGGCCAGGCCGACGAACACGCCGAAGTCGGTGATCGACTTGATCGGGCCCTTGACGCGGTCGCCGCGCTTGGTCTGCTCGGCGAATTCGTGCCAGGGGTTGGCCTTGCACTGCTTCATGCCCAGGGAGATGCGGCGCTTGTCTTCGTCGATGTCGAGCACCATGACTTCGACTTCGTCGCCCAGCGACACCAGCTTGGACGGGGCCACGTTCTTGTTGGTCCAGTCCATTTCGGAGACGTGCACCAGGCCTTCGATGCCGGGCTCGAGTTCCACGAACGCGCCGTAGTCGGCGATGTTGGTGACCTTGCCGAACATGCGGGTGCCTTGCGGGTAGCGGCGGCTCACGCCCAGCCACGGGTCGTCGCCCATCTGCTTGAGGCCCAGCGAGACGCGCTGCTTCTCGGTGTCGAACTTGAGGATCTTGGCCGTGATTTCCTGGCCGGCCTGCACCACCTCGCTGGGGTGGCGCACGCGGCGCCAGGCCATGTCGGTGATGTGCAGCAGGCCGTCGATGCCGCCGAGGTCCACGAACGCACCGTATTCGGTGATGTTCTTGACCACGCCGTGCACGATGGCGCCTTCCTTCAGGGTGTCCATCAGCTTGGCGCGCTCTTCGCCCATGGAGGCTTCCACCACGGCGCGGCGGCTCAGCACCACGTTGTTGCGCTTGCGGTCGAGCTTGATGACCTTGAATTCCAGGGTCTTGTTCTCGTAGGGGGTGAGGTCCTTGGTGGGACGGCTGTCGACCAGCGAGCCCGGCAGGAAGGCGCTGATGCCGTTGACCATGACCTTGAGGCCGCCCTTGACCTTGCTGGTGGTGGTGCCGGTGACGAATTCACCCGACTCGAGGGCTTTCTCGAGGGCCATCCACGAAGCCAGGCGCTTGGCCTTGTCGCGCGAGAGCAGGGTGTCGCCGAAGCCGTTCTCGACGGAGTCGATCGCGACCGACACGAAGTCGCCGACCTGCACTTCGAGCTCGCCCTGGTCGTTCTTGAACTCGGCCAGCGGCACATAGGCTTCCGACTTCAGACCGGCGTTGACCACCACGTGGTTGTGTTCGATGCGAACGACTTCCGCGGTGATGACTTCACCAGCGCGCATTTCGGCGCGCTGCAGGGACTCTTCGAAGAGAGCGGCAAAAGATTCAGACATGGGGTTTCCTGAGAACCGCTTCGCGTCGGCAGGGGGCGGCCCGGGAGGGCTGCGGAGACGACGGCTGGGCGGTTGTTGCTTGTGCCGTGCGAAACACGGCGGGTTGGTTGAAAGAACCCTGGGACCTGCGGACGGGGAACATCCGGCGGGGTTTTCGGGGCCTGGAGAAAGGCCTGCTCAGCGAACCGGGAAGGCCTGCTTGCCGTGCCACCAGTCCAGCACCCGGGCCACCGATTGCTCGATGGTGAGGTGGGAGTTGTCCAGCAGCACCGCGTCTTCGGCCGGCTTGAGGGGCGCGTGCGTGCGGTTCATGTCGCGCGCGTCGCGTGCCTGCAAATCGGCCAGAAGGTCGGCGAGTATAGCGGGGATTCCCTTTGAAATCAATTGCTTATGGCGGCGCAGGGCGCGCTGCTCCGCGCTGGCCGTGAGGTAGACCTTGAGCGGCGCGCCCGGGAAGATCACCGTGCCCATGTCGCGCCCGTCGGCCACCAGGCCGGGCAGGTGGCGGAAATTGAGCTGCAGGTCGAGCAGCGCGGCGCGCACCTGGGGCACGGCCGACACGCGCGAGGCAGCCATGCCGGCGGCCTCGGCGCGCAGGGCCTCGGTCACGTCCTCGCCCTCGAGCCAGGTCTTGCCGGGGGTGAAGCGCACGTCGAGCCGGGCCGCGAGCTCGCCCATGCGCTCGGCGTGGGCGGGGTCGCGCAGGTCGGCTTCGGTGGTGGACAGGCCTTCGCGCTCGGCGGCCAGGCCCACGAGGCGGTAGAGCGCGCCCGAGTCGAGCAGGTGGTAGCCGAGGGTGGACGCGACCTCGGCCGCGAGCGTGCCCTTGCCCGAGGCGGTCGGGCCGTCGATGCAGATCACGGGGATGCGCTCGGCGGGTGTGCGGCACACGCTGAACAGCGTTTCGAAGTAGTCGGGGAAGGTCTTGCCCACGCACTTCGGGTCGTCGATGCGCACGGGCAGCTGCGCGGGGTTGAAGGCCGCGAGCGAGAAGCACATGGCGACGCGGTGGTCGTCGTAGGTGTGAATCGTCGCTTGCCGCCATCCATGCGCCCCCACGCTCCCCACTTCGTGGGGTTCGCTGCCCCCCGAGGGGGCTGTCCCGCCTTGGGGCGGCCCGGCGGCGGGGCCGCGCGGCGGCGTGATGCGGATGAAATCGGCGCCTTCTTCGACCGTGGCGCCGAGCTGGCGGCATTCGGTGGCCATGGCCGCGATGCGGTCGGTTTCTTTCACGCGCCAGCTCGCGATGTTGCGCAGCGTGGTGGTGCCGTCGGCGTAGAGCGCCATCACCGCGAGCGTCATGGCCGCGTCGGGGATGTGGTTGCAGTCGAGGTCGATGGCCTTGAGCGGCCAGGCGCCGCGGCGCACGCGCAGGGCGTTGTCTTCGCCGACGATGTCGGCGCCCATGAGGCGCGCGGCCTCGACAAAACGGATGTCGCCCTGGATGGACGACAGGCCGATGCCATCGATGGCGATGCCGTCGGTGCCGGGCGTGGGCGCGGCGATGGCGCCGAGCGCGATGAAGTAGCTGGCCGACGACGCGTCGGCCTCGACGGCGATGCGCCCGGGCGAGGTGTAGCGGCTGCCGCGCGCGATGGTGAAGCGGTCCCAGCCGTCGCGTCGCACGCGCACGCCGAAGCGTTCGAGCAGGTTGAGCGTGATCTCGATGTAGGGCTTGGAGATGAGCTCGGTGGCCATCTCGATCACCACGTCGCCGTGCTGCGCCACCAGCGGCAGCGCGAGCAGCAGCGCGGTGAGGAACTGGCTGGACACGTCGCCGCGCACGCGGATCGGGGCGTCGAGCCGCAGCGGGTGCACCTGGCCGTCGCCGATGCGCAGCGGCGGATAGCCCTCGTTGTGCAGGCACTGCACCGGGCAGCCGAGCTGGCGCAGGGCATCGACCAGGTCGCCGATGGGGCGTTCGTGCATGCGCGGCACGCCAGAGAGCTCGAAGCGCGCGCCCTGGGCCGTGGCCATGAGCGCGAGCGCGGCGGTGAGCGGGCGCATGGCGGTGCCGGCATTGCCCAGGAACAAGGCGGCCTCGCGCACGGCGAGCCGCCCGCCCATGCCCTGCACACGCACCGATTGCGGGCCGGTGGTATCGATCTGGCAGCCCAGCGCGCGCAGCGCGTCGAGCATCACGCGGGTGTCGTCGGAATCGAGCAGGTCGTCGACCTGCGTCGGGCCTTCGCTGAGCGCGGCGAGCAGCAGCACGCGGTTGGAAATGCTCTTGGAGCCGGGCAGTCGCACGCGGCCGCCGGCGGTGGCGAGCGGGGGCAGGTCGAGGCTGGGGATGCTGTACATGCGCGGCCTCAGCCCTGGGGCTTGACGGCCGTCATGCGCCAGCCCGCGCGAGCTTCGCTGGCGACGTCGATCAGGTCTTCGAGCGCCTGCGCATCACCGTTCTTGATGACGCTTTCGAACTGCTGCAGCGCGCGCAGGAAGTGGCGCGACTGTGTGATGAGCTCTTCGCGGTTGGAGAGCAGGATGTCGCGCCAGATGGCGGCGTCGCTCGCGGCGATGCGGCTGAAGTCGCGAAAGCCCGGGCCCGCGAGCGAGAGGAAATCTTCGCCCTCGGGCTGGTTCTTGATCGCGGTCATGAGTGCGAAGGCCAGCAGGTGAGGCAGGTGGCTGATGGCCGCATAGGCCGCGTCGTGGCCTTCGGGCGTCATGCGCTTGACCTGGCAGCCCAGCGCGCGCCAGACCTGCTCGGCCTTGTCCACGTGCGAGGGCAGGGTGCGCTCGATCGGCGTGAGGATGACCTGGCGGCCGCGGTAGAGCTCGGCGTCGGCGTGGTCCACACCCGCGAGTTCCTTGCCCGCGATGGGGTGGGCCGGCACGAACACGCCCACCTGCTCGCGCAGCACACGGCGCGCGGCGTCGATCACCTCGCGCTTGGTCGAGCCCACGTCCATGATGAGCACGTCGTTGCGCACCAGGTGGCGGATGGCCTTGAACGTGGCCTCGGTGGCGGCCACGGGCACGGCCAGCAGCACGAGGTCGGCGCCCGACACGGCCAGCAGCGCCGACGGCGCCTCCACGTCGATCACGCCGAGCTGGCGTGCGCGTTCGGTGGTGGACGGCGACTTGCTGTAGCCCACCACGCGTTTGACCAGCCCCGCGCGCTTGAGCGCCAGCGCGAACGAGCCTCCCATGAGGCCGCAGCCGATCAGACCCAACTGTTCAAACATCATTCGGTCACCGGGTAGGCACCCAGCACCTTGTAGAAGGCGCACAGGCTTTGCAGTTCTTCGAGCGCGGCGGCCACGTGCGGCTGCGAGGGATGGCCTGCGATGTCGATGTAGAAGTAGTACTCCCACTGGCCCGACTTGGCGGGCCTCGACTCGAAGCGCGTCATGGACACGCCGTGGCGCTTGAGCGGCACGAGCAGGTCGTGCACCGCGCCGGGCCGGTTGGGCACCGAGACCACGAGGCTGGTGCAGTCGCGCCCGCTGGCCGGCGGCATGGCCAGGGTCTGGGGCAGGCAGATGACGGCGAAGCGGGTGCGGTTGTAGGCCTCGTCCTGCACCGCGTGCGAGACGATGTGCAGGCCGAACTGCGCGGCCGCGCGTTCGCTCGCGAGCGCGGCGCAGCGCGGGTCTTCGGCGGCCAGGCGCGCGCCTTCGGCGTTGCTCGAGACCGCACGGCGTTCGGCGTTCGGCAGGTGCTGCGTGAGCCAGCCCTGGCATTGCGCGAGCGCCTGCGGATGGGCCATGACCACCTCGACGCCGTCGAGGCCGGCCTCGCGGCGCAGCAGGTTGTGGCGGATCAGCAGGCTCACCTCGCCCACCACGTGCACGGGCGAGCGCAGGAACAGGTCGAGCGAGCGCGCGACCACGCCTTCGGTGGAGTTTTCCATGCCCACCACGCCGTACTGCGCGGTGCCCGCGGCGGTGGCGTGGAACACCTCATCGAAGCTGCTGCAGTAGATGAGGTTGGCCGCGCTGCCGAAGAACTCGACCGCCGCCTGCTCGCAGAAGGTGCCCTGCGGGCCGAGCACGGCCACGCGCTGCGGCGTTTCGAGCGCCAGGCAGGCCGACATGATCTCGCGCCAGATCGCGCCCACGTGCTGGTTGAGCAGCGGGCCGGGGTTGGCGGTCTGGATCTTCTCGATCACCTGGGCCACACGGTCGGGACGGAAGAAGGGCGAGCCTTCCTGGCGCTTGAGCTCGCCGACCTGCTCGGCCACGCGCGCGCGCTGGTTGAGCAGGCTCAGCAACTGCTGGTCGATGGCGTCGATCTGCACGCGCAACGCGCCCAGGGCCTCGGTTTGCTGGGGTAGGGCAGCCATGCTCAGGCCATTTCCTTTTCGAACTGCTGCATGTAATCGACCAGGGCGCGAACGCCCTCGATGGGCATGGCGTTGTAGAGGCTCGCGCGCATGCCGCCCACCGACTTGTGGCCCTTGAGCTGCAACAGGCCACGTGCCTGCGCACCGGCCAGGAAGGCCTCGTTGCGCGACTCGTCCTCGAGGAAGAACGGGATGTTCATGCGCGAACGCGCCTCCGGCGCGACGCGGTTTTCGTAGAAGGCGGAGCGATCGATGAAGTCGTAGAGCAGCGCCGCCTTGGCGATGTTGCGCCGCTCCATCTCGGCGATACCGCCCTGGCGCTGCAGCCACTGGAAGGTGAGGCCGGCGAGGTAGATCGCGTAGGTGGGCGGGGTGTTGTACATCGAGCCGTTGTCGGCCACGGTCTGGTAGTTGAAGGCGCTCGGGCAGATCGGCAGGGCGTGGCCCAGCAGGTCTTCGCGCACCACCACCAGCGTGAGGCCCGCGGGGCCGAGGTTCTTCTGCGCGCCGCCGAAGGCCAGGCCCACGCGCGACCAGTCAACCGGGCGCGAAGCCACGTGCGAGGAGAAGTCGATCACCAGCGGCGCGTCGCTGCCCAGGGCCTTGAGGTCGGGCAGCTCGTGGAACTCCACCCCGTGGATGGTCTCGTTGCTGCACAGGTGCACGTACTGCGCGTCGCCGCCGATGGCCCAGCTCGCGGGCGCGGGCAGGGTGGTGTGCTTGGTGTCGGCGTTGCTGGCCGCGACGCGCGCCTGGGCATAGCGGCCCGCTTCCTTGTGCGACTTCTGGCTCCAGCTGCCGCTGATGACGAAGTCGACCGCGCCGCCGCGCGAGAGGTTCAGCGGCACGATGGCGTTTTCGCCCAGGCCGCCGCCTTGCATGAACAGGACCTTGAATTGCGCGGGGATCGCGAGCAGCGAGCGCAGGTCGGCCTCCGCGCGCGCGATGATTTCGCCGAAGGCCTTGCCGCGGTGGCTCATCTCCATCACGCTCATGCCCGTGCCGTGCCAGTCGAGCATTTCGCCTGCGGCGATCTCGAGCACCTCGGCGGGCATGGCGGCCGGACCGGCCGAGAAGTTGTAGGGCCGCGCCGTCATGCCGCGGTCTCGGCGTCACCGCCTTCGGGTTCGCCGCCCTCGGGCATGTTGGCGTCGTTCTCGACGATGCGCTGCAGACCGGACAGCTCGTCGCCGGCGTCGAGCGAGATCAGCGTCACGCCCTGGGTGGCGCGGCCCATCTCGCGTATTTCGGCGACGCGGGTGCGCACCAGCACGCCCTTGTCGGTGATGAGCATGATCTGGTCGTCGTTGTGCACCAGCGTGGCGGCAACCACCTTGCCGTTGCGCTCGCTCTGCTGGATCGCGATCATGCCCTTGGTGCCGCGGCCGTGGCGCGTGTACTCGCCGATGGGCGTGCGCTTGCCGTAGCCGTTGACGGTGGCCGTGAGCACGCTTTGCGACTCGTCTTCGGCCACCAGCATGGCGATCAGGCTCTGGCCCTCCTCGAGCATCATGCCGCGCACGCCGCGCGCGTTGCGGCCCATGGGGCGCACATCGTTCTCGTCGAAGCGCACGGCCTTGCCGCCGTCGGAGAACAGCATCACGTCGTGGCGGCCGTCGGTGAGCGCGGCGCCGATGAGGTAGTCGCCTTCGTCCAGGTCGACGGCGATGATGCCGGCCTTGCGCGGGTTGCTGAACTCGTCGAGCGCGGTCTTCTTGACCGTGCCGCCCGCCGTGGCCATGAACACGAAGTGGTCGGCCGGGAAGCTGCGGTTGTCGCCCGTGAGCGGCAGCACCACGTTGATCTTCTCGCCTTCGGCCAGCGGGAACATGTTCACGATGGGTTTGCCGCGCGAGCCGCGCGAGCCGCTGGGCACCTCCCAGACCTTGAGCCAGTACAGGCGGCCGCGGTTGGAGAAGCACAGGATCCAGTCGTGCGTGTTGGCGATGAAGAGCTGGTCGATCCAGTCGTCTTCCTTGGTGGCCGTGGCCTGCTTGCCGCGGCCGCCGCGGCGCTGCGAGCGGTACTCGGACAGCGGCTGGCTCTTGATGTAGCCCGAGTGGCTGAGCGTGACCACCATGTCGGTGGGCGTGATCAGGTCTTCGGTGGCGAGGTCCTGCGCGTTGTGTTCGATCTGGCTGCGTCGCGCGCCGAGCTTGGTCTGGCCGAACTCCTGCTTGAGGGCAATCAGCTCCTCGCTGATGATGGTCGACACACGCTCGGGCCGGGCCAGGATGTCGAGCAGGTCGTCGATCTCGGCCATCACGTCCTTGTACTCGGCGACGATCTTGTCCTGCTCCAGACCGGTCAGGCGCTGCAGACGCATCTGCAGGATTTCCTGGGCCTGGGTTTCCGAGAGGCGGTACAGGCCGTCGCCCTGCATGCCGAAGCCGCGGTCGAGGCCGTCGGGGCGGTAGTCGTCGGCGTTCACCGTGCCGCCATCGGCTTTGGCGCGCGTGAGCATCTCGCGCACCAGTGCGCTGTCCCAGCTGCGCGTCATCAGTTCGGCCTTGGCCACAGGCGGCGTGGGCGACTCGCGGATGATGCGGATGAACTCGTCGATGTTGGCCAGCGCCACGGCCAGGCCTTCGAGCACGTGGCCGCGCTCGCGCGCTTTGCGCAGGTTGAAGATGGTGCGCCGCGTCACCACCTCGCGCCGGTGCTCGAGGAAGACCGTGACCAGGTCTTTCAGGTTGCACAGTCGGGGCTGGCCGTCGACCAGCGCCACCATGTTGATGCCGAAGGTGTCCTGCAGCTGCGTCTGCTTGTACAGGTTGTTGAGCACCACCTCGGGCACTTCGCCGCGCTTGAGCTCGATCACCAGGCGCATGCCCGACTTGTCGGACTCGTCCTGGATGTGGCTGATGCCTTCGATCTTCTTCTCGTGCACCAGCTCGGCCATGCGCTCCTGCAGCGTCTTCTTGTTGACCTGGTAGGGCAGCTCGTCAACGATGATGGCCTGGCGCTGGCCGCGGTCGATGTCCTCGAAGTGGCACTTGGCGCGCATCACCACGCGGCCGCGGCCGGTGCGGTAGCCGTCCTTGACGCCCTGGATGCCGTAGATGATGCCGGCGGTGGGGAAGTCGGGTGCGGGGATGATCTCCATCAACTCGTCGATGGAGGCCTCGGGGTTCTTGAGCAGGTGCAGGCAGGCGTCCACCACCTCGTTGAGGTTGTGCGGCGGGATGTTGGTGGCCATGCCCACGGCGATGCCGGCACTGCCGTTGACCAGCAGGTTGGGCAGGCGGGTGGGCAGCACCAGCGGTTCTTTTTCGCTGCCGTCGTAGTTCGGACCGTAGTCGACGGTTTCCTTGTCGATGTCGGCCAGCATCTCGTGGGCGATCTTCGACAGCCGGATTTCGGTGTAACGCATGGCGGCGGCGTTGTCGCCGTCCACCGAACCGAAGTTGCCCTGGCCGTCGACCAGCATGTGCCGCAGCGAAAAATCCTGCGCCATGCGCACGATGGTGTCGTACACCGCCGAATCGCCGTGGGGGTGGTACTTACCGATGACGTCACCGACGATACGCGCCGACTTCTTGTACGGCCGGTTCCAGTCGTTGTTGAGTTCGTGCATGGCGTACAGCACGCGCCGGTGCACCGGCTTGAGGCCGTCGCGCGCGTCTGGGAGCGCGCGGCCCACGATCACGCTCATCGCGTAATCGAGATAGCTCCTGCGCATCTCTTCTTCCAGACTGATGGGCAGGGTTTCTTTGGCGAATTGGGTCATGGCTGGGGGACGCAGGCGGCGCCGTCTGGAATGCAGCCAAAGATTCTAAGGCGGGCCCGGAAGTTGCCTTTGGCCGGCCATTTGTTGCACATGGACAACGGATGCAGGCCTGTCTTTGTAGGCGGATGCCGCGTCCGGAGCAGCGGGCAGCCGTTTATCGCGCTTGTGGCACAATTCCCCGAGCGTTACGGGTCTTTAAGGCTTCGCCCGGACGTCAACCAATGTCACGCAGGTCGTCTGCGGCTTACCAAGAGGAAAACCATGAAAAAACTCAACCGAGTGGCAATGCTGTTTGCAACCGCCGCCATGGCAACGGCTGCTGGCGCCCAGACCATCGACAACTGGCGCAACGGCACCAGCGAGCTGGTGTGGAAGAACGGCACGAACGAACTCTGCTGGCGCGATGCCTCCTGGACGCCGGCGACCGCCGCCCAAGGTTGCGACGGTGCGATCGTTCCGCGCGCTGCCGCTCCGGCGCCTGCCCCGGCGCCCGCTCCGGCCCCGGCCGCTGCGCCCGCTCCGGCCCCCGCCCCCGCTGCAGCCCCTGCCGCTCCGGCCGCCACCAAGGTGACCTACGCCGCTGACGCCTTCTTCGACTTCGACAAGGCCGTGCTCAAGCCCGAAGGCAAAGCCAAGCTGGACGACCTGGCTGGCAAGGTCAAGGGCATCAACCTCGAAGTCGTGATCGCCGTGGGCCACACCGACTCGACCGGTAAAGCCGCTTACAACCAGGCCCTGTCGGTGCGCCGCGCCGAAGCCGTCAAGGCTTACCTGGTGAGCAAGGGCATCGAAAGCAACCGCATCTACACCGAAGGCAAGGGCCTGACCCAGCCGGTGGCCGACAACGCCACCCGCGAAGGCCGCGCCAAGAACCGCCGCGTGGAAGTGGAAGTGGTCGGTACCCGCAAGAACTGATTGGCTTCCCCATCACAAAGAACCGCGCCCAGGCGCGGTTTTTTGTTGCCTTCGCATAATTGCTGCCCATGACCGTTCATTTGAATGCCGACCCGGCCGAGCTGGCCAAGTTTTCCGATCTGGCCCACCGCTGGTGGGACCCCGACAGCGAGTTCCGCCCGCTGCACCAGATCAATCCTTTGCGGCTGGACTGGATCGATGGCCTGGCCGGCCTGTCTGGCCAGCGTGTGCTCGATGTGGGTTGCGGGGGCGGCATCCTGTCGGACTCGATGGCGCGCCGCGGCGCGAACGTGACCGGGATCGATCTCGCCAGCAAGGCTTTGAAAGTGGCGCAGCTGCATGCGCTGGAGGCCGCGACGCCGAACGTGCAATACCTCGAAACCAGCGTCGAGGCGCTGGCCGCGGAACAGCCGGCGAGCTTCGACGTGGTCACCTGCATGGAGATGATCGAGCATGTGCCCGACCCGGCCTCGGTGGTGCGGGCCTGCAGTGAACTCGTGAAGCCGGGGGGCTGGGTGTTCTTCTCCACCATCAACCGCAACCCCAAGGCGTTCCTGTTCGCGATCATCGGCGCCGAGTACATGCTCAAGATGCTGCCGCGTGGCACGCACGAGTACGCGAAGTTCGTCAAGCCCAGCGAGCTGGCCGCCCATTGCCGCGCCAGCGGGCTCGACCTGCTGCACACGCGCGGCATGGAATACAACCCGCTGACGCGCCGTTACTGGCTCAGCGGCGACACCAGCGTCAACTACCTGGTTGCCACCCGCAAGGCCTGAGATGGCCGCAGTGGTGTTCCGTGGGGTGAGGGCGGTGCTGTTCGATCTGGACGGCACCCTGATCGACAGCGCACCCGACCTGGGCGCGGCGGCCGAGGCCTTGCGCACGGCCCGTGGGCTGCCGCCATTGGCTCCGGACGCCTACCGGGCGCATGCGGGATCCGGCGCGCGCGGCATGCTGCGCGTGGCCTTCGACCTCACGCCCGACCACCCCACCTACCCGGCGATGCGCGACGAATTTCTGAACGCGTACGAACGGTGCATGCTGATCCGCACCCAGGCCTTCCACGGGGTCGACGGATTGCTGCAGACACTGTCGGCACGGCGCATCGGCTGGGGGGTGGTCACCAACAAGGCCCAGCGGTTCGCCCTGCCCATTGCGCAGGCCATGCCGGTGCTGGCCGGGGCTGGTGCGATCGTCTGCGGGGACACCACACCGCATGCCAAGCCGCATCCCGCGCCCTTGCTGGAAGCTGCGCGACGCCTGGCACTCGAGCCTTCGGACTGCATCTACGTCGGTGACGACCTGCGCGACATCCAGGCCGGCAAGGCCGCGGGCATGCGCACGGTGGCCGCGCGCTACGGTTACCTGGGTGCGGCGGCCTTGGTGGACGACTGGGCCGCCGACGCGGTCATCGATTCACCGGCCGAGGTCTTGAATCTGCTCGAATTGCCCTAAACTCCCCGGTCCTGGGGCTGCACCGGTTTCGACGTGGGTTCGGACACGCAGCAGGGCATGTCGAGGTTCTGTCACCTCGTAAAACCGCAGAAACAAACCAACTGCAAACACCAACGCAGCAAACGACTCTTACTTCGCCCAAGTGGCGAATGCCTAAGGTCGTATCCGGGGACTAACCTCCCCGGTCCTCGCAGCAGCTCGTCGATGGGCTGTGCCGATGGCCGCAAGGCCTGAAGCCGCGAGGTCATTCACATCGACTGGACCTGCCACGGGCACCTTGTGGCAGGTCGAGATCCAAGGGTGCTGGCTGTCCCGGTAGCGTGCCGCTGCGCGACCGGAACGGCGAGATCCAATCCAGACGGCTAAACATGTAGATCTGCGCGAAGAAGGCTTGCGGACGGGGGTTCAATTCCCCCCAGCTCCACCACATTTTTCTTGCACGAATCCGAAGGCGTCGGGGCCTTCGCGATTCGTTTTGCACCCATGAGGCCTCTCGAAGACCTGTTGTTCTCCCAAGGCTTCGGCACCCGCCGTGTCTGCCGTGGCCTCGTGCAGCAAGGTCGCGTGGCGGTGGGGGATCCGCCGCAACCCTGCCTGGACCCCGATCAGGCTTTCGAAGCAGAAGGCTTGCGTTTCTCGGTCGAGGGCGTGCCCTGGGAGTGGCACGAGCGTGCTTACCTCATGCTTCACAAGCCGGCGGGCTACGAATGCTCGCAGCGCCCGTCGGCACACCCGAGCGTGTACACGCTGTTGCCGGCCCCGCTGCGCCAGCGCGGCGGCGGTGCAGCGGCTGGCGTACAAGCTGTGGGGCGGCTCGACCAGGACACCACCGGCCTGCTGCTGTTGTCCGATGACGGGGCCTTCATCCACAAGATGACTTCGCCCAAGCACCACGTGCCCAAGGTCTACGAGATCACGTTGCGGCACGCCATGGAGGCCGGCGCCGTTCAGCGCCTGTGCGATGGCGTGGTGCTCGACGACGATCCGAAGCCGGTGCGCGCGCTGGCCGCGGAACTCGTGGCGCCGCTGCACCTGCGGCTCGTGCTGGGAGAGGGCAAGTACCACCAGGTCAAACGCATGGTGGCTGCGGTGGGCAATCGCGTGGAGGCACTGCACCGGTCGGCCTTCGGCGAGCTGCGCTTGCCGCCCGATCTGGCGCCCGGTGGCTGGCGCTGGCTCACACCCCAAGAGGTGCAGGGGTTGCGCGATTTCCGCGCGCGCCGATGACGGGCGATCGTCCGTGCGGCGTCAGAGCAGGTCGCCCTTGCGGCTGTCCAGCGGCATCAGGAACGAGTTGTTGTCCTGCCACTGCGAGTTGAAATCGCTGCTGCGTGCGTCGGCCGGCACGCTGTTCTGCCAGTTCGACGACAGTGGGTTGAAGTCGCTGTGCGGGCGGCTGCTGCGTTGGCGGTTGATGGCACTGCGCAGGTTGGTCTGGGCCGCGATGATCGCGCGCTCTTCCATCTCGCGCTCGCGCATCGCGCGGTTGAATTCGGATTCGCCCAGGAATTCGGCGCGGATCTCGGCCACCGTGGGAAGGCTGTTGGACCGAACCACCCAATAGGGCAGGCCGATCTGGCTGAGCAGCGAATGCTTGAGCGCCCGCGTGCTGCGAGGAATGCCTGCGGGGCCGGGCACATCGAGGCAGCCCACCACACGCCCATCTGACTTGCAGATCGTGAACGTGCAGTACACACCACCCAGCAGCTTGTACCAGTCCACCCCTTCTTCACGCTGCCGCGGCAGCGTGAAGCGCGTGACCGGCAGCTTGATCATCACGTGGTGGTCGTAGAAGGCGCGCGCGAGCCAGTGCCACACGCGCGCTTCTTCGCTGTTGGCCAGGGGGCGCGCTGCCAGCGGCCAGTGCTTGGGCAGGCGACGCCGCTTCTTGGCCTGGCGTTCCACCCAGATGCGGTGCAGCAGCGCACCCACCGCCAGCAGGGCGGGGGTGAGAGCGGCGAGCAGCCAGGGTTGGTTCCAGTCGATCATGGATTCGGGCAGGTGGCCAGATTTGTATCAAAGTGTATAGAAGCCGCCACGGATCCGATGAGGCGTCAAGCCGAAAGCCGGCGAGGTCGTGATTTCCTTGGGATTCGCGCCGGCCGCCTGTGGCGGCCGCACCGCGTTGCCGCGAAATGCTTCTCGGGCTGGACCCGGATTGTCCGCGCGCCGTTCCCCCGAGCCCATCCCTCAATTGCAGGAATGCGTGATCAGACACGCGGATTTGTCACGAACTGCTGCAACAAGCGCGTCAATGCCTCGGGTTGGTCGCGGTGCGGGCTGTGGCCGCAGGCGGGCAGGGCGTGCAGGCCGGCGTGGGGCGCAGCTCGGCGGATCGCTCGCAGCTGGTCGAGTGTGCCGTACTCGTCGTTTTCGCCTTGCACCAGCAGCAAGGGGCTGCCGATGCGGCGGCATTCCGCTTCGATGTTGTAGTCGCGGAAGGCCGGGCTGAGCCAGACGTCGTTCCATTGCCAGAAGGCGTTGTCGACGTCGCGGTGGTGCCGGGCCAGCCGCTGGCGAAGACTGCCGGGGGCGTCCGGGTCTTTCAGGTAGGCGTCACGCGCCTGGGCGATGGCCTGCACCGATACGTCTTCCACGAACACATGGGGCGCCAGCACCGCACACGCTTCCACGGGGTGGGCGCTCGCGTGGAGCAGGGCGATGGTCGCGCCGTCCGAGTGCCCGACCAGCACGGGCCGCTCGATGCCCAGCTTCGCGAGCAGCGCGGGCAGCACGTCCAGCGCTTCGCGGTGCATGTAATCGGGCTCGTGGCGACCGACGTGCCAGAAACCCTCGATGCGGGGCTCGCCCCGCACGTCGTGGACCGGGTCTGATTGCCCGTAGCCGCGCCGCGAATACAGCCAGCCCGCACGGCCGGTGGCGCGGCACAAGGTTTCGGGCCAGCTCTGGCCCCGCTGCGTCCAGAGGGAAACGCTGCCCAGGCCTTCGTGCAGGAACACCAGGGGCGCGCGCGTGTTGTCTCCCGGGATGTGCGCCACTTCCAGCCGCACCCCGTGCACGTCGATATGGGTCATGCGCCGATCGTAGCGGCGTCGCCGGATGCGCGCCGGGTGCGCGGACGGGTATTCTTCGCGCCATGCGATCCATGTTCGATGCTTTCTGGCGCTCGGTCGCCTACTGCCTGCACCCGCGCGTGATCGCGCTGTCCTTCCTGCCGCTGGTGCTGATGGTGGTGCTCTCGTTCGCGCTCGGCTACTTCTTCTGGGACACGGCCGTCAGCGCGGTCGCCGCCTGGTTCGAAGCCTTCGACCTCGTGCAGGCCTTTCTGAGCTGGCTCGAGCGCATGGGGCTCGCTTCCTTGCGTGCGGTGTTCGCGCCGATGGTGGTGCTGGTGCTGGCCACGCCCGTCATCGTGCTGGTCTGCCTGCTGCTGGTGGCCCTGTTCATGACGCCAGCGATGGTGGATCTGGTCGGGCAGCGGCGCTTTGCGCGTCTGGACAAGCGCCACGGCGGCTCCTGGGTGCTCGGCCTGTTCTGGTCGCTCGGCTCCACGCTGGTCGCCGTGCTGGCGCTGCTGCTGTCCATGCCGCTGTGGCTGGTCCCGCCCCTGGTGCTGATCCTGCCGCCGCTGATCTGGGGCTGGCTGACCTACCGCGTGTTCGCCTTCGATGCGCTGGCCACCCACGCCAGTGCCGACGAGCGCCGCCAGCTCATGCGCGAGCACCGCAGCGTGCTGCTGGTGATGGGCGTGCTCAGCGGCTACCTGGGCGCAGCGCCCAGCCTGCTGTGGGCCTCGGGGGCCATGTTCATCGCCCTGGCGCCGCTGCTGGTGCCGGTCGCGATCTGGATCTACACCCTGGTCTTCGCGTTCGCCTCGCTCTGGTTCGCCCACTACCTGCTTGCCGCGCTCGAGCGTCTGCGCGCCACGGCCGCTGTCGAGGTGGTGGACCCGGCCCCTGCAACGCCGGTGTCCGAAGCCTCGGTCACCCCCCCGAATGGCCTGCCGCCGGCCGACCCGCTTCCTCTGCCCCCCGGACCGCACCAACCATGAGCCCTGCTTTCGGCCTGATCATCGTCGGCGACGAAATCCTCTCCGGCAAACGCCAGGACAAGCACCTGCCCAAAGTGGCCGAGCTCCTGGGCGCGCGCGGCCTGTCGCTGGCCTGGGCGCGCGTGGTGGGCGACGACCGCGAGCGCATCACCGACGCCTTGCGCAGCGCGTTCGCCGGCCGCGACGTGGTGTTCTGCTGCGGCGGCATCGGCGCCACGCCCGACGACCACACGCGCCAGTGCGCCGCAGCCGCCCTGGGCGTGGAGTTGCAGTTGCACCCCGAGGCCGCCCGCCTCATCGAAGAGCGCATGCGCGACGTGGCGGCCGAGCAGGGCGTGCCCTTCGACCCGCAGCGGCCCGACAACGTGCACCGCTACAACATGGGCGTGTTCCCCGCTGGCGCACGCATCGTGCCCAACCCGTACAACAAGATCCCCGGCTTCTCGTGCACCGGGCCCGGGGGCGCCGAGCTGCATTTCGTGCCAGGCTTTCCCGTCATGGCCTGGCCGATGATCGAGAACCTGCTCGATCAGCGCTACGCGCATCTGCACCGCGCGAACGCCTGGCAGGAGCGCTCGGTGATCGTCATGGGGGCCATGGAGGCCGCCCTCACCCCGCTCATGGAACGCATCGAAGCCGGCCACCCCGTGAAGGTGTTCAGCCTGCCCAGCGTGGACCACCCGACCTACGGGCGGCACATCGAACTGGGCGTCAAGGGTGCGGTGGAGGCCGTGGCGGCGGCATTCACCGATCTGCTCGCCGGCCTGCAGGCACAGGGGGCCGAGCTGGGCCCCGAAGTGGTGCGCTGACTGTTTGCACTGTGTTGGTGCCTTGATGCCTTGTTGTGGTGCATGGGCGGTATCGGGCTGCCGCTCACCCGCGCAAAGGCGCCAGGAGCCGGCGCCATGCCCCGACATGGAACCGTTCTGGCGCACCGGCCGCGGGCCATAATCGCCGCTTCGCCCCAAGGATGAGCTCGGGCGACATGCCCAGTGGCATGGAACCTGCATACCCCCCAGCCGTCGCCTTTCTTTTTCCCACCCCTTCCAGAGACACAGGAGCATTTGATGGCCAAGACCGTCGCAGACGTGATGCAGATGGTGAAGGACAACGAAGTCAAGTTCGTTGATTTCCGTTTCACCGACACCCGCGGCAAAGAGCAGCACGTCACCGTGCCGATTTCGGCGTTCGACGAAGACAAGTTTTCTTCGGGCCATGCTTTCGACGGCTCGTCGATCGCCGGCTGGAAGGGCATCGAGGCCTCGGACATGCAGCTCATGCCCGACCCGAACACCGCCAACATCGACCCGTTCTTCGAAGAAACCACGCTGTTCCTGCAGTGCGACGTGGTCGAGCCCAGCGACGGCAAGGCCTATGACCGCGACCCGCGCTCGATCGCCAAGCGCGCCGAGGCCTACCTGAAGGCGTCCGGCCTGGGCGACACCGCCTACTTCGGACCGGAACCCGAATTCTTCATCTTCGACGGCGTTCGCTACAGCAACGAACCTGGCCGCGTGTTCTTCGAGATCGAAGAGTACGAAGCCCCCTGGAACAGCGGCGCCAAGCTCGAAGGCGGCAACCGCGGCCACCGTCCCACCGTCAAGGGCGGCTACTTCCCCGTGCCCCCGGTCGACAGCACGCAGGACATGCGCGCCGAGATGTCCCTGATCCTCGAATCGCTGGGCATCCCCGTCGAGGTGTTCCACCACGAAGTGGCGGGCGCCGGCCAGAACGAGATCGGCACCAAGTTCAGCACGCTCGTCGAGCGCGCCGACTGGACCCAGGTCCTGAAGTACGTGGTCTGGAACGTGGCCAACGCCTACGGCAAGACCGCCACCTTCATGCCCAAGCCCTACGCTGGCGACAACGGCTCGGGCATGCACGTGCACCAGTCGATCTGGAAAGACGGCAAGAACCTGTTCGCCGGTGACGGCTACGCCGGCCTGAGCGACTTCGCGCTGTATTACATCGGCGGCATCATCAAGCACGCCCGCGCGCTCAACGCCATCACCAACCCCGGCACCAACAGCTACAAGCGCCTGGTGCCCGGCTTCGAAGCCCCGGTGAAGCTGGCCTACAGCTCGCGCAACCGCTCGGCCTCCATCCGCATCCCCTACGTGGCGAACCCGAAGGGCCGTCGCATCGAGGCGCGCTTCCCCGATCCTTCGGCCAACCCCTACCTGGCCTTCTCGGCCCTGATGATGGCTGGTCTGGACGGCGTGGAAAACAAGATCCACCCGGGCGAAGCCGCCACCAAAGACCTGTACCACCTGCCGCCCGAAGAGGACAAGCTGGTCCCCACCGTGTGCAGCAGCCTCGACCAGGCCCTCGACTACCTCGACAAGGACCGCGCCTTCCTGACCAAGGGCGGCGTGTTCACCGACTCGATGCTCGACGCCTACATCGAGCTCAAGATGGGCGAAGTGACGCGCTTCCGCATGGCGCCGCACCCCGTCGAGTACGAGATGTACTACAGCCTGTGATCCGGCACCCGCTTGCGCGGGTACGGTGAATGCAGAGGGACGGCTCCGGCCGTCCCTTTTTCTTGGGCGAATGTCTCCGCAGGGTTCGCCTGAGGCACTTTCGCCGGGCAATTCGGTCATACTGCCCGCCGAAAAAACCGCCTTGGAGTGCCTGTGTCCGTTGCCCTGTCCTTTCCGGTTCGTCGCCTGCTGCCCCTGCTCATGCTGACGGGCGCCTTGCCGGTGTTCGCCCAGGACACCATCTACCGCTGCGGCAACGAGTACATCAACAACGCGGCCATCGCCAAGCAACGCGGCTGCGCGCCGCTGCAGGGCGGCAACGTCACGGTCATCGAAGGCACCCGCCCGTCGCCCGCAAGCACCGCCCCGGCGCCGCGCGGCAACGGCGCGGTTCAGGGCAGCGGCCCGCGCGTGGACAGCACGGCCCAGCGCCAGCGCGACGCCGACGCCCGCGCCACGCTCGAGGCCGAGCTGCGCAAGGCCGAAGAGCGGCTGGCCGAAGCGCAGAAGGCCTATGCCAACGGCGAGCCCGAAAAGCAGGGCATCGAAGGCCGCAACCACCAGCGCTACCTCGACCGCGTGGCCAGCCTCAAGGACGCCGTGACCCGCGCCGAGAACGATGTCGCCAGCATCCGCCGCGAACTGCAGCGCCTGAACTGAGCCTGTCGCACAATCGGCGGCTTGAACAAGTCAGACGCTCTCTCCCTCTTCAAGCTGGTCACGCGGCGCGGCGGTGAACGCGAGGCCGCGCGGCCCAACGCCGCCGCCGCTTCGCGGTTCCAGGCCCTCGACCTGCTCGCCACGCTCGTGGCCGTGGTCGACACCGAAGGCCAGGTGCTCTACGCGAACGCCGCGCTCGAAGACGCGCTGGGCATCTCTCGGCGCAGCATCGCGGCCGTGCGGCTGCAAGACTGCTTCACCGAGCCCGTGCTGCTCGACAACGCCTTGCAGGGCGCGCGCAGCAACGAGTTCGCGGCGCTGCGCTACGACGCCTTCCTGCACCGCCTCAACCACGAGCCCATGCCGGTGCACGTGGTGGTGGCGCAAACCGAGCAGACCGGCGAGGTGGTGGTGGAAATGCTGCCGCAGGAACAGCAGACCCGACAGGAGCGCGAAGAGCGCCTGCTCGACCAGGCGCAGGCCAACAAGGAACTGATCCGCAACCTCGCGCACGAGATCAAGAACCCGCTGGGCGGCATCCGCGGTGCGGCGCAGCTGCTGCAGATGGAGCTGCAGAGCAAGGAGCTCATCGAGTACACGCAGGTGATCGTGCACGAGGCCGACCGCCTGCAATCGCTGGTCGATCGCCTGCTCGCGCCGCACCGCCGGCCGCACGTGGTGGGCGATGTGAACATCCACGAGGTCTGCGAGCGCGTGCGCTCGCTCATCGTGGTCGAGTTCCCCAAGGGGCTGAAGGTCGTGCGCGACTACGACACCTCCATCCCCGAGTTCCGCGGCGACCGCGAGCAGCTGATCCAGGCGCTGCTCAACATCGTCCACAACGCGGCGCTGGCGCTCAGCGAGCGCATCGAAGCGGGCGATGCGCGCATCACCCTCAAGACGCGCGTGGGTCGCCAGGTGACCTTCGGCAAACAGCGCTACCGGCTGGCACTGGAATTGCATGTCATCGACAACGGGCCCGGCGTGCCGGACTCGATCAAGGACCGCATCTTCTTTCCCCTGGTCTCGGGGCGCGACGGTGGGTCCGGCCTGGGGCTGACGCTGGCGCAAACCTTCGTGCAGCAACACCATGGCCTGATCGAGTGCGAGAGCGAGCCGGGCCGAACGGACTTCAAGATCCTGATTCCGTTGCCTTGACCACTTTGCACCACGCTCGCCGAGCCACCTGAAGGGACGACCGTTAAATGAAGCCGATCTGGATAGTGGATGACGACCAGTCCATCCGCTTCGTGCTCGAGAAGGCTTTGCTCCGCGAAAACCTGCCCACGCGCAGCTTCACCAACGCCACCGAAGTCCTCAAGGCCCTGAGCGACACCCCCGAGAGCGAGGGCCCGCAAATCCTCGTGAGCGACATCCGCATGCCTGGCGGTTCGGGCCTGGACCTGCTCGAGAAGGTCAAGCAGCGCTACCCCGCGCTGCCCGTCATCATCATGACGGCCTTCTCCGACCTCGACAGCGCGGTCTCGGCCTTCCAGGGCGGGGCCTTCGAGTACCTGCCCAAGCCCTTCGACCTGACCAAGGCGGTGGAGCTGATCCGCCGAGCGGTGGAAGAGAGCCAGCGCGAGGAAGTGTCCGAGGAGCGCCTGAGCGCCGCGCCCGAGATGCTGGGCCAGGCGCCGGCGATGCAGGACGTGTTCCGCGCCATCGGCCGCCTGAGCCAGAGCCAGGTCACGGTGCTGATCACGGGCGAATCGGGTTCGGGCAAGGAGCTCGTGGCGCGCGCATTGCACAAGCACTCGCCGCGCGCGAGCGGGCCCTTCGTGGCCATCAACACCGCGGCCATTCCCAAAGACCTGCTCGAAAGCGAACTGTTCGGCCACGAGCGCGGCGCCTTCACGGGCGCGCAGACCATGCGCCGCGGCCGCTTCGAACAGGCCGATGGCGGCACGCTGTTCCTCGACGAGATCGGTGACATGCCCTTCGATCTGCAGACGCGCCTGCTGCGCGTGCTGTCCGACGGCCAGTTCTACCGCGTGGGCGGCCACAGCGCCGTGCGCGCCAATGTGCGCGTGATCGCCGCCACCCACCAGAACCTCGAGCAGCGCGTCAAAGAGGGCGTGTTCCGCGAAGACCTGTTCCACCGCCTCAACGTGATCCGCCTGCGCCTGCCCGCGCTGCGCGAGCGCCGCGAAGACGTGCCCATGCTCACGCGCTTCTTCCTGCAGCAGAGCGCCAAGCAGCTCGGCGTGGAGCCCAAGCGCATTTCGGACGCCGCGCTCAAGCTGCTCGGCAGCTTCGATTTCCCGGGCAACGTGCGCCAGCTCGAAAACGTGTGCCACTGGCTGACCGTGATGGCGCCCGCGCAGGTGATCGAGACCAAGGACCTGCCGCCCGAGGTGCTTGGCGCCGTGGGCAGCCCCGAGATGGTCGCCGCGGCCAGCACGGCCCTGCCGGCCTCGCTGGCGCCGGTCGCAGCGCCGGCGGCGTTCGCCAGCCCGGCCCCGGCCGAGGCCGCGCGCGAAGCGCTTGCGCCCGCCACCGCGCCGGTGGCGGCCGTGCCCGCGCCCGTGACCGCCGATGCGCCCGCCGCGCCGTCGTCGTGGGAAGCGGGCCTTCAGGCCGAGGCCCTGGCCCTGCTCGAAACCGGCCGCACCGACGTGTGGGACGTGCTCACGCGCCGCTTTGAAACGCGGCTGATCCAGACCGCGCTGGCCAACACGCGCGGCCGCCGCATCGAGGCCGCGCACAAGCTCGGCATCGGCCGCAACACCATCACGCGCAAGATCCAGGAACTGGGGATGGAGTGACCGCCCGGGTGGTGCTCACGCCAGCGTGAGTACCACCGGCGCGTGATCGCTCGGGCGCTCGTTCTTGCGCGGCAGCTTGTCCACCGCGCAGGCCGTGGCGCGGGCCTTGAGCGCCTCGCTCACCAGGATGTGGTCGATGCGCAGGCCGCGGTTGCGGCGGAAGGCGAGGTCGCGGTAATCCCACCAGGAATAGTTTTTCTCGGGCTGGGGGAACAGGCGCACGCTGTCGGTCAGGCCCAGGCCGATCAGTGCCTGCAGCTGCGTGCGCTCCTCGGTCGTGCAGTGGATGGTTTCGCGCAGGCCCACCGGGTCCCACACGTCGAGGTCGTCGAAGGTGATGTTGTAGTCGCCCATGAGCACCAGCGACGGGTGTGCCGCGAGCTCGCTGCGCACCCACTCGCGCAGCGCGTCGAGCCAGCGCATCTTGTAGGCGAACTTGTCGCTGCCCGGCGCCTGGCCGTTGGGAAAGTAGCCCCCGATCACGCGGATGCCGTCGACCGTGCCCGCGATCACGCGCGCGTGGTCGTCCTCGAAGCCCGGGATGTTCTTCACCACGTCGGTGGCCGGCGACTTGCTCAGCAGCGCCACGCCGTTGTAGGTCTTCTGCCCGTGCCACTGCGCGTGGTAGCCCGCATCGGTGAAGGCCTGCGCGGGGAACTTGTCGTCGGTGAGCTTGAGCTCCTGCAGCACCAGCACCTCGACCGGGTTGGCCGCGAGCCAGTCGAGCACCTGCGGCAGGCGGATGGACAGCGAGTTGACGTTCCAGGTGGCAAGGCGCATGGCTCAGGGCTTTCGCACGTAGGTCACGAAGGCGAACGGCAGGCCGTTCGCCGCGGTATGGGCCTCGCGCGCGGTTTCGGTCCATTCGGGGCCGAGCGCGGGCATGAAGGCGTCGCCCTCGAAGGCCTGTGCGATCTCGGTCACGACCGCGCGCTGGGCGTGGGGCAGCGCTTCGCGGTAGAGCTCGGCGCCGCCGATCACCCAGATCTCGGGCGCGTCGCCGCACAGGGCCAGCGCCTCGGGCAAGGAGCCCGCGCGCTGCGCGCCCTCGGCCCGCCATTGCGCGTCGCGCGTGAGCACGGTGTTCTGGCGGCCCGGCAGCGGCCGAAAACGCGGGGGCAGCGAGTCCCAGGTCTTGCGGCCCATGAGCACGGGGGCGCCCAGCGTGTGGCGCTTGAAGTGTGCAAGGTCTTCGGGCAGGTGCCAGGGCAGGGCGTTGTCCTTGCCGATCACGCCGTTGGCGGCGCGCGCGTAGATGAGGTTCAGGCGGGGCATGGCTCGGGCCTTTTCAGACCGCCACGGGCGCCTTGATCACCGGGTGGTGCTGGTAGTCGAGGATCTCGAAGTCGTCGAGCTCGTAGTCGAAGATCGAGGCCGGACGGCGCTTGATGCGCAGCGTGGGATAGGGGTAGGGCGTGCGCGAGAGTTGCAGCTCGACCTGTTCGCGGTGGTTGCTGTAGATGTGGCAGTCGCCGCCGGTCCAGATGAACTCGCCCACCTGCAGGTCGCACTGCTGCGCCAGCATGTGGGTGAGCAGCGCGTAGCTCGCGATGTTGAAGGGCACGCCGAGAAAGATGTCGGCGCTGCGCTGGTAGAGCTGGCAGCTCAGCTTGCCGTCGGCCACGTAGAACTGGAAGAAGGCGTGGCAGGGCATGAGCGCCATCTTGTTCAGGTCGGCCACGTTCCAGGCGCTCACGATGATGCGGCGCGAGTCGGGGTTGGTCTTGAGCTGCTTGACCACCTCGGCGATCTGATCGATGTGCTGGCCGTCGGGCGTGGGCCAGTTGCGCCACTGCACGCCGTACACCGGGCCGAGGTCGCCGTCTTCGCGCGCCCATTCGTCCCAGATGGTGCAGCCGCGCTCCTGCAGCCATTTCACGTTGCTGTCGCCGCGCAGGAACCACAGCAGCTCCACGATGATGGCCTTGGTGAACACCTTCTTGGTGGTCACGAGCGGGAAGCCTTCGTTGAGGTCGAAGCGCATCTGGTGGCCGAACACGCTGACCGTGCCGGTGCCCGTGCGGTCCGTCTTGGGCACGCCCGTGGTGTACACGTGGCGCATGAAATCTTCGTACTGGGAGCGGACGGGGCGGGCGGTGGTCATGGCGGCGGCAAATGGCAAGCCGGCATTTTGCACCGCCATGGCGTGCGGCCTTCAGGGCCGCGCCGAAACCGTTTGCGCGAGCAGGGGCGAGGCGGGGGCGATGGTGGGGTCGAACGGGTGCTCGGTGAGCGCGTAGAAGCGCTGGATGCGGCGCACGTAGTCGCGCGTCTCGGCGAACGGCGGGATGCCGCCGTGTTTGTCGACCGCGCCCTCGCCCGCGTTGTAGGCCGCCACCGCCAGGGGCACCTGGCCGCGGAAGTACGACAGCAGCCAGCGCAGGTAGCTCATGCCGCCGCGGATGTTCTGCTCGGCGTCGAAGGGCTTGCTGATCGCGAAGCGCGCCGCGGTCTCGGGAATGAGCTGCATCAGCCCCTGGGCGTTCTTGTCGGACACCGCGTGCACGTTGAAGTTGGACTCGGCGCGGATCACCGCATACACCAGGCCCGGCTCGAGCCCGTAGCGCGGCGCGAGCTTGTAGACGATCTTCATGATGCGCTGCTGCTCGGCCCCGTCCACATGGGCGCGGTAGGCCGTGGCCAGTGCGGCCTTGCGTTCGGCCTCGCGCTGCTGTTCGGCGCGTTCGGCCTGTTCGCTGGCCGCGCGCGCCTCGCGCCGTTCGGCATCGCGCACGCAGTCGGGCTTTTCGGCGGCCACGCCCAGGCGCTTGAACATCTCGGCCGCACGCTCGTCGCCGAGCAGCGCGGCGCGCGCGAACCAGTGCGCCGCGAGCGCGTCGTTGCGCGACAGGCCGCGGCCGTTGGCGTGCATCCAGCCCAGGTTGAAGGCCGACACCGCGTCGCCCGCGAGCGCAGCCTGGCAGTACAGGCGGACCGCCTGTGCCGCGTCGCGCGGCACGCCCTCGCCATGCTCGTACGCGATCGCCTGTTCGCGCCATTGCTGGCGCAGCGCGCCGTCCACCGGCTGCACCGCCTGCGCCGCGCCCGCGAACGCGCCCAGGCCGATGGCCAGGGCGGGCAGCGTGCGGCGAAGCAGCGGGTTCATGGCGTCAGGACGCGGCCGGGGTTGAAGCGGTTGTGGGGGTCGAGCGCCGCCTTGATGCGGCGCATCAGCGCGAGCGCCACCGGGTCCTTGAAGTGCGGCAGGTGGCCGGCCTTGAGGCTGCCCACGCCGTGCTCGGCGCTGATCGAGCCATGGTAGCGGGCCACCGTGTCGAACACCAGTTGGTTCACGCGGCTTTCCTGCGTTTGCAGGAAGTATTTGGCATCGGCGCCGGCCGGCGCCTGCACGTTGTAGTGCAGGTTGCCGTCGCCCAGGTGGCCGAAGTTCACCAGCCGCACGCCGGGGATTTCGCGCTGCAGCAGCGCGTCGGCTTCGTCGCAGAAGGCCGGGATGCGCGACACCGGGAGGCTGATGTCGTGCTTGATGTTCAGGCCTTCCTGCGCCTGCGCGAGCGGGATGCTCTCGCGGATGTGCCACAGCCCCTGCGCCTGCGCGATCGATTCGGCCACCACCGCGTCGCTCACCAGGCCCTGTTCCATGGCGGCCTCGAGCAGGCCCTCGAACTGGGCGCGCGCGTGGTCTTCGCCTTCGCTGTCGCTGTTCTCCAGCAGTACGCAATAGGGCGTGTCCTGCCACAGCGGCACCCTCAGCTGCGGCATGTGGCGCGCCACCAGCGAGAGCGCGAACTGCCCCATCACCTCGAAGCCCGTGAGCCCGGCTGCCAGGCGCTGCTGCGCCAGGCCCAGCAGATCGACCGCGGCCTGCAGCGAGGGCACCGCGGCCCAGGCCGTGAGCGTGGCCGCGGGTTGCGGGAAGAGCTTGAGCGTGGCCGCGGTGATGATGCCCAGCGTGCCCTCGCTGCCCACGAACAGGTCGCGCAGGTCGTAGCCGGTGTTGTCCTTGCGCAGGCCCGAGAGGCCATGCCACACCTCGCCCTCGGGCGTCACCACCTCCAGGCCCAGGCAGAGCTCGCGCGCATTGCCGTAGCGCAGCACCTGCGTGCCGCCCGCGTTGGTGGCCAGGTTGCCGCCGATGGTGCAGCTGCCCTCGGCCGCGAGGCTCAGCGGGAACAGCAGGCCTTCGGCCTCGGCCGCCTGCTGCACCGCCTGCAGCACGCAGCCGGCCTCCACCGTCATGGTGAGGTTGGCGCGATCGATCGCGCGCACCGCGTTCAGGCGCTGCAGGCTCAGCACCACCTGGGTGCCGCTGTCGTCGGGCACCGAGCCCACGACCAGGCCGGTGTTGCCGCCCTGGGGCACCAGGCTCGCGCCGTGCGCGGCGCAGGCGCGCACCACCGCGGCCACTTCGTCGGTGCTGCCCGGCCGCACCACGGCCAGGGCGCGGCCGTGCGCGCGCTGGCGCCAGTCGCGCTCGTAGGCCTCGAGGTCGTGGGTGTCGCGCGTGAGCACCTGGGCGGGGCCCACGGCGGCACGCAGGGCGTTCAGCAGATCGGTATTCATGGCTGGCACCGTGGCATCAGGGTTCGCGCGCCACCGCACGCTCGGCCGCGGCATTGGCCGCGGCCACGTCGGCCGCCACGGCCTCGGGCCCGGCCGCGCGCAGGCGCAGCCGCACGTGCAGGGCGCAGGCCACGAACAGCGTGATGCACAGCAGGGTCTGCAGCACGGCCATGAGCGTGGACAGGCCGCTCTCGCCGCTGGTGGCGCGCACCACGCCCTCGGTGAAGTACAGCCAGACCAGCAGGCTGACCCAGCGGTAGGTGTACATGCGGTTCTTGAGCAGGCCGGCCAGCGGCAGCGCCAGCGGCAGCACCTTGATGGCCCACCACGAGCCGCCTTCGCGCAGCGGCGCGAGCCAGAGCTCCCAGGCCAGGCCGACGGCGATCAGGCCCACCAGGCTCGCGACGGCCAGGCGCCGCGTGAAGGCCACGCGCGTGGCCGGATCGGAAGAGAGGAACGACATGCGGGCCCGGCGAAAAAACGAGGCTGGCATGATACCGGCATGACCTTGTCCGAGCGGCTCGACACCCTGCGTCCCCTGGCGCGCGACCTCTGGCGCAACGCGCTGAATTTCCCGTGGCGCACCACCGCGCTCACGCTGCAGGAGCGCTTCCGCGAAGACCGCCTGGGCCTCACCGCCAGCAGCCTCACCTTCACCACCACGATCTCGCTGGTGCCGCTGTTCGCGCTGGCGCTGGCCATCTTCAGCGCCTTCCCCATGTTCGACCGGCTGCAGCGCGGCCTGCAGCGCAGCCTGGTGGAAAGCCTGGTGCCCGAGAGCATCGCGCGCCCGGTGCTGATGTACCTCAACCAGTTCGCGGCCAAGGCCACGCAGATGGGCTGGGCCGGCGCGCTGGCGCTGCTGGTCACGGCGCTCGCGCTCATCCTCACCATCGACCGCAAGCTCAACGACATCTGGCGCGTGCGCCAGGCACGGCCGGTGACGCAGCGCATCCTGGTGTACTGGGCCGTGCTCACGCTGGGGCCGCTGCTGCTGGCGGCGAGCGCGGCGGCCACCACCTACGCCTTCGGCGGCGCGCGCGGCCTCGCGGGCCTGCCGGGGCCGCTGCGCCTGCTGATCGATTCGCTGCAATTGCTGCTGGTGACCGCGGGCATGGCCGCGCTGTACCGCTACGTGCCCAACACGCGCGTGCGCTGGAGCCACGCGCTGGTGGGCGGCCTGTTCACCGCGGTGGGCCTCGAGGTGGCCAAGCAGGTGCTGGCCTGGTACCTCAAGCAGGTGCCCACCTTCTCGGTGCTGTACGGCACCTTCGCCACCGTGCCCATCCTGCTGGTGTGGATCTACCTGGGCTGGGTGATCGTGCTGCTGGGCGCGGTGATCGCGGCCTACCTGCCGAGCCTGCTGCGCGGCGTGGCGCGGCGCGGTGACGTGCCGGGCTGGAGCTTCCAGCTCGCGCTCGAACTGCTGGCCCAGCTCGCCGTGGCGCGCGCCGGGCAGCCGCGCGGCCAGAGCCTGGAAGCGATCGCGGCCGCGCTGCGCGTGGAGGCGCTGCAGCTCGAAGAGCCGGTGGCCGCGCTGGTGGCGCTCGACTGGCTGGGCCGGCTCGACGAAGAGGGCGAGCGCTACGTGCTGCTGATCGACCCGGCCACGACCGCGCTGGGCCCGCTCATGGAGCGGCTGCTGCTGGCGCGGCACAGCGCCACGGCGCGCCTGTGGGAGCGCAGCCATTGGGCCGGCATGACCGTGGCCGAGGCCCTGCCCGAGCCGCTCATGCCACGCTGAACGGCGCGGCCAGGAAACCGCGGAAGCGCGCCCGCCCGCCGCGCGTGGGCGCGGCCGTGAGCCGGTAGGCCGGAAAGCGCCGCAGGAAGCGGCCGATGGCGATGCGCCCTTCGAGCCGCGCCAGGCTCAGCCCCGCGCACTGGTGGATGCCGAAGCCGAAGGCCAGGTGCTTGTTGGGCTCGCGCGCGATGTCCA
>VFQP010001388.1_pt1 | contig 32867 bp, 41 predicted proteins | sample 3512351 | NCBI WGS metagenome assembly VFQP01 (sample SAMN10412372, study PRJNA504923) | tailings metagenome | isolation source: Relicate 1 Philex TSF1 revegetated site | place: Philippines: Tuba, Benguet | collected 2017-08-29
CCGCTCAGCAGCTACTTCATCAGCTCCGGCCACAACAGGTGGGGCGCAGCAGCGCTGCTCTCTCGAGGCGGGTGGGGCCGCACGCCACAGGGGTGCTGCAGCCGGGAGCGCGGCAAGTGAACTGCCGAGGCAGCGGCCATCCGCGCGCCGCCTCTGCGCGAGGGCGCGCCGCTCCATCGGCGATGGCCGCTGCCGTCGTGCCCCTTCCTCTTCTTCTCGGTTTGACCTGCGCTCCGGCAGGCTGCAGCAGGGCACACCCGCTCGCGATCCATGGGGCTCAAAGGGCCGCGCTGGGGCCCTGGCACCACGGCCCTTGGCCCCTTGTGCTCTGGCGGCGCCTAGGCGCGATGGCGAGGGCGGGATATCGCGCGATCCGCCTGGCGCCCCGCCCCACACCTTTTCCTGCGCGCGCGCAGCTACCTGACCTCGGACCAGCTGGTCGGCGCGTCCGGCACGTCCACCATCGTCATGTGCCTGTCGGCCGGCTGCCGCGTGGTGGAGCTGGACGTGTACAACGCGCAGGGCGACTTTGACGGCCCCGTGTGCAAGCACGGCGGCACGCTCACGGCGCCCGTCGCCTTCAAGGCAAGCAGCGCTGCGGCACCTGCCCTTGATGCCCTGGCCTTTCCATCTACGTCATGTGGCACGTTGTGCGTGCTCCTTGGACGCAGGACTGCATCAAGGCGGTCGTGGACCACGCGTTCGTCAAGTCTCCCTTCCCCGTCATCGTGACGATGGAGAACCACACGGACGAGGCCAACCAGGCGCGTGCGGGCCTGTGGTGTTTCGTTCGGGCCACGGGGCAGGGTGCGGGGCGGAGACGGGGCGCCGGCCAGCAGGGTGCGGCAAGGACGTCGTGAAGCAAGGGGCAGCAAAGGGCGGCGAGGCGGGCGCCCAGGGCAGAGGGCGTCTTGTCCCCGCCCTCGGAGGGCAGCACGGCTGGCACGCTCAGGGTGCGCCGCGCCGCCGTCCAACTCGCTTGGCGCCGCACCCGCAGATCCAAATGGCCAAGATCCTGGTGGACGTGCTGGGAAGCAGCCTGTATGTGCCTGTGCCGGGCGAGGAGAGCAAGCCCTGGAAGTCGCCAAAGGAACTCGAGAGGAAGGTGCGCCGCCGCCACCACCGCCGCCGCTCCCAGCGCCCCGCCCCTGCCTGCCAGCGCCCCAAGCCGCGCGCCTGCCCCACAGCGCGCCTGCACTTCAAGCTGGTGGAGGAGCGTGCGCCACACAGGCACGCTCATTGGGCCGCTCGCTGCCTGCGCCTGGGCGCCCTCCCCTCGCACAGGTGCTGCTGCGCACCAACGCCGGCAAGGCCATCCCCGAGCTGCGGCGGCTCATCTACATCGCCAACACCAAGTTCGCCTCGCTGCAGGCCGCCAACAAGCCAGAGAGTGAGCCCGCGCGCGCGCCGCACGTTTGGTTGGGCGCCGCATCGGTCTCTGCGCCTGCGTCCCCCTGCCGCATCCGCGCAGCCAACCGCACCAGCACCTCATCGTGTGATCAAGACCCACGCACCCGCTCTTTGCCTCTGCCTCCCCCACACACATACGCCCGCACCAGCACCTCCTCGCTTGGCAAGGCCCTGCCCCGCCCTTGCCTTCCCCCGCCCCGCATCCGCACCAGCACCTCGTCGATAGAGACCCACACGCCCGCTGCCTCTGCCTCCCCCCAACGCACACAAACACACACGCAGCCAACCGCACGAGCTCGTCATTCGACGAGACCAAGGCGCGCAAGCTGCTCAAAAAGGCGCTGGAGCAGAGCGGCGTCAAGGTGGCTCGGCTCGACAGCCAGGCGCCCGGCGGCAGCAGCGACGGCACGGGTCGCCTCTCCAGCAACGGCGGCGCCGGCGGCAGCCAGGCCAACAGGCCCATCAAGGCCCTGCCCAAGAAGTTCGACAGCATCAGGGCGTCGTCCGGCGGAGGCGCCGGTGCGTCCCGCCTGAGCGTGTGGTTTCGGTTCGTCCCGGGCCCGGGCGGCTGGCCGTAGGGGCGCGTCGGGAGGTGGCCGGCGGCCGAGTGGGCCCCTCGGCGTTTCGCCCTCACCCCAAGGCCTGCTTAACGGGGTGGTGGGGCGGTGTGCCGAACTGGACGGCCTGCGGATGCCGGGAGCGACAGAGATGGCTGCACCAGATGCCAAGCTCAACACAAGGTGTGTGTGTGTGTGTGCATGCGTGCGTGCGCCTTTTGGTCGCAGAGGGTGCGGCGGCCAAGGCGGCCAACGCCGCGCTGGAGGCGCCCGCAGACGACATTCCCGACGAGACCATCAACACGGTGCACTCGCTCGCGGTGAGCAAAAGCCCGCCTCGCCCACCTCCACCCCCACCCCCACCCCCTTCGCGCCGCGGGACTGCGTGCGGCCTCCGCACGCCCCACACCACGTGTTTCCTCTGCCCCGTTTTCAAGCGACGTGCCACTGCATCACCAAGGACGTGGCTCGACGCGGCGCTCAAGCACCCAACCCTAGCCCGAGCCCTAACGGCCATGCGTGCAGGAGCTGTACGCCTACACGACCAAGCACCTGATGCGCGTGTACCCCGGCGGCATGCGCGTGGACTCGTCAAACTACGACCCCACGCTGGCCTGGAGCGCCGGTGAGCGCGGCAATCGCACCGCGGCCTTTCTCTCTTTCTGCTCGCTCTGCGCAGAAGCTGGTGCAGGGCGTGTGTCCGCCGCGCCCGGCCCGGCCTGCTGCTCCGCGCACGCGCGGTCGCAACCCTCGTGGCCTCGCGCTGACCCGTGCGCCTCAAGCCCGTCTCGACCGCAGGCGCGTCGTTCGCGGCGCTCAACTGGCAGAACTGGGACAAGGCCCTGTGGCTCAACTCTGCCATGGTGCGCTCGGGCTCGCTTGCAGTGCAGTGAGGAGCGGCGGGAGAGAGGAAGCTGCCGCTGCCCGCTGCGATCGGCGCTGCGCGGCGGTTCTCCGCTGCGAGTGCTGGTGGGCGGCTGCCGGTCGGTTGCCTTGTGCAACGGACGCTGCCACCCCTGGCGTGCGTGGCATAACCCCGCGCGCAGTTCTCGCTCAACGGCGGGTGCGGCTACGTGCTCAAGCCCGAGTGGATGCGCGACTGCGAGCCGGGCGGCGGCGCCACCAACCCGCTGCCGCCGCGCGCCGCGCGCACGCTCTCGGTGCACGTGCACAGCGCCTACGTGCAGCAGCACGGCAACTTTGCCTGCTTCAAGGACGACGTCTACTTGCAGGTGCGGTTTCGCCCCTGGGCCCGCCAGGATGCGTGGGCGGCGCCGAGGGCGGCGCCGTACAGTTTCGCTCCCGCAGGAGCGGAGCGACCTTCCCGTCAACCCCTGTCCACCCTGCAACCGACCAAGAGTGCGCCTGCCCAGTAAAAGAGTTGCACCTCGCCCGCTGCCGCGCGTGCGCTGTGTGCGCGCAGATGGACCTGTTTGGCATGCCGCAGGACGCGCAGACACAGTGCTCCAAGGGCGCCAACAACACGGGCAAGCTGCTCGTCAACAAGACGTACCACTTCACCGTGCTCTACCCCGAGCTGGCCATCCTGCTGCTGCGCGTGCGGGTGAGGGGCGCGCCCTTACGTCCTCCCCTCCCGCACGTTTCCTGGGCACGCCTCGCCGCCGCCAGCGAGCGCGGGCAAAGGACGGCTGCCTGGCTGCGGTGCACGCGCGCGCCGCTCCCGCCGGGGCTCCTGGCACAGCCGCTGACCTCGGCGTGGTTCCCACAACATGTCTGGCCACTCTTTTGGGGTGGTGTGTGACCGCAGGACCAGGACTTCCGCAAGGGTGGCGTGCTGGACGACGAGCTGGGCCACTGGCAGGCGCCCGTGTCGCTGCTGCAGCCGGGCGAGTACAAGATCCTGCTGGAGCACAAGAAGAAGACGCGGCAGGACCGGTGGATCAAGGTGAGCCGGTGACGGGGGTTCTGACAGGGGCCTTGAGGGCCGTCAAGGAAAGGGGACACGGCAGGACCGGTGTGTCGTCATGTTGCCCAAGCAGCACGTGAGACGGGCACCGGGCATGCATGCGCCCCCACTCCAGTCACCAGTGCGCGGCCACTCCCCCAGCCAACGCTCACTACTCACTCACGCTCACGCCCTGTGTCCTAAACAGGTGCGGCTCGAGTGGGTGAACGAGCCGCCCAGCCCCGACGCGCTCAAGCAGCCGGCGGCGCCCGACAGCAGCGCGTCGCCCTCCCCCTCGCCGGTGCCGCCCACCGCTGCCGGCGGCCCCACGCCCGACGCCAAGCCCGCCGGCGCCTCGCCGGCCGGCGGCGGCTCGCCGGCGGCGGCGGCGACGCCGACGGCGGCGGCCGTGGCGGCCGACGCGGCGACGGCGGTGAGCCCGCTGGCGGCGGGCAACCTGGCGACGCCGCCGGCGGAGGGCGGCGAAAGCGGCGGCGCCGCCAGGGCGCCTCGCAAGCGCATGTGATCCTGCTGGTGGGTTGGACGTGGAGGCTGCACTGGCTTTGAGGGCTCGCGAGGTGCGACGGACGCTTGGACTCTTCCAGTTCGTGCTGCTGTGTGCGATGGGGTCGGGTGTGCGTGTGGAGTGGCGGTGGTGGTTGGTGGGAGCTGCTCTTGTGTTCCGAGGTGCACGACCCACCGTGCTGCGTTGAACTCCCTTTTGAGTGCCACGGTCACGTTCCTCGCTGCCTCCTTCCTGCCACGGCCTCCTGATGGTCAGCCTCTGCGCTTTGCTCGGGTTGACATGGACGACGCCCCTCACGCCTCCTCCGTCTCCCCCCACGAATTGCCAATGCTGCGGGCGAGCGTGTGCACTGTTTGCCGGGGGTGGCGCCTTTGCTGGTGCGATGAGACGACGAACTTGAACTTCCCTTGGCGGCTGGCGGAGGAAACGATTGCAGAAACAAGGCCGCACGCGAGCAGCACAAAGGCTTGTTCACCGGTTGCTGATGGCGCGCTGGCCCGACCCGCCGCCGCCGCCGCCGCTCGCGCTGCTGCTGCCGCCCTTGAGCTCGGCCTGGTACTGCTTAAACTCCTCGGGGTCCATCTGCCACACACAACCGCATCACGCGATGTGTCACACAGCGACAGCCCCAGTGCGGTGAGGCCCAGGGCGCCCCACCACGTGCACCACAGAGGCGCGTCACAGGGGCCTGTCGCGGGAGCCGAAGCGCGCAGCAAGAGAGAGCAGGGGCGCCGGCGCCTGTCCTCGCACCTTGAGCTTGGGCATGACGAAGATCATGACGAGCGAGAAGACAATCATGAGGCCGTACGGGCTCTTGACAAAGCTCCACACGTCCACCGGCTTGCGCTTCTGCACTCCGTCGCGTCGCGATGCACACGTCACACGAACCGCAACACACGTCGGAGCCGCGTCTCGTCCAGGATGCAGGCTGGTGGTGTGCGCCCAAGCAGCGCAGTCGTCAGCCTTTCGCTGGCTGATGACTGGCGCTAGCTTTCGACTGCAGCCTGGGATCTGCCCTGATGGTGAACGCGCCCCCAACAAGCACCCCCCACGAACCGAAAAGCAGGCTATCTCCCCCGTGTGGCATCGTGCTATGCGTGGCTGTCCTCTGCAAGTCGTCTCTCTCTCTCCCTGAGGCCCCCAACCAGCACCCGGGCCCACGCACCTCGAAGTACGTCATCTCCCCGAGGTAGCGGAGCGACAGCGGCAGCACGGCCGGCTGCGTCTGCGGCACCACGATGCAACGCACAAGCAGCGCCGCGCGCACACGCACGCAGGAGTGAGGCCAGCAGCTGGTGACCTGCCGGCCTGCGCCCCGTCGCTGGCGCCGCCGCCGCTCCTGCACTTGACGTTGCTGCGCCGGTCGCCCGCGCGCTGCGAACGCCCGGGCCCGGCGTGCAGGCGTGGCGCTCACCGCCGTGATGCCCTGGCCCGTCTGCGCCAGGAAGGTGGCGCGGTAGATGCCAGACTTGCCCACGTCGATTTGCACCTGGAGAAAAGGCGCGGCACCAGCAGCTCGCGGGGGCGGTGTTTTCCCTCAGCGCATGGGTCGAGCAGGTGCCGCCGGGCGCTCAGGTGCATCGGATACAGCGTGCTGGTGTGCTGCTGCCTGGGGCTGGCCCACGTGCTCGTGTGCGACGCAGCACGCCGATGGTGCGTGGCACGCCCCCACCTCTGGGAAGTAGGCGTTGACGTGGAAGGCGTGCAACAGGTGCGAGCCCGACGGCACGTCGCTGAAGCTGAAGCTGGAGTCGCTGAGCAGGTGCGCCACGCGCTTGTGCCCGTCCGCCTGGTAGAGGATCACGACGGTGGACGCCAGCGCTGCGCAGTGCACGGTGCATGGCGTGCCAGCTGTGGGCGTGAGCGCGCACTCGAGCCGCATGCGCGCGCCGTGCCCTGCCGCTGCTGCCGTGCTCCCTGGCGCACGCACATGGGCCGAACACCTTGCCGCGCACTTCGGCGCCGCCCGCCGCTTTGGTGGCCGCCGCTCCGCCGCTCGTGGCCACCGCAGACGCCTCAGCGTGCCTGCAGCAGCGCTTACAGGGTTCAAAGGCGTGAGAGGAGGCAAGAGCGGCCTGATCACTGTGGCACCTCGCGAGCAAGTCGCGCACCTGCACGCCAAGGCCGCGACCAGCACCACCAGCGCAGCCGCTGTCGCCATTTGTCTGTGCCGCGCCATCGAAACTGCGCTGACGAGCCAGCGCGACTCGCTGCACGAGGCCAAGAGCATGCGCCAGGTCTTGGTCACGCTTGCCGACAGGAGAGCTGTTGAGTGGCTGCGCAAATGCACCGCGTAGACACGCTGCCGCTCGCGCAGCAGTAGCGGTGGGGGACAGAGGCCTTCGGCCACCGCCCAGCAGTTGCCTCACCTTTCCGAGAGCAGCAGCAGCAGTGAGGAGCAGAATGGGCAACCCCTTTGTGACGGTGGTGTGCCCGGCGCTGGGCAATGTGCTGGGCGTCGCGATGCTCATGTCCCCCACTCCCGCCGTTCTCGGCGTGCGCAAGAGCGGCACGCTCGGCGTGAGTGCCACTGCGGCCCTGCTATCGCCCTCTCTGCAGCTCTCTCCTCTCAGAGAGGGTGCAGGAGGCAGGATGTGTGTGCTGAAGGGGGCCAGCCGCACCTGAGCGCCGTCCTCGTGGTGCCGGTGCCCACCAGCGCACAGCTTCCTTTCTGGCGCAATGGCTCGCAGGCGCTCAACCCGCTCCCCTACCCGCTCACAGCGCTCAACTGCGTAGGTGCGGCGAGCACAAGCTGCCGGCTGGCACGCCGAGCGCGCACCCGCCCCTGCGCACCTTCCGCCAGGAACACCTGCGGACAGCACACCGACCTCACCACCAGCTGCATCTCGAACCTGCGCAGGCTGGGTGGCGTACGGGCTGTCGCTCAAGGATGTGTGGCTCATCCCGGCCAACATCGTGGGGCTGGCGGGCGGCCTCTTCTTCTCGCTGCAGGTCATGCCCTACGCGCCGCGGCGGGTGAGGCAGGCCTCTGGCTGTCGTTTCATTTCTTGGGGAGCGGGACCCTGGGTCACGCCGCTGCCCTCGCAAGCTGCGCTGGGACCTTCACGCCCAAGCACGTGCATCGCACCAAGCATTGGTGTGGCGACGCGATGCGCTGCTCGCCTCCATCACGCAGACCCAGGACATCTTCACGGCGCTGCTGGTGGCGGCCTCCGTCTACTTCTCCGTTTTGGGCATCATTGGCAGCGTCGCGCTGGACGAGGACGCGCGCAACCAGATGTGGTGAGCGTGGGGGAGCGCCCCTCCCTCCTGTCCTGCCGCCGTGCGCGAGGGGCTGGTTGCAGCGCGGGGCCGAGCCACCAAGCGTCAGGGCCCCCTCATGGGGAAGCGCGGCGCAGCCGTTTGCCCGCGCGCCCTCCTTTCCAGCGCTGTGCGTGCTTGGTGCACGTGCGCTGCGCAGGGGCATCAGCTGCGTTGCCCTCCTGCTCATGTACTACGCGATCCCCCTCTCCACAATGCTGCAGGTCAGTGTCCGTTCAGCGTCACCTGCTTGCGCCCCCGCCCGCGTCAGGCAGCGGCAAATCGGCAGCGAGGCAGACAGGCCAGGCGTGCGACCCACCGGCGCCGTATCAGCAGGGCTTCAGGGCGCAGCGCCGCTCGCAGCAGAGGAGGCAGGCGGTGAAACGGACCGCAGGGGGGAAGCGAGCGCAGCGTGCGAGGCAGGGAGACCAGTCAGCGCAGGCGCGACAGCGGGCAGCGAGAAGAGGGAGGTGCGCAAGCGGCTGCGGCTGGGCGCGGCGCACTGCGGCTCGCGTGCGCAGGTGATCAAGCAGCGCAACGCCGCCAGCATATACATCCCGCTGGCCGTGGCGGCGGCGCTCAACGGCGGCCTGTGGTGCGCTGCGGCTGTGGCTGTGCGCGCGCTCAGCGACGCAGCAGTGGGGCGGGCGGCAGGCCGTCAGTACCGCCTGCTCAGCTTCCTGCCACGAGAGGGAGGGGTCACTGGTGCCCCTGCTTGGCTGCTGCCGCGCGCCCGCAGGACGGCGTACGGCCTGTTTGCCATCCACGACTTCAACGTGAGCCCGCGCGGCGTGGGAGAGCGGCTCAGCCGCTGCAGCCGAGCTCTCGCGCCGCCCCGCTCCTCTTTTCTTGACTTTACTGACGCGTGGCGCTGCTGCGGCACGCTGCCCCCGCGCCCGCCCTGGATGAAGAACAGTCTGGATGACTGTCGTGAACGTGCGCAGGTCTACATGCCCAACCTGGTTGGCGCGCTGCTGGCCCTGCTGCAGCTGGCGCTGCGCTTTGCGTACGGCGCCAAGGACCACCACCCGCTGGACGCCGCGCAGTACTCGGTCAGCGGGCTGCACCCGCCCGACCTGGACGCGCACGCGCCGGGCAAGCCGCACCCGCACCGCCACAGCCTCGACGCGTCCGGGTGCGCGGACCCTTCGCTCTTTTGTGCGGCGGCTTAAGAAGCAGCAGGCTGGCCTCTTGCAGTGCTGGCTGGGTGCGTGCGGTGCTGGGATGCTCAGTGACGGAAGTGCTGCCGCCATGCTGCGCTGCGCAGGCATGAAGGGCCGCATGGGCTGAGGGAGGGCAGCGACACGGGGCTGCTGACGGCGCACAAGGGAGCCATCCATCACGCGCTGCAGCCCCTGGGCGCCTCGCCCTTCCCCGCCGCGACCATCGCCGTGCCCACCGCCGTGGCCCTGGGCACCACTGCGGTGGTGGACGGCCTGCCCAGCACGCCGGCGCCCATGCCTGCGCCCCCGGGCGCCTGATGAGATTCTAGATTGAGGCGTCGCGCAGGGTGTGGCCTCGTCGGTTTGTAGCGTTGGCCTTGGCCGCTCGGTTGGGCGTTGCGTTGGGCCGTCTTTTGGACCTCTAGGGAGCTGGCGCGTAGGGAGTTGGCCTGTGGCTCGGCAGGCATTGACAGTCCGATGGGCCGCGCCTGCTGCACGCGTCGGTTGCTCTTGCGCTTCCTTGTATTCTTTTGGGCCAAGGACTCTTGAGAGCACGCAAAATTTTGCGTGCTTGCCCTGATCCTGGGAGATCAGGATCTCGCTCTTGCCGTGCGCTCTGCCGTGCGATCTGGTACGAGGATCCCCTCGGCTTGGCGGCAACGTGGAGCGCGCCGTCAAGGGCGCTTCAGTCGAGAACCGCGAACACACAACAATGCAGCTCAGGAGAGCAGTGCGCACAGCCGCAGCAGCGCACGCTTGACGACCCCACCGAGCGCGCGCTCCGAGTCCTGCCCGCCCGCCGCCGCGCGCGCCTGCGCGCGATTCCGACGAAATGGCGGGTCTCCGCGTCTTCGACTCGATCTTGGCGCCGCTCATTGGCAACATCCTAGCTCTGGCGATGATCGTCTCGCCCATTCACGCCGTCTGGCGCGTCCGGCTCTCGGGCGATATGGGGGTGAGTGCTGCGCGAAGTGGCCCACGTTGCTAGGCGCAGCAGCAAGCCCAGGGAGCGGCCAGACTGCTGGGACGCTGGCTGGATCCAGCCAATGAGACGCAGCGCTGGGCGCTGCGTGGGGGGCTGGGGGCCCGGGGGGCCGCTGACGGACGCCACCTGGGCGGCAGGCGACAACTGCCGCACTGCTGACTCCCATCGTGCGCGCAGCCGCTCAACCCCTACCCCTACCCAATGACTCTCATCAACAGCATAGGTGAGGCGTGCTCGGCGCCGGTGACGCTGCCGGGGCGTGGAGTGTAATCCGCCATTCGAAACGTGATCCGCAGCCACAGCTGTTGGGGCGGGCCCTGCCGCCGCGACAGTCCCCTGCGTGGTCATCGTGACACGCAGGCTGGCTTGTCTATGGGCTCCTCATCCAGAACGCCTGGATCCTGCCAGGCTCGGCGGCGGGCGCGCTCCTGGGCCTCTACTTTTCCCTCCAGGTCATGCCCTTCATCTCCCGCAAGGTGCGATCCGGCGCAAACCTGTACCCCTGCCGAGGACCAAGGTGAGGACGCGCGTGTCAGCGCACCCAGGTTTCCTTTTGCGCGCGCGCAGAGCCAGGACATTTTCATGTGGCTGCTGGTTGGCTCTACGGCCTATTTCTGCCTTCTAGGCGCCATCAGTGCGATGGTGCTTGACGAGGACACGCGCAACAGCATGTGGTGAGGCGGAGGTGGCGGCTTTGGGGCAGCGCAGGTGGAGTGAGCGGTCCCGACTCACGTCTGACCCCTGCCCCTGCCGGCACGCTTCTGCAGGGGGATCCAGTCCGTCGTGACGCTGTTCTTCTTCTACGGCATGCCCCTGTCGAGCATGATCGAGGTCATCAAGACCCGCAATGCTGCCTCGATCTACATCCCGCTGGCCATTGCGGGCGTGCTCAACGGGACCATGTGGTGCGTGCGCCAGCACCACCGCGAGCGCTGAACACTAGCGCTGGGCGCCAGAGAGCACGGTCTGGACCCTTTTTGCGCCACGCGCGCTGGGCCGCAGGACGTGCTATGGGCTGTTTGCTGCGCACGACTTCAACATCTGGATGCCCAACCTGGTGGGCGCGGCGCTGTCGGTCCTGCAGCTGGGCCTGCGGTTCGGCTACGGCGTCAAGCCGGCAAACAGCGACCTGGGGGCGCCCCAGCGGTCCATCAACTCGCCGCTGTACGTCGACGCAGACGGGTGCGTACGCCGTGCGGGCGCTTGGCCCACGCGCCGGCGCCCATATTGGAAGAGCAAGCCCGTGCAGCACCGCAGCGGGAGCGTCATTGTCCAGGCGCCGCCCCGAGTGTGACGTCACACACCGCAGGCACAGAGAGCTCCGGGAAGGCAGCGACGCCAGCGAGGTGGCTCCCAAAGCGAGCGCCGCCAAGCCGGGGGCTCAGCTGCCGCCCCTGCCGCCCGCCGGCCAGCCCATCCCCGCCGTGCCGCCCACCACCGTCGTCCTGGGCTGATGAGCAGCGTATGCCGCTCGGCCCGCCGTCTGCCTCCGTCGCCCCGTCCAGAAGCGGGCCCCCAAAGCTGGCCGCTCTGTGGCGTGGCTGGACTGCTCATCATAGTGCAGTGCTTCGTCGTCTTGTGGCCCTGCTGCTAGAGGAGGGCTAGCACGACCTCACCTCGAGGTGCTGCAGGTTGTACTTTCGGACTTGCGCCTTGCCGCGGCTTTTGCTGCTTGCGCGTTTCGCCTTGATGTGGCTATGTGGCATGGAGCGTACACGCGACTTGGGACACCCTTGACGGACGCCTGATGGCTGCGAAGCTGTGGCACACTCTGTGGGGTGTGCTGGCGCGGTGCCCTGCCGCGTGCGCGGGCGTTGCACCACACGTTTTGCGCGCCCTGTGTGGTGCAGGACCGCTGCTATGCCCCTTAGGACTGCTGCTCTCACGACGCTTGCTCTTTCACTGGCAAACTCAAAGGCCTGGGCTGGTGCCTAATCTTCCTCCCTGCTGATCCTTCCTGCCTGACGCGGGCGGTGGCCCGTTCCGTTGATGCAAGCCGCCCACACGCCCCAAACTCGCACTCGGACGTTGCACGGAGCGTGCCTCAAATCAAAGGTGGGCTGCCCGCACCGCTGGCAGCAGCGCGGACGACCGTCTGCCGCAACAGCTGCGTCAGCAGCGCCGCCAGGTCGGCCGCAGCTGGCCCTGCCGGCCCCCTGTCCTCCTCCTCCTCCTCCTCGTCCTCGCCGCCGCCGTCGCCCGCCCTGCCGGCCCTGCCGCCGTGGCACGCGAACCACTGCGCGGGCGTGATGACCAAGTGCTGCACGCCCCGGGCCTCCAGGAGGCGCGTGCGGAGCCGCGCCTCGCTGCCGGGCGCCCGCGCCCACCACCGCTCGCGGCCGGGCGACAGCACGACGGCCATGTCGTCGGGCCAAAGCACCTCGACCGCGATGGGGAGGTTCTCGTGCCACACCAGCACTTGCACCGGCACGGGCCACTCCTGCGGCGTCCGCGCACGCGACGCACGCGCTCAGGCTCTGGCGTCGCGTGTGGGCACCAAGCGCCCAAGCTCCGTCCGGCGAGGGAGCAGCAATATCTCGCGCACCTCGGCCTTGGGATCGAGCAGCGGGACGCACAGCTCGCTCATGGCCTGCTCCAGCTCCTGCGCATCATCATCGCATGTCCAACGGCGATCGTCGACCTCAGCCGTCGCTCGCGGCTCGCGGCTCGCGCCCCCGTCCTGCCCGCGCGGGACGCACCTTGACCACGGCGTGGCGCATGGTGGCCGCAGGCTGGCAGGCCTCCCACGCCTCCTGCGCGCACTGCAGCATCCCCGGGAAGGACAGCGCCCGCTCGAACGCCGGCCCGACGCCCTGCGTCTCGGCGACCAGCCAGCACTGCAAGCAACACAACACGCGCAAAACCACCAAGCACGCCACCTCTGCGGCTCACTCGCCCACGCTCGCCAAGGTTTTTCGCCGCATCCGACAAGCAAACCGTCTGCTCGCGCGTCCCAAAGACGCATACCTGGTACAGTCGAGCCAGGTGCACGGCAGACAACCGCACGTCGTCCCGCACAACCGGCAGCGCCGCTGCCGCCGCCACTCGCACGCCCTCAGCCGCGCTGCCGCCGCCCAACGGCGCGTCGCTCATGGCGGCCTCTGCCGCGTTCCCCAGCCTCGCGTACAACCGCGCCATCGCCCTCTCGCCCGGAGGCTTGCCAGCGGCGCCCTCTCGGCCCTCGAGGGTGGCGAGCACGGGCTCGTGCATCGCCCGCACCCGCACGCCGGCGGCGTCGCCGCCGCCGTCGTTCCGGCCAGGCAGCCGCAGCAGGTGCCCCATCACCGCCTGCAGCGCCGCGGCCGCCGCGCCCTCGCTCACGTCCTCCGCGCCGCCGCCCGCGCCGCTGCCGCCCTGGGCGGCGCCGCCGGCGGGCGCCTGGCACCCCACCACGCCGCGGCTGGTGATCCGGCGCCCGCCCAGCCGCCACGGCGCCTTGAACGCCTGAAGGAAGGAGCGCTGCGCCGGCACGCCGGTCCGCACCTTGTGCAGGCAGGCCAGCACCAGCCGCCACCACCCCTCCTCTCGGGGCCCCTTGCTTCGCGAGGGCTGCGCGCCACCCGGCTGCGGCTGCTCAGACGGCTCCGCAGCGCCAGGCTCGCCCGCCTCCTCCCGCCGGCCTGCCGGCGGCGGCGGCGGCGCGGGCGGCGCCACGCGCCCCAGCAGCGCAAGGTGCCCCAGCATCTCGCACAGCCGCCAGCGCGGCACCTGACCGCGCTGCACGGCCTGCAGCAGCGGCGCCGGCAACGCCGCCACCACCACCACCTCCTCCTCTTCAAGAAGCGGCGCCGCGGCGACACCGGATGCGCCGCCGCCTCTGCCGGGCGCTGTCACGTTGGAACGGCTGCCGTGCGCTGCTGTCGCCGAAGACGAGCGCAGGACGGGCGCGGCGTACGCCTCGAACTCGAGAAGCGCCATCCAGCAGTCCGCCAGGTAGCGCTGCGTCGGCGGCGTTGGCGCGTCGGCGCGGTCCTCGCCCGGCTGCTGCTGCGGCTGCTGCTCTGAGTGGGGCGCCGGGAGGGGCGCGTCGGAGGGCGGGGCGGCGGCGCCTGGTGGGGTGGCGATGGTGGTGGCGCGTGGTGGCGCTTGGGCGGCGTCGTGGGCTGCAGTGAGGCAAGCGGCCAGGTCACGAGCCAGCTCAAAGTCCTCCTGCAAAGGCCGTGGAAAGGCGTGCAAAGGGGCAAACGCTTGTGGTTGAGTCTAGCGGGCTTGGCGACAGCAGGCGACCGGCCAGTCGCGTGCAGGGCAGCTGCGCGCCGGGGACGCTGCCCTCGCGCCACTCTGAGACGACGCGGGAGGCGGAGGGATGCAAGCACCTAGAGACAGGCGCGTGGAGGTGTGTGTTTGTGCGCGAGAGAGAGCAATAGAGAGGCGTGCGCTCACCCAGGAAACCGCGCGGTAGGTGCGCGCCTTGGCCTGCAGCAGCAGCGCCAGCGGCCGCCACAGCTCCGGCCGCCGCAAGGACACCAGCGTGCCCCGGTGCGCGGACAGCAGCTGGCTCGCCCGCAGCACCAGCGTCGGGCCGACCCGCCCCCCGCCTTCCGCCTGCGCCGGCCCCACGCCCGCCGCCCCGTCCTGCGATACCGCCGCGCCGCCCTGCAGCAGTTGTGCCAGCGCCACGACTGCCTCTTCGACGGCTGCGCCGTCGCCGTCCCGGAGCCCGCGGAGGTGCGGCGGCAGCGGCCGCTGCGCGCGCGTGGGCGCCGCGGCGGCGGCCGCGCCCTCAGCACCGGGGTCGGCGGGCAGCGGCGGGGCCGGCCTACGGACGGGCCAGGCGTCAGCGGGGTGCGCGTGGCCTGTTGCCGCGTCGCCGCCTGCGTCGGCGCTGAAGAGAGTGTGGCTGCCCGCGGCGGGGGGCGACGGGGCCAGGCGGCTCGGTACGTGGGAAGCGGCAGCTTCCGTGAAGGGCTGCACAGGGGGTGGGGAGGAGGGCGCGGGGCCGGGGGGTTGCTGCGGCTTGAGCAGGCGCCCCAGGGCGAAGGAGGCGTCGTCGTGGAGCCTGGCGAAGAGCGGCCGGTGGTCCCATCCGAAGCGGGCGTAGGCGCAGGCCAGTAGCCCGCAGGCGCCCAGGTCCATGCCCCCTGCGACCCAGGCGAGGGCGGTTTCTGACACGACAGGTCACACGGCAGGCCCTGACCAAGGCGTGCGCAAGATGTGCGAGGCCGACGCACTCTTGCCGTTCGCGCGTGCATTCGACTCCACTCTGCATGCCAGAGGTGGCTTCCCCAGGTGTCAAGCTCAACACACTCGAGGCGTACCTGCCGCGGCGGCGGTGGCGGTGCCCAGCTGCTCAAACATGAGCTGCCGCGGCAGGCCTGCCCTGGCGTACACCGCCGCCAGCCTGGCGGCCTGCGGCGCGAATCGCGCGGGCGCCTCCGCCACCAGCTCGGCGACGGTCGCCAGCAGCGGGGCGGGCAGGGTGAGGTTAGGGTTGGGCGCTGTCGGGGCGTGGGGCGCCACGGCCTGGGAGAGGCTCCAGAGCAGCCAGGCGACGTGCTCGGGGCTGGTGGGCGTCGCGTGGTGGGCGGGCGGGGAGGCGAGGCGGGCGGCGGCTGCATGCGCGAGGGCTTGGTACACCTGCGGCGCACACGTCATCACCACCTCGTGTGCGGGCGGGGCTTGGCTCAAGCGTGCCATCCGCGCTCAGCGCAGGAGGGCGGTGCATGGACGCAAGCCCTACCTGAGGGTCTGGCCAGCCGGCCGTGGCCAGCTCCTGCGCCAGCACCGCCAGCGTGCCGACCTGCGCGCCGCCGTGCAGCCGCCTAGTCACCTGCACCGCCAGCGCGTGCAGCAGCGGCCCGCGCAGCACGCCCACCGCGCGCAGCGCCGGCGCCAGCGCCGCCAGGCCCTCCAGCGAGGCGGAGCGCAGCTTCCCACCAGCTTCCGCAGGCGGCCCCGCGCCCCCTTCCGCCGCCGCCGTCGGCTGCGCGTGCCGCGGCCGCGCGCCGACGCCCTGCACGGCTGGCGGCCTCCCCGCGCCCTCAGCTTGCCCGCCTGCCGCCTGCGCGCCTCCGCCGGCCGACGGAAACAAGGGAGGGCGGCCGTCCGTGTGCACTCGGCTGTCCGCCGCTGCCGCCGCCGCCTCCGTCTGCTCAGCACCGGCGGCGGAGGCGGGGTCGTGCGAGGGCAAGAAGTGCTTGGGCGGGGGCGGCAGCGCCCAGGGCGGCAGCTGCAGGCGGTGCGCCACCTGCTGCGCCGTGCTGCGGTGCGGCCTGAAGCCCGACCGGTGCCAGCTCACGAGCAGCGCCTGCAGGTCCTCCAGCGTGCAGCTGGAGACCTGGGAACGGGGCGCGAGAGCGGAGGAGCGGCGCAGGGCACACCGATTTGCGCTTGCTGCTGAGCTCTCTAGCGTCAAGTCATCCTGGTCTCGCTGACTAGCATCATCGTCCTGGTCTGGCTGACGGGATTCGGCGAGATGTGGCCGTGGGGCACGCACCTCGACGGTCCTTGCGACCTGCGCCTGCAGCTGCAGCACCCGCTTGACGGCGGCGCCCGAGCGCATGCCGCTGTACCTGCGATGAGCCGCAGCAGCAGCGGCGGCGCGGCGGCCGCAGCAGAGTTTCCACCTCCGGTGCAGACCTGGCTCCCTGCCTTCGAGCACGAGGACCTCGCCGCTCCTTGCTCACGTCCACATCCAGCACCTGTGTTGGGCCCGCTTGTGCCCCGGTGCGGCGAGACACCTCCGGCCGCCGCCGATGTGCCCCAATCCTGACGCAAGCGCTCCCCTGGTCCTCAACGTGCGCCCTCTCGCCCATGTCCGCAGCAGACGCCCTCGACTGCTCTTGCAGGCGGTGCCCCCAGCGCCCGAGCTCACCTGAGCTGCATCTGCAGGTCGACCGCCCTCAGGCTCAAGCTGGCCAGGTGGTGCGTGCGCATGGCGTCGCCCTGCCTCTCCCACAGCTCGAGCAGCTCGTTGAGGCTCTGGCACTCGGCGATGGCGCGCGCCAGGTTCTGCGCCGCCGTGCCGGTGGTCGCGTGCCGCTGCTGTTGCTGCTGCTGCTGCAGCTGGTCGGCAGGCGCGGCGGCCTGAAGCCAGCACGGCCTGCCGCTGATGGCAATGTGCTGTGGAAGGGCGGCGCAGAGCGGGGCGGGGAGCTGCACCGGCGGCGGGGGCGGCAGCAGGATGGCTGCGGCAGGCGCTGCATGCTGCGATGCCGCTGGTGAAGGCGCGCACGCGCTGCTAGTGCCGCTGACAGTGCCGCTGGGGTCGAGCAGGCGCAGTGCCGCGGCCGCCCCGTGGTGCAGGCTCACGCTGAGCGGCTGCTCCAAGGCCACTACCATCGCGGTGCTCCTGCGCGTGCCATGCGGTGGAGCTAAGCTTTGCAGAGATTTGCGCGAAAGGAGCGGTCGCTGCTGGCGTGTTGCGGTCGCACCTGAGGACCGCAGCCGCAGCCTGCTGCGCTGCCGTCATGCTCCATGCTCAGCAGCGGTGGGATTGGTGCGCTGGCATCGCGCAGAGATGGGACGAGCCGCCCAGGTGGGGGCCTGCCGTGCGGCGGTTGCTCTTCGACCTCGCGCTGCACACTCTGCTATGCGTGTGACTGGGCTGACTGAGGTGACGGGTGACGCGTGTACTGCACACACTGGCACTCCCCCTCCAATCGCTTCCCGTGCACTGCCGCACAAGTGCATGCTTGCCGCACCCTGCGACCTGCCCCCCTCGGCAGCAAACACACAACCATGAGCGCGAGACGAAGCAGCAAATGAAGAAGCGCACACATTAGCAGCATCGTCGTGCGCCTGCGATGGTCAAACTCGACGCCGGCGTGCTCTCGCCGCTGCTCTGGCGATGGGAGCTCCAGACGGCAGCGGGCGTGCTGCTGCTGGCGCTGCCCGTCGTGGTCGTGTGAGTGGAAGGCTGCTGACCACCCGCGGCTTGTCTGCGCAGGAGCGCTGTGCCTCACGTTGACACACGCTGCGGCGTGTCGCTCTCGTTCCTCCACGGGTCGTGCAGGCCCCTGCAGTTCAAGCAGTCGTGCTTCTCCGTCATCTGGTTCCTCATTGGCAAGCTACTGCTCATGCGTGTGAGCATTGTGCCCACACGTTTATGTGATCTGCGGGCGCCTGGGCCGGCTGCGAGCCTTGACTTCGCACTTGCCCTCGTGGCAAGGGGACCACCGCGGTGGACGTGACCGTGGGCGGTGGCGCAGGACGTGACGGTGGGCGCGCACACGAGGATGGCGGCGCAGCTGCTGTCGAGCTTGTCCGTGGGCATCGTGTGGGCCTCGCTCCTGGTGCGCCGTGGGGCCCGTGCCTGCCTCCGCCGTGCACAGTTGATTCCTCCTGCTTGCCCGTCGTGAGAACATCAAGGCTTGGAGAGGTGGTTTCTGCCGTGAGCAGGCAGGCGCCGCCCTTCGCACCTTTTCGCCGGTGCCGGTGCAGGCCAGCGTGGTCAACGCCGTCACTGCGCACGGCTCCGCCGAGCGCGCCGTCGTCATGTGCGTGGTCATGTGCGCGGGCGCGGTGCCGCTGGCGGCGGCGCGCGCGGCGCAGCCCGACGGCGTGTGGGTGACGGCGCTGCTGTCGACGGTGCTGTACGGCGTGCTGGTGATTGGCGCCGTGCAGCTGGAGGACGCGCGCGCCATCTGGCATTCGGTGAGGCGAGGCCATGGCCTCAGGGGCGCGGGTCTGGGCGGGAGGAGGGTGTTCGCGGACCGTAGGGGGGACGGTGAGGCGGGGCCATGGCCACAGGGACGTGGGTTGGGTCAGGGGCAGCTCCCTGTCGTTGGACCTCTTGACGCTGTGTCTTGGGCGACGCGCCATGACGTGCCGCTGCTGCTGACGGTGCTTGGCGGCGCGCTTGCGCGCGGTGCCTGCCCTCATGGACGGCCGCAGCTGGCAAACTGGCTGCTGCTGAGCATCCTCATTCACGTGCGCCTGATCAATGGCCGCAGCTGGCCAACTGGCTGCTGCTGAGCATCATGAACGCCGGCGTGGCGCTGCTCGTGGTGGGCTGGCTGGTGGTGCCGCGCTCGGCGGCCGTGCAGCTGACCAGCGACGTGGGCGCGCTCATGGCCTCCGTCTCCACGGCCGTGCAGCAGTGAGCGACCCGCCTCCACCCGACAAGGAGCTAGAGCCGCCCGGCACATCAGTCTCCGCAGCGTCGCGCACACCGTTCGCTCAAGGCGTTTGCCGCACCGTGCCCTCCCCTTCGCCTCTGCCATCCGGTGGTGCAGGTGCACCACGGCGCTGTGCATCCCCAAGGAGGATGAGCCACGCCTCATCGAGTCGCACAGCCACCACGCGCTCGCCCAACTGCACCCCTCGCGGCGTGCGGGGCTCCCTGCCGCCGCCGCCGCCGCCGCCGCCGCGGCGTCCACCCCAGACGTCCCTGCCCTGCTGCACCCCACGCACGCGCAGCTGCACCCGCAGCTACCCCTCCCGCACCCCACGCCCGACGGCGCCACCTCAGCCGCCACGCCCCAACCGCCGCCCGGCCGCGCTGTCCCCACGGCGTCCGCAGCAGCGGCACCGCCCTCGCGGCCTCAAAGCGTGGCGGGCGACGCCGACCCGCTCAGTACCAGCGGCCCGCTGCCGAGGCCCTCAACGCCCAGCTTCCGCAGCCACTCCACCACGGCGTTCGTCGGCACGTTGGGCGTCACACCGCACGTGTCCACCATTCACCACATCATGAGCAGCCCCGCGCTGGCCTCGCAGGCTGTTGGGGGCGGCGGGGCAGCGGAGGGAGCCGCGCTTGGGCTTGCGTCCCGGGCGGCGCAGCAGGGGGCGCCGGCGTCGCTGGGGTTGGGTCGCTCGGAGGCGGGGGCGTTGGAGCGTGAGCTGAGCAGCCTGACGGGGACTCAGGCGCCTGGGGATGAGGAGGAGGAGCAGCGGGCGAAAAGGGCAGAGGCGGACGCGAGGAGTGTGGTGGTGATGCACGACGAGGTGGACGCCGAGGACGAGTACCTGCGGGTGAGTCGCGCTTGTCGTTCGGTCGTTCTGTGTGCGCCGAGGAGGACAGAGCGTGCTTTGCCGCGCCTCTCTCCTCGCGACCTGGGCGTGCGTCGGTTTGGTGTTGGTGGTGGCGCAGGCGCTGTGGGAGATGACCAAGCCGGCGCCCAAGGTCCGCCACACGCTCTTCTCGCTGCTGCCCTCGCCGCCGGGCGCCAACCTGCTGCCGCCGGGCAAGGCGCTCGCGCTCCGCCGCGCCAGGGAGGCCGCCGCCCGCCTCCTCGTCCCCGTAAGTCTCGCTCCAACCCGTCCGCGAACGCAGGCCCTGCGATGCTCAAGCTGTGGATGCGGGCTTGAGCGGTCGCTTCGTGCGGCGGGCTTGCTGGCACGCAGGCCCAGAGCGAGTGCCCGTGGATGCACGCCGTGGCATCCGGCTGGGCCGCGCTCCGCGCCCTGCTCTCACGGCTCGTGCGCTCCCGCCGCCGCCGCCCCTCAAGCGATTACCCCAGCGCAAACGGCGCGAGCGGCGCGGCGGCGCAGGCGCCGTGCGCTGGGCAGCCGGTGGCACCCAGCGCGTGGCACGGGATGCGCTACAGCCCCGAGGGCTGGGCGGCGGTGCTGCAGGGGCTGGCCGTCGTGCTCGACAGCCTCGCCGCGCTCGAGGTGAGCTGCATGGCTAGGGTTGGGGCGCTCGAGGTGAGCTGCATGGTTAGGGTTGGGAGCTCGAAGTGCGCTGCATCCTGACCGCGTACCCTCGCGACACCCTCATGGGCACTGCTGCGCGAGTTCCACACGCTCTCCGCGGCCCTGCTGTTTGTCGCCGCAGGCCGTGGCGCGGGACCTGGCCAGCGCCGACGCGCAGGAGATCGCCAGGCAGCAGCAGCAGCGACTGCAGCAGCAGGGATCCGAGACGGCGCCAGCCGGCCCCGCCGCCGCCGCGCCCCCGCACCCGCCGCAGCCACCGTCCTCAGCTGGCGGCGACGGGGGCGCCCCGAGCACCGCCGCCGCTGACCCGCAATCGCCCGGCGCCAAGGCGGCAGGCGGCGAAGCGGCGGCGGAGGCGGGCGCGGCGGGGCCGATGGGGCGGGGCGCCCAGCCTCGCCACGCCCGGAGCCGGAGCCACGGCGCGCTGTGGGATGTGCTGCACCTGGGTGGCGGTGCGGGCGACAAGCAGGCGCCGCACGCCCCCGACGGCGGCGGCCCGGGCGGGGGCCAGGGCGCGGCGCTGGCGATGCAGCGCAGCAAGAGCGCGGCGGAGGGGCGGGGGAGGGCCGCCGGCAAGCACCACCACCACCACCACGTCCACCAGCACCACCACATCCGCCAGCATTCGCTGTCGCACAAGCGCAAGAAGCCCCCCAAGAAGCCCAAGAAGCACGCCAACAAGTGAGTCCTGGCAGGTTGAGTTTTCGCGCCCTTTTAGGCACTCATGCTTGCGCAAGCACCCCTGGGGGGGCCCGTGCGGCAACGCGGCAGCAGCGCAGGGACTATCGTCGTGCGCGCGCCGCGACGTGCCGGCGCAGGTCACAGGAGGCCCAGCCGGCCGTTTGGGAGCTCTGGTTCCTGGCCGAGGGCGCCAGGCACCACGACGAGGCGCCCGTCGCCAGCCAGCCCAACGCGCTTCACGCCGCCGTGCGCCACGCCATGCAGGCGAGCGACCAAAGTCCGCGGTCGACGGCGCTGCCAGAGCCAGCATGGCAGCGCGCCTTCGGTGCGCCTCGTCTCTGACGCTCGCCGTGCGTGGTGCGGGCGGCGTTCGCAGGACGCGGCGGCGCTCACCCTCACGCTCTCGCGCCTCGTGGCACTGTGGCCCACGCCAGACTTCCACCAGGTAGATGGCTCCCCCGAGGCCTTGCCTTGAGCGAAGGAAACCTGCGCTCAAGCGCTGTAAGGGCGCGCCGCGAACGAAGCAATTGCATTCTTCCTCGGCCTTGGCGCAACCTCCACCCCGGCCCTTTTGCTTCTCATGCGCTGCAGGTGCACGCGCAGCTGTTGGCCCTGCAGCACCCGCCCAAGGGAGAGGAGCAGGAGCCGGGCTCGCCCGTCGCGTTGGATGTGCCGGGCCACACAACCCTGACCTTCACCATGGACCCGCAGACCTCCTCGGCGCTGGCCGCCGTCGCCGCCGCGCCGCCGGTCGGCCCGCCGGTCGCCGCGCTGCCCGCCGCAGCGGGCGCAGCGGCGGCCGGCTCTCCACTCGCGCCTGGCAAGGCCGCCGCGGGGCAGCAGAAGCAGCAGGCGGCGTCCCCGCGCCAGCGGCGTTGCATGGCGTACCACCGCGAGGAGATCTCGCGCGTGGCGCAGGCGCGGATCGGCGAATACTGGCGCGCCACCCTGGGCACGATGCAGGACGGCACGGCGCTCCCCGTGCGCATGCTCAAGGCCGAAAAGGTGCGAAAGCGACGCGCACGGTGCTTCGAAGAGAAAGTTGCTCTCGATCGAGACCTCGGCGACCAGAGCTTTGCACGCTTCGCTCCGCTGCTTGTGTGCGCTCTCTCCTCCGCACCCCTCGCAGCTCCGGGCGCAGCACCACATCGCGCTGTGCGCGCACAAGCTCGTCACGGCGCTCGACAGCCTCACCACGCTCGTCGCCCAGGCGTACGACCCGCACGCCCACCTCCCCGCCCCCGCCAAGCCGACCGCCCCCACCGCCCCCACCGCCACGCCCGCAGCCGCTCCCTCACCGCCCGCAGGCAAAGCCACAACGCTGCTCCCGCCTCCACCGCCGCCGCAGCACGTGTCGCCAACACGGTGGCTCAGCGAGCTCTGGCCGCTTCTCGCCTGCCGCGACTTCTTCGCCTTCCTTGCAACGTACCTCGCACCAGAGCTCTGGAAGGCATTCACCGGCAGCCGCGCCCCCAGCGCCGCCGCCAAGCCCGCCGCCACCGCCACCCAGCCGCAAGCCACCGCGCCTGCTGCCGCCGCCGCAACCAGCAGCGGTGGGGCGGGGGCGGGCGCAGCGGAGACCAACGGCCACGCCGCGCCCGCCGGCCTGCCGCGCCCCGAGGACGCCAACGGCGGCCACGCCACGCCCGGCGCCCCTCAGCCCGCCGCGGCGGCGGCGGCGGGCGCCCAGGCGCCGGGTCTGCTTCCCGCATCCCTGCACGGCGCTGACGCCGCCGACGCCAGGGCACCAGGGCCGTCTCCGCGCCAGGGCCAGGCGCAGGGACGCGGCACGGCGCTTGATGCGCGTCGGCCGGAGCTGCTGCTGGTCCGCCGGCTCAGGGAGAGCAGGTGTGGAGCTTAGTGGACGTGACGCGGCCCTGGCGTGCCGTAGCGCGCTTCCGGCCAGTCTTCTTGCAGCAGCGGCGACAGCCGTGTGCTTTGCCTTTGCGGGCGTTGCTCCCGCAGGCGGGTGCACGCGGCGCTCAAGTACATCCTGGTGGTGTGGCTGGCCATGTGCATCTCAGTGTTGCTGGTCGGGCTGCTGCCGGCGGGCACGCTGGCGGCGCCTCCGACGTTTTTCTTCATCACGGCGAGCGTGGTCATGAGGCCGCAGGTGAGCCGAAGGGCGCATCCGCAAGGGCGTCTCGGCGCCGGGCCCTGCGTTCGCGACTGAGCGGGCGGCGGCGGGTGGGGCGACCGCTGGCAGGCTCGCAACGGTGGAGCAGGGAGCGTCAGGTGTGGCAACGACTGCGTGCGAGTGTGTGTGCGTGCGTTCATCAGGTGGAGACGACGCTGAACCAGGCCGTGTTCCGCGTGGTGGCGACGGGCCTCGCCATCCTGTGCGGCTGGGCGCTCATGCGGGAGCCAGGGCCCGCCAACGACGGCGTGCTGGTGGTGGCCGTGGTGGTGAGCCTGCGCCCGGGAGGCTGGGGACCTCTGCATCGTTTGGTGGACGCCGGACTGCCGACGCGCCCGTTCGCTGGGCTCTGGCCCGGCCGAGGTGTCCGAACAGATGGACATCCAACGGCACACGCAAAAAAGGAAGGCTAGGGCGCAGTGCGCCTGGCGTGCGCTGGCCCATGGCATGCACGCTGCGCCTCACGCTTCCCGCTCCCTGCCCACCTCACCCGGCGTGCACCACAGGTGCTGGCCAACGGCGTGCTCACCTCGCTCATCCAGACGCAGTTCAAGCTCGCCGTCTATGTGAGTTTTGCGCGGCCGTTTGTGCATCTCTCTGCACGCCTCGCTCACATGGCAGTCGTGCGCACGGGTGCAAATGCACGTGACTCGGCCTGGCGAGCAGGCCCCACGTGCCAGCCGTGCACATGGGTGCAACGGCACGTTTCCTCTCTCCTTCCCGCACCGCTGCCCGAAGGTCTTCTGCATCTCCTGGAGCTCCGTCACGCTGTGCCAGTACGTGGGCTGCTGCGGCCACACGGGCAGCAACAACTACGCCTGGGAGCGCTTTGTGCACGTGGTGGCCGGCGTGCTGCTGCCCGTCGCCGTCAACCACACCATCGCGCCCTGGTGAGGCGTTGCACCGCACCGCACCGCATCGCACCGTGGCGCTTGAAGACCAGTGGCACTCGCCGCTCCACCTGCTTGCTCGATGTTGCACGCCGGGAAGGAACGGCATGGGGCCTTTCCTGATGCCCACGCCCTCCCAGAGCAGACCCATGCTTGCAGCTCGCAGGGCGCACGCCTCGGCCCTCAGAGCCCTAACGCAAGCCCCGGCTCCATGTGCGTGTATAGGTACCTGTCGCACTGGGCGCTGGGCCGCGCCGCCGACTCGTACGACGCATCGCACGCGCTCATGGCGTACTGCTTTGACCAGCTGGCCGAGCACCTCAAGCAGGCGCCGCCGGGCACGGAGCGCGCGCCAGGGGAGGAGCAGCAGCACGACGCGGTTGCGGCGGCGGCGGCGGCGGCGCTGGAGCGCGGCGCAGGGGACGCCGCGGCGGACCCTTGGGGAGTTGGGACGGCGGCGGCGGCGGTGGGGGCGGCGGCGGCAAGGTCACACTCCGCCTCTGCGCTAGCGCTGGATGTGGCGCCGAGCTTAGCTGCGCAGCTGCCGCCGCCGCCGCCATCCGCCGCGCCTGCCCTTGGGGCCCAGCCAGCCCCGACGGTGGCCGTCGCCGTTGCGCCGGCGGCGCCCGCGGCGGCGGCGGGAGGCAAGGCGCCGGCGAAGCGCGCGCCGACGCTGGCAGAGGTGAGCGCTTCGCCGGCGCTCTCCCCTCGCGAATCGCTTGCCGTCTTTCTGCTGTTGGACACGCTGATGAGGGCGCTGACAAGTGATTTGGTTGCGTTCCTCGCGTGCGGGCGGCGCAGGTGAACGCGCCGCTGACGGAGATTGCGGCGGTGCTGGTGCGCGACGCGGCGCTGTGGCAGCGGGGCCTGATGAGCACGCCAAAGGCGGTGCACATGGTCATGGCCGCCAACGTGCTGCTGGCGGACCGCCTCGCCGCCCTGCAGGTGGGGAGGACCTGCTTCTTGGATGCTTGCGGATGCGTTTGGGAGGTCTTTAGGAGGTGGTGGTGGACTGGGCGCCTTCACGGCGCGCATGGATCGTCCATCGGTGTTGGGCTGGGCGCAGGTGGCGCTGCACAGCGCCATGAGCCTGAGCGGGAGGAGCGTCAGCAGCTGGGCCGGCCAGATGCTCACGCCGCTCGAGCCCGAGGTGAGATCGCGCCGCGCCGCGCGAGGGGAGACAACTCGCACACCGTGCCGCTTCGTGCTGTTCGCCCGGCGTCCTTGGTGGTGCTGCTCGGGGCACCTTGCCACTGTTGAGCGGCGCGCTGCCCGTCCTTGGCCATGCCGCGCACAGATCCGCAAAGTGCTCGACGGGCTGCGGCAGCTGGGCGACACCACGCGCGAGCTGCTCACCGCCGGCGTGCACGACCCCTCGCGCCGCGCGCACATCTGCGCCAAACTCACCATGCTGCAGATCGACAGGTGCGCCACTCGCTGTTGTTCCCCGCAGTCGCCAGTGAGAGAAAGCGTCCCTCTTCACGCCGCCGGCAGCACTTCCGTCGTCCCGCCCCCGCAGGGTCGCGCGGCTGCGCTTCGCCGCGCACAACCTGCACACCAAGGTCCGCGCCTCCATGCACATCAAGGCGCTCTCGGTCGCCCGCGCCAGCGCCAGCCCCAGTCCCGGCCCCAGCCGTGCCCGCTCGCCGGCGCCCGCCGCTGTCGCCCACCACGGGCACAGCGCCAGCGCCGGCGCCCTGTCGCAGCCCGCCACCCCAGCCCTCGCACCACCGCGCCACGGCAACGCCGTCAGGCACAGCGCGAGCTGGTCGCACCTCGCCCCGGTCCACCCCCACAACGCCAACTCCTCCATCCCTCCCGCCGGCACCACCACCGACCCGCTAGCACCGCCGCCAGCAGAGCCGCAGCTCAGCCTGGCCGGCCTGGCCCTGCCCCATGAGCCCTCGCTTGACGGCCCGTTCCTCGACTCGGCCCTCGCGCCGCCCGCCGCCCTGCCGCCGCTGCGCAACGCCACGCGAGCGTCGGCCGAGCACCACCACCAGCACCACCACCCATCCGCCTCGACACCGACAGAGCTCACCTCAGCGTCCACAGCCAGCGCGGCGGCGCCGGGCGGCGGTGGCGCCGCCGGCACGCCATCGCCCGCGGCGTCGTCCCCGTTCTTCCAAGCGCTCGCTCAAGCGCCGCCGGACTTCCGGGCCTTCTCACACCAGGTCGCCACGACCGGCGCGGCGAGCGCGGCAACCGACTCGGACGCGCCCACGCCTGTCATCTCCCGGCACGCAGCGCCCCCGCCGGGCGTCTTTGGCTGGCGTCAGGAGGGAGGCGTCGTCGGGGATGGCGGGGAGGCGTGGGCAGCGGGGGACCGGCCGGTGGCGGCGGAGCGCATGGCGCGGGGGCTGAGCGCGCTGCTGCCGTCGCACCTGTACCATCCTAGCGACACCGTGGTGTGGTTAGGGTGCATCTACGCGCTGACGCACGCGATGGACGCGGCGATCCACGTGGCGCGCGTGGCGGTGGCGGCGATGGAGCCGGCGGCGGCGGCGGCCGAGGAGGAGCGTGCGCATGCGGTGCGGTTGCCCGCTGGGGCGGCGGGCTTTGGGGGGCCGGCGGTGGTGGCCAAGGCGTGAGGAGGGTCGGGGTGGAGTGTGGGCCATGCATTGCGACGACCGACGCACTTGCTCTCTGCACTATGACGCCCCTCGACGCCTGCTCCTCGTGACACCGCATCGAATGAGCAGACCTCAAACTCGCCCCCGCCTGAGCACTGAAGCGCTTCCACGGGTCAGGACCTTGATTAATTGATCTATTCTCGCTACGTGACTGCTGTCGGGGCAAACGAGAGGCACGGGTGCCACTTCGCCCGCGCGTCTGGGCGGCGAAGGAGAGGCGCCCGCTGCTTGCACCAAGGTGCAAGAGAGGAGCACGCACGCATGGAAGAGTTCCGCACAGCAGGAAAGCAACAAAACGTCCGACGAAACGATATGCACCACCGCGTCCATCGTTCACGACCAGCGACAGCGCACGTGACAGTTTGCCAGAACTCTCCCGCCCGGACAGTCACATGCAAGCAGCGGCGCGCCCACGCCAATGCGTCAACTCAACAGCAGGGCTGCTACTGCAGCCCGTCGTCGTCCTCCCCGGCGCCCGGCTCCCCCTCCTCGTCGTCCGGCTTGATGGTGGCCAGCAGCGCCTCCACGTCAACGCCGTACGCCGCCAGCCGCTCCCGCAGCAACGCCACCTTTTGCTCCTCCTGCGCGCACCCGCAAGCCAAGCACGGCAAACTCGCTTCCGGCGCCGCGAATGCCGTCATCGCGCGGCTGAGGAGGAGCACACAGCACGCGGCGGACAGCGACACACGGACGTCAGCACGCCTCCTCACCTGCCCCAGGCACACCAAGAGGTCCGTCAGCTGCTCGTCTGTGTCGGCCTCCGCCTGCCGCTTCACCTCGGCCACCGCCTCGTCCACGCGCCGCCGCACCTCCTCCTCCGGCACCCCTGCCACACCCCACCACACACACGCAGCACGACACAGCTCACCCCATCTCGCTCGAGCGCAACTTCCGCGCGATGATGCGAGACGCGCCCGCCGCGCAGCGAGCGCAAGCGAGCTGGAGCGCAGCACAGCGAGCAGGCGTCACGCCGCGCTCCCACGCGCAGCAGGATTCCGCTAGCCAGCCGCCTGCGCCTCCCCTGAACCCCCCGAACCCTAACCCTAACCCAAACCCCGCTCACCAGAGCCCTGGAGGGTGTGCTGCTGTTGCTGCTGCTGCTGAGCCAGCGCCTGCTGCACCGCCGCTTGCACGCGCGCCTGAACCTGCTCCTCGGTCAGGCCGCCGCCGCCGCCGTGCTGCGCGTGCTGCGCGTGCTGAGCCGACGCCGCCAGCTTGCCCTGCAGCTCTCGCACCTGTGTACATCCACAACGCCGATGCCGTTTGGGGCGAACGCCGGCGTCACCACCCGTGCCTCAAGCACCCACGCACCGCCGCCGTCAAGCGCGTCAGGATATTCAAGCGAGCGCGAAAGAAATCTTCGCCCGGCCAGCGCTTCCACGCCACGCCGCGCCCGCCGCAAGAAAGGAAATGCGCCGCGCGCTGAGAGCGGGCGGCGCTGGCCCGCGCGGCGGCCCCGCACGTGCCCCAGCAGCAGCATCAGACGCCGCCCGTCGCCGTCACCTGCGTTTCAAACTGGAACGAGGCCGCCTCCAGGCTGTTGTACGCGTCTGACAAGTCCTGCGCGTAGCACACGCCGCAGAAAGCAACCCTTGCGACCTCGCTCGCTCCAACTCCGCCCGCCCAACAGCCACGGCGTCAGCGTCGCTCCAAAAGTGCTTGCGGCTGCCTCATCTCTCCCCAGCTGTGCCCGCTCGGCACATGATCCAGCGCATGCATGGGCGGCCCGAAGCCATGCCGCCTTACCTTGAGGTCGGTCTCGTGCTTGGCGGCCGTGGCGTAGGCCGCCGCCGCCGCCTCCCGCGCCGCCGCCGCGTCGCGCTCGGCCTGCCCCAGCCTCGCTGTCAGCACCTCTATCTGCGAGAAAAAACCACCAGGGCAAGGGAGCCAAACAGCTCAGGGCAAAAGCGAGGCCTGCATGGCTGCGCTGGGAGTCAGCGAGACCAGCACGCCCAGAAGCTGCCAGCTCGCGCGACGCGCCTGCTGCTGTCGTCGAAATCCAAGCAAGCAACCAAGCGGCCCCTCCGCACCTGCTGCTTCGCCGGCCTCACAAAGCATGCGAACTGCACAAACGGTCCCCCCACTTTCGCACCTGCTGCTGTGCCGCACCCAGCCCACCACACCCCGCGCACACGTGCAAGCCCCGCGCACCTGCCACCTCTGCCACCACCCACCCACACCAGGAACCAAGCGCCCCCTCCCCACCTGCTGCCGCGCGGCGCCCAGCTCCATCTCCGCCTTGCTGGCCCGCATCTCTGCCGCCAGCCTCGCCTCCACGTCGGCCGCTGAGCTGGCGCCCGCCGCCAGCCCGCTCAGGCCGCCAGACGACGGGTGCGGGTGCGACGCGCCTCCGGCACCCGGCGGCGAAGCGCCGGGCTGGGCGCCGGCGGCCCCGGGCGCGGCGCCGCCTGCGTGAGGACGCGACAGAACGGGGTGGGGTTGCGCACACACGCTGCTTGGTGGGGCCCAGTGCGTGCGGGCGCTGCCAGTGACTGAGACGAGGAGCAAGGCGGAAGCGGGAGAGGGGACTGCCGGCTCGGCCGCATGACGCGTGCACGCCGCAAAGCCCTAACCCAAGCCCTCACCGGAGCTGGTGGTAACCCTGAAGAGGTCCTCGGCCAGCGCCCGGTTGCGCGCCCTCAGGTCCGCCATGTCGCCCTCAGCCCTAATGAGGGCTTGCACGGCGGCCGCCAGCTTCTGTGCCTCGGTGGCGCCGGGCAGCGACGCCGCCACCTCCTCGGCGCTCCTGGGCCCCTGCGCCCCCACGCATGCAGGCAAACCCTAACTCAGGGTTTCAGTGCTCAAGAAGCCACCGGCTCGCCGCCTTGCCGGGCAGGAGAGAGGCACACGCGTCCTTCTCCGGAGACGCACCGCTGAGGCCGCCCCGCCGGCGGCGCCGCCGGGCCCGCCGCCGCCGCCGCCGCCCTGCACCGAGTCCGGCCGCGAGAAGGCGTGCATGGCGGCGTGCTTGATCGCAGCTGCCTGCTCCTGCACCGTGGCGGCAAAGGCCGCGTCGAACAGCGGCTGCGACGCGTCTGCGCGCACACACGCAGGCAGGCAGCCCACACGCATGGTTAGGGCATGCGGGAGCACCCGCGGCGGGGAGAGCGCCTGTCGGGCATGGGCGTGGGCAAGCCTTGATAAGGGTTGGAACGCACTGGCGGGGTCCGAGACGCCGGACAGCGACCCCTCGTCGTCCTCGGCCAGCGCGGCATTCCGTGCTTCAACCCAACCCTAACCCAAGCCCGAACGCAAGCCATGAGGAACGCGTGACGCACTGGCGGGGTCCGAGACGCCGGACAGCGACCCCTCGTCGTCCTCGGCCAGCGCGGCATTCCGTGCTTCAACCCAACCCTAACCCAAGCCCGAACGCAAGCCATGAGGAACGCGTGACGCACTGGCGGGGTCCGAGACGCCGGACAGCGACCCCTCGTCGTCCTCGGCCAGCGCGGCATTCCGTGCTTCAACCCAACCCTAACCCAAGCCCGAACGCAAGCCATGAGGAACGCGTGACGCACTGGCGGGGTCCGAGACGCCGGACAGCGACCCCTCGTCGTCCTCGGCTAGCGCGGCGGCGGCGCTGGCGCGCGTGACTGGCTTGGGCAGCGGCGGCGCGTCGCGGGCGGCGAGGAAGGAGGGCGCGGCGGTGAGGTCGTCCAGGCGCTGGAAGAAGTGGCTCAGGCCCACGCGGGAGAGCAGCACGTCCAGCACCAGAGCGGAGGGCAGCTGCGCGTGCGGTGCAGCAATCAGGCAGGTGTAGAGGTGTGGACGTGTGGAGGGCCACACGCGGGAGAGCAGCAACGCCTAGCACCAGAGCGGAGGGCAGCTGCGCGTGAGGCGTGCGGCGCAGGCACGGGGCGGCGGGCATCGCGCGTGTGAGTGGGGAGGCGCAGCGATGTGTGTCAGGCGCAGGGAGGAGGCACTAGCACGTGACAAGCCCAGGTGGGCAGCGGGCAGCAAAGAGCGCCACAGGGCGATGCCACTCATCGCTGCCAGAGACGCCGGAAGGGCGGCTGCGTGTGCGGTATCAGGTGCAGCAGCCAGAAAGTTGTGGAGGTGGAGGAGTGCGGTTGTGCAAGGCCGCACTCGGCAGAGCAGCCATGCGCATGCAGCCGAGAGGAGCAGAGGGTGCAAAGAGTCAGCAGCGATGCCGCGCGCGGTAGGGGTGCTGCCGGGCGGCCGCACCTGTGGCGGCGGCGGCGGCGTGGATGGGCGGAAGCCGGCGCCGGAGGGAGGAGCGGGCGGTGCCGTGGGGAGCGAACCGTAGAGCAAGCACTGTCCCAGCAGCAACGCCGCCAGGCCTGCAGGTTGTGCCACCAGCACAAACGATGCCGTCATTAGCACGCAGCGGCGGCGATGGCAGTGGCGCACTTGCCTCGCCTGCAGGAGCGCACAGAGCTGCGACCGGCTGGCAGGGAGGCGTGCGTGAACGGGCGCTGGGTCGACCGTCGACGGCAAGGCAATCCAATCGCAGCGCTTGCGACGGAAGCTTGCCACCGCCTGTCCTGCCCTGGCTGTCCTTTCCCCCAGCCCCACAGGGTGGGGCTGCAGGGTGGGGCCTGCCGCCACGCCTAAACCTCCCTCCCTCCCTCCCTCCCTCCTCCCGCCCTCCCACCGCCCTCAAGCCGCCCTCACCCGACACCTCAACGCTGCAGTGCGGGTGCCTCCCCTGCACCAGGTCCACCAGCACGGGCAGGTGCGCGGCGGTGGACAGCAGCGCGCGGACCGCCTCTGGGCAGTCCTGCAGCCACACCGCCACCAGCCGCAGCAGCAGGCACGCCGCGCCCTTGCCCGCCTCGCTGCCGGCGCCGCTGCGGAGCGCCTCGCCCACGTGCCGCATGCACCTGCGCAGAAAACGCAGGACAGACGGAGACAAGGGGGAGATGCCGCACGTCAGGCAGGCCCGCGTGCGCACACCGAAGTGCTGCCGGCCGCTCCGGAGTGCCGCATGCACCTGCGCGCGGACAGAGAGAGAGGGGCGTCACGTCGCATGCACGGCAAGGCGTGCGAAGCACGCGCTAGGGTCTGGGTCAGGGTAGACGGCCGCACTTGCGTCTCTGCACCCGTGCGTGTGCCGTTGGCTCGCTTGCCGTTGTGCTGCGAGACATCTGATACACCCGGTAGCTGTGCAAACAGATGCAAAATCCCACACACGGGCAGGCGCCACGTCGCACCTGGGCATGAGCAGCTCAGGCGGCGCTGAGCTACTGGAGGGGACCTCGAGGGGCAGCGAGAGCAGCCTTTGCTTGGCTGCCGCGTTGCCTGCGAGGAGGTGCCGGAGGATGCCCGCCGCCCTGCGCCGCACGCGCACAAACGCAGACGTGCCAGCACCAGGCCGTTTGCTCCGCCGCGCTGCGGTCGCAAGTCTACGGCCCCCCAAAGCGAGCTCCGGCGCCAACTCTCGTTATCACGGCCCCAAAGCCAGAGCCAGAGCCAGAGCCAGAGGCTCTCCTCGCTCTTGCCCCAGCACAGGCGGGAACGCACCTGCTGCTGACCAGCAACGCCGCCGTGCCGCTGCCGCTCGCCACGGCCAGCGCCGCCGCCAGCTCCGCCCCAAACGACGACGGCCCCCCACCCGCCACCGGCCCCGCCGCCGCCGCCGGGCCCGCCGGCACCGCCACTGCCCCCCACCCGCCGGCGCCGCCCACCGGCGCCGCCGCCCTCGCGCCCCCTCCCCATCCGCCTGCGCCCGCCGCCGCCGCTGCCGTCGCATCCGGCGCGACGCTGAGAGCCAGCGCCAGCTGCCCCTCCGGGTTGCCCTCGCAGTACGCGTGAAGCACCCGCTCCGCCGCCGTGCGCTCGGCGGACGACCGCGCGTAGAGGCACGTCCGCAGCACCGCTTGGAGTGCCGGGGTTGGCGCGAACGACGAGGAGGCGGCGGCGGCGGCGGCGGCGCCGTTGGCGGCCTGAAGGAGGGCGCTGCCGAGGGTGGGCTGCGCGGCTTGCGGCTGGGGGGAGGGGCGGGCGGGGACGGAGAGCGCGGCGAGGCGGGCCTGGGTCGGCGCGTGGCCGTGCACCACGTCGGCGAGGGCGTGGAGCGCCTGCGCATGGAGAGGGTTTAGGGTTTGCGGGCGAGGGGGGCGGTGGAAGCCGCGGCGGGAGTGGGCGTGGGCTGGCGGCTG
>VFQP010001389.1_pt1 | contig 32858 bp, 25 predicted proteins | sample 3512351 | NCBI WGS metagenome assembly VFQP01 (sample SAMN10412372, study PRJNA504923) | tailings metagenome | isolation source: Relicate 1 Philex TSF1 revegetated site | place: Philippines: Tuba, Benguet | collected 2017-08-29
GGTAAAATCGCTACCGCTTTGTGCATTTACATCTTTTTCAACTCTTGATTCGCATTAGTACTCAATGGGTACTAGCCCAAACTCCGATTCGAGTCAATGAAAAATCTTCCACACGACATGGCCCTGAAAACGGGTCGCTCATTATCATTGGTGGTGGACAAGTCACTCCCGAAATATGGAGTAAATTTGTGGAGCTAGCAGGCGGAAAAGAAAAAGCAAAATTGGTGGTCGTGACTGCTGCTGCCGGAGACACTGCCGCTTTGAACCCAGCCGCAGTGGAATCTCTAAAAAAAAATACAGGGGTAGCCAAAGTTACGCTTCTACATACTAAAAGCCTCAAAGAAGCAAACAGTGAGGCTTTTGTAGCGCCACTTCGTGAAGCAACGGGAGTATTTTTTGTAGGAGGGCGTCAGTGGCGTATTGCTGATTCTTACCTAAATACGCTCACGCATCAGGCATTCCAAGAGGTGTTGGATCGTGGAGGTGTGATTGCCGGTTCATCGGCAGGGGCCAGTATTCAGGGTTCTTTCCTCTGGCGCGGCGATACCAAAGGGCCGCATATTCTAGTGGGAGACCATACACAGGGGCTTGGATTTTTGAAAAATTCAGCCATTGACCAACACTTGCTGCGTAGAAATCGTGAGTTTGATTTGGTGGAATTTATCAAACATTCACCAGAATTGATCGGCATTGGCTTGGATGAGTCTACTTCCATTGTGGTGCAAAAGGACTCGTTGGAGGTACTTGGGAAATCGTACGTTGTGATTTATGATTACAATACCATTATTGGAAACGGGGATAAACATACCGTGAACAATCAGGAAGTAAATACGGCTTCCAACGGCCCGTTCTTTTTCTTGGGCAACGGTCAAAAATATGATCTTTTAAACCGTAAGGTCATTAAAGAACCTGCACGTCGTCAGTCTCCGGCTACTCAAGCTAATAACAAATAGCGTTTTTATACTGCCAAGGCTAAGTCATCTTGGTTTTGGCAGTACAAATTTTACCCGTTTTGTCGATTCCCGTAAAGCATATCTCTAAACCTAATCTCTCAAAAAATGCCTTCGATTTCTAAAAATCCCTTACTTTCCGAAGACTGGACGGTAGTAGTATTGGGCTTTGCAATTTTATTGATTACTCTTGCTGGCTTTGTATTGCCCGTACCTACCTTTGGTTGGGAAAGTACTTCCGATCTGTTTGAAAAAGTACTTTCTTTGAAAAATCTACAAATCATTCTTATTCAACTCATTGCAGTTGTGGTAATCGCGATTGCCGGTGCTTCACTGACGGGTAAAGAAATAAAGCCTTTTTTGATCGGCTTGCCTGTTGTCTATTTTTTAACCATTATTGCCCTCATCATTGCGGGAAACAGCGGTGTAAAATCCATTAATCTGGAAGCGGTGATTTTCAGTTTGGCGATTGGGCTGGTGATAGGCAATCTTGTGAAACTACCCAATTGGCTCAAATCAGCACTTTCTACCGAAGTATTTGTAAAAATCGGACTAGTACTTTTGGGAACCACCATTATCTTCTCCGATATTCTTAAAGCAGGTTCTTTAGGGTTGATTCAAGCACTGATTGTGGTGATTTCGGTCTGGTATTTTGCGTTTTGGGTTTCCAAAAAACTGGGCATCGACGAAGAGCTTTCTCTCATTATTTCGAGTGCCGTTTCTATTTGCGGGGTTTCGGCGGCTATTGCTACGGCGGGCGCCATCAAAGGGGATTCAAAAAAACTTTCCTATGTTATTTCGTTAGTATTGATTGTGGCAGTGCCTATGATGATTTTTCAGCCTTACATTGCCAAATGGTTGGGGCTTTCGGAAGAAGTAACAGGAGCTTGGCTGGGCGGTACTATTGACACCACTGGCGCAGTAGCCGCCGCAGGTACGTTGGTGGGAGAAACGGCCCTGAAAATCAGTACTATTGTTAAGTTCTCGCAAAATGTTCTCTTAGGCGTCGCTGCCTTTGCCATTTCTGTTTACTGGACGTATACCAACCACCCCTTGGCCAAAGATAAAGATACAAAACCAACGGCGGGTATTATTTGGGAACGCTTTCCCAAGTTTGTTATCGGTTTTTTGGCTGCTTCGGTACTGTTTTCGTTTTTCCTTACTCCCGAAACGGTCAATAATGTCAAGGGAAGTCTTAAAAATTTACAGGGACTATGGTTTGCGTTGGCATTTACAAGCATTGGCCTCGAGACCAATTTTTCAGATCTATTCAATGCTGAAAACAAAAAACCGCTCTATGCCTTTTTGATCGCCCAAATCTTTAATATTTTCATCACTTTGGCAGTTTCGTATTTTCTCTTTCGCTAATCTGGTTTGTACCTGATGTAGGGTCAGATGTGAATGTAGCGGAAAGAATACTCAAAAAATTTGTGTCAAAATACGCTCTAAATCTATAGGATATATAAGTTTAATTATTGTTCATTTTAATTTTTTTCAATCATGAAGTTTACCGACAGCTTAATTTATTATGAGATTCTTGGTTTGCTAATCGCGTTCAGCATAGCTGAATTTTTGACAGGAGCTTTTAAAAGCGGAAAATGGAACAAAAACGAATGGCACATTACCATTGCCGGATTGGCGCTGTCAAGTGTCATTACGCGCCCGTTGAGTTTTCTGTTTACGGCCTATGTGCTCAACTACTTTTTCCCTGATTATTATAATTATTTTTCGGGGATTTCACTTTGGGCCGGCGTGCTTATTACCTGCATTTTGGAGGATTTTACTCAATACTGGTGGCATCGCGCAGCGCATACTTATGAGTGGCTTTGGAAAGGACACCGAGTGCATCATTCCGCACCAGAAATGAGTGTTTTTCTATCTGGAAGAAATTCATGGGTTTATTTGCTGCTTTTTCCCTCTCGGATTGTTTCTGCAACATTGGTTTTTCTTGGGTTTGGGGAAGCATTTATTATCGGTTATTTCCTGAAAATACTGATCGGGATTTCGGCTCATTCCAGTATTCGTTGGGATAAACCCCTGTACGCCATTAAATGGCTTCATCCCATCATGTGGGTAGTGGAAAGAGTCATTTCTACTCCGGCTACCCATCATGCTCATCATGCCGCAAGCGATAAAGATGGTATTGGAGTGATTAACGGCAACTACGGAAACATGTTTTTTATTTGGGACATCATTTTCGGGACAGGTAAAATAACGCGCCAATATCCTGAGACGATCGGGCTGGAAGAGTATTATGAAGAGCCTTGGTATGTTCAACTGGGCTATCCGATTTTTAAATCAAAAGATAAAAGAAGTGAAATGTCGAAATAATTCAGGAATTACTTAATACAATTCCATTTGGGCGGTTCTCTATTGAAAATAAGAATGTACGAAATACTTATTTGTACCAAAAATTTGGACAGAAAAAGTAGCTGCCTCCATTTTCGAACCCAAAATCTGGTAAACCGCATTTATCAATACTGATATGATACTCCGTTTTCCCTTCATGATCTGTTTAGTCGTGCTTTTCCAAAGCGTTTTTGCTAATGATTTTGATTTTACACCAAATCTTCAAAAAGCCTATTTTGAGGTTTTTAAACTCAAGCTTCCTACATCCCAAAAGCTGATTGCTGCCGAAAAACCATCAAATCCGTTTAAAATTTATCTATCTAATTATATAGATATGATTGAAGTGCTGAATTCGGATAGCGAAGCCGCTTATGAAAGATTTGTAAACAAAGAAGGAAAACGGCTGGAATTCATTGAACAATTGAATCAAAACTCACCCTATAACCGATTTTTAAGGGCCGAAGTAAAGATGCAACTGGCAGTGGTCAAAATTAAATTTGGCAATGAAGTTAAAGCGGCCTGGAATATCGTTCAGGCGGCTCGTTTATTAGAAGAAAATCAAAAGCTCTTTCCCAATTTTGTGCCTCAACTTAAATCTTTAGGTTGTTTGCATATTTTGATTGGATCAATACCCGAAAATTATAACTGGGTAATTAAGCTTTTAGGTATAAAGGGTAATATTAAACAGGGTGTTGAGGAGTTAAAATTGGCTGGAAAAGATGAGATATGGGGGTTGGAAGCCTCTTTAATCTCCTTTTTTTTGCAAGAATATTTATTGAAATTTGGTGAGAGAGAAAATGTAAATTTACTTAAGGTCCTTGAAAATCACCCTGACTGCTTGAGTTTTTACATCATTGCTGTCAGTATATTACTTAAAACCGGCCAAGCTGACCAATCCGCTTTTCTATTGAAAAAATATTCATTTGGCGAGGAGTATCCTACATTCCCAATTTTAGATTTATACAAAGCGGATGTTCATTTATACAGGGGTGATTATTTATCAGCAGGGCGAGAATATGCTCATTTTTTAGAAAACTTCAAAGGAAGCACCTATCTCAAAGAAACATATTTTAAATTATTTCTTTGCTATTGGCTAACAGGGGAAGAATCAAAGGCAACACAAATACTGTCCAAAATTCCGGTCGTTGGAAAAACGATTTCAGAAGCAGATAAAGCCGCCGAAAAGTTCTATGAAAATTATACCAAGACCCATCAATTACCTAATAAGAGCCTCCTTCAAATTCGGTTAGCTACTGATGGGGGATACTACGAAAAGGCCGCAAGATTAGCAACAAATTTATCGGAGAAAGCACTGATTACATTGAAAGAGAAAGTTGAATATAATTTTCGGGTAGGCCGAATTTTTCAAAAAAACAATCAACCCGAAAAAGCTATTGAGCACTTTAAGCGAGCTATTCGTTTAAATGAGAAAGAAAACTGGCATTTTGGTGCAAGTTCGTCCTTGCAGATTGGCTATATTTATCAACTAAAAGGGCAACGTCCGTTGGCTAAAGACTTCTTTAATCAGGCGATATCCTACAAAAAACATGAATATAAAAATACGATTGATGGTAAAGCCCGTGCTGCTTTAACTGAGATGGGGTATATTGATTGAGATGCTTTCTGACTTTTGAATTTGTGAAGCCACTCAACTACAGACTATGATTACAATACCATCATTGCAAACGAAAATAACACACCCTAAATAATCAGGAAGAGAAGACCTCCATAGCCTCTTTTATTATTCCGTAAGTCGGCCATATGAGTAACGCGTTATTATGGGCGATATAAGTACATGACAAAAAAGGCTTTTCCGCCCCGAGTTGTTATCTTGTGGGTCACCACAACTCAAAAGATATGGCAAAGAAGGCAAAAAGTTGGCTAAACATAGTGATTTACAGGATTATTTGGGTAAAGAACTACCCATAAATGCAGCACGGATAAAAGTTCAAAGCGTTAATTTTGAACGATTGGCACAGGGTTTTGATAACCCTGTCGAGTTAAGTTCGAATTTACGTAGCTCTTAACCAACGGGCAATCAGATCTAAATCAACCGCATACCCACTAAAAAAACGCTGTATTCTGCGTAGATTACTACATAGCTGTGCATCGTACGGGTGCGTATGGGAGATAGTATGAACATTTCTAATAATTTAATTCTTGCTTTATGCTAAGGTAAAAGTAAAGCAGTTTCCCTATTTTTACCCTCCATGAGTCAATTAGGTTTGTTTTATAAGTCTTGGTAAACCCATTTTATAAATCTTTTTGCTCTTATTTTGACAGGAAAAGTAATATTAGCACAAAACTTTACCGTTGAATTGAAGAGACTCTGCTTTTAGAATGCCTTTGTAGTAAGAATATAAACTCAACGTTGGCAAGGTTCAAAACCTTGCCAACGTTGAGTTTATGATATTTTCGTTATAAAACAACATTTACAATCCGTTTTGGAACGACTACCACTTTTTTAGGTGCTTTGCCTTCCAACCATTTTTGAACCGTATCATTGGCCAACACCCCTTGTTCGATGTCTTCTTTTGACATATCGACAGGGAAAGCGAGGTTGGCACGAACTTTACCATTGATCTGGATTGGGTACTCAAACGAGCTTTCTACCAAATACTTGGGCTCAAACACAGGGAACGGAGCGGTGGTCAATGTTCCTGCTTCGTTGCCCAAAGCCACCCAAAGTTCTTCGGTAATGTGAGGGGCATACGGTGACAACAAAATGACCATTTCTTTCAAGATGGCTTTTTTGTGGCACTTCAAATCACTCAATTCGTTGACCCCAATCATAAACGTCGAAACAACCGTGTTAAACGAATAACGCTCAATGTCTTCCTCCACGCGCTTGATGGTACGGTGCAATACCTTCAATTCGTCGGCGGTTGGCTCGGCATCCACCAATTTCGATTTACCCGTTTGGTCCTCAAAGAACAATCGCCAAAACTTACGCAAGAAGTTCGACGTTCCGCTGATGCCGTTGGTATTCCACGGTTTAGCGTCGGTCAATGGCCCCAAAAACATTTCGTACATCCGCAAGGTATCAGCACCGTATTTGTCAACAATGTCGTCAGGGTTTACGACGTTGTACTTCGATTTTGACATTTTTTCAACTTCCCAACCGCAGATGTATTTGCCATCCTCCAAAATAAATTCAGCATTGGCAAAGTCTTCACGCCAGTTTTTGAAGGCTTCAGTATTCAAAACATCGTTTTCTACCATATTTACATCAACGTGCAATTTGGTCGTCTCGTACTGGTCTTTCAAGCCATAACTTACAAAAACGGGTTTTGCATTATCACTTGATTTCAAGCGATACACAAAATTACTCCGTCCCTGAATCATACCCTGATTCACCAACTTCGCCGCAAATTCTTCGTGAGGTACTAAGCCCAAATCTTTCAAGAACTTGTTCCAAAAACGGCTGTACAACAAGTGCCCCGTAGCGTGTTCGGAACCACCCAAGTAGAAGTCGATACGTTGCCAGTAGTCGATGGCCTCTTTAGAAGCAAATGCCTCGTTATTTTGAGGATCCATGTAGCGGTACCAATACCACGACGAGCCCGCCCAACCTGGCATTGTGCTCAATTCATAATCGTATTCTCCTTTGTATTTCCACCCTTCGGCGCGGCCTAGTGGCGGTTCGCCCGTTTCGGTGGGAAGGTATTTGTCAATTTTGGGCAATTCTAATGGCAAATCTGCCTCATCAATCAAGTACGGAACACCGTCTTTGAAATAAGCAGGCACAGGTTCCCCCCAATAACGTTGGCGACTAAACACCGCATTACGCAAGCGGTATTGTACCTTACCCTTACCCAATTTACGTTCTTCCAACCACTTGATAAGTGTGTCGGTCGCCTCTTGGTACGTCATTCCGTTGATAATACCCGAATTGATGTAATGACCTTCTTTGGTATTGTCAGCTTGTTGGTCAGTGTCTTTTTGGGTATCCAAAATCGGGATAATGGGCAAACCAAAATTCGTTGCAAAGTTCCAGTCGCGCTGATCACCCGAAGGAACCCCCATCACAGCCCCTGTTCCGTATCCTGCCAAAACATAATCGGCCAAATAGATAGGTACTTTTTCTCCGCTGAACGGATTGATACAATAACTTCCCGTGAACACGCCTGACACTTTCTTTTCGGCCATGCGATCTACCTCACTACGACTTGCCGCCCACTTGATATAGGCTTCTACGTCGGCCTTTTGGGCAGTAGTTGTGAGTTCAGCAGCCCACTCATGTTCTGGAGCTAAGACCATAAAGCTAACGCCGTAAATAGTGTCAACGCGGGTCGTAAATACTTCAATTAGTTTATCTTGACCATCAACAGCAAACTTTACGGATGCTCCCTGTGAGCGACCAATCCAGTTGCGTTGTTGTTCTTTCAATGGCTCAGGCCAGTCGATGGTATCTAGCCCATTTAACAAACGGTCGGCATAGGCAGTGATGCGCATCGCCCACTGTTTCATCAATTTACGCTCCACCGGGAACCCACCACGCTCCGACACGCCGTCTTTCACTTCGTCGTTTGAAAGGACAGTGCCTAAGCCTGGGCACCAGTTCACAAACGATTCTTCGGGAAACGTAAAGCGATACTTTAACAACACCAATTGCTGTTCTTTTTCACTCATCGCATTCCACTCGTCTGCGCTAAACTCCGTCACGTCTTCATCACAAACGGCATTCACCGCTGCCGAACCACCTTGCGCAAATTGCTCAACCAAATGACTGATTGGCAATGCTTTGTCGGCTGTACGGTCATAGTAGTGATTGAACAACTGCATGAAAATCCACTGCGTCCACTTGTAATAATTGGGGTCAGAGGTACGAATCTCACGGCTCCAATCGTAGCTAAAACCAATGTTTTTTAGCTGAGAAATAAATGTATTGATGTTTTGCTCAGTCGTAATGGCTGGGTGTTGACCCGTTTGAATCGCATACTGCTCAGCGGGCAATCCAAAGCTATCAAAACCCATTGGGTGTAAAACATTAAATCCTTTAAGTCTTTTATACCGCGAAATAATGTCAGAAGCAATATAACCCAGTGGATGCCCTACGTGCAGACCCGCTCCCGAAGGATAGGGAAACATGTCGAGGACATAATATTTGGGTTTATTGTGGTCGATTTCGGTCTTAAAGGTTTGGTTTTCTTCCCAAAACTGCTGCCATTTTTTTTCGATTTCGCGGTGATTGTATTCCATTTTTTTCTGTTATCAGTATATCGGTTAGCCGTTATTTGGAGATTGATGATAGCTTCAACGGATAACTATTAACAATTCAACAGATAACGGTTACAAAATAGGCCGCAAAATTACAGGTTTTCGATGACTTTTGGGGTTTGGAACTGAAATTGTTATTTTTGGTAAAAAAACGCGGTTAAAACTATGGTCGCCTTGGATGAATATGTATTGAAGTTGCCTGAGGAAATTCGTTGGGACGATGCCACGTTTTTGGCATTTTGTCGCATGAACGACGAGCTCAACATCGAAAGAGACGCCGAAGGAAATATCATTATCATGTCACCTACCAATACTTTATCAGGATTTTACGAGAATAAGTTGCTGTTTGTTCTTGAGCTATGGAATCATACCGCAAAGCTAGGATACACCTTTAGCTCCTCCGCAGGCTTTACATTCAAAGATGGCTCCATGCGCGCGCCAGATGCGTCTTTTATCCTCAAAGAACGGTTTGACGCCTTGCCCGATAGTGAAAAAAATCAGTTTGCGCACATTGCCCCTGATTTTGTGGCGGAGCTGCATTCCAAAACAGATAGCCTCCAAAAACTTCAACTTAAAATGAAATCATATATTCAAAACGATGTACGGTTGGGCTGGCTTATCGACCTTGCGGACAAAGAAGTATGGGTATATCGACAAAACGGGACGATTTCACGTGTTCCGTTTACTGCCCAAAAAGTCTCTGGCGAAGAAGTGTTATTAGGTTTTGAGCTGGATTTGAGTGTTTTTGAGTAAAGTTTTTTGAAATTTGTAGCCAAAAACTTTGTTAATTTTCGACAGAACTCTTTTTAAGAGTATAACATATTTACTTGAAATGATTATTGGAATTATACCCGCACGCTATGCTTCGACGCGCTACCCCGGAAAACCGCTCATCGACATTCAAGGTAAAACCATGATTGAACGCGTATACGAGCAGGCCTTGCGGGCAAAGTGCCTTTCAGATGTTATCGTTGCTACTGATGATGAACGTATTCTTAAGCATGTCCAGTCGTTTGGTGGTAAAGCAGTAATGACTCACCCCGACCATCCAAGCGGAACAGATAGATGTTGGGAAGCAGTTCAAGCGGTATCGACTTACGGAAAAGAAGGACGATATGTTATCAATATTCAAGGCGATGAGCCTTTTGTCGCACCTGAGCAAATTGATGAATTAGGGGCAGTGCTTGATGGCAAGGTAGAATTGGCCTCGCAGATGATTCCGGTTAGCGACCACGAATTGTTGTTTGATATGGGGGAAGCGAAGGTGATTGTAAATCAAGATTTCGAAGCTATTTATTTTAGCCGTCAGGTGATACCATTTTTGAAAGGCGTTGACCCACAAGAATGGCACAAACATCATACCTACTATCGTCAGGTGGGAATGTATGCCTATCGTGCGGATATATTAGAAAAAATCACTCAATTGCCTGTCTCAGATTTGGAAAAAGCCGAATCGTTGGAGCAATTGCGGTGGCTACAAAACGGCTACAAAATAAAAATGGTGCTTACTTCTTACGAAAGTCACTGCATTGATACGCCAGAGGATGTAGAAAAAGTGCTTCGGATGATGCATCTTTAAGCCTATTTTATCATAAGTACAATCGCTGATATGACACCTCCCTCGTCTTCTAGGTTTGGTCTTTCGCCCGGAACACTCGTATATGTAGGGCCCGAAGTAGCACATGATACTACCCTTACTTTGGTGGAGTACAATGAGCAATACTACGAACATCGTTCCCTCAAACACCTTAAAGACTGCCAAATATCGGGAGATAAGCCCTACATCAGTTGGCTTGATGTGGACGGAATTCATGAGCCACTGGTCATTGAAACCGTGGGCAAGCTGCATAATATTCATCCGCTTGTGTTAGAAGATATTATGAATACCAAGCAGAAGCCCAAAATCGAATTTTATGGCGATAGTTATGTGTTTGTGACGCTGAAGATGTTTTATTGGGATGAGAAAGAAGGGCAGATAGATGCCGAGCATACGAGTTTTGTGTTGGGAGCTAATTATCTCATTTCTTTTCAAGAAAAAAGAACGGGTGATATTTTCACACCTGTACTGGAGCGTATCAAAGCTTCCGTCGGCAAAACTCGCCGCAATGGTGCGGATTATCTGTTGTTTTCGTTGATAGATTTGATAGTAGACAATTACCTCGAAATCCTTGAAAAAGTAAGTGAAGAGTTGGAGGAGCTTGAAGGGAAGATTTTAGCAGGCAAACACAAAGACCCCATCGGGCAACTTTATAACCTAAAACGTCAGCTTACTTTGATGCGCAAGCATGTGTGGCCCTTGCGCGATATGCTCAGTCAAGGGCTTCGCGAAAACTCTAAACTCATCAGCAAGGCTGTATTCCCTTATTTTAGAGACGTACATGACCACGTCACCAATGCCATCGATTCCATTGATTCTAATCGGGAATTATTGACGGGGTTGATTGATATTCACTATTCGACCCTCAGCTCGCGTATGAATAGTGTTATGAAAACGCTCACGATTTATTCGGCGGTTTTTATGCCTTTGACTTTTATAGTGGGGATTTATGGGATGAATTTTGATAATATGCCTGAGCTTCGTCACCCTGATGGTTATTTTTATACCTTGGGCGGAATGCTGGTACTGGCTATGGGGCTGTTGGTGTATTTCAAAAGGCGTGGATGGATGTAATAAGTCTATTTAAGATAAAACTGACTCTCAAAAACAGTAGGTATCTGACGGCCTTGGACTTTGAAAATAATGTAACTTAAAGTCCAAGACCTATGTCACACTCTCGCCGCACTTTCATCAAAAAAAGCACTTCTTTTGCGACCCTCACTATGGGTGGAGCTTCGGTAGTTTCGCCCAAAAAACATTCCAATGAAGACTTACGTATTTTTACAAAAGATGCAGGAATGCAGCTTTGTGAGGCGTATTTTTTTGGAATGAACGAACAAAAAATAGCTTTGACTAAGCAACTTGATGTGCTAGGAGCAGTGGGGGGTATCAGTCCTGCGATGGTGGGATTGAAAGAGATCAAGCCTTGGGAAATGACCGCCGTCAAAGCCGTGAAAGAAGCATGGGATAAAGTGGGACTTCAACTTAGGGTAATCGAAGGTCCGCCTTCCTTGGGCGAAAAAACCAAACTAGGATTGGAAGGGCGTGACGAAGAAATTGCCAATTTTATTACATTCATGAAAAATCTTTCCCAAGTAGGAATAGATACCATATGCTACAATTGGATGCCCGTGATAGGCTGGTACCGCACCCAAAACGACCGCCTTGGCCGTGGAGGGGCATTGGTAACGGCTTTTGACAATGAAGCTATCAAATCACTCCCGCTTACTTCATACGGGGAAGTTTCGAAAGAAAGTTTGTGGAAAAACCTAGACTATTTCTTGAAAGCGGTAGTGCCCGAAGCCGAAAAAGTGGGCATAAAGCTAGCGATGCATCCCGACGACCCGCAAGTGGATAGCGTAAGAGGAATAGGGCGCATCATGAATACGGTAGATTCTTTCAAAAAACTATTGAAAATGTATCCGAGTCAGAGCAATGGTATTACGATGTGTCAAGGCAATTTTGCATTGATGGACAAAAACATCAACATCCCACAGCTTATCAAAGAGTTTAGCAAAAGTATTCACTTTGTGCATTTTAGAAATGTGCGCGGAGATAAATACAATTTTGAAGAGACCTTTCACGATGAAGGAATCATTGATATGTATGAAGCCATGAAAGCCTATTATGAAATTGGATTCCGAGGCGCGATTCGTCCTGACCATGTTCCTACGATGGCAGGAGATAGCAATCAATACCCTGGCTATAGCACAATCGGAACGCTCTACGCTATCGGGTATATGCGTGGGCTGATGGAGGCTGTGAGTAAAACAAAGCGCTAAGAAAAGGGCAATTATCAATTAAAACTTACTAACAAAAGCCATAGCGCAATTCCTAAAGCTGTACCTCCCAAAGTACGTAAATAGCGTCTTCGTTCGCGCTTTCGTTGCTCGGGTGTCATGTCTTTGAATGGAATGAGTGTTTTGCTAAGTCCGCGCCCCAAAAAGTAAAACCCTCCCGCCAGAATACCAATACTCAACAAACCCACTATCACCGCCCCAAAACCATAACTGCTACAGGCTAAATTGCACGCCAAAAGAGCCCCCACATAAGCCAAGGCTACACCTACCACAAACAATACAAAGCTGCCGATGCGACGGCCGGTGGAGGAAGACTCCTTTTGTTTGAAGTGCAATAAGGGCCTTTTAGCTTTTGGCAAGCTACTTGATTCGGAGGTTACGGAATGGGTATATTGGCTAGCATGAAGAGTGGCGGTAGGTGTAGGGGAGGCCGACATACGCTCCAGTAGACCACCCGCTATACAATAAGCGATAAGGTTTAGACAAAACATGACTCCCAAAGATTGTTTTGCCCAGCTATAGCTAGGGGTCTTGGCTTGGGTGCTTGTTTCTAACAGACTGTATTGATTCCATAGAAAACGCAGCATAATTACTCCGCCAATAACCACAAAAAACACACCTGCGGGTAGAGTCCCCCACCACTCGCTTCCTACTATAATCCCAATTAAGAAATTGAAAATTTCTATCATTACAATGAGCGTAATGGCAATTTTTGGGTGGTTAGCAGCCCAAAACGAAATAGATTTGAGAGATGCCATGAGTGCTTGAGATTAAAAAATGGTGGAAGAATTTATAATCAAAAGTATAAGAAATTTATTCTTATCCAAAGTTTTGTAGTTTTGTCAAATCACTCGCAAATTTGCCAAACTATGAGAAGAACCAAGTTTTACCTCTTTTTTACTTTTCTCTTTTCCACCCTTATTCTTCAAGCCCAAGTAAAGCCGCTCACTTCGAGCGAGATTCTGCTAAATCTTAAAAAATTGAATGTGTTGGGCAGTGCGATGCACATTGCGGCTCACCCCGACGACGAAAATACGCTGCTTCTTACTTATTTGTCGAAAGAACGGCTCGTTAAAACGCAATACTTGGCCTTGACTCGAGGCGATGGAGGTCAAAACCTCATCGGGCCAGAGCAGGGGGAATACATAGGTATCATACGTACCCAAGAGCTATTGGCAGCTCGTCGTATCGATGGTGCCGAGCAGTTGTTTTCGAGAGCTTATGATTTTGGTTTTTCCAAAACCCGCGAAGAAACCTTGAAGTTTTGGGGAGAAAACAATATCCTTTCCGATGTAGTGTACCATATACGTAAAAACCAGCCTGATGTGCTTATTACGCGTTTTCCGCCAGATGCACGCGCCGGGCATGGTCATCATAATTCCTCCGCTTTTTTGGCTGAATTGGCTTTTAAGATGGCAGGTGACCCTACCCAATTTCCCGAACAGCTCAAAGAAGTAAAACCTTGGCAGCCGAAGCGAATCGTATGGAATACATTTTCGCCCGGTTTTTCTAATCAAAAACCCACCGACAAGGGAAGCTTTATCACGGTAGATATTGGTGGATATAATACATATTTGGGGAAATCTTATGCCGAAATTGCCGCCGAAAGCCGTAGTTCTCACAAAAGCCAAGGGTTTGGTTCAGGTGCTAATCGCAATGCAAGGGTGGATTTTATGATGCATAAAGACGGTTCACCTGCCGAAAAAGACCTTTTTGATGGCGTTGATATGTCATGGAGTCGGGTCAAAGGTAGCGAACAAGTAGCGTTGCTAGTGGACCAAGCAATTCGGAATTACAATGTCAATTATCCTGCTTCGTCAGTGCCCGTGTTGGTGAAAATATACCAAGAACTAGGAAAATTAGACGGTCAAAATAAATATGTTCAGCAGAAAAAAGCCGAAATAGAAGTCTTGCTTCAAAATTGCTTGGGGCTTTGGTTTGAAACCAATCCTACCGACTATGCCGTGGCGCAAGGCGACCGCGCCGAGGTCAAGGTGAGTGCAGTGAAAAGAGCTGATTATCCTTTGAAACTTATAAAATTGGAGTTTTTGGGAGTCAATAGAGATTCGATATTGAGTTTAGATCTTAAAAACAATGAGTTAACCAACCTTACTTTTAATTTTCAAATACCTAAATCAACGCCGATTTCACAACCTTATTGGCTCGAAAAACCCATCAAAAATGGTGCTTTTCAGATAGATGACCAATCCAAGCTAAGTACACCCGAAAATATCCCAACTCTCCAAACCGCTTTTACCTTTGTAATAGACGGACAGGCGTTTGCTTTTAGCAAACCTTGGGTCTATAAATCTACCGACCCCGTGGATGGAGAAGTGTATCGCCCTTATGAAATACGTCCTGAGGTGACTGCCAACGTTACCGAGAAAGTATATGTATTTGCCGACAATCAGCCTAAAACGGTAGAAGTATTGGTAAAAGCGCATCGCCCTAATGTAAAAGGTACGGTGGCTTTTGAGGTACCTTCTGGCTGGCGTGTCGAACCAGCGCAAATTCCGTTTGAATTACCCGAAAAATACCAAGAAAAAATCGTGACAGTGAAGGTGTTTCCGTCGGCTGAGCAAAGTGAAGTGAAGCTAAAAGTTATCACAAAAACCGAAAATGGAGAAAATGCCTATAGTCTCAAAACGGTAGAGTATAAACATATTCCGACACAAACGATTTTTCCTACGGCAACTACTGCTTTGGTAAAACTTGACATCAAAAACAAAGCAAAAAATATTGGGTACATAGCCGGAGCAGGTGATGAAGTGCCGGCGGCTTTGCGTCAGATGGGCTGCCAAGTGACTTTGCTTGATGAGGGCGCATTGAGCAAAAATCTCGCCGTGTATGATGCGATTGTAGTGGGAGTGAGGGCTTACAATACCGAAGAACGCATAAAATATTTTCAAGAAAAACTCATGGATTACGTCAAAAATGGCGGTACTATGGTAGTACAATACGTGACGGCGGGTGGATTTGGGAATACGCTCAAAGTAAAAGAAATGGGGCCGTATCCTTTCAAAGTAGGCCGCGACCGCGTGACGGAAGAAGATGCCGAAATGAGAATCTTACAACCTGCACATCCGATTTTGAATACTCCCAACAAGATTACTGCCAAAGATTTTGAAGGCTGGATTCAGGAAAGAGGGATTTATTTTGCGGTAGAATGGGACAAAAATTACGTGACCCTCTTCTCCGCCAATGATACGGGAGAAGCGGCTAAAGAAGGTAGTCTTATTTATGCGCCTTACGGCAAAGGGCATTTTATTTATACAGGTATTGTGTTTTTTAGAGAATTACCCGCTGGTGTCCCGGGAGCCTATCGGCTTTTTGCCAATATGATTTCACTAGGTAAAAAATAACCGTTGCTGATTTTGTGTCATTTATAATGCCCAATAAGTCTTGGGAAGTTTTTTTTAATACTTTCCAAGACTATCTTAACTCATTACAGCCTTTTCAATGTTTTTCGAGATATACGATAAAATATATTCAGGTACTACTCAGTGGATTGATAGATTTACGGCTACTAAGTATTGGCAGTGGAAGTATGTTGCTTTTTTGACAATCTATATTCTAATCACTTCTTGTCCCAACTATTACTTACTAGGTGGTAATCGAAACGATAGCAAAAAAACAGTCTATATCCTAAAACTAGTAGATTGGATAGCGGCTCATCCATTTCAAAACTTTCCCGCCCAATATCTCAATTCTGAGGAGTTAGGTAGTGGTATGAAATCCCATTTTGCCAAGCGTCCAGGGCGTGTTGCCGTGCCGCTTTTTTGTAGGTTTTTAGGGCTGAATGCTCAGCATTATATTTGGATACAGCATTTGTTGGGGTGTTTGTTTTTATGGGGACTTATAAGGTGGCTTACATTATATACAAATGTGCGAATAGCCATGATATCCGCTTTCATGATGGCCAATTTGTTTGTGGTTAAGTGGTTTTATTACGACTTTTTTTATTACGACTCTACGGCTTTTTTGCTGATGTTCGTGGCTATTATGTACCGAAATCCACTTCTTATTATTGGGAGTGTTGTGATATCAGGTTTTGTAGATGAGCGTTCTGTGATTGGAAGTGGTGGGATACTACTGTGGTGGCTGTGGCAAGAGAGTAAAGGTAAACTTTACATCTCAGACCTAGCAGATTTTAAAAAATATAGGGCAACTTGGGCTACTATATTTGGAGTATTGCTGGTCATAAGTCTTCGTATTATGGTGTTACGTTTTACAACGCTTGAGGTCGATACTTCGCTGATAGGTAAGAATCCTATTCTCCAAAACATGAATACATGGCCTATCGCATTATTTATGACTTTCGAAGGAGCTTGGGTTGTGATTTTGATGACTATTTTGGCCCTTTATTACGATAAGAAATGGGCTTTTTTAGTCTTGTTTATGACAACTTTATTGGCGATTTTTTTGGGAGGTATGATTGTCATTGACCTCACGCGTAGTTTTAGTTATGGTTTTTTGTTGATACTGTTTAGTTTGGTTTACCTTTATTCACCATCGCGTTCGGTGCAAATGGAGCGGGCGCTTCTGCCGCTAGCAGTTATGTGTATGTTGGTACCTACTTACTACGTATACGGGCCAGAGATGAGTTGGTTGTCGCCCCTTATTCTGAAAATCCAAATTTTCTTGCGGGCTTAGTTTTTTTAAATCTTATGAGTCAATCTCCGTCTTTCTGGCAGCCTTCCGAGCAGCAATACAAGCGTTTTATATGGGCTTGTATGGGCTTGAGTGCCTTCTTTAGGCTTTTTCATTATTTCAGTAATCGGTCGCTCTATACGGATGAAGCGTATTTAGCCAACAACTTGCTTGTGCGTAATTTTGGAGAATTGGCCCAGCCTCTTGACACAGCCCAACATGCGCCGCTCTTTTTTTTATGGGTGCAAAAATTCAACCTTTTATGGGCGGGCAATGGCGAATTGGCACTACGGCTTTTTCCCTTAGTGGTAGGTTTGGTAACACTTTTACTGTTTGAAAAACTATTAAAGGTTTTTAGAGTAGGTAAGGTAGGAAGTATGGTGGGTTTTGCTGCTTTTGCTTTTGCACATCCTTTGGTATATTATTCGTCAGAGTCGAAGCAGTACATTGTGGAGGTGCTGTGTACTATTTTAGGACTTTTGATGTATTTCCGTTTTAGAAATACTACGTCGTGGCGCGATTATTTGGTATATGCCGCCGCAGGAGTAGCGATGCTGTGGTTTTCATATTCATCTTTATTTGGATTAGCGAGTATCGGTTTGGTACATTGTTGGCAACTTTTACGTCAGAAACAATGGGTGCAATTGCGGATTTTTGTGGTAGTTTATGCAAGTTGGGGAATTAGTTTTTTGTTAAACTACCTACTTATTATTGCGCCTAATAGCCTTCAATCAGGCGAAATACAAAGTATGTGGCTTGATGCTTTTGCACCTTTTCCACCTACATCAGTAGCAGATTTGAAATGGCATTTTATTACGTTATTTTCTCTTTTCGATTATCCCTTGGGGCTCAATTGGTCGTTTTTGCCACCCCATGTTCCTTATTATTTCACATTTGCTGTCTTTGCTTTGGGAGCAATGATAGTAGGTAGTTGGGTGTTGTACCAACGCTCTAAAGCTGAGTTGCTTTTGCTACTTTTACCAGTAGGATTGACTTATCTCGCATCTGCTTTAGGAAAATATCCTTTTGCTGAAAGGCTTATGTTGTTTGCGGTACCCTATTTTTTTGTTTTGATGGCTATCGGTGCGCAGCAACTTTATCAAATGGCGATGTACAGAAGGTTGCGAAGTGTGTGGGTTGTCATGCTTTTGATTGTGATAGCTCCGATGATTTCGGCGATAAAGGATGTTGTTTACGAAAAAGAATTTGGAGGATGGAAACGAAGAGAGATGAAAGCAGCGATTTCTTTTTTGAAAACCCACAAAAAGTTACAGGAGGTGCTGTATATCAATCATATAGCGTCGGCATTGCCTTATTATAATAAAGTAGAAGCCCTGAATTGGTCTTATCAGATGTTTACGATTGATGTAGATCCTCCTGTGAATGAGCGGGAGATTTTAAGGCAAATTTATCTCAACAAACAACAGTCCGATACTTTTTGGATAGTGGTAGCCGGAGATTCAGAAATGGATAAAACCGCCGCTCCTTTGACCCATAAGCAAGCTTTTATTTACTTTTTTGATACTCATTTCCAAAGATTACAGCAGTTTAGAGCCAAGGGAATATATACCGCCCAATACCGGTTTAGGTAAAATATCCGCTAATGATTATTTGCCTGCTACTCTAGCATTCAGGTTTTTAATTTTTTTCAAGCCTTTGCGTTTTAGTACGCATTTGGCCATAGCCTGTCTTAGGCTTCGCCACAAAGTAGCAAAATAAGACTTTTTAGGAACGCGGGTATAGTCGATAGCGCCGCTTCGGATGGGTGCATTGGGCGAAGGGTTGTTGTCTTGAATAAAGACCAAATCCGCAATTCCAGTAATAAGCTTTCGCTTGCTCAAATTACCTTCTTCGTCTATTTTCAGAATTGAAGTTTTGAGGTCGTTATAAAGCAAAGTGCCATGTCCTTTGACCCTATATTCGTCACCTTTCATCGAAAACTTAAAACTTCTCACCACGCCCGATTCAATTTTGGTTAAAGCGAGGGGCTGAGTGACTGGATTGAGACGTTTTAAATCTATTTCACCTAGTTGGCCATCGCAGCTAAAAGTGCCTCTTGGTGAAGCGATATTGAACTTAAAGAGCGTAGTGAGTGGTGCTACTCCCATAAATTCGCTTTGGATGTGTGCTTCACAGATAGGGTTTTGATGGAGCGCGAGGCTATCGTTGGTGAGGTTGTAGAGCTTGCCGTGGGTAAGATTGAAATTAACGCCTCCGCTAGCTTCGGTGTCGGGATTGAATTCTGAATAAGAAATCAAAAAGTTTTCTACTTGCACTGTATCAAGTTTCATTTTGAAAGGCAATCGGCGAAATTGTTGCTGAGGGTACTTTCCCACTTTCGACCCACGAGCAGGGTAGGTACCATCTCCAAAAATATCAATGTTGCCGCGTTTGATGATGGCTTGGTCAGCTATCAATTTTTTTTCAAAAACTAATGCATCAAGGTTGACTTGATTGACCTCGATGTCGTGAAAGACAAAACCGATTCTGTCGTTTCCGTCTGCGCGGGTGGTGAAGGCGCGCCCCTTAAATTGTGGTGTATAATGAATTCCTTTGATACTAATTCGCCTTTTTTGGGAGGAAAATGAAATGCTATCAAGCCTAAAATCGTGCAATGCTCCTATCGACGGAATCGATAGGTTGGAGAGTTGAAAAGCGGTATTTTTGGAATAATAAAAACGTGTAGAATCTTGATGAGATAATGAATCAATCAAAAAATCAGTGATATTGACATTGAGTTTTTCGAGAACAATACGCTGCGGATAAGGCTTAGTTTTGTCAGAAAAAGTAAATTTAATGCCTTCAAAGTCGATTTTTTTTACCCTAAAAGATTTTACAAATTTTGAAATTACTCGGTAAGGTGAAGGCTTGCTGCGTGTGGTCAGAGGGGCTGGTTTTTGTTGAATAATTTCTACAGTTGGTTGACTAATTTTGATTAAATCAATTTCAAGTTTTCGACTAAAAACAAGTTTCAGTAGTTTAATATCGCGAAGGCTTACTTCTGGAATAGTGCCTTTGTACGTAAAATGCGAGGTCGATTGTTTATTGATTTGTTGTTGGTAAAGAGCCGTATCGAGGGTAAGTTTGATTTTTGTGAGTATGGCATTACCTGCCAAAGGTTCGTATTGAAGGCGGTCAAAGTTGATTTGATAGATGCCATCGGAGCTTTCTGCTACTGCGCTTTTGAGGGTTTTAGCGAGCAACGGCTCCAAATAATATTGACGTATAAGGCGCACCCCCAGCACCAAGGCGATGACTGCCCCTCCTACGATGATGGCCCATTTGGTGATTTTATTGCTCATTTTGGAATCGATTGATACTGGTGTGTCTGAAATTATATCTTTAAAATTTCATGCCAGTATCAACCGATAAGTCCTTGCGAGACTTCAATAAGCCTTCTTAAAAAAAGCAATCCTTTATTTTATTAGGAATGAGCTAGTTCTGATTTCCACTCAAAAGAAGGTAATTGAATAGGGGCAAGCAATTGCTCTTCGAGTAGATTGGCCCATTCGTTGATATACAGAACCACATCATCCCTAAAATTATGACGTAGGTATCGTTTATTTTCAGGAAGACGAATCAAGATACGCGGATCAGATAAGCGTTCGAGGTGTTTAAGGTCGTCGGGGGCAAGGCCAGCAGCCATCATTTCATTGAGGAGCAAATCCATCGGCAAGCCGCTAGTGGGGCAGTAGTCGTTGAGTTGCTCGTTCCAGTCGCCGCGTCCATTGGCGAGTGCATGGGCGTGGATTTCGGCTTTGGTAAGTTGGGTGATTTCTTGGGCTAAGTTGCCGCAATTGCAGCTACCCATATGGCCCCACTGATAAGGAGAGCCTTGTTCGATTTTCTTGGCGGTGCGGCGTAGTGCAGCGATAAGATCAAGATTGGGACGAGCCATACCCTTAAATGTTTAAGTTGGTTGAAGCATTAAGTTGTGTACTTGTTGGCAAAACGTCTTGTTAAGAGTTTTTGTTTTCAAGCAATTTATGTATTTTTTTGCAAAAATATGATTCAAACATATAGTTTGGAAGCCTACAAAACGACCTTCTGAAGCCTCATTCGAAATTTTCCACTCAATGAAATATTATAGTATCTTACTTGTATTGTCTTTCTTTTTTTTGATAGCCTGTAGCCCTAAATTCGACCCCCAACGGACCTATTCAGTAGAACAAACCCGCAGTGATTTTAGACTGATGCGAGCAGCATTGTTGGAAGCTCATCCGGGAATATATCGCTATACTTCGTCAGACAGCATTCGTTGGATTTTTGATAAAACCGAGCAAAAACTTGACCACCCCATGACTGAACGAGAGTTTAGGAGGGTCGTAAATCCTGTTTTTTCGTATATACGCTGCGGTCATACGGATATTTATCCTTCCAAACAGTATACCCGCTATATCAAAAAAAACAAACCCAGAGAATTTCCTCTTTCTGTATTTTGGGCCAAAGACAAACTCAAAATCACCCAAAACCGTACCGACGATACTACCCTCGTACCCGGTGTGGAAATAATAATGGTTGACAATCGCCCGATTGATAAGATAATGAATGAAATGCGCGACCTTATTCCGTCGGATGGTTATAATCAAACTTTTAAGATTAATCTTATCAACGGGAATTTTGGGTCGTTTTATCGCTATCTGTATGGCAACAACGATACCTTTAAAATAAGTACGAAAGACAGTACTGGCAAAATCCGTCATTTGACCTTAACCTACACCATTCCTCCTAAGCCTCTCAGAAGAAAAAATACGCCCAAGCCCGTAGCTTCTCCCAAACCTAACACCGTGCCTACGGCTTCTCCTTTGCCACGACCCAAACTGCCCAAAGGAGATCGGCGTCATAATTTGAAGATTTCAAATAGAGATAGTACTGTGGCGATTTTGGATATTAATACATTTAGGGACAATGGGCATCGTAAATTTTATAAAAAGGCTTTTAGGAGTATTCAAGAAAACAATATCAAAAACTTGGTGATTGATTTGAGAGCCAATGGTGGTGGACGGTCGGATGCTAGTGTCAATCTGATGTCGTATTTGTTGGATGCTGATTATGTAGTTTATGATACTATTCAAGCCATCAAGCGACGTCCTTCGTTTAATCGGCATTATGGAGGTAAGTTATTACGGTTCTTTGCACGAAATTTTTGGTCAAAAAAGACACCTACGGGGACTCTCAGCAACCGCTCTACGGCTAAAGTCCATCATCCCAAGAAAAAGTGGGGATTCAAGGGCAATGTATACTTACTTACCAACGGTGGGTCTTTTTCGGCGGCGGCGATTTTTCCTTCGATTATCCAGCAGTATAATCCACGAGCGGTAGTAATTGGACGCGAAACGGGTGGCGGACGCTATGGTTGCAATGCTTTTATTTCGCCTTATTTGACCTTACCTCAGACCAAAGCCAAAGTCCGAATTCCGATGTTTAAGATAGTGCTACATCTTCCTGGACGCGACCAAGGGCACGGCGTTATGCCTGATTATCCCGTGGAATATACGTATGAAGATGTGGCAAAAAATCGAGATTTAGACATCGAGAAAGTGTATGAATTGGTCAAAAATAAGTAAAGCAGAAGACTTACGATATGAGAACCAAAGACGAAACCAAAGTAAAGTTGATTCTAAACACTGCGCTCAAAATGATTGCGAGGGTAGGGTTGGCGGGGCTTAAAATGTCGGATTTGGCCAAAGAAGCAGGAGTCGCTACCGGAACAGTTTATATCTATTTTGAGGACAAAAATCACCTGATTCGGGAGTTGTATATGTATTTGCATCATGCACACGCCCGCGACCTTGTGCGGGACATTGGAGAGAGTGAACCGCTCAAAATAAAAATCAAAAAAATGAGCCGTAACTACCTCCTCGACCAAGTAAGTCATCCTGAATATGGCGCTTTTTTGGAGCAGTATTTTCGCTCACCTTATGCCGAAACCAACGATGCCATGCAGGTCGAAAGGGAACTATTAACGCAGCCGTTACATAGTTTGGTGGTAGAAGGTCAGTATCAGAGTCTCATCAAAGAAGCAGATCCTGTGCTGCTCGTTACGCTCATTTGTGGAATGCTCAATGAGGTAGCCAAAAAACTTATCTATGCTCAAAAGGAAATGACTCCCTCAGAATGGGAACTGACGTTTAGTGTGCTTTGGGATGGAATTAGAAGTTAGATAGCCACCCAATGACCTCATAATAAAAGTTTTAGTAGACTTTGCTCATTTAAGCTTTAATTAGAGTCGCGAAATGTAGCTCCTTTCTTTGATAAGATAGGAAAGAAGGTTTTCGTTTAAGGTCTAACTAACTTCACTTATGCTTTTTTATATTCTTCTTAAATGGATAATCCGGGTTGCTTTAAGGGTATTTTTTAGGCGTTTTCAGGTAGATGGCCTAGAAAAGCTAAAGGCATCCAAAGGACCATTGATATTGGCTGTCAATCACCCTAATACCTTTATGGACCCACTTATCGTGGCTACACTGATGCCACAGCGGGTAGCTTTCATTGCCAATGGCAGTATTTTCAACCGTTTTACCCGACCGATTTTTAAGTACTTGCACGTCATACCTGTTTATCGCAAAAAAGATACTTCGGATGTGCCACTTTCGCCCGCCGAACTCAACAAACAAACTTTCCAACGGTGCTATGATTATTTGGAAGCGCGAGGAACAATTCTGATTTTTCCAGAAGGAACGAGTGAGATTGAGCGGCGTCTGCGTGAACTCAAAACCGGAACGGCCAGGATTGCATTAGGGGCGGAGTACGAAAACGACTTTCAATTAGGTCTCACTATTTTGCCAATTGGTCTCAATTACTCCAATCCTATTCATTTCAGAAGTGAGGTGTTTGTTAATGTAGGGCAACCGATTGCTGTTTCAGATTTTAAGGAAAAATACCGACCCGATAGTTTTGAAACAGTGGAGGAAGTAACGGATTTGATTCAAAAAAGACTCAGTGATACGGTGATTATCACCGAAGATGACGAAGAAGATACCTTGGTAGGTCAGATTGAGACATTGTACAAAAATCAATTGTTTGAAGATTTGTTGCTGAATCGTCGTTTGAAAAAAGATGAATTTTTTCTGATTAAACAAATAGTAACTGCCGTCAGACATTTTGAAGAGCAACGTCCTCAACTTTACAAATCACTTCAAACTCAACTCACTAACTACTTTGACAATCTCAAACAGTTGCATCTTTCGGACGAAGTATTTGCACAGACGCGGCGCATCTATCCATACCTTTGGCAGACGATATTGCCTTTAGTGATAGGTTTTCCGATTTATGTATTAGGCTTGATTTTCAATTATATACCCTATATACTTCCTTCCAAAATCGCTCGTTTGATTACTTCCGACGCCACCTATCGTGCCCCTCTTATGATGAGTCTTGGGGTGGTTGTTTTTCCAGTAGTCTATGCTTTTCAGATAGGGGTGATACATTCATTTTTTCAAGATGTTTGGCTTACTTTGGGCTTTGCGGTTTTGCTTCCCTTGAGTGGTTATTTTGTATTGTGGTATTGGGATGTGGTCGTGAGATTAAGGCATACTTGGCAAGCTCTCCGATTATTCCGTCATAAACCTTCTTTGATGAAAAGTTTGATAAACCAAAGAAATGGTATATTTGAGGAGCTAAAGGAGGCGAAAAAAAATTACCTGAGGTAGTTTTGGTATATTATTTCCTTTTGTTGTTAAAATCCTACGTCTATTCTAATAGCAAAGCGCAAGGAGTGTTTTGGAAAAAAGAGAAGAGAAACGTCTCAGGAAGTGGGTTAGGATTTTCCAACCTCCAACCTTATATTTGCTAATATATGAAAAACGAAAAGGTTAATATTTTCTATATTGATGATGATGCAGATGACCGTATGCTTTTTGAAGAGGCATTGGCGGAAGTAGATAAGAGCATCGCTCTCACTGCTTTAGAAGATGCGGATGAGTTGCTATATATTTTGGACAATCCTCCTCCTGTCCCGTATCTTATCTTTGTAGATTTGAACATGCCGCGTAAAAACGGTTATCAGCTACTAAAAGAAATTAAATCGAATCAATCATTTCGGAGGTTTCCAGTGTTGATTTTGACTACTTCGGCTGAAGAAGAAGCTATCGAAAATGCTCGCTTGCTTGGTGCAAATGCTTTTATTACGAAGCCTAGCAATTTTGCGTCCCTAAAAGCTATCTTGAACAAATGCCTAAAGTTGGACTGGAATATCGCCAGCCCTCATGGCTTTGTGATTGGTGCCAACTAATTCACCATAATTTGAGTAGTGTGAGTGCATATAATCTTTGTGTGCATAAAATACGTATAATATAGTGTAAGCAGAGCGAAAAATGGAGGGGACAAAATCTTTTTGTACCACTATAACTTTGATAAATTACGTATGCAAGACGCAACGATTGATTATACTCAAGATAGAAAAAAAGAATTTCTAAAAAGACTCCGTATGCATACGCAGTCTCAACATACAGCGCTAGAAGAGCACCCATTGTCGGTTTCTCTTTTCAAAGAAGAGGTGAATTTAGATGATTACCTACGATATTTAAAGGCAATGTATGGGGTAGTAGCTGGTTTTGAAGAAGCCTATTATCCAATTTTGAAAGATTGGGTACCGGCTATTGAGCTCCGTCGCAAAACCCCTTGGCTTGCACAGGATTTACAACTGCTCAAGAGCGATATACCTTCTTCTATATCCGTACCCACCTTTTTAGAATATTCTCCAAACCCAGCTTATTTGTTGGGTAAAATGTACGTTATGGAGGGCTCTGCACTGGGAGGGGCTGTTATTTATAAACACTTACAACCCAAACTGGGATTTTCGCCTGAGGAGGGAGGGCGTTATTTTTATGGCTATGGGAGCCAAACAGCAGGCATGTGGAGAGCTTTTTTGGAAGTGTTGACTACGCAAGCATTGGTAGAAAATGCCGAGCCAAATATACTAAAAGGCGCAGCGGAGCAGTTTGTAGCTATACAAACATTTTTCGACACCCAATTATTAGTATCTCGATGATTATCAATACCATTGTCAATCGCGATATAGCCAATTTAAAGGATTGTGAAAGTGAACCAATCCATATTCCAGGAAGTATTCAGCCGCATGGATTTCTTTTGGCTTTTGATGCAGCGTTTAAGGTCGTTTATGCCAGCGACAATTGCTCCGTTTTTATAGGAGTTCCTATTGAAAAAATCTTAAACAATCGTTTTGGGGCGATTTTTTCTCCAGCGATAGAGGTAGCTCTCGAAACACATCTCAAACAATATGGCTCCCAGGTGGCGCAGCCTTTTGTACTCGAATATCAAAATCAAAAATACAACTGCACACTACAACCTACTGGACAGTGGTATTTGTTTGAAGCAGAGCCTTTTCCTGATGGTCATTTACGGCTTCCAGATTTGTATAATCAAACTCGGAAGTTTGTCCATTATCTTCAAGAAACAGCTACGTTACAGTCTCTTTGTCAGTTGATTGCGGCCGAAACTCGCGACATTACGGGCTACGACCGGGTGATGATTTATAAGTTTGATGAGGCTTATAATGGGGCAGTGATTGCCGAAAGCAAGCGCGAGGATTTGGAGCCGTTTTTGGGGCTTCATTATCCTCATACTGATATTCCTCCTCAAGCGAGAGAGCTTTATTTGCGCAACCTTATGCGTATGATAGCCGATGTACATTATGAGCCAGTGCCTATCCTAACGACCCAGCATAGCACTCACCGCGATTTGGATTTGAGTTTGTCGGTATTGAGAAGTGTGTCGCCGATTCATATTGAATATCTCAAAAACATGGGCGTAGGTGCGACGCTCACGATTTCGATTATCAACAATCATCGACTGTGGGGGCTTATTTCTTGTCATCATTATAGTCCCAAAAATCTCCCTCACTATACGCGCCTTTCGGCACTGCTACAAGGGCATTTTTTATCTTCCCAAATCAACGTCCGTCAACAGGCCGAAGAGTATGCTCTCGCCAAAAATGTGGAACAGAGCTTGGAAGTAATTTTAAATATGACGTCTCACGTTCATCAGGATTTTATTCCAAGGTTTCTGACAAATGAGCATAGCTTAAAAGTCGTAAACGCCCGAGGAATGGCGATTTTGTACGACAACAAACTATATCTACATGGTACAACACCTACCGAAGAGGAAGTATATCAATTGATAGGTCAATTGTCCAACATCTCAAAAGGAAACGTATTTTATACCAACAAACTGGTAGACGTCTATCCTAAGGCTGAGCAACTTACGACTACTGCGGCAGGAGTAATATATTATCCTTTTGGGGGATATTTGCAGGACTGTATACTTTGGTTTAGACCAGAGACTCCTCAAGAAGTAAATTGGGCGGGCGATCCCTCAAAATCTATTGAATATAATCCAAACGGTCTTTCTCCGCGCAAATCTTTTGATTTGTGGAAGCAAATCAAAAGATTTGAAAGTCGTCTGTGGGAAAAGCCCGAATTGACAGCCGCTGCTACGGTATCCTATGCGCTTCAAACACAAATACATCTCAACCAGCTTACGCAGGATAAAATAAAACTGGCTCAGCTTAGCGATAAACTCCAAAAAGCGGTATCCGAACTCGAAAACATCAACTGGATAAGTACGCATGATTTAAAAGAACCATTGCGAAAGATACAGACTTTTGCGTCGCGTATTTTGGAAGATGAGCACAACACTTACGCACCTATGGTGATTCAGTCGGTGACTAGGATGAAAGATGCTGCCGTAAGGATGCAGACGCTCATTCAAGACTTGGTCGCTTATTCGCAGGTAAGTAAAAGTCAGAACCAGCTTGTAGATACCGACCTTAATAAGATAAATGAAGAGGTATTGGCTGAGTTGGCGAGCGAAATCAACGAAAAAAATGCGGTTGTAGAATCGGATACTTTGCCTTCGGTAAAAGGCGTTTCGTTTTTACTGAAACAGCTATGGATTAACGTGATAGGTAATGCGCTGAAATTTAGCAAAACACACATCCCATTGTCTATCCAAATCAGATGTACCATGGTCGAAAAAACAGTAGAAGGACGACTGAAATCTTTCTACCAAGTTTCCTTTATCGACAATGGTATAGGATTCGACAATGAATATGCACACCAGATATTTGAGGTTTTCAAACGCATTCATAGTCCAAGTCAATACCGAGGTTCAGGAATTGGTCTGTCGATTTGTAAAAAAATTATGGAAAATCATCACGGGTTTATGGACGCTCAAAGTCAGAAAAATGTCGGCACAATCATCCGAGTATATTTCCCGACTGTGCTTTGAGTACATCGTTAAGGATTTGTAAAACACCATTTTCATCGTTGGTTTTGGCCCTAAAACGTGCCGCTTCCTTTACATATTCATGGGCATTTTCCATGGCGTAGGAGTAATAGGCCTGATGCATCATTTCGAGGTCGTTGAGATAATCGCCAAAGACCATAGTCTCATCGATACTCACTCCATAGGTTTTTTGTAATATGGCAAGAGCTTGGCCTTTATTGGCAAGTTTGTGTGATATATCTAGCCAGATACCCGCCGACACTTTTACTTGTAGCGGTGCTTCCCATGGTTTGAAATGCAGATAACTATTGGTAGCAGAGCCTGCCAAATCGCAGATGCTTACTTTCAAGCACGAGTCGTCGTCGATTTTGAGTAAATCATCTACTAATTCGTAGCGTTCAAAATACTTCGTAAACTGTGCCCAAAAGGCGTCTTCCGTATTTTCGACATACGCTTTCTTTTTCCCACACAAGATAGGATAAGCATTTGGAATTTGACGTGCTACCCGAATCAACTCTTTGGTAGTGAGATTATCAAGCGACTGCACATATAGTTCTTGGTTTTGAAATACTACATAACTACCATTTTCGGCAACAAAAATAACGTCGTCTTGGATAGGCTCAAAGCGCTTGCGGAGATTGTAATATTGGCGACCACTAGCAGCCGCAAAATACAAGCCCCTAGCTTTTAGTTCATCAAAAAGTGGATAAAATGTATCACTCAATTCCCCTTTGGAATTGAGCAAAGTTCCGTCCATGTCGGTGGCTATCAGTTTAATGTCTTTCATGTATAAGTAAGGAGAATTTGTGGCTCAGAAGTTCACTATGATTGATGACATCTGTTTACTTTTTTCAAAAATGTACTATTTTTAAACCAAGCAATGGTTTTTATCACATAAGCAACTAAGCAAAATTAAGCGAGTATAAAGCTAATTTTATTTTAACCCCATGCCTTTAGGCTGGGGATACAATCTGAGAGCTTTACGTGGGGCTTTAGCCCTGATTTTTTGACAAAAAGGCGTAAAAATCAGGGCTGAAGCCCTACGTTGTGCTTTACCCACCCCAGCCTAAAGTCGGAGCGCTGATGCGACGTGGAGTGAAAGGAGTCACCTATTGTTGATAATATCCAGTTTAACATTGCATAATTATTTAAGTCTTAGTTTACAATCAATCCACAAAAAAATGGGTATGGCTTGCCTTTTTTGTCCTTAAAAAAGTGGATAGAAAAATCTTTTTAAAATGAAGTACATAAAAAAACTAAGGGTGCTTTTGATGGTTTGGGGAAGTAGCCTTGCAGTTTATGGACAAGTAGCGACTTTAAACACCAGCCAACGATGGCTGCTTTTGACTGAGCAATCCCAGCACCGACTTTTGGTAGTGGATGTAGACAACGGAAAAGAGGTATGGGAGTGGAAACCCGAAGCCTCAAATGTAAAGCCCGAACACGTCAAATGGTTTTCGAATCCTAGTGATGCCAAAGTGGTATACAATGGCGAATATGTTATCACTTGTGCCTCTGGTGGTGGAATTGCTTTGATTAGGGTGAAAGACAAAAAAACGGTGTTCTATGCCTATGCAGGAGGCAATACACATTCGGTAGAAGTATTGCCCGATGGTAATCTCGTAAGTGCTTCTAGTACTGGAAATTATCTTTCTGTTTTTTCAATAGACACTTTACGTTTTCCCGACCATGTATACCGAAAAGACTTGTTTATCCCCTCAGGCCATAATGTGGTTTGGGATCGTACCCAGCATTTGCTGTGGTCGGCTGGGATGAATACCCTATACGCTTATCAGTACAATTTTAATCGTGCTACTCCCCAGCTTCGGCAGATTGATTCGTTGATGTTTTCGTCTACCCGTACAGAAGCTCATGATTTGTTTCCTCTAAAGGGTGTTGACAAACTTTGGTTGACTGATTTGACAAATGTGTATATTTTTGAAACCCATAGCCGAGCATTGCAAAAGGTAAGTGGGCCTGCACATGTCAAAAGTGTAAGCTCCCGAAAGGAAGATAATGAAGTGGCGATTAGTCATCCAAAGCAATCGTGGTGGACCGACGAAATACAGGATTTGAATGGCAAACGAATCTATCAGAAGGAAGGGTTAAAAATTTATAAAGCACGCTGGTGTGTTCTAAATTCCTTTAGTTATCCTCCAAACCACTCTTTGAAATATACCAGCTTGCCTATATCTAAACCTTAAAAACGACTTTCAAAAATCACAAACGCATTCAAAATGGAAAATACGGCGCAGTTGTTATTAGTAGAAGATGAATCTAAAGTCGCAGCATTCATAAAAAAAGGCCTCGAAAGGCAGGGTTTTAAAGTAGATATTGCGGAAGACGGCCGGCTTGGAAAACAGTTTTTTGATGAACGTACCTACGATTTGCTAATTTTTGATGTCAATCTTCCCTACATGGATGGGGTAGAACTCGCTGCTTATGTGCGGACCAAAAATACTCAGATCCCCATTTTGATGTTGACGGCCTTGGATACCACTGCCGACAAACTAGCGGGATTTGATGCGGGCGTGGACGATTATTTGGTGAAGCCTTTTGACTTTATGGAGTTGATTGCGCGTCTCAAAGCATTGCTCAAACGCGTAATCAAAACCAGTGAATCTACGAATATTTTGAAAGTAGCCGATTTGGAATTGGATTTAGATCAGAAAATAGCGCGGCGAGGCGGGCAAGCCTTTGAGCTTACGGCCAAAGAATTTGCGCTTTTGGAATATCTGATGCGCAATCGGGGTAGAGTCGTATCTAAGATTGATATTGCCGAGAAAGTATGGGATATTGATTTTGATACCGGTACCAACTTTATAGAAGTCTATATCAATTATTTACGGAAAAAAATCGATAAAGATGCCTCTTCCAAATTGATCCATACGGTAGTGGGCATGGGCTATACCCTTAAAGAAAAATGACAATTCGAAATCGTCTTACGGCACTTTTTACGGCAGTAGTGTCGGTGTTGCTACTATTGTTTTGTATTGTCATTTACTTTTTTGCAGAATATCATCGGCAAGAGGAGTTTTTTAAACGCTTGCGAGAAGAGGCACGAACTACGGTGGAGTTGCTTTTTGATAAAGAAACCATTAGTCCTGAATTGCTCAAATTGCTGGATCGCAACCAAATGACGGTACTTCATCAAGAGGAAATCATTGTTTATGATTATCAAAATAAGCTTCGCTATGAGAGCGGAACCGATTATCTCAATATCGATAAAGCTACCCTCGACCGGGTCAGGGTAGAAAAAGAAGTACGATGGCGCGAAGGACAGCGGGAGATTGTGGGAATTTATGTGGTAGATCGCCAAAACCGCTTTGTGGTTTTTGGCTCAGGGATAGACAAGTACGGTTTTAGAGAGGTTCAAAACCTTGCGCTTGTGATGGCAATTGGGTGGTTTTTGGCTACTATGGTGGTCGCTGTGGTAGGATGGATATATGCTTATCGGGCTTTGGAGCCTCTCAAAAAACTCATCGCACGAGTAGACGATATCACTGCTTCACGACTAGATTTACGGGTAGAAGTGTCTAATAGCCAAGATGAAATAGGGCAGCTTGCCGAGCGCTTCAATCATATGCTTGATCGTTTGGAAGATGCTTTTCGAATGCAGAGAGCTTTCGTTTCGAATGCATCCCATGAGCTTCGCACACCACTTACGGCTATCACGGGGCAAATAGAGGTAGCACTTATGGACAACGATCCTCAAGAATGGCAAGATACATTGCGCTCAGTATTAGAAGACGCTCGTCAGCTCAATCGCCTTTCCAATGGGCTATTGTCTTTGGCAAAGGTGAGTATGGACGAATCGGCGGTGAAATTTACGCCAGTGGCTATTGACGAAATATTTTGGCAAGTGCGAAGCGAAATCATGAAAGCGCATCCCAAATTTAGCGTAAGAGTCGATTTAGAAGGGTTTTCGAATGATGCAGCACGTTTTGAGGTGATGGGCAACGAACCTTTACTGCGAGTGGCATTGACTAATTTTATGGAAAATGGCTGTAAATTTTCGCCCAATCATACGGTCAATGTAAAGTTTAATAATCTTCCTAATACTTTAGAAATCCAGTTTCACAATATAGGGCCAGTGATTCCGGCCGATGAGCTACCACATATCTTCAAACCTTTTCGGCGAGCTACCAATGCCCGCCAAGTAGCAGGACATGGCATAGGGCTATCGCTCACAGAGCGTATTGTAAGGCTACACCGAGGAAGAGTGGTAGTAGAATCAGAAGAACCCAAAGGCACCACTTTTACCTTGGTTCTTCCCCATAAGTTTTAGTATCTCCTAACACTGAACATCCCGAATCTAGGTGATTTGATTTTTGCTAGATAGGCCCATTCCCTTCGCTTGATGTTTGGCTTCTTCGAAGCTACAAGACATTGCTGCCTCTGAGAGGCAAAAAAATTCTATCAAGCAAGTCCGAAAAAAACAGAAGACTTTGGAGAAGTCAAACCTAACTAGCTTTTGAGTATAAAGCTCATGTATCACCCTGAAATAGCTTGACAGATTTAGGATTCATTTTTGGTCACTGAAAT
>VFQP010001390.1_pt1 | contig 32832 bp, 53 predicted proteins | sample 3512351 | NCBI WGS metagenome assembly VFQP01 (sample SAMN10412372, study PRJNA504923) | tailings metagenome | isolation source: Relicate 1 Philex TSF1 revegetated site | place: Philippines: Tuba, Benguet | collected 2017-08-29
TGTGTGTGTGTGTGTGTGTGTGTGTATGTGTGTGTGTGTGTGTGTGTGTGTGTGAGGTGGTGGTGGGTTGATCAACAGCAGGGGTGTGAGAAAGGGGTGTGCTTGATAACCAATGGTTGGGTCAAATACACGCACCACAGCAGGTGTAGTCCATCCAATCGCAAAACTGGGGGCTTGACCCAAATCCATGGCATTTCCTGTGAAATAATAAAAGATATGTGAAATAAGAAAAGATATGTGAAATAAGAATAGATATGTGAAAATAACAGATGGTTAAATAACAGAATATGTGAAACGAGAGGGGACAGGGAACGAAAGGATGTAAGAATGGACAGGGAAATGACAGGGGCAATGTATGCATGGTGAACAAGCACGATTGCTTGCTATACACAGACAACAGTACACCCTGTGTGATACACAAACAACACACACCAAGCGTGTTTGGTAGACCTTGTCACATCGGCGCAAAAGTACAAAGCCCAACACACACGCCATGCCTGCCACCAGCGCCCACCCCATACTGTGATGTGTACGTGTACGTGCATGTATGTGGCATCAGAGCATGTGGCACATCAGGCACAACGAAGAGCAACACACAGCAACTCACGTTGCAAACACACGATAGCCGGAGATGTGGGCAGGGCGCTGCTCGATGCATTCTTCCAGGAAAGCAAATTCCAACAGCCCACATTTCTCTGTTAATGGTACCACATCCGATTTTCCTGGCAAAAATTCGCTGCTATTGGACGACATGCTTTATGTCGTTACTTTTCTCCGATGGTCAATGTAGTTGACACACATTTGTTACCCCAACGCATGTGTATTGTATAAAAATATACACTGCATCAACATAATAAAGTTGAGTTGAAAAAATTCAAGCACCTAGTAAAAAAAGCAATTAGGTTTACACCCTGACGTCCTGTACACAGCCCTACACAGCCAGTGCCCTCCTCAACCACCCAGTATTTGGCCCCCCAACCGCAATCAACCCACGTCGCCTCTTGGTGGGGCTGGTGGTGGCACCATCAGCCAACACGTCCTCGCCCTGCAGGGGCTCCGCAACAGGGGGCTGTGCCCACTGCACAACAGGTTTCACAAGCGAATGCATGATTTGAAAAGCATTGTCCTCTTGGATTGCTCCAATCTCACTGGCCTGGTACTCATGTGGCTTCGTCAAGTCCCATACCTGTGTGATGAGGGATGGGCGTTGTGAGGATGTGTGGTGTGAGGATGTGTGGTGTGGTACACGGCGGTGTGGTGGCCGTGTGGTCACCGGCATGGTGTGTACGTCGCACCGCACCCCCGCACCGCACCCCCCTCATACATTGATGCGTTGCCTGAGCTTTTTGGATGCATAGAGATCTGCAATGGATGGTCGGGGGGTGCTTGGAATGTCAGTGGATACTGCCTGAAGCAAACGGGCACTGGTGTTGTTGCCTATGTGCAGATCCATCATGGCAGCCGACACCACGACCAAACTTAACACAAGCAGCGTCGCTGCAATGAGTTGTGATCGGTTCGACCATCGTTGGTTTCGAGTTTGAGCACTGTTGTCTTCTGCAAGTGGCTGTGTGGGAACAAGATGTCGTGTGGTCGCAGTGTAATCGAACAACGCAACACAACGCATGGCCTTTGTCATGCTCTGAACAACATACAATGAGTACGTCGACGTTGGAAGAGGAGTTGCGATGTTTGAAGAGCGCTGCTGGTCGGGGTTCCGTTGACATCGTGTATACTACTCGCGTGGGGTATACTCTCCTGCAATGGGTTTGTTGTTGCTCTGATGCGAGTAACTTTTGTGTGAATTTATAGTCAAAAGACAATTGGATATTGGCAAAACGTGAAACGCTCATGATGCGTTACTGTTGCGGTTATGGGTGAAACGGTTGCCAGCGGTCACGTAGCGTTCCAGTAGTCACATTATAAAGCGATCGAGCTGTCAACGTGTACTTGGCGTCAAGAATGTGGATACCAAGAATGCATGGGTAGGGAGCACGGTGGTGGTCAAATTCGTTGGCCGTGGTCAAACATACAGGCCCACGTGTTGTGCAACCTAAAATTGTTGTGCAACCTAAAATTGTTGTGCAGCCTAATAGTGTTGTGCAACTCTCACTTGTCATGGTCACACTGTTTGGGCACACAACATCCCACAACGGCTCACATGACATTGATCCATGTGGACGGGTGTGATGATGGCTGGTGTTGTGCATGCAAGCCGGCGACAATATGAACAAACAATATGAACAAACATGGCAATAATGATTGCAATGATATAGAGATAACTACTACCCTTTGTTAGAAATCACACACAACAACAAGTAATATGGACGACGAACAACCCACACGCCAGCCAGATGCCGAATCTGAAGCATCTACACAGCCTAGTCAACTCGCACATGATGATGCTTCTACACCCTCAACATCATCCACCACATCCACTACCGCTATCACACGTAAAAAGACTCGGAAAAAAACGCGAAACAAGGATGCCATGAACAACACATCCCGAGATGCCACACTTGACAACACGAGCAGCAGCAACAAGGGCGTGCCAGCATGGGTGGTGCCAGCGGTGCTCATCACTGCAGGTGTTGGGCTGTCTGCAGCTGCAGTGCGTGGTCTGCTGGCAGTGCTGCGACGTGTGCGAAACCGTCGGTTGCAACACACCCGTGCCTTTGTACGACAGTTTCACATGGAGGCGTCACAACCAGCATCCAACGTGCTGGCTGGTGGGCGCCTGGTTGTAGATGCAAGGTATGTGGTGTGGGTGGGTGCTGTGTTGTTGGCAGTGTGCAAAACCACATATTTGCATACACATATGTGCAACAATGACTGTTGCCATCTTGCTGTGACAATGTGTGCTTCTTGACGTCATGCATGTTGTTCATGACATCATCACAACACACAAACACACACATGGTCACACAGTATTGATGTGAGTGAGGACACACGAGCCCCAATAGTCGACGCATTGCTTGCTGCTGGAATTGTGTGTGTTGGTGTATCTGCCAGTACCAGGTGCGTTGCTGCACATGTGTGTTTTGTTGATCCATGATTGTTGTGCAATGTTTGTGTATCATTAGCCATATGTATTGTGTATCATTAGTCATATGTTTTGTGCATGATCAGCACTGTAACAAAACACATTTCCCATACCATCCCACACACCATTCCCCATACCATCCCACACACCATTTTCCACCCCCAGATTGTTTGTGGATGAGCATGCAAGCAACCTGCACAACCCAGCCACCCCCGACCATGTGATGGGTGGTGGGTCTACAGGGGCAGTGGCATTGGTGGGTGGGGGGCAGCATGCTGATGTGGCAATTGCTGTGGATGTACTGGGTGAACTGCGGGTATGTGTGTTGATATGTGGGTTGATATGTGTGTGTAAACATGTGTTTACGTGTTTTCCACACACACCCCAACACCGCCCCCCCACCTACCAACACCCCCCCCCTAACCCCACACCCATCAGGTGCCTAGTGCATGCTGTGGTGTCTACTGTGTACGCTTCACCCACAGTGCACTCCCACTGACCGGCACACATGCAGCCACACCATCTCCCACTACCATGACCTCCCCCCCACACACGAGCACAAGCACACCCACAAGCACACCCACAAGTACACCACCGGCATCAAAAACCAAGGGGGGCCCCCATCCTGCTGCAGTGGCAGTGGCGGCAAGGGACCCTGGTGTGTTGCTGAGGTGCTGCAGGGCACTTGGGTTACCTGCAGGTGTGTCTGTTGTTTGTGTGTGTGTGTGTGGAATGTATGAGTGCGTATGTGTGTGGATGTGTATGTTTGTGTACATGTGTGTGTATGTGCACACTATGTTGAACCCTTGCCAAACACCATCACCAATGTACACCTCCCCCTCACACACATGCCACCCTCCACCTCTCCACACACACACCTACACACACACACACACACACACCTCCACACACACCTACCCCCCCCACCAACACACACACCCAAACACAGACAATTCCAAGGACATTCAGCGCCTCATCATCACAGAGGACATATTCGAGGCATGTGGTGAGCAGCTATCAGCACCTCTACTGGCAGTGTGTAGACAGGCTGGACTCAAGTGGGCTGGGCCAGGGCAAGTGGGGGTTGCATCATTGTTGCCGTTTATAACTGAAAATGTGCCGAGCTTGGCTGCGTTTCGGTATGAAATGAGAGGGGGGTGAATGAGAGGGGGGTGAAGTGAGAGGGGGGTGAAGTGAGAGGGGGAAATGATGTTGTTTGAGTGCTTTTTGGGGGTGTGTGGGTGTTGATGATGGTGATGTTTCATGTGGGTTGCATGTGCATGTTGGGGGCGTTGGTGTTTGTTGGGTTGCCCACAAACACCCCCACATACACCCAAATACACCCACCACACACACACAGTGATCCTGCCCCCACCACCAATGCCACCCATGCCACACTACAAGCATTACATGCAGCTGCTGTTGCCTATGCAAGTGTGATACATGGCGGGGATGCACAGCATGCACAGCATGAGTGGGTACATACCACACCTAACGGTGGGGACGCACATGCGGGTGGGATAACAAAGGAACAGGTGTGTATGTTTGTGTGTTCTTGAGGGGTATATATGTATATGGTGGATGTACACCAACACTGTATATTGTTCAAGACGTGCAGATGAATGTGTTGCTATGTACATGTAGGAAATGGCTGTGTATTGTATGGATGCATGACTTGCATGCATTGTATCATCAAAACAACCACACCCTACCCCCCTTCACACACACATTTACCCCTCCACTTACACTACCCCCCACCCCACCCCCCCCACACACAGCAAGAAAAGGCACTCCAAGTGGCCAAGGAAATGACCACAGCCTTCTCCATCGCCCTCCAACAGAAGACCCTCCTGCTCATGCCATCTACCGCCGCCCCACCCCCACCCACCCACCCCACCCCCAAGCAGGCAGTGGGTGTGGAGCGATGGCGCATACGTAGTCAACAGCTACAATGCATTACCACATTGACTGGCATGCCGAGTGTGGTGATTCCACTAGCAGGGCCATTTGGTATGTGTAGTGTGACATTGATGGGGTTGACCAACGCCGACAGTCGAGTGGTGGCATCTGCCATGCAGCTGGTGCCTCGGTTGGAAGCGGCGTTGACCAATTTCGGTCAACTCATGCGTGAAAAGGCGGCCGCGGGGGGTGGTGAGGGTGGTACACAAGGGGTGGATGGGGCAGGGAAAGCGAGGGATGGGATGGGGTCTACACCAGCGGGGGGCAATCATGCTGCTCGCAGGGGGAGCAGCAACAATACACAAGTTCCTGCACACTTATCAGCAACAGCAGCAGCAGGGGGGGCCAGAGATGCGGCACCCCCCACAGCAAGCCCTCCCCCGTCAGCAGCACCACCACCCAAGGCACCCACACCCAAGGAAGCTGCTGCCGTAGCTGCCAGGGCACGTGCAGAGGAGTTGAAGGCAGCAGGGAATGCAGCATTCAAGGCTGGTGCGTATGATGCAGCAGTTGCCCAGTATAGTGCAGCAATAGAGGCAGCACCGGGGGCGGATGTGGTGCAGGCTGTGTATTATAGCAACAGAGCCATGGCGTATTTGAAGCTGATGGAGTTTGATTTGGTATGGAGGGGGGGGGATGATGATGGTGGTGGTTTTTTGCTGTATATATTTACTGTATCGTGTGTGGTTTTCATGCAGCAATCAATGCAATCAGCCCACACGCATGTGAATCACACCCACCCACACAAAAACAAACAAGGCCAAGGCAGACTGTGATGCCTCTCTCAAATTCCAACTCAATGCCAAGGCCCTGTTGAGAAGGGGCACTGCACGACTTGGCCTCAATGACCTAGAGGGGGCCCGTAAGGACTTTGTGCACGTGCTGGCATTGGAGCCCAACAACAGGCAGGCCAAGGAAGAGCTGGAGAGCCTAGAGGACATGGTGGCGACCTATGGGAGCATGAACGCTTGAGTTGAAGAAAAGTTGGAAAGAGGGAAAGAGAGGGGTGTGTGTGGCGGCAGCACTTTCTAGCTGACATCCTGCTTTATGTGGTTTTAACACCGGGTGTGTTGGTTTAGGGTTGCACTGGGCGAGGTGTGCGGTGCCACCACTGTTGTGGATACAGTTGCAAACAACGATGACATGTCGATACATCAAAATGAATAAGAAGAGCCCAGCAATAGCAACAAAACAACAGCAGAAGTCATTATGGTAGGCATAATGAACGACAACAGCATAATGAACAACAACAGCAACTACAAACAATCGTAAACGTTAATGGTACCCCCCAAAAAATCCCCATGACCACATGAAAACACAATGTCAAACTACTCGTAAATCACAAAAATAAAAATAAAAATGACACACACACACGTGCATACAATGTAAAATCATGTAACTAATACAAAACATACAATACCCTACCCTCCACCACGCAGCACCCCCCCCACATTCAACGGCTCACAGACAGTCCCCGCCACCCACACCATCCCCTCCTCCACCGCCACCCTCGTCAACACCACCCCCTCCATCAACACCACCACCGACGCAACGGCGACAAACACCACCATCACCAACACCACCAAGCTTCGCCGATTGAGCCGCAGCACGAGGGCGTTGACCACCAGTTGACCGAGTAATGCTGCAGCAAAGCCGATGAGCCCACATGGCCATGCAAGGGCAAGTGGGATAGCACCAAAGGAGGCGTAGACCATGGTAGAGGAGGCTGAGGTGAGCAACACCATGGTGGAGCTGGTGGCAGCTGCAACATCTGGGAGGAGGCCCAGGTGAAGCATAAGGGGACCCTGTTTTTGTTTTTGGTTTTGGTTTTTTTGGGGGGGGGCTTAAGGAGGTGGTTATTATGTTTGTTTACCAATGGGGGGTGATTGGTGATTGATGAATGGTTGGTGGTGTTTCATACTTGATGGGTTGATGGGTTTGGTATGTGTGTTAATCTGTGTACCTCTTCATTGCAGTATATTCACTTGAACACATATAGAGACCCACATGCACATCCATACACCCACACACTCAACACACACCCACACGCTATAACACACACTCCACACGCTCAACACACACCCACACACAACAACACACACTCAACACACCTTGACAAGCCCCCCCCCAATGCCAAACATGCCAGCCATCAGCCCAGCAGCAGTGGATATCAATGGGTAGACAACTGTATTGCGTGCAGTCCATGACACATCACTGGCGTCATATACAGGTGCATCTGGGTGGTATGTGGGAGATCATATGCGTGGGAGATCATGTGTGGGTGATCATGTGTGGGAGATCATGTGTGGGAGATCATGTGTGGGAGATCATGTGTGGGAGATCGTGTGTGTATACAGCACACCAATTGCAAGAAAAAGGCATGTGTGTATAAAATAGCATATCACACGTGCGTACACGCAACACATGTGCATATACAACACATGCCCACCACAACCACAATACACACATGCCCACCACACGCATACCAGAATCCCCACCACCCCGCAGCAGCTGCCATCGTGCCACCCACCACACTCCCACAGCCACTGGTACGACAGTGAGGGTGATGAGCCAATACCCTACACTCCCACAGAGTACCAGGCGCTTGCATATGTCTGTCACAACCACCACTGTGAGGGTGTGTTGGTGGACGGGGGGGTGTTGGTGGATGGGGGTGTGTTGGTGGATGGGGGTGTGTTGGTGGATGCATGTGGGTATGTGTGGTGGTCGATGGGTGTCTAATGGTGGTGGATATAATGTGTATATGATGAGTGCAGAATGTTGGGACACAATAGTGAGGGGACACAGTGAGGGCACAGGACAACACCCACCACCCACCAGCATGCCCCGCGTAACCCACAATTAACCCACAATCAACCCACAATTAACCCCACGCACCAATCAGCAAGGCAAACAGCACACACAGGCGCAACCAAGGCACTTGTGGCCACTGCTGCTGTGTCTCCTCCCCCCTTGCATACCCCACCAACATGGGTGCCCATGCCTTGCCACCTGCCTCTTCAATGGCTGCCCATGCCTTGCCACCTGCCTCTTCATCAACCCCTCCTGCTGCTGCTGCTGCTGAGGATGGTAATGATATGACTATTCCCCTACATGATGATGATGGTGCTGTGGCTCTGCATGATGATGATGGTGCGGAGGAAGGAGGAGGGTCCCCGGTCAGGCAATGCCCTTTAGGATGACCCTCGGTAGGGATGTGGGTACCATGAGGTTGATTATAAGGTTGACCATGAGGTCGACTATGAGGTTGACCATGAGGTTGACTCACAGTGTGAATGGTCCATGATGGGGATGATGATAGGGATGGTGATGATGATGGTGATTGTCCTGCATCACATGGCGGTAGTTGATTGTTGGTTGCTGTACAGTGTGGATCTGCAGGCCCAAGCCCCAACATGATGTCAAGCTCCCTATCCAGTGTGGCCACACGTTTTGACTGACCTACAGCTGATGTAGCATGAGTAGCATTATGCAGCGATGATGATTTGCTACTTGCTGCTGCGCTTGTGGTGGTAGTAGTACCAGCAGCAGCAGCAGCAGCAGGAGCTGTGGTGCCCATTGTGGTGGGTACCAACAATGGGGTGTCTTCTTGTGACATGTCATGGTGGTCATCATCGTCATCATCGTACTGGTTGGCATTGCATACCCCACGCGTGGGACACAGTTCTGTGAGGGATGATGTGAAGTGCATTGTGGAGTATGTGCAATGGAGTGCTTGTCAGTGGTGTTTTGAAAATGTAGCAAGTGGATGACATCTTAGTTATGATGGTATATCACTGCTACTGGTTGATACACTACTGCCATCACCACATCACACCCACCACCACATCACACCCACCACCACATCACACCCACCACCACAGGTGACATACCAGTGCTGGGTGGGTGTGTTGATACTCGGAGTGCACGTTCTGCACGCAGCTGTTGATGTGCTTTCCGTGCAACCGCGCCTGTCAGTGCCAGGAGCAATACCCCCAACAACAGCGTGGTTAGCCATGGGGGTTGCACCTGTGGGTGATTGGTGGTAACTGCTGCAGATACGAACTTGCTCTTGTGAAAAAATGAACCCCCCAAATGGATACCACAAAACCCCTTGCACGGACCCCCCCCCAACACGCACCTTGTTGACATAGCCACCCACCAAAGCACCGAGCACCGTCAATGGCTCCAGCATGAGCACCATACTCCAGTCTATCAGTGGTGCACGCTTGTGGGGATGGCGACGCTGTATGTTGATCAAAAAGCTAGCCAGAGCACCACAACAAATTGTCACGTTGCTCAGGCCAATGGCTGTTCGTGCTTCCAGCTGTGCCACAACCAGGAAAATGGGAACGAGCAGTGCTCCACCTCCCATTCCTCCTCCTGCTGCCATGCAGCATGATACTGCCACCAGCAACAGCACGACTGGGTTCATCATGACGTGCGGTTACGTGTGTGTTTTAGCCAATTTTTAATGCATCAAGCAAAACAATTCAAACCGAACAAAACGGCAAAACGTTTGATCTGAGCGCCCCTTAGGCAACAATGGGCTGTTGTTGGGAAGCAAATAGCAACACCTCTCCCGCATATTTACATATGTTCTGTGTGACTGTACTAAAAGTCTATACCCAGAGTACACACACACACACCAGTTCTTTGCACGTATGCAGAAACCACATACTTTGCAGGATGAAAGAATCGATATTCTCAAGGTGCTTCTTTTCACGCTCTCATCACCACACTACAGTTTAGCCCGAGATGGCAGCAGCTGCAGGGGCAGCGGCGGGTGCCAGGGGGCCAGAGCCCAAGGCAGCAAGAGCTGCTGCGCCACCGCGAGGCAGCATCACAGAGTTGATGGGGTAGACATACACACCGCATTCGGGGATGGAAATGGCGTTCTTGAGATCCACACTGGCAGAGCTCTCCACAGCACCGATTGTCAAGGGAGAGGAGGCGCCCTCGGCATATGTACCGGTGGTATAGTTGAGGGTCAGGGGCAGGCCGGCAATGGTGGTCACCTCGGTGGTTGGCTTGCTTGTCAGGTTCTGTGCGAAAGGGGGGGGGGAGATATAGGGGTGTTTGCCGTGGTCACCACCGACACAGCCACCAACATAAACACATACAGCTGGGGAATATTTGTCCAAGCTCACGTGGTAGGTGAGCACGGTAGTGAGGACAGGGAGGAACTCGGGTGCGGTGAGCTTCTCGGGGGGGATATTGAGGGTGGTCAAGGTGAAGAGGAAAGTGTCATCAGTGGGGGCAAAAGCAGTGAAAGGGGTGTTGTTGAGGGCACCTAGGGAAGGAAGTATGCGGGTGTGGCGGTTTATCACAAAAAGGGTGACGTTCGAGTTACGAGAACATGGGTGGAAGATGCGCAACCATACCATAGAGGCCAGCTGCGTCCAAGAGTTCTGCCAAGATGGTAAAGTTGGCAAGGGTGGCATATTCACCAATGCTTGGGGAGCAGTCGACATTTTGGGCATTCACGGCGGAACCAGCAACTGTGTGTGTTGGGGGGGGGGGGGATGACAGCATGTAGGGTTTACCGTGACCGGCACGCCTAACGGCAGCACCAACATGTACGGATCCATTCGGATACATTGCAGTGCATATGGCGTGAATGCAATCTAGGCAGAGCACAAGCTTGCACGGCTCATGCTAGGGTATATGCATTACTGGCACAATCACAATGACGTGAACGACGGCAAACAACGCCTTACCGAGTGCCAAAAGTGTGACGATGACGATGCGCTGCATTGTGTGGAAGCGGATGAGACTCAAAGGCGTAGACCTGTGCAAGGGGGGAAGGCGCATGTCAAGGGGTTTGGCAACCGAGTGGTCTGGGCGTATTCGATGCTTGCCATACCTGCGCGTGAGATGCAAGAGAATGCGTTTTTGTTTGTGAGACTGCAAGACAGAGAAGAAATTGTTGTTAGAAAAACGGCCACCGACCGACTTTCTCCATGATGATTGCAACCAGGCAACAGCAGCAACCACCACTCCCACAACAACTCATGCAGGGAAAAGACCATTGCCATCAGCAAGTCCTCATCAAAGTCCTCATCAGTCTTCAGGAGTAGCCTCTCCTACACACGGAAACCCTCAGGAAACTAGGGCCCCTCCCCGACACATCTCCTGAGTTTAAAAGAGGGCAGTCCTTTCCAAAACATTTGTTTGACAAAAGCGCTGCACGCTGTGTGTGCATTGAGAGCAACATAAGCAACATCACAGTGTCAAGTGCCGTCAGCGCCATCGAAACATGGTACCTATGTTGTTCCTCCTGCTTGCGAGTGGTTTGCTTAACCATGCAGGTATGCTGGCGTTTATCTGTTGGAACGTGCCGTCGAGTTGCACATGTGTCGCCGTTGTCTCCAACCGTCCGCATGTGTCGCGACGGCAACATTGAGATCGTGAGTTGGTGCCGTCGCACATCCATCGTGTATAACGCACAGGCGCTGCAAGTGCACCAAGCAGCACTGTTACCCTTTGCAAAGAACTCACACTGGGTAACGCAGCGCTTCTGGATGGAAACTTGACTATGCTGTCGTTGCTGATGGATGTTGCCAACCTCGGCGGTATGTGTGTCGACCACAAGTTGCTCACACATGTACCTGCCACACACACACATACATATACACACACAGATACACTGGGCAACCAGTCATTCATCCTGCTGGCACCCACCGATGACGCAATAAACAAGGCCATCAAGTCGGTGCGAGGGTTGACCGAGGATAATCTGTTGCTGCAACCTGCCCTGATCAAGAGCATCATCAACAACCATGTCATAACTGGCAAAGATGTCCAACCTGTTGTGGTATGTTTCAGGAGGGGAAAGGCATCGCGCGCTTTCATCCACACATGACATGTCCCATGCACTCCCACCCACCCACACAGCAATTCCTCAAGTCTACCAACCCCAATGCATCCGTCACTGCCGATGCCACCAGCAAGGAGCCGTTGAGATTCAAGGGGGACACCATTACGGCAGCTGAAAGCACTGCGCGACTGATGCCGCTGGAGAGTGGACACCTGCCCTCGGCAGTGGATGAGTGTGGGGTGTATGTGGTTCCCATCAATGCACTACTGCTGCCACGCAATGCAACGGCGGGACTGGCAAGTGCAGCCCTGCCAGCCAAGGCACCAAACAGTGCACCAAAAATAGCACCCGCAAAGACACCCGCAAACCCACCGGCTGCAGCAAAAGCACCCAAGGCGCCGGTTGCAGTAAATGCACCCAAGGCGCCAGCGCCTGTTGCGGCAAAAACACCCACGGCGTCTGCGCCTGTTGCAGCAAAGGCACCCAAGGCGCCGGCGCCCGTTGCAGCAAAGGCACCCACAACCCAAGCACCCACAGCAAAGGCACCCAAGGCGCCGGCGCCTATTGCCAAGACACCTGCGGCCAAGGGTCCTACAAGCAGTTTAGCAAACATGGAGCCCCTTCCACCAACTGCAGCACCTCCTGCACCTGCCAAGCCCGCAACATTGTCATGTGGTGACCTGCTCTTGCAGATTGTGAGTGCACAGGGCGCTGGTGGTGCGCCTGCACTGAAGTCTGTACCCACCAAGGACTGCCCATTCACATGCTGTTTCGAATAGTTTATATTATAACATATATATAAGAACATATAATGTAACAGCAGCCACACCACAACAACAGCTGTTGAACAAACAAACAACCATCATCAGTTCAGCGCAGCTGTGGTCAACCACCGCCTGGTGGTGGCGTGCACTCATTATGCCAAGTAATAGTGGACTGCGTGTTGCTGGTGGCGTTGCAAAAAAGACGGCCAAACGCGCAGCGTCGACGATGACAGGCATGAATCGATTGACTGCTGCTGCAACCCCTCACCACCGCCACCACCACCACCTCAACAAACAGGCATCGAATTCCTCAAATCAAGGGGTCAGCACATTCTCAAAAACCCTGCAGTGGTACAGGCAATTGTGGACAAGGCAGGCATCAAGTCGACCGACGTCGTGCTGGAAATCGGCCCAGGCACAGGCAACCTGACCATGAAGCTCTTGGAAAAAGCCAAGCGTGTGGTTGCCGTGGAGGTGGATCCACGCATGGTGCTCGAGTTGCAGCGCCGCGTGTCGGGCACCGCCTATGCAGCCCAGCTGCAGGTCATCCACGGGGACGTCATGCGCGTCGACCTGCCCTATTTCGACATTTGCGTGGCCAACATTCCCTATCAGATCTCTTCACCCTTGACCTTCAAGCTCATGAGCCATCGACCCATTTTCCGTGCTGCAGTCATCATGTACCAACACGAGTTTGCCATGCGACTGGTTGCCAAACCAGGAGACGCCCTCTACTGCCGCCTCGCTGCCAACGCACAGCTGCTTGCACGCATCAACCACTTGCTCAAGGTTGGCCGCAACAACTTTCGCCCTCCACCCAAGGTGGACTCGAGTGTGGTGCGCATAGAGCCCCGCAACCCGTTGCCGGCGGTCAACTTTGTAGAGTGGGATGGGCTGCTGCGGCTGGCGTTTGGGCGCAAAAACAAGACACTGTCGGCCATATTTCGACAAAACAGCACATTGCAGCTGTTGGAGGGCAACTACAAGGTGGCTGCGGCGGTGCGTGATGCCAAGGGGGGGGTGGATGGGCTCGCGTCCATGATGGTGGACGATGATGGTGGTGATGCAACCAAGGATGATGCAGACATGGAGGTGGATTTGCGGGGGAGCAAGGCGGGGCGGTATAGCGAAGCGTTCAAGGCCAAGGTGCTGGGGGTGCTCGAGTCGACCGGGTATGCAGACAAGCGCGCCGCCAAGCTGGGGCAGGATGATTTTTTGACATTACTCGCTGCATTCAATGCTGTGGACATTCATTTCTGTTGATGTGGTGCCGCTGTGGGTGGTGCCCCATTGCCCTCTGCTGGGCTGTATCACATGGGGCGACATGGTCCGCTTTGTGATGTTGCCTTTGTGATGTTGCTTTTTTTGTTTTTGACACACATTTATCTCGTACGACAAAGTTTAGAACACATAACAACTATAACACCAGCTAGCAGCCGTCCTTCGCAGTCATCAGCATCGCCATCAACCGATCCTCATGCTCTCGAGACTCGCGCGCCAGGGTGGCTCTGCCCTCCTGTTTCGTACACTGCGCAGCAATGTTGCGGTGCCCTGTAGCCGTGTGATCGTTGCTGCTGCTGAAGGACAGCTGTCGAATGCACGTGATCATCGTAGCCCGACACACAGCCCCCACTATTCCACATTCCCCGCCCTCAGTGGCTCTCCCCTGGACACCGTGAATATGATGTGTTTCCAGGTATGGATTGGTTGGGCGTGCGATATGAACTGCAAGATGATGCACAATCATCCCGCCATGATCACACAGTGTGAGCAAACCACCAAGGGTGAGGGATGCACCACCATCGGTGTGTGTGGCAAGACGCCCGAGGTGAGCGCTCTGCAAGACCTGCTCATCTATTCGCTCAAGGGCCTGGGTGGCTGGGCACATCACGCCCGGACGACTGCCAATATCACAGACGACGAGGTGGATTCATTTGTCAACGCTGCGACCTTTTCCACACTGACCAATGTTAACTTTGACGCACTTCGATTTCAAAAATATCTCCACAAGTGCCACGCCCTGACCAACCGCGTACGCGACGCCGTGCGTGCTGCCGGAGCACGCCCACTCGCTGCGCCGACCAACGTGGGCTGGTTTGGTGCCCTCCCCCATCCCTTTGACTTTGTACTGGGTGATGCTGAGCTGTCTGATTTGACTGGACTGATTGACATGGGCCATCAGGTCGGCATTGCTGCACGCAATGAGCAAATGAAAAACGCCACCCTGCTTGGGCTACATGAGCTGCTCACATATGGTATCAAGGGTGCGGCTGCCTACATGCACCATGCAGAGGTGCTTGGTGTACATGATGCACAGGTTGCTGCCGAGTTTCAGGTGTGTGTGGTTGTTGGGTGCGTGGTGTTGTTTCCACCCCTCTACACAAACACCCCACCACCACCAGGAGTATTACAATTTCCTGTGCACGGCTGATGCCAATGATGCCAATGTGGTGCTGGGCAAGTGTCTTGACCTGGGCAAGACCAACCTGCGCGTGATGGAGCTCCTCGAGCGTGCCCATGTTGGCAACTTTGGCATCCCCGAGCCCACCCAAGTGCGCACTGCTCCAAAAAAAGGCAAGGCCATATTGATCACTGGTCATGATATGGGTGATTTGAAAGCACTGCTCGAGCAGACAAAGGGCACCGGCGTCAATGTGTACACCCATGGCGAGATGCTGCCCGGACATGCCTACCCAGAGATCAAGAAGCATGATAATTTGGTGGGCAACTGGGGTGGCGCCTGGTACAGGTATTGAGTGATGATGGTTGAGTGATGGTATACCAGTTGTATACACCCCCACCGTCAACATCCCAACATCAACTCAACAGGCAAAAGAAGGAATTCCCCCACTTTCCTGGTGCCATTGTCTCCACCACAAACTGCATCCTCGACCCCCTGGAGACATACCGGGACAACCTCTTCACCATGGGTGAGACTGGGTTGTCCAATGTCACCCACTGCCCCCCCCGTGATTTCACTGCAGCGATCAAGCGTGCCCAGGAGCTCCCAGGCTTTGCAGAGGATGGCCCTGAAGATGCACGGCAGTACACAGTTGGCTTTGGCAAGGACACGCTGCTGTCGGCAGCACCTGCAGTGTTGGATGCAGTCAAGACTGGCAAGCTTAGTCACTTGTTTTTGGTGGGTGGATGCGATGGGAGTGAGCCGCAGAGGCGCTACTATGCCAAGCTGAGCGACATCATGCCCAAGGACACCATGGTGCTCACACTCGGATGTGCCAAGTATCGCATTCTCGATCAGGTTTGTCTTGGGAGGGAGGTTGTTCAGCGTGTTTTTCACAAACACCTACCCACCCACCCACCCACAGGAGTGGGGCAATGTTCCCGGGACACAATTGCCTCGTTTGGCAGACGTTGGGCAATGCAACAGCAGCTATGATGCCATTCAAGTGGCACTTGCACTAGCAAAAGCACTGGATACTGATGTCAACAGCCTACCATTGAGCTTGGTATGTGATGCTGTACACAATGTCAGTATGAATGCTGCAAACCGTTTAATAACACCCATCACAACAGAGCTTGAGTTGGCTGGAGCAAAAGGCAGCAGCGGTGTTGCTCACGCTGCTGCATCTGGGTGTGAAGAACATCCAGCTGGGTCCCCGCATGCCGGCGTTTTTGACACCAGAAGCCACCCAGATTTTGGTGGATGCGTATGGCTTGCAGCCCCCCAACATAAAAAACCCCGAGGAGGACATCAAGCGCATGCTCAGCCGTGCCTAGGTATTATTGCCTGCAGTATTGATACGACCACTCCCCTTTTTTTGATGGTGTACACGCTGTGCGCCATACACTGCGCCTGTGCGCCCAAGTCCTGAAATACTCTTAGGTGCTCCATGCGACAAGAATGTACTGACAGTGGGTTTCTTATTCTCTACTCATATATGCAACACAAGGCACTGCAGCGTATACATCGATGTGTGATTGCCCTGAAGAACAGCATTTACTTTGGCACAATTCTGGTTACTTGCAGCATTCTTCACTTCTTTGTGTATTTCGTCGTCACACGCAACCTGAAACGAATTTCCCCTTTTCATCAGCACGAAGAGGAGAGTGATCGGACAGAACAATCTCTCCTCGCACCTAGCCATCTTCCCTCGCTCTCCCTCCTCTTTTTCGCTCCTCCCCATCCATTCACTTATCATCTCTAATCCCATCTCATTCTCTGGAGCCCCCAACAGCAGTTTTCCCCTCACAGCACACATTCCATCATGCTCCATCGGCGATCAGGGTTGGGGAGCCGTGCCCGCCGAGGCAGCAAGGAGCACTCTGAAATATCAGAGGCCGATTCTGACAGTGCTGCAGCCACAAGCACTAATGTCCCTTCAAAACGACGCAGCCAGCGACGCCGCACACGCAAGCGTCTGCACACAGAGCCAGAGATGTCTCAGTCACGCGAAGAGTTTATTGCAGATTGGGGCATTACACCTGAAGAAGAAGAAAAGCGTGTGCGTGAGTTGCAGGCACGCATGCGCAAGGAAGGGCTCATCACTGCAGACATGCCTACGTATTATCACGGCATGTGGGGATGATTAAATGTGGAAATGTATATGTCTGTTGGGTATGTGTCTGATGTACCCGTGATGCACCTGTGTTGTCGTGATATTCACATGCAACCAATGTACACCAGATTACTACACAATCCGTCGGTTTGTGCGTGCCCGCCAACATGATCTGGATCGCGCGTATACCATGCTCGTCAATCACATTGCCTGGCGCAAGGAAACAGGGGCAGACAACATTCTAGATACTTTTTCATTTTCAGAGAGGGATAGCTTTTTGACCATTTATCCACAGGGGTATCACAAAACTGACAAGATGGTACGATGATGGTGTCCAGTGTATGGTGGGGGTCAGGACGCGTGTGGGTGTGAGCGCGGATACTGTGGTGGTGTGTGCTGTACATGCAGTGCATGATATATTTACCTCACGTGATTCTTGCATTGTGGTGACGCACCCCCTCTCTCTTTCACACACACATGTTCACACAACAAAAACAATGCATAGGGTCGTCCTATTTACATTCAGTCCATGGGGAGCATTGACTTGAAGAAAATTCTGGAAGTCACCACGGAGGAGCGCATGGTCAAGTTTCGTATACAGGTATGTACTTGGTATGGGTGGTGTATTTGATGTGAGTGGTGATGCTGTTGATGTGAGCTGTGATGCTGTTGATGTGAGTGGTGATGCTGTTGATGTGAGTGGTGATGCTGTTGATGGGAGTGGTGGTGTTCTTGATGGGAGTGGTGGTGTTCTTGATGGGAGTGTGGACACCCTTCCGTATAGTGTGTGTCTGTGCAAGTAGTATATGTGTACACTGGTAGTAGTGGATGCATACACCGGTAGTAGTGGGCTGGTATTCAGTCGCAACCTTATGCACAACTGCAGCATAATACACACTCAATTTCCCCAACCCACCCCCGCCCCCATCCCCACCCTCCTCACATCACAAACACGCAGGAATGGGAACGCTGCTTGCGCAATATCATGCCAGCATGCTCCAAAGTGGCCGGCCGCAAAGTTGAACAGACATTTGCCATTTTAGATGTACATGGTGTAGGATTACGTCATTTCACAGGAGAGGTCAAACGTATGCTGGTTCGTGTGACATCACTTGATCAGGACAATTATCCTGAGATGTTGGGGCATACCTGTATCATTAATGCACCAAGTGTGTTCAAGGTGATGTGGGCATTTGCAAAGCCACTGCTGGACACGCGTACACAGCACAAGATCGAGGTAGGGTGTGTGTGGGGTGTTGTGTGTGGGTATGTGGGTGTTGTGTGTGGGTAGTGGATATATGTGGATATATGTGATGTGATGTGGTGTAGGGGTGTGTTGCAGTTGTCCAATGTTTATTCTTGTTGGTCAATTGGCGTTATTGACACCATAGCCAGAAGAGATGCACACCTGCATGCACTGCTTTCCCACACGCTCTACCCCTGTGTGTCTATCTACCACCATTATTCGCCCCCCCCCCCCCCACACACAAATTCACATAGGTGTGTCCCCGTGATTACACACCAGCCCTGCTGCGGTGGGTGGACAAGGAAAACCTACCCACCTTCCTCGGAGGTACCTCCACTGCCACGCTCCTGGACGATGCGGGCCCCTGGAACAACAAACAGCTCATGGAGGAGGTGGAGGAGGAACACCGTCGTGCTGCTGGCGTGATGACGTCTGATGATGATTGTGCGTGGGGGGTTGTGTGGTTTTGTGGTTGATGATGGTGTGTGCTTTTGTATGAACAAGAAACATAGTTACCATGGCATCCCATGTATGCACACCTTTTACACACACACAGACACACACACACACCTCCACACACACCTCCACACCTACAAAACACAGTGTCTACCACCTCTGACATTGATGAGCGCCGTAAACATGATGATGCGACAGGCCGTGTGAGTGAAGGTGGTGACTCAGCAACAGCAGCAAGTGCCTACCATAACCGCCTGTCCATTCGAACAGTCCCCCGGGCCCCTAGTCATGCATCCACTGCTGATGATGCAGATGACTTTCACTCACCACGTAGTGCCATGAGCCAGGCAAGCTTTCTCTCTGCAGCACCTACATTTGCGAGTGTGGATTCTACCAAGGTGTGTGTGTTTTTTGTGGGGGGGTGAGTGGGATGTACCGTGGGGTGACCGTGTTGTTGTATGGATGGATGTAGTGATTGTGCATGAAAAGCAATGTGTGTTTGGTATACACATGATTGTCCCAGATAGACTTACACACGCAATGTCATCATACACCCATGCTCCCTGTTCAACATCACCCACAACAACAGGATGATGATGGGCAGCATCAAGGCAGTGTGATGGAAGCCAACGGGTATTATCAACCATTACACGGTACACCACCAGGACCATCCAAGGGGAGTGCGTTAATGGGTATGCTGTGGTGGGGTGTGCAAATACACACAAAGCAACAAAACCAAGAAAAGAACAAACCACAATATGTAGCCGGCATTGCCCACTGTACACACCCACACCCACAGATCGCGTGCAGCGACTGGAGCAGCGACTGGCATCCATGGGCTCTTCCCATACAGCACAAACACCAATTGCAACTGGGAGTTCACTGTCGGCTCGTGTGACAAATTTGGAGTATGCTATGGAGGCGTTGCTGGCAGCACAGGAGGCAGACATGCGTGCCAAGCAACCTGAGAAGCAAAATGATGCATGTTGTGGGTGTTGTAGCGTCATGTGAATGTTAGGGTTGTAACGAAATGAAGGTGGTGTGTACTTTGGGGGCAAAATTTGCAAAAAGGGGGGAAACCTGTGACGCACGGTATTCACAAGACTGGTTTTACATCAACATTTTCATATGAAATTACTATTTTAGACAGTTGATCATCATCGTCAGCAACCAAAAAATGATCAGTCAGCCACGACCTGCTCTGGCAAACTTGGCATCGCCCACCATGCCTCGGCATGCCGTGCCCCCAGTTTCCCCTCGGTGGCACACGCAATTTGCAACAGCAACTTGCAGTAGCATTGTAGCATCATTGATCAGTATATCAATGACGAACCCAGTTGCAGCAGCTCCCATGCCGATCTTGCCCTCAGAGAACACCGCACTCCACTCCACGCTCCACACCACACTCCATACCACACTCCATACCACACTCCACCCAACCCAACATCGCTTGGTCTCCCTTGCAGCACTGTTTGATGTCTTTAGCAACGACCGGGACCCAGTGGAGCCCTTTACGCTGTTTGGCACCACGTCAAAAAAGTATGTCATAGAACTGCTCGACGGAGAAAAAATTGTGGCAAGAAAAAAAGGCATCACCGTGCAGACATGTGTCGCGGGGTATGCAAGCAGTGAACTTTCTCCAGAACTCAATGGAGCTGCAACAAGGGACAAGGTGTATTCCTCTCCCTTGAAAACCTGTCGCAAGTCAGAGGGGCAGGACCTGCAGGGGACATGTGAGGTTTCCTGTCAAAAGGCGTGCACAGAAGGATTGGACAAATATGCCGGTGCCTCGGACCGATTTTTGGGGTTTCGATTACCAGGGGAGGACAAGGCACGGGTGGTTGGACGCTGTGTGAAGTCATGCACGTACGAGTGTACCAAGCCGGGCAAGGTAGGTGTTTGGGGGGGGTCTTAGTCTGTTTTAGTAGATGTACCACACAGGTATACCCACACAGGCATTTGATTTTGTCATCCCCTTTCGTCGGTAGAACGAGTGTATTTCATTGCTTTGTGATGAGAACTGTTGCAGTGCATGACAGCACAAACTGAAAATAGCATGCATCACAACAATAAAATACAATGGTAAAAGCACCCTAACCAGCCCTCTCCAGTGCTGCAATCTCTGCTGCCAAATCCAAGACCTCCATGCCCAGGGCATCAAGTGCATGTGCAATGTCCTCTGCCAAAGGCGCTGTCAGCAGCAGAGGCTCCTTGGTGACTGGATGCCGCAACGACAGTGATGCTGCATGCAACGCCATGCGGGGGAGCAATGTGGGGCACTGCTGCCCATACAGCTCGTCTCCCAAGATGGGATGACCCAGGGATGCGAGGTGCAAGCGAATCTGATGTGTTCGGCCGGTTTTCGGTGCTGCACAAAAGAGCGTGGCGCCCCTGTAGTTGGGGATTGTTGTTTTGTGTGGAGGGTGTTGCTGCCATCTTGCAGGCAAGACCATCTTTCTACCGGGTAGTAAAAACCTACCGTGTAGGCAAGGGCGCAGTGGTCACAGAGTAGGGAGGCTCTATCAAGCTCCATGGCTCTAGGGGTATGTCTGAATGTTGCCGCAACACCCATACATCTGTCATAGCACTCTGTCCCTCAGAGGATAGTCTTCGTGCAACCCTGCGGTCGTTTCCGAGTACATGGATGAGAGGGAAAGTAGGTACAGTGGAGGTACATAAAAGGTACAACAACCATCTCACATGCTCATACTTGTCCTCTGGATGACGGTCAATCGCGGCGTCCACTGTTGTGGCTGTGCCATGGGATGCATCCAACACAGCAGCACCACAGCTCAGTGCCACATACCGCTTTTGTATAGTCCTCAACCTGAAATGACATAAACACATTGTGCATGAATGCTTGTCCCTCTCTCTCAACTGCCACATACAGCAGCTTCTCCATCCAATAAACACCCCCACATACCGAAATTGCTCGTTGATATCTGCTGCTGCTTGTTTTGTCTTGGCAAACAGCACCAAGCCACTTGTACACATGTCGAGCCTATGACAGACATGGGGTGCACGACCTAGGTAGTTGAGCACACGGTTGACCATACTGCCACCCTGTGTTTTGTGAATAGGTGTTGTTGGTAGGTGTTATGAGGGTAAGTGTTGTGGGTAGATGCTATGGGATGGCTTCATAATCCACGTGATGTGTGGGGTATCATGTGCATATATTTGAATACACTGCGTGTGCTTCTCTTAGCATACATCGATGACAATAGGTTACACACCCAAAAATCCCAACACCCCCACCTCAAAGCGATGTCGGGGGGCTGTACACACCCCTGCCGGCTTGTTCACCGCCACTACATGTTCATCCTCATACACAACATCCACCGGCACATCATCTGCAACCAGGGGCACCGCACGCATGGCTGCACGCAGGAGCCTCTCGGCACGATCCAGTGGAAGTGAGAGCGCGTGTGCAACTTCTGGTGGACCCAATCGTACGTGGTTGCCATGCTCATCTCGCGTGTGAAAGGCGACTTTGATCTGGTGGGTGGGTGTGTACCGGGTGTGTGCGGGGTGTGTGTATGAGGGGGGTGTACAAGAGCCTGGACATACAGAGTCCATACAAAACACACGTACAGCTGCATCTTGTGCAGCGCGTTGTTGGGCAGCAGCAATGGCACATGATGCTTCCCATGTTTCTGCTGTCAATGGAACATCAAAGAGGTCTTGACAGCACCGCTGCACATGGCGCTCGAGGCTTTCAAACCTAAAAATAGGATGTTGACACGCTGGACAGCGGTATTTTGGTTCTCCTCGTGGTGTATGTGGTCGTGTTGGGTGTTGCTGAGCCTGTGGTGTGACGTTGGTGCTCATGCACAGCGTCAGGAGCTGGGGGCGAATGTGATGCTGCAACACACGACCTAGCGCTGGTTGCATGCGATGTACAAGCGCAGATGCATGATGCAACATGCACGCGGGTGTATTTGCGGATGCAAAGGCACTCTTGCAGTGAGAGTACCTCACAGAAATTGGTGCAAATAATCAACTCGACAAGTTTGACTGGCATAATTCGGCAACAACCCACGTTGTTTTCTCCGACAATCATGATGACACTGCGCCCACCATCCCCAAATATGCACTGGCAGCATATCTTTTGTGCACATTCGTTGTGTATGAAAAGCGTTGTACATGCCACTCCATCAAGACAGTTGACGACACAAAAACAGCGCTGTACACCACCACAATGCACCACCACTGCACAACAAGGTAGCAATGGAGGTGGTTTTATGTATATGGAGATGTGTGATGTCTCACACACACACCACACGCCACACCCAGGTCAACAAGCGTCCTCCCTGTATGACATTCCTGAGCTCTATGAGCAAGCATTTGGGTTTCGTAACGTAGAAGATGAGGTATTATGCATGGGCAACTTTCGATATTGTGTACGCAACGTGTGCACATGGCAGCAACACGCCCTCTATACACCCTCAACACACCCTCAGCACACCCTTGACACCCCCTCAACAACACCCTTGGCACCCCCTCAACAACACCCTTGACACCCCCTCAACAACCCACATCACATATTCCAGGTGGATTTTCTCATGGCATGTGCAGAGCGCTACTTGCCACGTCCATGTGCTACTGCATTAGAACTCGGGTATGCTACTGAATAGGTTGAGATGAAATAGCATTGTGTGTGTACATGGCTTGCATACGAGTGCATGAATATAACCCCTTGCATACGGGTACATGATAATGCACGCAACCATGCACAGCCCTACGTGCATCCATCCTCCCACGAGCTCCTACCTCTTCACACACACACGCACAGCTGTGGCCCTGCACATCACTGTATACAACTGGCACAACGTGGCCTACAGGTCACAGCGCTGGACACCAGTGGCGCCATGCTGCAACGCGCAGCCCAGCGTGCAGAGCGTGCCAATGTGACATTGCAGCCCCTGCATGATGATATGCGCACGTTTACAATGCCCGCACCGGGCACAATTGACTTGGCATTTTGCCTACTGGGTACATTTTGTCACATGCTGACGTGTGCTGATGCACTGGACACGATGAAGCGCGTACATAGGTATGTTGTTCCCCCCACACTGTGTTGTCTCATGAGGCGCAGTATAGGTCTTCTTCCTAGGTCTTCTGCAGGTCGTGGTTGGTTGTTGATGTTGGCAGTAACATCCACTTTATGTCAAGAAATCCACCTCGTGTGGGTCAGCAACACGATGACACGCACCATGGTCTCACTCACACACAGTGCATTGGCGCCTGGTGGTCTGGTCATCATTGAGACAGAGCATCCAGAAGCATTATTCTCCGGAACATTCATGGATGCGTTGGGTGCAGAAACGCGCATGGATGCTTGGGTAGCTACCCCTGATGAGGGACCATTGATGGGATGGAAGCTGCAGGTTGCATGGGGCAGTGAGGAAGATGTATTTGACCCTGTTGCACAGGTAGGCATGAAAAAGCAAATGTGAAAGCAAATGTGAAAAAGTACATACGTGAAAGCTATGCAGATGCACAAGGGTGGCACAGTGCCATGATGTTGGTGACAAAACGTGCTACTTGTCTTCTACCATCAGGTTTTGGAGCGCAATGTACATGTGCAGCTCGTGCCCAATAATGATGAGGAAGTGGGGACAGGCAACGACGCACCCAGCCTTGCGCCGCTGCCACCACACATCCCACAGTCACTAGAGGAGCAGGTGCCACAACGTATGTGGACCTACCAGGAAATGCTGCTCTTGGCTACGGTATGATGCTGGACAACATGGATGTTATGTGCATGTTGTTGGACGCACAAGTATGTCAGACCTCGATAGCAATTGTGCATGTATACACAGGCAAGTGGCTTTTCGGTGGTGGGTGCATATGGAGCATTGGAAACAGATGTTGACATGAACAGCGAGGATGCCTACAGAATGGTGGTGGTGTTGCAAAAACAACAAGATTGATTTTACCATTGATACAGAATTGTTGTAAAAATATGTATTGATACATGAATGTTCTTCTAGGGTTTCTTTTACGGTCGTGATCGTTTGTGTAATGGCGGCAGTTGGGCAGCATTGCCATAGCTATTGTGATAGCGGCCACCTGAGAGCGGCACCCCTGCTGCAGCAAGGCTGTCATGCACTGCAGCCTGTTGACGGGCCCGCTCTGCTGCCTCTCTTGCCATACGCTCCTGCCTCAGCACATGGACGCTGCTCGTGTGCCCTGCAACCTGTGCCCCTGCAACCTGTCCCCTCCCTTCATCTTCACTGCTACTTTCACTACTGCTGGTCGAATTCTTCTTCTTCTTTTTCGATGATTTTTTCTTTTTCTTTTTGTGCTTTTTGTGTTTCTTCTTTTGTTTATCATGTTTTTTGGGTGTGCGGTCATCACCCTGACCATCTGCAAGCAACAGCGTCGCTTCAGTGGAAGGCACAGCGGGCAAATGCCCATGCGTAGGAGCCCTGTGTGTTGTGTGGATGCATTTTGAGAAAGAAAAGGAATGAATGAACAATGCGGCATGGAGAAGCATGGTCATGAGGAGAAACATGGTCATGACCAGCACATGTCAGATAAACCCACCAACACGCCTACCATGGTTGCGAACTCTCTGGAGCAGCATCTGCCAGTGTGCGCTGTCGTTTAGCATACCATGGCCGTGCATCATCCCCACGCATGCGGTGTGCAAATGCAAACTGCTCATCAAATCTGGCATCTGATGTTTGCGTCTCCGGGTTGCCTCTGCGGGCCTTGGCAGCACGACGTTCAGCCTAGTGAGGTTGAAGTGTGGGTTGTGGTTGCTCTTGAAAATGTATGTCAATGTATGTCAATGCATGTCCGCCAAAAACATCCTCAAAACCACACACCTCCTCTTCGTCGTGTTTTTCCTTGAGCTCCTCCTTGCGGAAAAAGTTGATGTGCTCCAGTTTCCTGGGCACACTTGCTGCACCATCCCAAGGTACATTTTCAGGCAGGTTGCTGCTCGTGTGTGGGGTGGGGTGGGGCTGTGCGGCCGGGGCCTCTGTGGTAAGAGGTGCCTCTGCTGTCACAGGTGCTTCTGCTGTCACTGTACTGGTGGATGGGCCAGCACCAGGCTCCTCTGTGGCACGCTCGTCAGTCTGATGAGTGTGTGTGGAAGACATGTGATTGGTGCTGTTTAGTAGTTGAGTTCCACGAGTGTGCACCCAACTGCACACAACAAAACAAGTACGTACTCCATATTTTGCCCTTGCACGTGACAGCAGCAGTGTGCGCTTAAACTCGCGCTCTGCTTGTTGGTGCTTATCATCCTGTGCCTTTTGTTCTTCTGCATGCTTTGCTTCGTCACGTGCAACCTTGTTGCGGTTTTCCCGTCCATACACGTGCCAACTTTTCTGTTGGTATGAAGGTTTTGTTGCGTAATGATGGGTGTATGCATTCAATGCACCCGTGTGAGGCACGAAAACATACTTGTGGCAGGATGTTGAGGCCACCGTGACCGCCCATGATGATTGATGTGTATTGTCACCAATCACTTTCTACAACACATTGAACAGCACCAGTTTCTTGTCATGGACATGCTGCTTCACATGTTGCTGCTGGACTTGGAATTGTACGAAAACAATGGTGCAAAAACATCCAAAGAACAACAAAACCCAGCTTTCACACCCCCTCAAACACAATCGTGCCCTCAACATAAAGTAACTGATCGTGCATCGTGCGCGTCCACAACCTCAGCAGATTACTTGTCGACAGGACAGACCCATCGAAGCATCAGGGTAGACATCGCCTGCAAAGACCCAGGATGGTGAAGAAAAGCGTTGCCTCTCTTGGAAAGGTATGTCTGATGTACTTGGGATTGATTGTCGGTCGTTGGGAGGCTTTGGGTGATGTTTTGTAGATGTAGTTGAATTTAGGTCAACCGTGGGTCGGGTTGCAGCAGACAGCCACAACAGACAGCCACAGCACCATACACATTGCAGCAGCACACATGTCTGCATGCTTGTCATGGTCTTGTGTGTGCCTGTGTGTGCTGTGTGTGCTGTGTAACCGTGACGTTGTGTGACACTGGTGTGAACGATTGCTCACATGTTGTGACTGACACTGATGCACTGTCCTTTGTTTTCAGTTTGTACATGCCATCCGCCATGTGTATGCATCGTACATGTACCCAGCAGCAGTACCATCCCTTGTTGTTTCTTACCACAACCGTTACCATCATCAATCTGTTTGACCGTTGCTTCCCTGTGCCCCCCACACCCCCACATCAACCACACACATCTCACAAACATCTCGCAACCCCTCTCATCACATCAATCTTGTTAGTTGTGGGCGTTTCCCCACGCTTCATCCTCTATAATTCTCATTCATCCCCAACCACCATCTCCCAACAACTCTCACCAAACACCACCACGATGCACCCCCGATCCAATGTCATCTGCTCGTTTGCAACCCATCTGCACGCATTCCCCCGCATTTGCCACTTGCGCATGAAAACTGGCCAAACTGGCTTTGCACCCATCATCTTTTTTCGTGTGTATTCTCGTGTGGCATCTCATACATTTAATCACGATGGCATTCGCAGCAGCACACATGCGCGTTGCACCTGTTGCTAGCAAGGCATGCAGCAGCCGCCCTGCACGGGTGGTTGCTTTCACCGGCATGAAGCCCATGCCAGCGATGCGGCTTGCAAGCCGCACCTTGGTTGTTGATGCTACACGCACAACATCCGCTGCACGCCGCACTGCAATCGTAGCCATGGCTAAGAAGAGTGTTGGTGACCTCAAACAGGCAGACCTCGAGGGCAAGACCGTCTTTGTGCGCTGCGACCTCAACGTGCCCCTTGACAAGGACCTCAACATCACTGATGACACCCGCATCCGTGCTGCTGTGCCTACACTCAAGTACCTGATGGACAATGGCGCCAAGCTCTTGGTGACCTCCCACTTGGTACGTGATATTGATGGGGGATGATGATGATGATCTGGCGCTCCAGATCGAGTGCAACAGCACCTCCAACCATGGCCCCCCATCACCATATCCTCTCTCAAACACAGGGCCGCCCCAAGGCTGGTCCCGAGGACAAGTTCCGCCTGGTTCCTGTGCAAAAGCGTCTTGCAGAGTTGTTGGGTAAGCAGGTCAAGTATGCTATGGACTGCATTGGTGATGAGGCCAAGACCGTAGCATCTGAGCTCCAAAACGGCGAGGTATGATACTTATATGTATAACAGAGGTTATGATTTTTGGTTTTTGTGCTTTGTGGTGGTTGTGTTTCTTATTTTTATGTTGGTTTGTGGTGGTGTTCTTTTCCGCGCCTTTTTGTTCAATACTACACATTATTTTACCCGTTTCAGCTCCTGTTTCCTCTGATATTCATCCCATGGATGTCACACCACCACCATCACAGATTGCAATCTTGGAGAATGTTCGCTTCCACAAGGAGGAGGAGAAGAACGACCCCGAGTTTGCCAAGGCGGTACGTGTTTGCGGTGTTTGTGATTTTATTTGACAAACCTGTTGTTCGTGCTGGTTAATTTTGGCTAGTGTGATGTTATTGGGCAGTATGTTAATGGTTGTCCTTTGAGACACATCTGAACACACTCTTTTCAACACTCTTTTTCAACACACATTTCAACAAAAAAAAAACACCCCAAAAAAAGAAAACACCCTCTCACCTGCCCTCACACCACCCTCTCACACACCACCCTCCACAGCTTGCCTCCAATGCTGACCTGTACGTCAACGATGCCTTTGGCACAGCCCACCGTGCCCACGCATCCACTGAGGGTGTGACCAAGTTCCTCTCCCCCTCTGTAGCTGGCTTTTTGCTGCAAAAGGAGCTCGACTACCTTGCCGGTGCCATTGATGCCCCCAAGCGCCCCTTTGCCGCTATTGTGGGTGGATCGAAGGTGTCTTCCAAGATTGGGGTGTTGGAGAAGCTGATTGAAAAGTGCGACAAGATTATCATCGGGTATGTGGGGTGGTGTTTTTTGGGGGGGGTGGGGGAGGTGTATTGAGATACATCGAGTAGAGTGTAGAGGTTTTGTGAGTGCATATGATCTTGTGTGTTGCTTGGTATCAGAGTGGATGTAGAATTTTAGAAACGAGTCTTGCATATGTGTGCAACCTACACCCACCTACACCAAATCACCACCATCACCCCCCCTCCCCCCCCCCCACCCACTGGTGGCATGGTCTTCACCTTTTTCAAGGCTGAGGGTCTCCCCATTGGCTCCTCCCTGGTCGAGGAGGACAAGCTTGACCTGGCCAAGGAACTCAAGGCCAAGGCTGCAGCCAAGGGATGCGAATTCCTGCTCCCTGTAGATGTTGTCATTGCTGACAAATTCGCCGAAGATGCCAACACCCAAACTGTGGGTATTGATGCCATCCCTGATGGCTGGATGGGCTTGGATGTGGGGCCCAAGTCTGTGGAGTTGTTCAAGAATGCTCTGTCTGACTGCAAGACAGTGGTGTGGAACGGGCCCATGGGTGTGTTTGAGATGGACAAGTTTGCCAATGGCACCATGGCTATTGCTGGTATGGGAGGAGTGGAGTAGGTGTGGGAGGTGGCCAGTGGGAGATTGTGTGGGAGACGATGTGTGTTTGTTGTGTTGCACTGTCCTCTGAAGGAAACACCTGTCCTCTGAGAAAACCACCACCACCCCAAAAACACCAACAACACCACACTACAACAACAGATTACCTCGCAGAGATCACCGACAGCGGTGCCATCACCATCATTGGCGGTGGTGATTCTGTGGCAGCAGTGGAAAAGGCCAACAAGGCAGAGAAGATGAGCCACATCTCCACTGGTGGTGGTGCTTCCCTCGAGCTGCTGGAGGGCAAGGTGCTGCCTGGTGTGGCTGCCCTTGATGAGGCCTGAATGCCGTCTGAGGCTGGGAGTGGTGCTGGGAAAGTCGGTAAAAGTGAAAAAGATGAAGACTTAGGAGAAGGTGGGCCAGGTGGAGAGGGGCAAGGGAGTGCCACCGGTAATGTGGTGGCAGTCCGTGCCAAGTTGTGAGTGGATAACGGGAGATACGAGGAGGAGCGTAGGATTGTGTGTGTGTGTGTGGGCTTGTTGCATTGCATGCAGCAGCCGATTATAGATGCGGTTTTTTATACTCGGTGACATGAGTTACTATGGTACACAAAAATGGTCACTCAGTGAGAGAAAATGGGTTGCAAAAACTACGTCAGCAAGTGTTCACATGAACAAGGAGTGCTTCGCCAGTGCAAATGGCGAGATGGAGCTGCAATGCGCGCTGTCGCAGTGTTTCCGTGGAAAAAAGGTCCAAAAGCAGAGGGGAGGGGTTGTCGGTCGCAGTACGCACGTCGCGAGCAGCGTACAGCGAACGCAACCACGTCCCAAGAACTTTGCTGCATTCGTGGACAAAAGGGGAATGCTTGGCTGCGTCCAGCAAGGCGTGTGCGGTCAATCGAGCTGCGGTCAGCGGTTCCTCAAAATCGTTGACTTTTTCCTGTTCAAAGAGGCGGTGCACCCACGATGGTGCCGTCGTCGCAGGCTGCTTGTCGTCACGCTCCTCTTGATTTGTCATTGATTGTGTTGGTCTGCCACCCTCTTCGTGCAAAAGGTCATCTGTTTTGCATATCCAGTGAAGCAGCATTTCAAGCAGCGCTGGCTGCTGACATGCGTGTTGGGCAAGAGTACCAACCACGTGCTTTTGTACGTCCTCCAAGCACGCTGGCATTGCTTCTGCTTTGCAGTTCTGTTCCGCAGGGTGTGTGCAGCAGCGACTGCACATGGCAGCAGTAGCATCACGCACATCGTCATCTTCATCTTGCAAGAGCTGCCATGCCAGTTGCCATGCGTTATTGTAGGAGGTGACGATGTCCGATGCTGACAGTGGTTGCTTGAGCATACCATGCTTGAGCATGCCAGTCAATTCTAAAGCGTTGACCGCAGTCAAACGACATGCTTCAGTTGCAGCAGGGTCTGCATGCCGTGCCAAGTCGTCAAGCAACACATGGGCACAGTGAGGTGACCACCACGTATCCTTGGCAGCAAGCAGGACACCTGCAGCTCGAGCCATGCACAGCAGGCGACCATGCATTGCCTGTAGAGTGGGTGATAAAAGGGGGGTGTTTTGTTGTTTCCTGAACGAGTCGGCAGACACATGCACATAGCCAACACTCAAAGTCAACACACAATCACAACAAAGTCAACCTGTGGCAGAGACGTTCGTTCTTTCACATTGACTGCTGCATTCCACAGCCTCCATGCATCAATACACGATGACCTCTCACTCCCCACCGGCAGCTTCCACAGCAGGTTCAGCATGCGCTGTAGAACTTTCGAATGCTGTTCCACCTCCAGTTGACTGGTCAATGCATCCAGCAGCCATGCAGGAAACGTCCATGGGCACTGGGATGTTGATGGTGCAGTTACGTGTGGTGTTTCAGTGGTGCCTGCAGAACCAGGGGGGGCCACCCTAGCAGACATGCACTTGAGCAGCGTGCTGCGAATGGTGCTGACGTGGCATGTGAGCAGCGTGCACAGCGTGGGACGTGCATGCTCTCCAAACAAGTCTGAGGGACGTGTGGAGGTGTGTCATGCAGGTGGTGTTTATGCAGGTGATGTTGTACGAGGGGTTTGTTGGGTAATGATAGAAAACACCCAACACCACATGCATGCATCACCATACAGCACCCCATACCAGGTACTACTGTGGTATACAACACAGTCAGTTCCATGAGCCACGTTGACCACATGGGGCACTGCTGATCCGGTCGGTTCCCTTGGGTGTTGACCAAAGGCAGCGCACATGCCCTGTGTGTGTTGTAGGCACATTGTGATGCACCTTCATGCTGTTGCAGTGTATGCTACTGTACGCAGGAGTACCACTGCTTGCCTGCAAAGTGCATGCACACAGTGCAAACAAAGTGCAAATAATGCCCAGCACACCACGTACCGCAGCAGTGCTTGTCGGCATGCATCCAGCGTTAATTCCCTCAACACCTTGACCTCCCTCAATGCGTTGACCTCCTCATATCCATGTCCCTCCCTGTTCTCTCTATGTCCCTCCTCACCATCCCGACTACCACATGACCTACACAGTAGAGATGCCTTACATAATACAGCAAGCAGCCTGGTGGCATCTCTCTGCAGGGCAGCAGGTGCCGCATCTTCCTCCAACACCCACAGCAATCGTGCCTGTGCTGCTGTTGCCAATCGTACCCACTGCTGTGCTGCTGTTGCTGCTGTTGCTCCTCCACTCCCTCCAGTTTCCCCACTCCCTCCACTTCCCCGTCCATTCCCCCCACTACCTGCAACAACCAGCGCATGCACCATGAGCAGCACCCCATGCGCCTCATTGGGGTCCCTTTCCATACCCCCCCTGTCCCCAGGAAACCCCTCCAATAGAGCAGCAGCAGTGGCAAGTGCCTGGTGCTGGGAGACAAGTGGTGCAATGGCCTGGGCTGCCAATACACGAAGCTGTAGGGCAGCTGCTGAGGTGGCACAGGCCATGATGACAGGGAGGAGGTGTTGGGGAGGGGAGGGGGGGAGGTGGGGGTGGCAGGTGGAGGGGGGGGGGTGCGTGCCAACACTGTGGTGGGCAGGGGGGTGGGTGGGGTACGGGTGTACACCACACTGCATTGTATGTTGCGTGTGTATATGGCTGTATGTGAATACTATACACTTACACACTCCCATACCTCTGACATACATCGAAACACACCCCTCAACACACCCAACACACACCCCACCACATCCACATATCACACGTACCGCAGCCGAGCAAGCAGCACCAAACATGGGCACAGTGACGGATGCAATGCCGCCACAGCAGCACCCCCCCTCGCACCAGACAGTGCAGCCACCCCCACCTGCAGCTGCTGCACCACCAACGGCAGTACAGACGGGTAGTGTGTAAACAGCTCATGCACGCTGAGCCTACGCTGTGCTGCGATGCTGCCGGGGGGTTGGTTGCGGTAGCCGGTGATGCGTGTGACAAGGTTGCTGAACAAGAGGGATGCACTGTTGCGGACAGGCCAGTGGCTGCTACCCATGCATAGTATTGCTGCATGCATGCCTGTGTGGGGGGGAGGGGGGGGGGGGGAAG
>VFQP010001391.1_pt1 | contig 32817 bp, 23 predicted proteins | sample 3512351 | NCBI WGS metagenome assembly VFQP01 (sample SAMN10412372, study PRJNA504923) | tailings metagenome | isolation source: Relicate 1 Philex TSF1 revegetated site | place: Philippines: Tuba, Benguet | collected 2017-08-29
TCGAGAATTGTTGATTAACTCTGGGCTGTTTCACAATATTCTTCAGTTTAAGTCCTTTCAATTAGATATTACCGCCACCCAAGGTTTAGAAGAACTCATCAAAAAAATGCAGGACGAAATTGGGGCTAATGCCAATTTTCAAGATGAAATGCTGCGTTCTTTATTAAAAATGTTTTTGATTAGTTGCTCTAGACTTTTTTCTTCACAAATGACCAATACCGTAGAATCGTCAAAAGCTATTTGTATGGTTCGTCGCTTTCAAGATTTAGTAGAAGAGCGTTTTCAAGAAAAAAGCAAAGTGGCCGATTATGCCGAAAGCCTTGGTGTTACACCAAGCCATCTGAACGATACGGTAAAAAAAATAACTGGAATGCCAGCCTCCGAGCATATCAAACAACGGGTTATTCTTGAAATTAAACGAAAAGCCAATTTTGGTATGTTGTCGGCCAAAGAAATTGCCTACGAGATGGGCTTTGACGATGAGGCTCATTTTTCAAAATACTTTAAAAATAACGCAGGAATAACCTTCTCTGATTATAAAAAACAGTTGTTTCAACCCTCTTTTAAACAAGTTTTTTAGCAAATCCGTAAAATCGACAAGTTATTCCGTAATTTATATATCACTACATTAAATGTATATACATATATTTGTATCATCAAATTAGTTATAACAAAAAACAACAATATTATGTCAACTACAACATGGGCAATCGACCCAGCACACTCAGAAGTACAGTTTAAAGTAAAGCACTTGGTTATTACAACAGTAACTGGTCATTTCCAAGAATTTTCAGGAACAGTTGAAGCAGGTGAAGGTTTTGCTGATGCAAAAATCACATTTGAAGCTAATGTTGCTTCTATCAACACCAACAGCGAACAACGTGATGGCCACTTGAAAAGCGGTGATTTCTTCGATGCCGAGGCTTTCCCTACTTTATCATTTACGTCAACATCATTCACTAAAGATGGTAGCGATTTTAAATTAACTGGCGACCTTACTATCAAAGGAGTAACTTTGCCAGTAACATTCGATGTCGATTATGAAGGAACTGCTACTGACCCTTGGGGAAATGTAAAAGCTGGTTTTGAAGTAAAAGGTAAAATCAATCGTAAAGATTTCGGTTTGTCTTGGAATGCCATCACCGAAGCTGGTAGTGCTTTAGTAAGCGAAGAAGTAAAACTTGTTGGTAATATCCAATTAGTAAAACAAGCATAATAATACGATGAGTAATCATCAAAGAAAGGAGTACCCCATGAATACTGTTAAGAAAACACTCCATCTTGCCAACACAAGAGGAAAAGCCGACCACGGCTGGTTGAAAACTAATTTAACATTCTCTTTCGCTGGTTATTATGACCCTTCAAGGGTTCATTTTGGAGCTTTGCGAGTACTGAATGATGATTATATTGCTGGAGGAAAAGGCTTTGGAATGCACCCACACGACAATATGGAAATCATTACGATTCCTACTTCGGGTGTGGTTGCTCACCGAGACAACTTTGGTAACGAAGGTGTTATCACTGCTGGCGAGGTACAAGTAATGAGTGCTGGAACGGGTGTATACCACTCAGAGTTTAATCATTTACGAGACCAAGCTCTCACTTTGTTCCAAATTTGGTTATTTCCGAATGCGGAAAATGTAAAACCTCGTTACGACCAAAAATCGTTTGACTTAGCAGGCCGTCAAAATCGTTTTCAATTGCTAGTGAGTCCATCCGACGACCAATCTGATGATGCTCTTTGGATACATCAATACGCCTATTTTAGTATGGGAAATTTTGATCCAGGACAAGAGTTTTCTTATCAAATTAAACGTCCAGGCAATGGTTTATATGTTTTTGTGGTAAAGGGAGAGGTAGAAACCACTGGCGAAAAATTAGCAACAAGAGATGGCCTTGGCCTTGAAAATATCGACCAAGTAGACTTCAAAACTACCGATGGTGTCGAGCTACTATTGATGGAAGTTCCTATGCTTTAATAGTATTGTATTCAAAAAATCCTGTGTTGGGTATCCAATACAGGATTTTTTATGTCGTAAAATATGGTAATTAAAATACCAACCATTCATTTTTGGCACGCATTACTTGCTCTATGATGTCTCTAACAGCTCCACGGCCTCCGTTGAATGGTGATATATATTGTGAAATAGCCAAAATTTCATCGCAGGCATCGGCTGGACAAGTGGCAAAAAGATGTGGACGCTCCATGACCTGATAGTCGGGAATATCGTCGCCCATATACAAGATTTCTTCTTCCTTCACGCCCGAATTAGCCAACCAACCTTCATAGATTTCGAGTTTACTTTTTCCTCCCGAACCCATAAATACATCGTGAATTTTAAGGTTTTCTAAGCGTTTTTTTACACCATCGTGCTTACCGCCAGTAATAACACAAATTCTATAACCTGCTTTTACGGCTCTTTCTAGGGCATAACCATCACGAATATAAAATGTACGATAATGCTCGCCCGTTTCGAGTACATGTACCGAGCCGTCTGTCATTACGCCATCAATATCAAACACAAAGGTTGTTATTTGATTGAGTTTTTCTTGATTTATCATAGTGCATTTGTTTCTATTATGTTCTTGGTGATGCTGTCATAGATTTTTTGGTAGGCGGGCATATCTTTCAGATAGGCCATTTGTCGCTGTACAACCTCTTTGTCATTTCTACGAGCAGGGCCAGTTTGTACCTCAAAAATATCTTTGGCATCCAATGCTTTTCTTAGGGTTTCTTTGATAAGCGGCTCTAGTAATTTAAACTCCAAATCATTGGTTTTCATCAATTCCTGAGCAATTCCCCAAAGGTGATTCGTGAAGTTACAAGCAAACACCGCAGCTAGGTGTAATACCTTTCTTTCATCTGAATTTACGGCATAAGTAATATCTGAAATGTCTTGAGCAAGAGTTATCAACAAGTTTTCCACATCTAAGTCGTTGTATTCCAGACAAATAGGAATTTCTTTAAAATCCACGTGGAACATTTTTGTAAAAGTTTGCAGTGGATAGAACACTCCAATCTTAATAGATTCATCCAAATAAACCTCTACTAACTCCTGTAAATCACGCAATGTTTTGCTACCCGACGTATGTACCAATATAGCCCCTACAGGTAGTGATAAATTCCGAATAACTTCCTCCATTGCGTCATCTGTTACACAAAGGAAGAATATTTGAGAAACTGAAGAAGAAAAATCTAAACCTCTGTGTGTTTGAGCATTATAAAGCTGCTGAGTCAATGCACGGGCATTGGCAGGGTTACGGCTATACACCTCGTTGATACTGTAGTTGGCACTCTCAAAAGCCTGCGACAAATGCCATGCGACATTCCCAGCTCCAATGAATGATATTTTCACCTGTTAATCTGAAATAAAATGGTTGACTGTATTCAACAAAGATAAGGCTATTAAGTAAAAATAATGCCCTAAATATCTTAGAAAGGTCTTAGATTTGGAGAATCAAACCACATATCGAAGCCATGACTTTAGCTAAGACCCACAAAATAACCGTAATTATTCCAGCCTACAACGAAGAACAAGCTGTAGCAAAAGTGATTGAGGATATTCCCAAAAATATCGTTTCACAAATTATCGTAGTAAATAATAATTCGAGCGACCAAACAGCGGAGGTTGCACAAAAGGCTGGGGCAACTGTTCTTACCGAAACCCAACAAGGTTATGGTTATGCTTGCCTTAAAGGTATTAACTACGTTCAAGAGCAAAATATTCAGCCCGATATTATTGTTTTCCTCGATGCCGACTACTCTGATTATCCCGAAGAATTACCTTTGGTGATTGCACCCATTATTCAGAACAACAAAGACCTTGTGATTGGGTCGAGAACTTTGGGCAAAAAACTAAAAGGCTCAATTACACCACAGCAAATCTTTGGAAACTGGCTGGCAACTCGGCTTATTGCTTTGTTATATGGTGTAAAATATACCGATTTGGGGCCTTTTAGAGCCATTAAATACAAAAAACTACTAGCCATGAATATGCAAGACAAAACCTATGGATGGACTGTAGAAATGCAACTCAAAGCAGCAAAACAACAATTACAAACCTGTGAAGTACCTGTAAGTTATAAACCTCGAATTGGGTATTCTAAGGTATCAGGCACGCTAAAAGGTACTATTTTAGCAGGATACAAAATTCTATCTTGGATATTCAAATACCTGTAAAACGTTATCTCATGGAAAAAATCGTTATTGTTGCTTATATTATCCCATTGATTTTTATCTTTATTTATAGCCTATTACAACTCGACTTGGTCATGATTTATAGGCGAAAGTCACAAACAAGTGTGCCTATTAGTGCTATCATCAGCCTGTCATCTTTGCCCAAAGTAACTATACAACTGCCTATTTTTAATGAAAAATATGTAGTAGAAAGACTTATTAATACTGTTTGTGCCATTGAATACCCTCAACACCTCCTCGAAATACAAGTACTTGACGATTCGACCGATGAAACACTAGCAATAGCACAAGCAATTGTTTTACAACAACAACAATTGGGCTTTAATATCAAACACCTCCAACGACCCACTAGGGTTGGTTTTAAGGCTGGGGCTTTGGCTTGGGGGCTACAACAAGCTCAGGGAGAGTTTGTTGCTATTTTTGATGCTGATTTTTTACCTGAAAAACACTTTTTACAAGAAACTATCCCTTATTTCCAAAATCCCCTTGTAGGACTTGTACAAAGCCGATGGACACACCTCAACCGTGACTATTCACTTATTACCGAACTTCAGGCTTTTGGGTTAGATGCCCATTTTAATATCGAACAAACTGCCAGAAATAAAGGATACCATTTTATCAACTTTAATGGTACAGGTGGTATTTGGAGAAAAGAAACCATTATTCAGGCTGGAGGGTGGTCGGCCGATACCCTTACCGAAGACCTTGATTTGAGCTATAGAGCCCAGCTACAAGGATGGCAGTTTGTTTATTTAGCCAATTTATCATCGCCTGCAGAACTACCCGTAGAGATGAATGCCCTAAAAGCACAACAACGCCGATGGACCAAAGGAGCGGCCGAATGTTGTAGAAAACACCTAAAAAAAGTATGGCAAAATAATCGTATTTCATGGAAAACAAAGTTACATGCCTCTTTTCATTTGATGAATTCAGCCACTTTTATTGCATTATTAGCACTATCCTTGCTTAGCGGAATCATTCAGGATATTGCTCGTAGTAGCACATATTCAACTCTATTTGTTTTAGCTAATATTTTTCATATTTGCCTGTTTATTTTAGCCCTATTTTATTGGGTTTCTTATCAAAAACAGGGGATTAAAATGGATTTTTTTATCAAATTTCCACTGTTTTTATCTTTTATGATGGGACTTTCTCTACATAATTCTTTGGCTGTATTGGAGGGTTATTGGGGTAAAAAAACACCATTTGTCAGAACACCTAAACTTGGTATTAAGAATCGAACTGAAAGTTGGACAAAAAAAACCTATAGCTCAACCAGTCTCAATATACTCACATGGATAGAAATTAGCCTCACTTTATTTTTTGCAAGGGCTTGTTACCACGATATACTATTAGGTGATACCCTCATGCTATTATTCCATTCTATGCTAACATGGGGCTTTGGTGCTGTAAGTGGTTATTCGATATGGCATTGGACAATAGGAAAGGTATATTAGTATCCTAAAATACCTTCCTATTGTCCAAAATCTTTCAACCGATTGAAAATACAGATTGAAAAAGTACCAATTGTTAGATAAAAATTTTGGTAACTCAAAATAACATATTTGCTCTTAATTATTTGCTACTGTACCACCCGAAAAGATTACGACTCTATTAAAAATACAAAAATCATTAAACATTGATTTACAGATTGTTACAAACAAAAAACTTGACTTTTATTTGTAATATTTCATTACGAATAATGGTAATTGAGTAGTTTATGGTAGGCATGAGTTGTTGCCTAATTGCCCACAGTCTATTGGTGATATTAGAGGAATTAATCTTTATAACCCTTGGAAAGTTTCGTTGAGCATTATTATATTTGCCATTATTTAAAATTAGTCTAAATAAAATCAGTACCACATACCATTTAAAAACACATACAAATGAAAGTACAAGTATACTTATTTAGCTTGTTACTGTTGCTCTTATCAATTCATTCTACCCTTGCACAAGAAAGAACACTGAGAGGGAGCATTGTAATAACAGAAACAGGAGAAGCACTAGCAGGTGCAAACGTTAAAATCAAAGGAAAGAATAAAGGCGTTAGCTCTCAAAAAGATGGTAGCTTTAAGATTGATGCGAAAGTTGGCGAGGTTCTCGTTGTTTCGTTTGTTGGGTTTCAAAGGCAAGAAGTAAGCGTTGAAAGCAAACATTTTTCACAAGGTATTATAATTGAACTACTTTCAGAAACCAATCAGCTAGACGAAGTTGTAGTAACAGGAGCATTGGGTATCAAACGTGCATCCCGAGAGTTTGGGGGTGGAGCTCAGGTTGTTAGCAATGAATACCTCAATCAAGGTAAAACAGTGAACCCTCTAAGCGGGTTAAATAGCAAAGTGGCAGGTTTACGTATAAACACTTACGACAGTAAGGTTGACCCTCAACTACAAATTATTATGCGTGGGAGTCGCTCCTTGAATCGTAGCAAAAATGCTCCTATTTATGTAGTAGATGGCATACCTGTACCAGAAATCGGCCGACTCAACCCCAACGATATTGAAAGTATCACCGTATTGAAAGGTGCAAATGCTGCGGCTTTGTATGGTTCTGAAGGGGTAAATGGTGCCATTATGATTACCACTAAAAATGGTACGAAAGATAAAGGAAGAGTTACCTTTGGGCATACTACTACGTTTTCGCAAGTTTTTATGCTACCGCCAGCTCAAACCAAATTCGGACAGGGTGTCAATGGCGTTTATAGTCCAACTCAATATGAATCTTGGGGGCCAAGCTTTGATGGTACTTTAAAGCCGATTGGTACAGCACTTCCCAACGGAACGATTCCAGAAATCACTTACGCAGCTCCTTCAAGAGACAACCGCCTTGATTTGTTCCAGACGGGTGTAAATATGCAAAATGATGTGTCGTTTTCGGGTGGTGACGATAAATCCACTTATTTCTTTTCATTACAAAATGTTGACATAAAAGGAATTATCCCAAAAGATGTAAGCCGCAGAACCAATGGGAGATTCAATGGAACTCGTAGTTTTGGCAAGCTCAAAACCTCCTATAATGTAAGTTATTCTGATTTTTCTAGTGAAACTACTCCTGATGGCCCTTGGATTACGGCTTATCAATTGCCTGCCAATATTGATTATAAGACTTTGGTAAACTGGCAAGAAACCAACAGCATGGCCAATCCGCTTTACTTCTTTACCGACCTTCAGAAAAACCCTTATCATCAAATAGATGCTTATAGAAATAGTGTAAAACAAAAGACATTTAATGGAAAATTAGAATTTGAATACCCTATTATGCCTTGGTTATCTATTATTGAAAGAGTAGGTTTATACACTCGTAGTGCTGAAACCAGAAGTACCGTTGCCAAATTTGAAGCATCTGGCCGAAGAAATATCAATGGCTCGGTAACGGATGGAAACGAAAACTTTAGCAGAATCAACAATGATTTGATTCTTTCTTTTCAAAAAGATATTGGTGATTTTTCGACAAGAATGATTATTGGCCAAAACCTACGTGCCGACGAAACCAAAAGTACGTCGATAGGTTCAAGCAATTTAACTTTACCAGATTTATTTAACCCAGGAAGCCGTATCGGCGAACTAACAGGAAGCGTTGGAATTACGAAATACCGTTCAATGGCCGCTTATGGGGAATTAACAACGGGTTATAAAAATTACTTATTCCTTACGCTTACTGGCAGAAACGAATGGGTTTCGGTTTTGAGTAAAGAAAATAGGTCATATTTTTATCCTGGTGTTAGTACTTCATTTGTGTTCACAGATGCTATTCCTGCATTGAAAGAGCAATCTACATTAAGTTATGGAAAGTTCTTTGCTTCCTATAACAGAACAGGAAACGTTACTTTAGACCCTTATTCGCTTAATAATGCTTACAGCCAAATTAATGGTTTTCCTTTTGGAAACCTTGTAGGCTTTACGCCAAGTTCACGTTACCCGAACCCTAATATCCAACCCGAATTTGTAAAGTCTATAGAAGTGGGGGCTCAGTTGGCATTTTTCAATAATCGCCTTAATGTAGAAGGAAGTTATGTTTATTCTGATTCGAGAGGACAAATTTTTAATGCCACTACTTCTAGGGCTACAGGTTATAGCAGCGCCCTTGTAAATGCGGGTCGCTTAACCAATAACATTATCGAATTAACAATAAGTGGAGATATTATTCGTAACAAAAATTTACGTTGGAATACAGGATTTACTTTTGCCCACATCAACAATCAGGTAAAAGAATTATATGAAGGATTAACCTCATTTAATATTTTCCGCCAATCGTATGCCAATATCGGACAAGCCTATCCAAGTCTTCAGGTAAGTGATTATCAGCGTGACCCACAAGGACGAGTAGTGATTAATGCTTCGACAGGCGAACCTCTCATTGCCGCCGACCCTGTGCATCTAGGTACAATGGTTCCGCCTTACCAAATGGGTATTAACTCGATGCTCAAATTCAAAAACTTTAGCTTGAATGCTCAGTTCGACTGGCGAATGGGCGGCTGGTTATATTCTGAGATTGTACCACGTATGTACACCGCAGGAACTGACCCAAGAACGGCTGAGTTTGACAGACAACCTTTTATTTACCCGAACTCAGTTATTCAAAATGCTGACGGTACTTATACCGAAAACACCAGCGTGTACTCAAAAGGAGATAAGGCTTTTTGGACAAAACAAGGGGAAGTACAAAGCAATACCGCTGCAAAATCTGATTATTTCAAACTCAGAGAGTTGAATATTAGCTACAATATTCCTGCTAAATTATTGGGAAGTAAACGCTACTTCAAAGAAGCGTCTATCGGCTTTGTAGCAAACAACTTGTTTATTATCAGACACAAAGATAATAATTACGGCGACCCTGAATACTTATACAACACTACGGATGGCTACATCAGTTTCAGACAAGTACCACCTTACAGAACGTATGGTTTCACATTTAATATTGGCTTCTAATTAAAAAGAAAATGAAAAATATAGTTAAATTATTTTTACTATTTATCTCCATTTCATTAGCAGGATGCAGTGATTTTCTGGACGTAAATGATAATCCAAATTCTCCTGTTTCAGAAAATTTAAGTTTAAGTGCTAAATTACCTGCAGCATTGGTAAGTTCTGTGAATCAGGAAAGCATTCAAATCAATCAGATTGGGGCATTTTGGGGTGGCTACTGGGGTACAACCAGCGAAGGTGTAAACCTTTTCCCTGATATGAAAAACTATAACGGCCCTGCGATTCGTCACCAAAGAGACGGTATTCCTGTTTGGGAAACTGCCTATACCAATATTCTTTATTATCAACTTATCAGAGAACAAGCAACTTCCGAAAAATCGCCTTTTTATGCAGGTATTGCCAAAATAATGCAAGCTTGGCATTTTTTAAGATTGGTAGATTTTTACAATAATATTCCATTCGACGAAGGGCTTCAAGGTACTAAATTCCCAACACCAAAGTATGAGTCGGGTAAGAGTGTCTATGAAAAATCTATTGCCTTAATCTCGGAAGGGATGACCGATATTAAATCGGCAACAGCAGGAAGTCAGCCCAATGCTGATGATATTATTTTTAAAGGCAATAAAGTTTTATGGCTAAAATTTGGCAATACCATCAAATTACGTGCATTATTACGCCAAAGCGAAGCAGGAAATAACGCATATATTACGGCAGAAATACAGAAAATAACACAAGAAGGTAGCGGTTTTTTGGATGCTAGCGAATCGGCAATGGTGCAGCCAGGTTATTTATTAACATCTGGCAAAATGAATCCTTTTTGGGAAAACTATTATCGCAATGTGCAAGGTGTAGCCACTGCCAATTATATCGACATTCGCCCGACGAGCTTTGTCCTTCAGCAATACCAATTACGTAACGACCCAAGAATTGAGCAATTATACGTAGCCGTAAATGGGCAATACAACGGGGTATTATTTGGTAATCCTAATGCCGAAAGTAAGTATAATAGAAATACTACCTCTGCTTTCAAAGGCCCGCAGGAAAACACAAGCCGTGCAGCGGGACTTTTCAAAAGTGCCACACAGGCTTCTGTATTATTGGGTTCTTTTGAAAGCTTATTTCTACAAGCAGAAGCTGCCCAAAGAGGCTGGTTGAGCCAATCGGCCAAATCATTATATGAGCAAGCCATTTCAGAATCGTTTGTTTATTTTGGCGTTTCTACGACTCAATTATCAGCTTATCTAGCACAGTCAAATGTAGCCTTCAATGAAACCATTACAAGAATTATTGAACAAAAATGGCTTGCGATAAACAGCATAAGCAGTATTGAAGCATGGAATGATTTCAGAAGATTGGGCGTTCCGGCCATTCCTAACTCTTTGGATGCAGCATCTCCGAATGACCGCCCTTTGCGTTTTATGTATCCTGAAACAGAACGCCAAACCAACAACACGGAAGCCTCTAAACAAGGTAGTGACGATATGATTTCGGCTCGTGTGTGGTGGGATGTTAATTAACACTACTTGATTCATTTGTTGTTTATGAATCATCTGTAAACAGTCAAAATAGTGTCAAATCATATTCGCTACAAACCTCAGCCCTTTCTCTTTTGGAGAGAGGGCTTTTTGCTATTACTCAAATCTTCCCGAATCTTACTCAAAAATTCGGGCGTAATACCCAAGTATGAAGCAATTTGCGTATTGGCGAGCCGAGATGAACTGTAATAGTAATGGCAACCACGACGAAGGCAATCCCGTAGAAAGAGTCATACCAGCAGCAAGATATATTCCTAAGCATCTGATTGCTATTATTCCTAATACTGGATACGGTTGTTTTTTAGAAAACTTTCCCGCAACTTGGGCAAGTATTGAGCCTTTCTTGAAGAAATAATAGCTTTCATAACGAAAAACCATTGTTAATCTAAAAGATGAAAAATTTGCAGATATTACTCTTTACCCTTTTTTTATATCAAAACCTATTGGCTCAAACAGTCAGTTTAGAGACTAATAATCTGATAGCCAATCAAGTATCAATGTCTTTTGAAAAACTCAATGGAATGAAAGTACTAAAAGTTGTGAAAGATTCGACCATGAAGAAAGTAGATGAAGCGACATTTGTACGTATCAAAAATATTGATTTTCAAGAGGGAATAATTGAAGTGAAAGTATTGAGTAGATTGTTGAAAACGGCTGCTCCTTCCGACCGCGGCTTTATTGGTTTGGCGTATCATATCAATGCCGATAACTCAAAATTTGATTGTATTTACATTCGTCCGACCAACGGCCGAGCCGACGACCAAGTACGCCGTAACCATTCGATTCAGTATTTTTCTTTTCCTGATTTTAAGTTTGATATTCTTAGAAAAGAAAAGCCCGAAAGATATGAATCTTACGCCGACATGGGTTTGAACGAATGGATAAAAATCAAAATCGTAGTTAAGGGCAAACAATCCAAATTATTTCTAAACGATAACGAACACCCCTCTTTAATCGTCAACGAATCATTGGGCAATAACACTGCTGGAGCATTAGGACTTTTCGTAGATGTAGGAACAGAAGGATATTTTAGAGATTTAAAAGTGAAAAAAGAGTAATAAAGTTTCAAATTAACAAGAGTCATCCCAAATTTAGTGAATGGTGATTTTCACCAGTAAAGACGCAATACTTTGCGGCTAAAGATGTATCATTTAACATGTAAAAGGCATTTGAAATTAGCTTTCGAACGCCTTTTGTAAGAATAGCTCCTAATTTTCTATCATTTGAGCAATTGATAAGCTTCTTCAAAGCTCACTTAACTACCTTATGAATCTCAACAAACACAAAGAGGTGGTTATCCAAAATTTGGATGACTCATATTTCTACATATCTATTCCAATTTGTTTCATCAATTGGCTAGCATTAAAGCTTTTACACACACCTTCACGTAGCGTATAATCAAATATTAGCTTACCATTAATTACTTCCGACGAAAAACTATAATTACTTACAAAACCCTGTTCTGTAAAATCATCACCCAACTCTACATCGTGTGTTGAAATAAAACCCGACGACGGGGTTTTGTGTAATTGAACCATCAAGGCTTTTGCTCCATCGTGGCGGTCTTTTGAATTAGTACCCTTCAAAATCTCATCTAAGAAATAGAGCGTAGGCAATGATTGGTTGGGCTGATTCACCCAATCGATCAATTGTTTAAGTCGCTTGAGTTCGGCATAAAACGAAGAGGTATCTTCCTCTAATGAATCTTGCGTTCGCATACTGGTAAAAACCTGTACCATCGAGCATTCAAAAGCCTCGGCACATACCACCGCTCCCATCAATGCCAAAACCATATTGACTCCTACCGTTCGCTGAAAAGTACTTTTTCCCGACATATTAGACCCCGTAATAATGATCGTTTTACCAATTCCCTCAAGGATAATAGAATTACAAACTCTTTTTTCAGAACGAATCATTGGATGTCCCAATTGAATAGCCTTTAGGCAAAAATTTTCTTGGTGAATTGTTGGGAAAACAGCCGTTGGATTGGCAAATGTATGTCCTGCTAGGCTATTGAGGGCTTCAAACTCACTGACAGTATCGAGCCACAAAGGAAGTTGTTGTTGGTATTGTATACGCCACTGTTCTAAGCGATAAAAATACCGCAAATCCCAAAGCGAAACCGTGCCAACCAATATCATAAAAATAGGATTATTTCGATTAGCTACCCTTTCTAAGAGTTTTACCAGATGCTGAATCGAGGTGCTTGCTTCTGAAACTTGATTTTGTAAAGCTTGTAAACTTGGCGAACAAAACGGCTGTTGAGCTATACTATTACATAAAACAGCATAGGCTTTTAAAGCCCCAGTTACCCGATTGGTATGTTCTAAGTAAATGGTTAGCTCGTCAAAAATTTGTTTTAAAATCCAACCATGAATCAAAAAAACCAACAACAAAAATTGGATAGGAACAACACCGATTAAACAAGCAATAGCAAAAGGAATACTCAGATAAGGCAGAAAGCGAGCGTAGCGGAAAAGGGGTTTGTCGAGGGTTTTGCTAGGAGAAGCCTCAGCCCATTCCAAAAGCTTATCGGTGGGCTTTTCTACTTCTTCTATCATCATTGCCGAAGCCTCAAAATCTTGTCGCCAATCGATAAGTTCTTTTAATTCTGCCGAGGCCTCTTGCCGACCCATAATTGTAGTATATGGCGCTGGAAACTGTAGCCAAGAAGCTAGTAGTTTAGAGCCTGCAAAAGTATGCGTTCGGTTGAGTAATTGAAAAATCGAATGCTTGCCAAAAATATCTAGGTCTGTAGCATAAAAATGATTACTATTTAGAAATACTTCGCCTGTTTTGGGGCGAGTAAATATTTTCTGTAAACGCAAAATTTCATCATTGTTGAGCGTCGCCAGTAGCCTGAATTTATCTCTTTGCGACTTAATGTTTAGGTGTTTGGTTACCATCCAAAGAAATACAACGATACCTACAACGAGTACTCCCAAGAAAATCCACTCGTTATTATTTTGGAAAACATAAAAGCAAAGCAAACCATATATTATAAAAAAGAATGCCCTTGCTACAGCCCATTGGTTATATTTTTTTTGAAAAATATCAGCTTGTTGTTCAAAAGCCTCTTTTCGTTTTTGAAAAATCTGTGTCATACTATGATGTGTTGTTGTGTGGCTGTCTCAATTACAGAAATAACGAGCCAAAAAGGAAAAAACTACCCTAACAAAGCCCCAAAGATAGTGGGTACTTATTGGTATCGATAAATGATAAGATGATTTTTCTTGTAAATAGAGGAATAATACAATGAAGTTATTGGCAATATTTTGAAAATATAGTTCATAAAAGTAAACCCTAAACGATACGCAACCTCATAAAGTTTGTATTGTTGGACAAGAGCATACAGAACTGATAAATACAAAAATAATTAAATAGAAAACGTAAGTTGTAAACGTTTTGAATGATGGGTGAAATATCAGGCTCTTTTTCCTATGGAAGTTGGTATTCCTTTACGGTTTAATGATGGTATTGCTGGTTTCAGAAATACCATATTCTTATGATTTTACTTTCTAGCTCCACCAAAAGTAAAACCTGCTTTAATAGAAGTATAGTTGTTTTGCTTAGGCGATGTTTCTAACATATTGTGTTCAAGAACAATACGTAAATGGTTGGTTTCAATCCCAAGTCTAGGAGCAGTACCCATCATACTGTATCGGTCTTGAAATCGCCCTGGTTTTGCCGTAAATATAGCGTCATAAATACCATAGCCTATTCCTAAAAACGGCTTTACACCTGTTTTTTTTAGAAAATACTCAGATGTAAGCATAATCGAATTTACGCCATTAATAGGGCCTGTCTGCACACGTTGCCCTTCTATCAATTTGGCAGGGTAGGCATCGGCGGCCTCCAGCTTCATGCCTAAAGCTAGCTGTTGGGTAAAAAGATATTTCGACTCGATAGAGGCCAATGCCCCAAACGAATTAGAGGTTCGGCTCAGCCCCAATAATAAATCTACTTTGAAATTTCCTAATGACTGTGTTTGAGCTGCGAAACTTACCAACATCAAAGATAACACATAGTATATAATGCTCTTTTTCATGCTTTTATAAAATATTGTAGATACACGACACAGGGACTAAAATTGTAGTTCGATAAAATTAAGAAGACAATAGCCCATCGATAAGTTGAAAAAATACGAATGAAACTCTATCCCCAAATCTATAATTAGAATAGGGATAGTTGTTACAAAGAGGCTTTAGAGTCAGTACCTCTTTGTAACAACCTGTTGATTAATTGACATTTTATTTTTGAAAAAAGTTTTTAGTTTTTCTTTTTTCTAGTAGAAAACAAATAGTTTTTATCTCCATTAATCAAGCAACTCTATTGTAAAGCACAGATTACCTGTCTTTAATTACGCAGTATTACATACTCCAGCCACTTCTGTATTCTCTTTTCACAAACTGGTTGGCTTCGTCAAAATTGGTAATTCTCATGTTTGCACCATCCCACAAGAGTTTCTTACGACCTGGATAATCAAAATCTTGTAACCACTGTTTATCTTTTTTAGGAGTTCTATAGAAGTAGCTTCTAATAGCCAAGTTACCCATCAAAACAGTTTCGGACATAGGGCCAGCATAATCAAATGATGAACTCAGCGGTTGATGTTTGCCATAACCATCACGGCATGCTTGTAGCCATTGTTGGTAATGCCCTTCGTTATCGGCACCTACTACACGAGGAATAGAAATAGGAAGTTTATCACCTTTTTCTTTAAGTTTAGCTTCAGGCCAAAGCGTTGGATTTGAACCATACACACCACACATCATTACCCCTTTTGTACCCATCAACAATACACCGCCACTCCAGTCGCCAAGCTTAACATCGGCGGGGATTTCTTCGGGATGTTCTGGCATTAGGCCGCCATCGTACCAAGTCATTTTAACAGCCTCTTTACCTTTTCTTGGAAATTTCAAATGAATCATCGACGACGCAGGAAAACTTTCAGGGAAATATCCTGGCTGAAATGAGCCAACCCAGCCTTCACTCATACTACATTCTACCTCAGAAGGATACCCCAAGCCTAATACCCGATAAGGAGGGTCCATCATGTGGCAGGCCATATCGCCCAAAGCCCCTGTACCATAATTTACCCAGCCTCGCCAATTAAATGGGTGATACGCAGGGTTATAGTCTTCATAAGCCGCAGGGCCGAGCCACAAGTCCCAGTCCAATTCACTAGGAACATCAAATTTGCCTTTTGGTTTGGCAATACCTTGTGGCCATACAGGGCGGTTTGTCCAAACATGTACACGATTTACTTCGCCAATTAGTCCAGCCTTGTACCATTCCATCATACGTCGTACCCCATCGCCCGACGAGCCTTGGTTACCCATTTGGGTTACAACTTTGTTTTGGCGAGCTGCTTCGGTCATTTTACGAACCTCGGCAATATTATGTGCTAGGGGCTTTTGTACATAAACGTGTTTGCCCATTTGCATGGCAGCCATGGCTATCACATAGTGTGTATGGTCGGGGGTAGATACCGTTACGGCATCAATATTATTTTTTTCAGCTTCGAGCAATTTCCTAAAATCACGGTAATGCGATGCAGCAGGAAATTTCTTGATAGCCTGTGCAGCCTGACGGTCATCAACATCACAAAGCGATACAATATTATTGCGGCCGTTGTCCCACGCCCCCAAAATATCTACCCATCCTTTGCCTCCACAACCTACTGCTGCTACATTTAGCTTGTCGGAAGGTGCTACAAAGCCTTTACCAAGTACATGACGAGGTACAATGTAAAAACTGCCTAGTGCTAACGATGCTTTTTTGATAAAATCTCTTCTCGAAGAACCAGAAGAGTCGAGGGCTTGTTTTTCGCCTTCTTGAGATGAATTTTGGTCAGTCATTATTATAGAAAAATTAGGTTTTTGCTTATTGCATTTATTCTTGTAAATATAAAATAAAACAGAGCATATACAAAAATACTAATACCATAACCAAGGATTATCCTTTTGTGTAATGGATAGAATATGAATTTATTAGGGACTGAAAAATTACTGGACAAACCATATAGGAGTAAAAATAGGCAGCCTAATTTGAACATTTTATTACTGAAAATGCTTGATTAACTTCAGCGGTCATATTGAAAGAGTTATTTTGAAAAACACTTAATTTTCTCCTTCTATCAATAGACCCCAATACATATAGCCCATTACAAAAAGGATATTGATGAGAAATAACAACAAAATGTCTTTAAATCTGTTTCTACTACCAAGGTCATATTTCCCTATTACTCTAATAATCAATAGGTAGGTAAGAAGTAATAAAAGGTATAAGGAATATCGCCAGCCCCAGTATACCAACAACAAACTCGTATGGTTTGGGGATGGTTATTTCCAAGGTAAAATATATTAGTGCTATTATTACACTAATAATACTTGTACAACTTCCCCATTTTATTATTAGCAAGATGGCGGTATGTATTTTGTTATTCATCTTTACAATTGCTTGTGTCGCTACGATACAACTAATATAATTTTTTATGGACATACGAGGTGCCGTATTTATTGTAGGTTTATCTTAGCATACTTACCGTTTTGTCGACATCACAATTATAAGAAAAACTCCATTAATAAATATAATATGAAAAATCCAAAGTTGCTTATTATCATTAATTTAGTTGCCTTTATAGCTGTCTTGGTAATGAATACACTAGCCAATTCCTTGCCTTTGAACGGGCATACACCTGGCCAGTTGTCGGATATGTACCCCAACTTATTTGTACCTGCAGGCGTTACATTTGCTATTTGGGGTATAATTTATTCTTGGCTATTGGTTTTTGTCTCTATGCAAGTGGTGGCACTTTTTAGCACCTCGGCAAGCGAAAAGGTATTTCCTTGGGTTTTAAGAGTAGGGAATTATTTTGCCATAAGCAGTTTCCTCAATATAGCATGGCTTTTTGCTTGGCATTGGCGACTAATGGGTTTGTCGGTTTTTGTGATGCTTTGTTTGTTGGTAACACTATTACGCATGAGTATTTGGATAGGCGTTGGGAAATCAAAATACAACAAACAAGAGAAATGGCTTGTTCATGCACCTTTTAGCGTGTATTTAGGATGGATTTCTATTGCAACTATTGCCAACATCACCGCTTTTTTAGTAAGTATCAACTGGCAAGGGTGGGGCATTTCAGCATTCAACTGGACAACCACAATGATTGTAATCGGAACGTTAATTGCCCTTTTTGTTATAAGAAACCGTAATAATATTTTTTATGGTGCTGCTGTAATTTGGGCTTTAATAGGAATAAGTATCAAACGAGAAGCTATTGCCGACCCTATCTCAATCGCTATCATTCCAGTTACAACGGCATGTATTATCCTGTTGGTTATTACCATAGGTTTTCGTTTAAATAAGTGGTTGAGTTATTGAGTGATTTGAGGTTTTTTAGCCCATGTTAGCAATCATGCTGGCATGGACTCTTTTTTACTGCAAATGGCAGGAAGGAAGAAGGGTATCTTCGATGCTGTACTCTTCCGAAGCATAAATTGTTATACTTCGTGCTAGGCCTCTCTCCATATTATTGAACTACAGATTAAACGCTATAAATGTTCGTTACTTTTTTCTTTCTTGTAATCAAAAAGGGATCAAAAGCAATATTGGGTTGTTAAGTTTTTCACAACCTCTTTAAGCATTTTTCTAATTTTATACTTTTCTACCAAATACTACTCACTACTTCACATGATACTTTGAAACATCAATATTGGGTGTCGAGAAAATTGTGCCGTTGTCGGTAATCAGGATGGCTTGATAGTCTGGATACTTTTTGAGAAGTTTTAGGCCTGCTTTTTTGCCTAAAACCATAATAGAAGTACTAAATCCGTTGGCGGTTTCGGCACTTGGGCCTAATATGGTTACGCTACAAAGTCCTGTGGCAGGATAGCCCGTTACGGGGTTAATAATATGTGCATATCGCTTGCCATTGAAAACCACAAATTTCTCATAACTTCCCGAAGTCACAACGGCACTTTTTACCAATGGAATAATGGCAAAAATGGTATCTTTTTTCATCGGATTGGTAATACCCACCGACCACGCTCTGCCGTCTGGATGTTTTCCCCAAGTGCTCATATCGCCCGAACCGTTTACGATACCCGCTTTGATGCCTTTTGCCAACATCATATCTCGGCATCTGTCGGCGGCATAGCCTTCGCCCAATGCTCCAAAGCCAATTTTCATACCTTTGCGTTTCAAGAAAATGGTAGAGTTTTCTTTGTTTAATTCTATGTTTTCGTAACCTACTTTTTCTACCGATTTTTTGATAGCTTCGGGGCTTGGCATTGCTTTCATTGAACCGTCGAATTTCCAGATTCTGTCCATTGCTGCAAAACTAATATCAAAAGCTCCGCCAGTAATTTTTGAGAAATGAATCGCTCGTTCCGTTAAGGCAAATACTTCTGCATCAACTTTTACGGGTTTTATGCCTGCATTTCTATTTACTTCTGATACTTGTGTATCACTTTTCCAGTCAGAAATTAGATTTTCAATTCTGGTGATTTCGGCAATTACACTATCAATATTATTCTCGGCCGATAATGCGTCGTTGGCAACAATACTAATATCAAAGCGACTACCCATTAGTTTGACCGCTCTTTTACGAAGTACCTGAGCAGAAGTATTGAAGCTAATAATAAGGACTAAAAAGAAGAATATTTTTTTCATTACTAAGAAGAAAATAAGCCTTATGTTGAATAATACTAATATAAAGACTTAGTTATTTAGACTGATTTTAAATTAATGGTCAAATTTACTCATCAATATTCAATAAAAGTACATATCTGCACTTTTTGAGATTTAGAATTTTGTAAAATACCATAACTCTAATTGCTTTTGCCTATTAATCATTACAATTGTTGTTGTTTGATTGGTACTTTTGTACAAACTCAAACAACAGACGATTCTATGAATATTCAGGATAATATCTCTCGTAAAGACTTCCTCAAAAACTCTACCTTTGCTATGGCAGGTTTAGCGGTTTCACAAGGTTTATCTTCACAAAATTTTCAAGAAGAAAATGATATATCATTGTTAAAAGAGAAACTGAGTTTTAAAAATGTTCGTTTGGAAACAGGTTTTGAATACGAAGAAGGCGAAGTAATTGCTACCAAAACAGCCTTATTTTTGATTGAAATTGACAATGGTAAAATCACGAATATTGCTCCTAACCAACCCAATGCCAAAGCGATTGATGCCAAAGGGTATCTGATGCTTCCTTCGTTTCGGGATATGCACATCCATTTAGATAAAACTTTTTATGGAGAAAAATGGCAGGCTACTCGCAAAAGAACCAATGGCGTAAAAGGAATGATTGCTTTAGAACAAAAAATCCTGCCTGAGCTTTTAAAAACCTCTACTTATAAAGCCGAAAAGCTTATAGAATTGCTACAATCAAAAGGAACAGGTTTTGCTCGGAGTCATGTCAATATTGAGCCTACTTCAAAAGTACAATCGCTCAAAAACTTGCAAAAGGCACTTGAAAACAAGAAAAATAGCTTTGGTGCCGAGTTAGTTGCTTTTCCACAACATGGCGTATTTTATACCGATTCTGTTCCGTACTTGAAAGATGCGGCACAAATGGATATTGATTTTATTGGTGGTGTTGACCCCTTCACGATTGATGGGGCTATCGAAAAAACGATTGATTTTACGGTACAACTTGCTTTAGACAACAACAAAGGGATTGATATTCACTTGCATGAAGCTGGAGAATCGGGTTTGAAAACGGTGGAATATTTAATCGAAAAGGTTAATGAAAACCCTGTACTGAAAGGAAAAACTTTTGTAAGCCATTGTTTTGTGTTGGGAAAATTAGAGAAACCAAAACAAGAAGAAATAGCAGAAAAGCTGGGTGCAGCACAGATGGGCATTGCTTCGACGATTCCTATAGGTTCGTTAATCATGCCAATTCCTACTTTGTACAAATACAATGTAAAGGTAGTTACAGGCAACGATAGTATTATAGACCACTGGAATACTTATGGTACGGGTAGTGTTTTGCAGAAAGCCAATCTGATGGCTCAATTATATGCCTATAATACGGAATTTTTATTGTCAAGAAGTCTTAAAATTGCTACAGGCGACATCCTGCCTCTCGACGACAAAGGCAATCAACAATGGCCCAAAATAGGCGATAAAGCCAATGTCGTGTTTTTAGATGCTACTTGTTCTGCCGAAGCTGTCGCCAGAGTTTCGCCAGTTACTTCGTTATGCCATGAAGGAAAAATTGTATTTTAGGTAATATTAAAAGAGAGTATCTCTTTGTGTTTGTTGAGCTTTATACGGTCATCAAGTGAATTTTGATGAGGCTGATCAATTGCTCAAATGATAGAAAATTAGGGACTATTCATACCAAAGGCGTTCGGAAAACTAATTCCGAACGCCTTTGGTATGTTAAATGACACAGCTTTAGCCGCAAAGTATTGCGTCTTTACTGGTGAAAATCATACTTAAAAATAATCATCATCCCCTAAATTTGGGATGCCCCTTGTTTCGATTTACTGCCCATAAGGCAAGGCCATTTAGGTAATAATAGCATATCAACTGCTATTACTTCAAATCCTTCAAAATCTCTTCTATTGCTTTATCCAGTTGAGGGTCTTTGTTGTTGAGTTTATCCACAAAAGTTTGCTGAATATTAATATCTGGACTTACGCCTTCTTTTTCCAAATCTTTGCCGTCTAGGGTATAACATCCCCACGAAGGCAAACGATAAAAAGAACCGTCTACCAATCCTTTTCCAGAAGTAAAGATAATCCAACGGTAGGTTTCTGTTCCGATAATCTTACCTAATTTAAGTTCTTTAAAGCCTTGTGCAGTCATTTCGGCATCGCTCAGCGACTGCTCGTTGATTAATAATACAATAGGCTTTGCTGCTGGACTAAAATTGGGCTGTATGGTATATTGGCCTTCACGATATTTCCATTTTAGGTATGGCTTTTGAGCTAAAAAATTTAATACTAAGTCATGTACATTGCCTCCTCGGTTATTACGAATATCAAAAATCAAGCCTTCTCGGTTATAGGCTTCCGAAGTCATATCTATCAAGAATTTTTCTAGTTCTTCACGCCCCATATCGCTCATGTGTACGTATGCAATGCGTTTATTGGCTTTGGTATCTACATATTGTTGGTTTTGGTCTATCCATTCGTTGTATAAATTTCGTACAAAAGCCCACGAACCTTGTGGGTGAATTTTGGTAGTAAAAACCTTACCATTTCTATCGAAGGTCAAGGCTATTTCATCGTCTAAAGATGGTTTTTGGAAATAGAAATCACGGTTTTGACTTGTAGAAATAGTATCGTCGTTAACTTTAATCAGCTTGTCGCCTGGCTGAATATCCTTTCCTGCTTTGTCTGCTACCGAGTTTTTAACCACATATTTCACTTGATAAGGGTTGTCGTTGTCAAACATAATACCAGTATTCAATGTAACGGTCTTGAAATAAGCATCGTCTTCATCGCCATTGGTCGAAAAGCCAGTATGAGAGGCATTTAGCTCGCCGAGCATATCGGTCAATAAAATGCGTAAATCGGCACGGGTATTTACTTGTGGTAGAAACTGCTGATATTTTTGACGCATTTTTACCCAATCTACCCCATTAAAGGTTTCGTTATAAAAGTTTTCTTCAACACCAGCCCATGCTTCATGAAACATTTGTTTGAATTCGCTCGCTAAATTTTTTCTGAAGGTAAAATTGATATCTATTTTATCAAGCTTATTGCCATCAAGATTGAGTTTGTAAATATTGCCATCTACCAAGCCATAATATTTGTTGTCGGCTACCACTATGTCGATATTATTTACGTCAATTCCTTCTATTTTATCGGTTTTATTTTTGGCAAAAGGCTCTATAGTAGTTTTCCATAGCTTGCTTTTTCCACTTTCGTGATTCGACAAAAACAGAATATATGTTTTATCGTCTTTTTGATACACAAGAGGCTGTTCGGCCGCACCTATATTAGGACTAATTTGCTCAAATCGTTGCATCAAACCTTCAAAGTCAATCACGATAGGTTCTATTTTTTTAACTGGAGGTACAACAGGTTTCGCCTCCTCTTTTTTCTTATTATCTGTTTTTGCCACTACTTTTTTATCGTCTTTCTTTTCCTCTTTTTTCTCTTCGGGCTTAAACAAATCATTAAACTTATCGGACTTGTACGGAGCGTCTATTTTTACTAAAGGCACACGATAAATACGGCTATTGTTTGAGCCAAAAGGATAATTAGGCTTAGTTCTGTCCGACTCAAAGTAAATATATTTGCCATCGGGCGACCAATAGGGGTTAGTTTCGGTAATACCAGTATTGGTTAGATTGATGAGTTTTTTATCGGCCAAATGAAATAGAAAAATATCTTGTTCAAAATTACGATAGGCTGTAAACATGATATATTCGCTATTGGGCGAAAAATACGGCATAGGATTATACAAAGCCCAAAGCTCTTCTTTGACAACGGTTGTAGATACCAGCGATTTGAGGTCGAGTAGCCTCACTTCATTTTTTCCACTCAAATAAACCGCCTGTGATTTGTCTTTGTTGAATGAAATATTGCGGTTATTTTGCTGGTCGGTTGTAATTTGTTTGGGAGTTGCCTTGCCATCGGCGGCTACTGTAAATAGGTTTAAATATCCATTTTCGTTAGTTTGGCTAAATAGCAACGTTTTGTTATCTGAAAGCCATTTTACTTCTATGGCTCGTCCTTTGCTATCGGTAGGCAACTGGGCTATATATTTCCCTTCTATATCTGACACAAATAAAGCTCCACGCGAAGAAAATGCGATTTTTTTACCATCGCCTGCTACATCAAAAGCATTGATATTTCCTGCTACTTTATAGTCTTGATCTTTAGGCAAAACATAATTACGAATAGCATTTAGGGTCAGCTTTTGGCTAGTTTTTGACGCTACATCGTACAAGAATAATTGATAGTCTTTTTCAAAAACCACCTTTTGGCCATTGGCACTTACTTGTGGGCGTTTGATAGCCTCGCCGAATTGGGTCAATGCTACCTTTTTGCCGTTATCTAAAGTGTATAAGTTATAATTGCCATTACCTTCGTCCGACGAGAAATATAATTTCCCAGAGCGGTCGATAGTAGGCCAAAGGTCTTTCCCCAAATAATCGGTGTAGCGTTTGTAAGTTTGAGTTTTGAGGTTATATGACTGAATGTCTGGATTAAAAGCTCCTTTATATCCTTTTCGATAGGCTTGGTTATCGCTTTCCCAAGTATTATTAAAAAACAATTCGCCTGTGTTGGGGTGTTCAACAACGTTGTGGATACGGTTAAAAAAGTGTTGGAAAATTCTTTTGGGAGTTCCGCCATTAATATCAATGGTGTAGGCTGTTCCGTCGTTCTGAGCTCCAGAAGCAAAATAAACCGTTTGTGAGTTCCACGACCACGATTCTACGTAGTCAAAGCTATCATGAAATGTTAATTGTCGAATAGCACCTCCAGCCAGAGGCATAATGTATACATCGGGGTTGCCGTATTGTGTACTCGAAAAAGCGACCCATTTGCCATCAGGCGAAATTTTGGGGCGAGTTTCTATTCCTCGCATGGCCGTAAGCCGAGTAGAAGTATTGGTTGATAAATCGGCTTTCCAGAGGTCACCTTCAAAACAATATACTAGCGTTTGTGCATCGGGACTAAGTGTTGGAAAAGAAGTAAAATAGACTTCTTGAGATTGAGCGTGTAAAGAGATAGTACATAGGCTTAAAAAAGCAGCCCACAGCATATTTATTTTTCGCATAAAAATTTAGGTTTATTGACGTGAAGATGAAAATCTGGTAAAGCTAATCGGGATAGTTTAAAAAACAAAAAAAGGTATCTGTAGAGATTCCTACAAATACCTTTTTTTAGACAATAACCTAATCAAGCACTTTGTGTATGCTCAATTATGGCTTATTATAACTTTGAGGCTTTTTTATGCACTAAGCCATCTTTGGTTTTTACCTCTACGATATAATTACCTTTAGGAAGCACCCCCACATTAACAGTTTGCTCGTATTGTTTATTTCCTTGTATTTCAAGCAAATATGTACCCGACAATGTAATTATATTGATAGCTTCAATTTTGTTGCTATTGGCTACGGTTACTTTTATCTCCTCTGCCATCGGATTAGGCGTTACCAAGGCTTTGCCTTCTGTAATAGGCTCGTTGCCAAGGATTTTTTCCAAAATAGCATCCTGACGAGGGTTTGACAACTCACTTTTGCAACCGTCCGTTGTAACTACTTGTACGGCAAATGTAGAACCCGACGTAACCTGAATACTTCGTTGACCACGTAAGGCATCGACAATCACGCCATTTCTGTACCAAATATTACCTGTTGTAGCACTGGACGTATATTCCCAGTAATCACCATCGGCATCGGTCTTTTTTACTACCGATATTGTTGGTTTCGGAGGATTGACACAAAATGAATCAAGTGCCGAAACCGCATAATATTGGGTATTGCCATCTTGGTATGCACCATAGCGTACTCGTCCTGCTGTACCTTTTAGGGTAATACGATTGCTGGCAATTGTTGCTGGCCCACTCAATATAGAGGTAATAACACTTAGCCCCGCATTGCTAGTAGCCGATATAGTAAATGAAGGGTCAGAGACCAGTTTATCTGGAATTTTGGTAATACTAAGAGCCTGTGTTTTTTTCTGAGGCAAAGTACGTGCCTGATTGGTGTACCATACAGCATATTCCGACTCGCCAATAAGTGAGGTTTGGGTAGCATCAATTCCTTTGCGTTTATCGGTTTTGTCGAGCTTGATTATATCGGTATTGTTAGTGCCTGTGGCTTCGTCTATGGCATTAAACATAACATAATCGTCGGTTCTTGAGTATTCTGGATACCCTACCGTATTGTTAATCACTGTAATTTCCCAGTCGGATGGACGACTTAGATTGACCCCAATAATGGCATATAGTTCATCAACCGAACTATTATAAAAGTAATCAAAAGCCAGCATATTGGTAGAGTTTTTAGAAAATGTTGGGTTTCCAATATTTTCGCCTTTCTCTAAGCCAGTTATGAGCTTGTTGACAGTACCACTACCAAAAGTATTGGTTTGGTTATTCCATACATTAATAAAGCCTACATCCCAAAACTCTATTTTAGTATTAGTAGCACTTTTGAGTTCGTTGAAAGAATCATATACTAAGTTTTCGCCATCGTAGTCCCATTCTAGGGCATCGGCATATAGTGTTTGTCCTGTTTTTACTCCTGAAGAATACGTTGGGTTGTATAATCTAAACTTTTTGCCAGTAATAGTACCCGTAGCGGCTAGGTTAAAGACATAAATACTGGTATCGACCTTGGTTGAAATAGCGGCAAGGCGTTTTCCATCTTTCGACACCGCTACGTTATCCCAGCCTGTTGCCGAAATCAATTCTTGTTTGATAGCCCCACTTTGGTCGTTTGGAGAAAAGGCTTTTATCGTTGATAAATCTATGCGATAAATACCATTGTCTTGTTTCACAAAATAAGCATATTTCCCATCGTCGGTTACACTTGGTTTGTTTTTTAGCTCAATATTTTTGGCAATCAACACATAGTTTTTGGTATCCTTCAATGTATCTAACAAATACAACTGCTTGTCTACGGGGTCGTAGCTCAAAATAAAGGCTGTACCAACCTTGCTTGGAACGTCTTTAGATGGCGTTGGTACTGGCGTGCTAGGGTTAGTACTAGGAGGGTTAGGTGTTGGAGCATTAGCATCAGTAATACCTACGGCATCAAAGGCATTTCGGGCGGCTGTTACTTCGGCACTATTGGTACCATATAAGTCGGTAGCAGACTGAATAACAGCACGGCGTAAATCAATAAATTTAGAACTACTTGTTAAATATTTAGAAAGTGTTCTGTAATAAACGGCTTCGGCTTTTTCTTTTGAATTAATGGCTGTAGCAAAACGATAATAAGCATAATTGGGAATACCAGAGTTGATATGTACGCCATAGTTATCTTCCGAACCTGTATAATATTGGCTCATAGTAGCTGGTTGAAAACCATCGTCACGCAAGCTACTTCCTCCCTGATTGGGGTTTGATAAATCACGTAAAGGTTTTGAGCCTTTTACAACATCCTCGCCCATCGTCCAGTCGTCACGGTCAATCATTGCTCCAAAAATATCAGCCATCGATTCATTGATTGCACCTGATTGTCCTTTGTACACCAAGTTGGCGGTATTTTCTACTACACCATGTGTCATTTCGTGTCCTGCTACATCCAAGCCTCCAGCCAATGGTTTGAAATAGGTTTTGCCTCGACCGTAGCCCATAAACTCTCCGTTCCAAAAAGCATTATCCATACCGCTACCATCCTCGTCGGTTAGGTTTATCAACGAAATAATACTTCCTGCTTTGCCATTTAGCGACTCTCTATTAAAGGTTTTTTTGTAATAATCGTACGATAGACTAGCATTATAATGTGCCGAAACGGCTTCGGTATTTGACCAAGTATTGTTTGACGACGCTACCTGACGAACGGTAATGTTATCGACCGTTGAGCCACCTGCATTAAGTGTCCAGATTACACCTTGAGGATCGTCCAGATTAATTGCCCCACCCTTAAACATTCCTTTGGTAGCGTCTATCATATAATATGTATTGCCCGACAAATAAGTATTAATTGAGCGAGTTTTACCGTTTAGGTCGGTAGCATTGGCTTTGTTAGGGCCATCAATAGTACAGGTATAATTATTTTTTTCCAGAATTTCACCTGTATTAGCATCAATCATATAAATCCATCTTTCTACAAAATTAGGGCGTACCAATACCTCATAAGCTAATCGTTCGCCATCTAAGGCATCGTTTTTATGAAAAACAAATAGTTGAGCCTTGGGCTGTTGATATTTTAGCAAGGCTTTTTCTGCAAAAGTCAAAGTACGTACTTTGGTACTTTTTTGTACATCTTGCATTGCCAAATTGCCAATTTGTTGTGCCGATATGGAAGGATTTGTGTCTTGTAACGTTGGTGTTGGAAACAAATGCCCATTCAATACCCCAATAGAATTTCTGTCGGCATGTAACACTACTTCAGCACCATACACAGGAATACCCTTGTGCATTTGTTGCATTTTGATATGCGTTTGTTTTAGCTCGTCAGATTCAATATTTCTTACATCAAACTCTTCCTCTACATTTTCAAAACGTAAGTATGTTTTTATGGCTTCCATATAATTATAAGCCATAGACTCCATTGTAGAACGCCCACTACGGACAATAGTACTTTGCGATTTGGGCTTGCCTACAATAAAAGCAGGCATGCCATTTTCGTCGCGGTAAATCGTGATACCTTCTCGTTTGGCAATTAGGTTTTCTCGCAACACATTATTAGTATAGTCAAAAGTGTATCGTGTACGAGAGGGTTCTTTATTGGTAGAATTATCGACTGTCGGTAAATTAAGGCTATTTCCTAAGCCTGTTTTTGTCCTATTTTTAAAGTTTTTCTGAGCTATTAGTCCATAGCTGCTCAAAAGCACAAAGATGAGAAGTAAAATTTTTTTCATGTGAATACAGAATTTTTATGGAAGAAAGCTATTTGGCTACTCGGCCTATTTTCAAGAAAACGGGAAAGAAAACCTCAAATTGAGCATTTTTTGTAAAAATATCTTTACAAGCTTCAATAAATTGAGTAACTGGATTGGTTTGGTGTTGATTTATGTATTTTTGGACACTCGACCACGTATTCAAATAGCCTTCTAGCTGGTCAAAATCCCAGTGGTAATTCATCGAAAAGCTAGGAGTTTTGATTTCTTCAAAGGTGAATGGAATTGTTTGGTATTCTTCGTCGATATACCGCCTTTCGCCGTCCCAATAGTCGCCAATTTGTTCTTGGTAAAAATGCTGAAATTTATCGTTAAGCTCTTTATTATCAATCAGTAATGTACCATACCCCCAAACCGCCAAAAGGGCATTGGGTTTACAAACCCGCTGAACTTCTTGATAAAACTGCGTAAACTCAAACCAATGAATAGCCTGCCCAACGGTTACTAAATCAAAGGTGTTTTGCTCAAAAGGAGTATGTTCGGCTGGCGAAATCAGGTATTCAATATTAGGTGCTAAGGTAGCATTTTCTAGTTGTTTTTGACTTATATCGGTAGCTACTACCTGATCAAAATATTGGGCTAAATGGCTGGCTACCTGCCCGTTGCCAGTAGCACAATCCCATGCCTTTTGGCGGCCCTTGAGTTGGGCCAGTATAAAATCATAAAGGGCTTGTGGATACCTTGGACGAAATTTGGCATATAAATGAGCCTGTTTTGAGAAATTGTCTTTGGGTTGCATGGTTGTTATTTGGGTAGCGTGTCCATAAACTTACGATAAAATTTTTTGAGCGAATCAGGTGCCGTTTGTGAATTCGACCACTGTACTTTACGAGTTCCTTTTTTACCTTCCGAAAACTCGATAAAATAATTCATATTGCCTGTTTCATTGAGTGCCAGACTGTCTAAGCGTAGAGTAGTTATTTCAGCAAAAAATTGCTTCGCTTTTGTCTTTGACAACTGAGTTATATGTTCGGTAGAATCTGTTTTACTAGATTTGTGAACAATTTCGCCCGACGGTTTTAGCGAATATTGATGCCAAATACCCGTAAATCCTCCTCCAGAACCAACCGTAATAAGTTGGTCATTGGGAATAGACTTACAAGATAAAACGCCTAATAGCGATGTCATAAAAAGTAATTTTTTCATCATAGTCTCATTAAAATAATGAATTAAATAAGTAATAGAGCCTATTTGGATGTACTCTACTACCCCAACTAATTAGGTACAAAATTAAGTATGGGTACTAAATTTTGAGCTTAAATAACTTTGCTCGCCTATTTACTTAATGGTTTGTTTTGGCAAAACTTCAATACCTACAACACCAAAATGTCGAGCAAAGCATATACCTATTATATACTGTACTCGACATAGCGGTGTCAATAGTTATTACGGGAAAATAAAAAATGGTAACAGCCTTATAGGGCTAATTCGCTTACGGTTAACCAGCTCATCAGGCCTGCACCAATTTCGAGGGCATTTTCATCAATATCAAAGGTTGGAGTATGTACCCCCGAAATAATACCACGCTCTTCGTTGCGAGTACCTAAACGATAAAAGCAGGCATCTACATGGTGGGTATAAAAAGCAAAGTCTTCGGCAGCAAGCCAAATATCTAGGTCTATTACATTTTCTTGACCCATAAAATCAACCGCAGCACCTTTCATACGACGAGTAAGTTCGGGTTCATTTTTCAAGAAAGGATATCCTTTCTGAATAAACACTTCGCAAGTACCGCCCATTGCCTCGGCTGTTAGTTCGGCAATTTTACGAATCCGTTGTAAGCCTTCAGCACGCCATTCTTCGTCCATAGCACGGAATGTACCCTCTATGTATACCTCGTTAGGGATAACATTGGTAGCTCCATTGGCTATTACTTTGCCAAAAGTAAGCACAGAAGGATAACGAGGGTTGCGGTTACGAGAAATGATTTGTTGCATTGATACAATAATATGCGAGGCTATCAACACAGGGTCGATACAGCTTTCGGGCATTGCACCATGTCCACCTTTTCCTTTTACGGTCAAGTATAGCTCATCGGCCGAGGCCATATACATACCTTCTCTAAAACCAATTTTGCCGACAGGAATATTAGGAGCCACGTGTTGCCCAAGCATTTTATGAGGAGTAGGGTTTTGCAAAACACCCTGTTCAATCATAATGCTTGCTCCACCTGGGGCTTTTTCTTCGGCAGGCTGAAATACCAATTTTACTGTACCCTCAAACTCTTCTTTAAGATTTTGCAAAATTTTGGCAGTTCCCAATAACGACGACGTGTGAACATCATGTCCACAAGCGTGCATCACACCAGGGTTCTGAGATTTGTAAGGTACATCGTTGGCTTCTACAATAGGAAGGGCATCCATATCGGCCCTAAGAGCTACCACTTTTTTTTCAGGATTACGGCCTTCAATCGTTGCTACCAATCCAGTATTGGCAATCTCTACAGGTGTAATACCAATTTCTTTGAGCTTTTGAGCAACATATTTTTGCGTATTAAATTCATGAAAAGAAAGCTCAGGATTGGTATGCAAATAACGACGATTTGCCACAAATTCTCCCGCATGTTGGGCGGCTAATTGTTTGATTTTATCTTTCATTTGATAATATTCTAATGATATAAGAATCGTAAGATAAGCTAATGACTAAGCCAATGTTATTGCAAAGTTACACGACAACAGGGCTTTAGCCCAACCATTCTTTCAAATTCTCATTTTGAGCATCGAGCAACTGCAATTGTACCTTCAACGCTTCGTCAAAAGTAACCTCTATCCCATACCAGCTTAAAAGGGCTTGTACCTGTGTTTCGAGAGGCGTATTACCCAAAATACATTCTTCAAAATATGTTGATAACGAACCACCCGCTACCTCTTCGGCTATCGTCCGATAATCGGCCAAAGAATAGCCAATAGCTGTTTTACCAAAACGCTCCCACATCAAACGCATCACATCGTGAATCGACTTTTGGTGTTGGGTTGCCTGACGAATGTAACCATCTAATAAAAAAGCGACTACTGCCCCTTTATTATAAATAGATACCCGTCGATGTGGAATTGAGGCAACGTAACCATCTAACCATAAATCAAAAGAAGCTTCTACCAACGACATCGACGATTTGCCATCCTGCTCAAAATGACGTTTGAGGGTTGTTTCAAACTCTTTGAGGTACTCTTCTAACGAAAAAACACCCGATTGTTTGAGAAAAACATCGCCAAGATAGGTTGTTACCCCTTCGGCTACAAAGCCTGTCTGAAAATAGTTTTCTCGGGTCAAGTCGTATGGCAACATTTCTACAGGTCTGATTTTACAGATATTCCAAGCATGATATAGCTCGTGCGAGCTTACGCCCAAAAGGTCAGAATATAGGCCATCGCCCTCAGTATCAGGTCCCAAAATAACCATTGTAGAGCTACGATGTTCTACTCCATGATAAAAAGACACAGGTAGAATCCAATTGATGAAATGGTATTCCTTTTCAGGGAAATCGCCCATAACATCAATTTGTTTTTGAGAAAATTTGGTAAAATCGAATACTATTTTTTCCCAGTTGGGCTGGTAATTTCCTAAGAACCAAACATAAAAATCAACATCCCCAATGGCAAATTGTTGGCTTTGTAAATAAGGACTTGCCAACACAGGAGAATCAACCAAATGATAGTAATCATCGGCCCATAAAGTGTTATTTTTATATTGTAAGCCACAAGCTACTTTATAAGTATCGGGCAAATTCAACTCAACCGAGCAAGGTTCGTGCATTCGGCCATTTACGTATGGCAAGCAATTGACAAAATTTACATATAAAGTATTTTCGTCGATATATGAACTTCCAGCATTGGCAAAAACACCACTTGGATGCTGAATAAAGGCATAATACCTTAACTTTACCGTTAGTTTGCTAGCACCTTTGGTGTACACTTTCCAGCGGTCTTTAGATACCTTATGGAAGTCTACCTTTCTGTTGAGTTCGTCTGTAATCTCAAAAGTTTGAATATTTTTGGCAAAATTCTGAAGCTCATAACGCCCAGGCCGCCAAGCAGGTAACTGAATTTTTATACGGTCAGATGTAATATTTTCAACCTCCATTTCTATCGTTAGGAAATGGCTCTGAGGATTTTCTGCATAAATTTTGTATCTCATTTTTTATCGGGAATGCTAAAGATGCAAGGTACTATTATTCGTAAAGAATCCAAAGTTACTCATAATCAAGGTGCAAGCAATTAGAATCTTTTGGTAAAGTAGTTTGCAATTTTAAAAAAAATAAGTACCTTTGCACTCCTATTTTTGGGACAAAAGATTTTTATATTTTGAAAATTTTCACTGATACTTCAGACCAACTTTGATAATTTTTCAAAATATCTCTGAAAATCAGTCAGTTTATATTGTAAAAGACATTTCAATTTTCAATAGCAATGAAAAGAACATTTCAACCATCGGTAAGAAAAAGAAAAAACAAGCACGGATTCCGTGATAGAATGTCAACTGCAAATGGTCGCCGTGTATTGGCTGCTCGCCGTGCAAGAGGAAGACACAAATTGACAGTTTCAGACGAGAAGAGAGGTAAGTAATTTGTGAGTTTCTGCGTTTCGTGTTTCATGTCTCGTGTT
>VFQP010001392.1_pt1 | contig 32767 bp, 22 predicted proteins | sample 3512351 | NCBI WGS metagenome assembly VFQP01 (sample SAMN10412372, study PRJNA504923) | tailings metagenome | isolation source: Relicate 1 Philex TSF1 revegetated site | place: Philippines: Tuba, Benguet | collected 2017-08-29
CAGCACCAGCTTTGTCTTCCGGGATATCGCCGTAGTAGAAAAGTCGTATTTGAATGGACATTTTTTTAAAGTAAAAAGTAAAAAGTAAAAAGTAAAAAGTAAAAAGTAAAAAGTAAAAAGTAAATTTTCCTATAAACACTTCTTATAGAAGAGCTATGCGATCGCGGGATTTTTTTTACTTTTTACTTTTGAATTTTGACTTTGTTCTAGACGTTGTTTCTTAGCAAACGCACTCGCTGCTTCCCGAACCCATTCGCCATCCGCCCAGGCTTTTTTACGGGCCTCAAGACGTTGTTTGTTGCAGGGACCATTTCCTTTTACCACGTTCCAGAATTCATCCCAATCGATCTCGCCGAAATCGTAGCAGCCCTTTTCTTCATTCCATTTCAGTTCGGGATCCGGGAGTGTCATCCCTAATACTTTTACCTGTTCGACACACATATCCACGAAGTTCTGTCGCAATTCATCATTGCTTTTCCTTTTGATCTTCCACTTCATGCTTTGATCGCTGTTGGTGCTTTCTGTGTCTTTTGGTCCAAACATCATCAGGCTTGGCCACCACCAGCGGTTGATGGCATCCTGGCACATGGCTTTTTGAGCATCGGTTCCTTTTGACAGAGCGATGAGTATATCGAAACCCTGACGCTGGTGAAAGCTTTCTTCCTTGCAAATGCGCACCATGGCGCGCGCATACGGGCCATAGGAGGTGCGGCAAAGCATCACCTGGTTGAGGATTGCAGCTCCGTCTACGAGCCAGCCAATGGCGCCTATATCGGCCCAGGTAAGTGTCGGATAATTAAAGATGGATGAGTACTTGGCCTTTCCGCTATGCAGGTCATTGATCATCTGTTCGCGGGATGTGCCGAGGGTTTCGGCGGCAGAATACAGATACAAGCCATGACCAGCTTCGTCCTGTACTTTGGCAAGCAGAATGGCTTTGCGTTTCAGGGATGGTGCACGGGAGATCCAGTTCCCTTCAGGCAGCATTCCGACAATTTCACTGTGGGCATGCTGGCTGATCTGGCGTACCAGGGTCTTCCGGTAAGCTTCCGGCATCCAGTCACGGGGCTCGATCTTGATCTCACGATCGACCTTATCCTGGAAAAGCGTATCGTTATTTTGAGATGTGGACATAGGACACAAATCTACTAAAAACTAACGGGTGTATGTGCTTATTGTTCAGAAACTGCCAGACGCAGTGCTGCAACAGTAACGTACTCCTGGAGCTATCATGCTTTTTCTCAGTGTGTTAAGATGATAAATCAACCCCTCAGGCATTAAGAGCCTGCGCTGTTTCACCTTGTTGGAGAGCCTGTTACTCCGTTGATTGTCCGTTCATCCTCCGTTCATTTTCTGTTCATCTTCCGTAAAATAACGGAGAATGAACGGAAGATGAACGGAGGATGAACGGAGGATGAACGGACAATCAGACCTTACATCAGCCACCAATCAGCTTCATTTCCCTGTAGAAGTGCATCGCGAGACTGTTGAGCCTGTAGGAGTACAAAGCACCGGCCTGGGTACCTCAATGTGGTAGGGGGCATATCTGGCAAATTCAATAATTTCGAAAACTGATGTCAGCCCCACCATCTCACAGCGGTCAATTGTGCGGCTTTCAAACCGATTAAACCTCCTGCATGAAAAAGACTCTTCGCAAAACGCGTCTGTTATTATGGATACGCGGCAGTTTTTTTATCCTCGGCCGGATCCCTTTCTTACTTGTATTGCTTTTTTTCGGCCTGTTTGCTTTTAAGGTAAATGACCAGGGAATGGATATGATGATGGCATTTGGTTCCATGGACCTGTTCCATCCTTACGTACTTGCGTTCATCGGTCTGCTGATCATTTGGAGTGGTGTGATCTGGTATGTGTCAAGAATTGCGCTGACCATCTCAAACCTCGGGAGAATTGTTGACAGAAGGGTAAGGCTGACTGATTCACTCGAAGATCCAAACTGCAGTAAAGATTGTGAGCTGAAGAAAGATCATATTGTTGTGACGGTTGACAGCGCTTACGAACATACAACAGGTGTACTGGCGAAAGTGATGCCGCGGATACTCGGCGCGGTTCCCTACATTATTTTTATATGGGCGTATATATCGGTCAACGGATTTAATGATGGCCGCGTGATCAAAGTGTTGTTTGTATTGCTACTGGGTATTATCCACGTTACCTATCTCTGCTATCGTACAGATCTTCTCGTAAAAAGCAAACGGATCATCAAACCGACTGACGCAAGATTTGCGATGCCGGAAAAGACAGATGTGAAAACCGTGGTGAAAATGCAGCACCTTGGTTCCACCACGAAATTCTTTATACCTGCGGCATTCATCGGTTCGTTTGTGTATGCATGGATCACCGCCAGTTCCACGCCCTCACTGGATGGAAAACCAGGACTGGTCATTCTCTGCGGCCTGATCTTTTATACCATCATCAGTTTGTTTGTAATGTATATCTCCAACTGGTTGCGGTTCCCGTTTTTCACGTTTGTGCTTGTGCTGGCTTTGCTGTTTTTCCTTCCGCGGAATAACAATCATGCATTAGCCAAAGTAAAAGATGAGAACCAGCAGGAACAGATCGATGCAAGACTACCAGACAGCACCTATTTCGAGAACTGGCTTACGTACAAAAAAGAACATGGATTACTGTTCCAGAAAGATTCAACCATTCCGGTTTTTCTTGTAGCAGCCGAAGGTGGTGGGATCCGTGCCTGCTACTGGACGGCACAGGTATTGAAGAAATTGCATATTGCGCATCCGGAGATCTATCAGAACACTTTTGCGGTAACCGGTGCTTCGGGGGGAACTGTCGGTTTGAGTTTCTTCTATAATTATATTTTTGAAAGATCAAAAGCCGGGGTGCCCGCATTAAATGATCCGGCGTTTTATGCGCCGCTTGATACAATTGCATCAGCTGATTTTCTTACCGGCGTAACGTACGGGTTTATGTTCCCGGATCTTTTTCAGCGGGTTCTCCCCTGGCCGATCGAATCATGGGACAGGGCCGCGTTTCTCAACAGAAGTTTTTCAAAAGTTTTCGCCGAACACACAAGGGTAAACGATGAAGGGTCGACCCTGCTTGATCAGTCGATCCTTACTCCCTGGCTGAAAGACGCGCATCCATTCCATCGTCCTGCGATTCTCTTCAACAGTTTATATGTTGAAGAGGGGCAAAAAGCCGTCTTCTCCCCATACCGGATAACGAAGCAGTACTATGAAGATGCGCTGGACATTCTGGATGCAACAAAAATGCTTGTGCCGATGAAGGAAGGAATGGTGTCTTCAGCGAGGTTTCCGGTGATCACTCCGCCGGGGCTGATGATGCAGCAGGTAAATGGGCATGAAGAGAAATTTGGTCATTTGGTTGATGGCGGATACTTTGAAAATACAGCGGTTCAAACAGCACAGCAAACGGTGATGATGATAAAGTCCGTTGTAAAACGTATCAGGCCTGGTGTGAGGATAATGCCGGTGATCATCTCATTGTCTTATGGATCGGATACAAGCGGCCATCGCGATGCGATGGGGGCGGGCTATGAGGCGGCTCCGCTTGCCGGAGGAATCAATACGCTGTTCCGCTGGATCGACGGCGTGAAAGCCATGTCTGTTAAACTGGATCCCGATCTCAACAGCATCAATTTTCGTCTTACAAAATTCAAAGGCGACCGTATACCACTTGGATGGTACCTCTCCGAACCCGCCCGAAAGTTGATCGAAAAGTACGCGGATGTAAATCATTACAAATTTCAGAAACCTTATCAGGCGTTGAAACCGTTTTTGAAATGAGAGATTCGTTGACCGTTGTCCGTTGACCGTTCACCGATGTAACCTGTAAGAGAATATTGTTCCTTCATTAATTTCGGTGAACGGTCAACGGTCAACGGATAACGATGCGGCTAGCACAATCGTCTCTCCTTCTCCCCAAAAAAACAAAATTTGTTTCAAGTTCTAAAGTTGTTCTAATTTTAAGCAACGATTGACGATTGCCTGCATGAACAACCTTATTGTTTTGACTGACCAAGCCTTGCACTTACTGCAAAAGCAAATAGCCGTTGGTGACCAACGGGCGTTCCGGCAATTATTTGACTCCTATGCCGAAAGGTTGACTCGTTTTGCATATTCCATTCTGAAAAATAAGGACGCTGCGACGGAGGTCGTGGACGAAGTGTTTGTGAAGGTCTGGAAGAATAGGGAGACCATCACAGAGATCGAGCATCTTACTACCTATCTATATACAGCTACAAAAAATGCATCGCTGAATTTTCTTTCCCGGAAAGCGAATGAGCAGATCACTGATTCCTTTGATTTTATCAACATTCAACTGCAGGATGAGGATTGTCCTGATCAGCAGATGATCACGTCAGAGATCTTCAAGAGCATCCGTGCAGCGGTGGATGAATTGCCTCCGCGTTGTAAAATGATCTTCAAACTTGTCCGGGAAGATGGCCTTAAATACCAGGAAGTGGCGGATATACTTCATATCTCTGTCAATACGGTGGATGCACAAATGGTGATTGCGGTGAAAAAGATCAGTGAGAAAGTAAAAGGTCATTTTGATTTCCTGCCGAGGTTTGTGACGAAGAAATCGTGATACCTGGTTGAACAATTCACTCACGATACTGGCGTAAGGTTCCCGCAGATTATAAGACATTGGCCGATGTAGAACAAGGTTGCTAACAGCGGCATTTCATCTGACTGGCGTAGGGCCCCCTCTAAATCTCCCCCTTCAGGGGAGACTTTAGGTCGCTTGTGGATGCAATTTCATTTTACCTCAAAACAGATAGTCAACTACTGATTTCGGAGTCTGAAGTCTCCCCTGAAGGGGGAGATTTAGAGGGGGCCATAAGCCGGGCAATAGGTTTGTTAGATGGAATTAACGCAGATGGCTGCACAGATTCGCAGATAAATGTCTGCTATCGGAAGCAAATCTGCTGATCTGCGCCTTGATCAGCGTTAATCTGCGGGAACCTTACGCCAGTGTACAAGAAGAAGGCTTTTTACCTGGTTCACATGCCCAGCCTACTATAGAAACCGTTAAACCGCAGGAATCATGATTTTAACCGATTGCAAAATCTTTTCAAAAAAAAGTTAAAATTCCTTTAAGGTCATCCTCCAAATTTCCGGTCTATATAGTTATCGCTTGCTGATATGATGAATGACCGGCTAACTGAATTATTGTCCCGCAAACTCGCGGGAGAAGCTACGGATGCTGAAATGCAGGAGTTGCAATACTTGCTGCAATCGCATCCCGGTGATCAGTATTTTGCAGAAATCCTTCATACATACTGGCATCATCATCGTTCCTCTCAACCTTTACAGGATCATACACCCGATCAGCATTTTGCACATATTCTTGAAATGGCGACTGAGGAATCAGGGCAGCAGCCCGAGCAGGAGTTAGCGCGTCCGGGAATTCTTCGCCGTATTCTGAAAATTACGGCAGCAGCAGCTATTGCCGGAGCGATCGCGGGAACGGTATGGGTGCTTATTCCCAAAAGACAGGCGAATGTGATCGCTGCGCAGCCAAAGGTCAATGAAGTGGTTGCAGGTCGCGGAATCCGCTCAAAAATGGTTCTGCCGGACGGCACACAGGTATGGCTTAACTCCGACAGCAAATTGCAATACAGTGCAAGTTTCAGTGATTCCTCCCGCGAAGTGGAACTGGAGGGTGAAGCATTCTTTGATGTGGTGAAAGACCCCGCGCATCCTTTTATAGTACATACCTCAGCGATAGATATCAAAGTGCTTGGTACTGCTTTCAACGTAAAATCATATTCGCAGGATAAAACGATCGAAACTACGTTGATCCACGGGCTGATAGAAGTGACAAACAAAACAAAGCCGGAGCTGCCAAAGATCATTCTGAAGCCAAAGGAAAAGCTGGTGTTCAACAAGTTTGCCGGCATGGAGCCGACAGGTGCGGATGTGGCGGACCTTCAAAAAAAGACGGGTACAGCGGCGGCGGCAATTGCGATCACTGCGTTACCACCGCATATCGCGGATACCTCACTGAAGGAAACATCATGGGTGTATAACAGGCTCGTGTTTGAAGGAGATACATTCCGTGAAGTGGCTGTAAAAATGGAGCGCTGGTTCAATACGCGGATCCATTTTAAAAATGAAAAAATTGCGAATTACCGCCTCAGCGGGTCATTTGATAAGGAGAGCGTGGAAGAGGCTTTACAGGCATTACAATACATCGCACCATTCCAATACAAAATAAATAATAATGAAGTGGACATCACCGACTAAACGTACCAATACCAGCTGAAACAAAAAACAAAAAAACCGGAAAATGCGGCAACATTTCCCGGCAAGAAAAAGAACTGAAACCTTCTGACTAACTGCGTAGATGGGGTTTCATATTGTTTAACTCTTAACCCAAATGTATGAAAAAAAGTGTACCTCTGGGGAGGGCATTCCCAACACGGTCGCTTCTGAAAATCCTGACGGTAATGAAGCTCACCATCTTTTTAATTTTACTGGCAACGTTCCAGGTTAAGGCTCACGAAGGGCGCGGCCAGAGCATTAATGTAAATGCAAAAAACACGGAGATCCGTAAAGTACTGAAAACGATCGAGCGGGAGGGTAACTATCGTTTCCTTTACAACTATGATCTTAAAGGGCTGAGAGCCAAGGTCAACATTAATGTGGCGAATGGTTCTCTGAAAGAAACCCTGGATCAGCTATTCTCCGGCAACAGCCTTACGTACAAACTGGTCAATAAGAACCTGGTTGTGGTATTGTCTACCAACGCTGCTGAAAATGCAGATGTTCGGATCACAGGCCGTATTACCGGCGGAGAGAACGAACCGCTTGCAGGCGTATCCATCCAGCAAAAAGGTTCAAGTACCGGTACCACTACGAACAACAATGGTGAATATGCACTCACAGTAGCGGATGATGCTACGCTGATCATTTCTGCGATCGGTTATGAAACACAGGAATTGTCTGTCAGTGGTAAAACCGTGATCGATGTAAAATTGGTGCCGGCTATCAAACAGATCGACCAGGTGGTGGTGATCGGTTATGGTTCTGCAAGCAAAAGAGACCTTACCGGTTCTATCGTTAAGATCTCCGGTAAAGACGTGGCGGATAAACCAAACACAAACCCTGTTGCTTCCCTTCAGGGTAAAGTTGCTGGTCTGCAGGTGACACCGTATGGTACTCCCGGTAAACAGCCGGATATCCGTATCCGTGGTACGATCAGTATCGGTTCCATTCGCCCATGGTATGTGGTGGATGGTATCCTGAACGATAATATCGACTTCCTTAACCCGAATGATATCGAATCGATCGAAATTCTGAAAGATCCTTCTTCACTGGCGATCTTCGGGGTAAAAGGTGCTTCCGGTATCATCGCGGTAACAACCAAGAAAGCAAAAGCAGGACAGATGATCGTGAATGTGAATTCATCTGTTGGGTTTAAAAAACTGGTTGATAAGATCAAAGTGCTGACCAATGGAGCTGATTTCAAAACACTTTACGAAGAAGAGAACAATAACATCGGCGCTCCGAATACATTTGATTTCTCCAAATGGCAGAACAACACAGACTGGATCGATGCGATGACGCAGACAGGTGTGTTCAATAACAATAACGTAAGCATCACGAGCAGTACAGATAAGAACCGGTTCTATATGGGACTTGGTTATATCAAAGATGAAGGTATTGTGGTCCGTGAAAAACTTCAGAAGATCGTGTTCAACTTCAGTGATGAACTGAAAGTGAGCAAAGCGATCAAGATCGGTATCAACTTCAATGGTACACGTACTTATGCACCTAATGACGGAACCGGTTCGCTGGAAACAGCCCGCAGGATCGCTCCGATCGTCAGCGCAGGTACAAGACCTTTCAAAACAAAACTATATGGTTCGGACAGTGTAATGACCGATCTGTATTCAGCGATGCCAGGTATCCAGGCATCTGCATTGCAGAACCCATTGCTCGTAAGAGAGAATACCTGGGATAAATATATCGGCCGTGAGAATCGCATGGTAGGTAACGTTTATGCAGAGATCGCTTTTCTGAAGAACTTTACGTTCCGCAGTACCTGGTATGCTGATATGAGTAATCTCAACAGTACTAACTACACGCCGTTGTATGCAGCGTATGATCCCGCCGCAACCCCGGGTAACGAAGTGTTCCTTGTTAACCAGTTGACAAGGGTCAGTGTAGATGAAGCAAAGTGGAATAAGTATCAGCAGGATTATATCCTGACTTATAAAAAAGCATTTGGTGATCATGCTGTAACGGCAACAGGAGGTTTTACTACGTATTATCGTGATGAAAAGCACCTGTATGGAAACTCTTCTCAAAGCCCGACCGGTAACCCTATCCCGAATGACAGGCGTTTCTGGTATGTAAGCAATGGCTTTGAAGCACAGGAATCACGCCAGTCATCATCCTATCAGAAAGAGGAATTCCAGGCATCTGGTCTGTTCAGGTTGTTGTATAACTATAAGAGCAAGTATTTCCTGAACGGTTCTTACCGTCGTGATGCATCTTCAGTGATCGCGAACCCTGCAACACGTGCGCAGAATTTCTGGGCTGTTGGTGCGGCATGGGAAATCAGTAAAGAAGATTTCATGGCTACACAGCGTGTATTTAATTACCTGCGTTTGAAAGGTTCTATTGGTGTGCTGGGTAACCAGAACTCTTATGGTATCGATTATCCGTATTACCCAACACTTTCTTCGGGTAACTCTGCTGTTTTTGGCAATACAATTTTCCCTTCTTATGTGAATGTGTACACTCCCCAGCCGGACCTGAAATGGGAAGAAGTGCATGCCAAGGAAGTTGGGGTAGAAGGTAACGCCTTCTCTAACCGGATGCATTTCGAGTTCAACTATTACGATAAGAAGACAAAAGATATGTGGGCTTATCTGCAGAACGGTCCTAACAAAACACTTGGAAACTTCGGAACTATTTCCAACAGAGGTTTTGAGGGAATGATCAGCTGGGAGCAGAAGCTGACAAATGACCTGAGCCTTAATGTAAGCGGTAACATTACAACTTACAAAAACAAAGTAGAGAAGTTCGGAACCTTCCTGCCTGCCGGTGAAAGCAATCCAAACCAGACGGAAGTTGGATTCCCTATTGGTTATTTCTATGGCTATGTTGTAGAAGGTGTTTATCAGAGCTATGCAGACAAACTGGGCTCTCCGAAAGTTATCGGCTATGAATACGGACCGGGTGATCTGAAATACCGCGACATCAACGGCGATGGTCAGATCGATACAAAAGACCGCACACTGATCGGTAATCCGACTCCTGATTTCACGTATGGTGCTAGTGTATCCCTTCGTTTCAAAGGATTCGATTTCGGAATGGACTTCAATGGTGTTTATGGAAACGAAGTTTATCGTGTATGGGGAAGTTCAGAGCTGCCGTATACAAGATATAACTACCCGGAATTTAAAATGAACCGCTGGCATGGTGAAGGAACATCCAACTGGGTGCCGATCCTTGGTGATAACCACGCTATCAACCGCCTGCCGTCGACATTCGGTATTGAAGATGGTAGCTATTTCCGTATCAGAAATATCCAGCTTGGTTACAATTTCCCGACAAAATTGCTGAACAGAGTTGATATCAAAAATCTTCGTCTGTATGCCAACGTGCAGAACCTGAAAACATGGAAACGCAATATGGGGTATACGCCTGAGTTTGGTGGTGGTCCTACCGATTTCGGTCTGGACTATGGTAATGGTCCGGTGCCGCTGATCTTCACCACAGGTATCAATATTACTTTCTAATTGAAAAAATAGTCAGTTATGAAAACATTTAAAAACGTACTATGGGCGTTGTTGCTGATAGCGCCTTTGATGGCTACGCTTACGAGTTGTAAGCGACAGCTGGATAGAAAACCTTTGACGGCTACCCTTGAAGATCTTAACCAGGGTGGTTTGGAAGGATTGGTTTACGGTTTGTATGGCGGTATCCGCAACCCTGATGTGGGCGGTGCAGCCTGGGGCCATATCCCATGGCTCGCGATACACAGCTTCCGTGCAGATGATGCGATCAAGGGAAGTAGCGAAAGTGATGGCGCAGACTGGGCGGTGATCTATGATCAGTTCCAGTATTCAAAAGATCACTGGAGTACGAACACTTATTATGAGAGAAAGTATCTGATGATCAACCTTGCGAATGTGGTGATCCGTACGGCAGACTCTTTAAAGCTGGCAGATCCTCCTTCGTTGGTAAATATTGCTGAAGCCCGTTTCTTCCGTGCACTCAGCTATTTTGACCTGGTAAGAACATATGGCCAGGTGCGTAAAGTTGATTTCCCGGTGTATACTGCAAGTCAGGTGAATTCATTGGCAAAATCTGATGAGAATACGATCTATGCATTGATCGATGCTGATCTGGAATTTGCAGCTCAAACGCTGCCTCCAAACTGGAATAACTCTACCGGGCAGAGCCGTTTCCCGGGACGACTGACCAGCGGTGCTGCAAAAACGCTATTGGCAAAAGCATTACTTTATCGCCAGCAATGGGCAAGAGTATTAGGGCTTTGCCAGGAAGTGATCAATTCGGGACAGTACAATCTTGAAACGAACTATTCAAGAATTTTCCAGGATGCCGGTGAGAACGGACCTGAGTCAATTTTTGAGATCCAGGCGTATGTAGGGCCGGCTGGTACAAACAGCAACTTCAGTTTTTATGCTACTTCACAGGGTGTAAGAGGTTCTGATGCTGATGGCTGGAACCTGGGCTGGGGTTGGAATACACCTGCTCAATCGCTGGTTGATGCATATGAGCCGGGTGATCCAAGAAAAAATAAAACGATCCTGTTCTCCGGTCAGTCTGACGGTAGTTCTGAAGATGGTGGTTTTGGTCGTACACTTCCACCATATCCATCCAACCTTCCACGTGCTTACTGGAATAAAAAAGTATATGCAGATCCTGCAGTGCAGGCATCGACAGGCGATATCCACGGAGCCGGCTGGATCAATCAGCGCATACTCCGCTTTGCAGACGTTTATCTGATGGGAGCCGAAGCTGCCAATGAAATTGGTGGTGCGGCTAACCAGGTGCTGGCAGTGCAATACCTGGAGAAGATCAGGGCCAGAGCAAGAGGTAACAATGCAGCAGTATTACCGGCCGTTGCATTTGTAACCAAAGAACAGATGCGTGCTGCTATCAAGCAGGAAAGAAGGATCGAGTTTGCTATGGAAGGAGAACGTTTCTTTGATCTGGTAAGATGGGGCGATGCATTGTCTGTTCTCGGACCTCTCGGATATCAGGCAAGAAGCAAATACCTGCCATTACCGCAGCAGATCATTGATCAAAGCCAGGGCGCATTAAAACAAAATCCTGATTATCCATGATCGTAATGGAACCATAAGAACACAGTATTGATCATCTAAAAAAATTAATCATGCTTACTTTAAATAAATGGATTGCCCGCTTTGTTCCGGTGCTTGCAGCCGCAGCACTGGCAACCGGTTGCCAGAAGATGGATAAACCGGAGCTTGGTAATTACCCAAAAGATACAAACCCTCCCGGGGGGCCGCTGAAATTTTATGCTGCATTCAATGGTTCTGAAGTAGACAGTATCAGGGCGAATTTTGGCGCACAAACAAAGGGAAGCTATGTTGCCGGCATTTCCGGCCAGGCTTTTCAGGGTGCGGCAGATGCATTCATCTCTTATCCGTCTGCGAATGACTTTAAACAGTCTGGAAGCTTCAGCATTGCGTTCTGGATGAAAAGTCCGGCGCCTGCTGCGGGGATCGGTGCACAATTCCTGTTTGCGCAGGCAACAGCTACTGATATCTGGACAAAGGCTGATATCTTTCTTTTAATGGAAGACGGTGGCCAGAGTAACACAACTAATGGTGCGGCATTGAAGTTTTATCTGCTGGATCAGTGGCTGGAATTTGTAGGAGACTATCGTATCAAGAATATTCTTAACGATCAGTGGCATCATCTTGCATTTGTTTATAATTCGACTACGTCGAAAATGACAACCTATGTGGATGGAGCCGCATTGACAGGATTACCGGCAAATAAAACCGATATCGTGAAGAATGGTGCTCCTCGTGGCGCTGTTGATCTGAGTAAAGCGTCCGCACTGGTTATTGGTGGACCAGCGCATCTGGCGACTGGTGCAACACCTGACGGATGGATGGTGAATTACAGAGGTGCCATCGATCAGTTCAGAATGTACGGAACTGCGCTCACCGCAGCAGAGGTTACCGGCCTTTTTAACGGAAAGCAATAACCAAAGGTTTTGATAAACGTAAGACCGGAAATAAGCGGGGGCTGTTTCCGGTCTTTTTTCAGAAGCTGTATCAAAGCCGTTGATACAGCTTTTTTAATTTTTTTATAAGATAATTACCGGGAGGAAAGTGGGACCTTCGCGTACCCCGTCCGCCGGATCGCTGGCGAAGGCGGATTAACCAAACGATCCCGCATTAAAAACCTATGATGATACACTTAAAACGAATTGGAGCCATCTCCCTGTTTGCCATCGCCATTACAGGATGCAGTAAAAGTTCCGGCCCGGAACCAGTACCCGTAGATCCGTTTGGATTTAAAACAAATGCAGTATTGATCGATCAGAAGGCCGCATCGGGAACAGGTATTATGGCTGGTCTTACGCCAACGATCGAAGTAACGTTTACCAGCCGTATTGATCGTGCCACTGCCGCAGCTGCCATCACTTACCAGGGACCGGGAAGTGTTGCCGTTCCATATACGGTGAGCTTTGCAAAGGATGATAGCATTCTTCGTATCGTACCCAATGCGAGGCTCGAATCATTAAGTCAGTACAGTTTCTCTGTATCCAATGCACTCAAATCAACGGTTGGTACTGCATTGGCCACGCCGGTGGGTTTGGGTTTTATGACACAGATTGATTCTTCACGCAAGTTTCCTGCGATCTCAGATGAAGAGCTGCTGACCAAAGTGCAACAGCAAACATTCAAGTATTTCTGGGATTTTGCGCACCCGGTTTCAGGTTTGGCGCGGGAAAGAAGCAACGGCGATAATAATCTTGTTACGTCAGGCGGATCAGGGTTTGGAATACTGGCGATCATCACAGGCATAGAACGCGGGTTTGTAACACGTGCAGATGGATTTGCGCGCATGCAAAAGATCGTTACGTTTCTTAAGAATACCGCACAAACATTTCATGGAGCTTATCCGCACTGGCTGAACGGAACAACAGGTGCGGTGATCCCATTCAGTGCAAATGATAACGGCGCCGATCTTGTTGAAACTTCTTATCTCATTCAGGGATTGCTGACGGCCCGTCAGTATTTCACTGGAGGTGGTGCTGAAGCCAGCCTGCGTGATGATATCAATGTGATCTGGAATCGTGTTGAATGGAGTTGGTTCAGAAAAGAAACAGCGGAGAATCAATTGTACTGGCACTGGAGCCCCGACAAAGCATGGCAGTTGAATCTTCCGATCCGTGGATGGAATGAATGCCTGATCACTTATGTACTCGCTGCCTCATCTACTACTCATGGTGTTCCTAAAGCGGTATACGAAACAGGTTGGGCCAGAAACGGAAATATGAAGAATGGAAGAACATTCTATGGGATTCAATTGCCGTTAGGACCGGATCTCGGCGGACCAATGTTCCTTTCGCAATATTCGTTTCTGGGCATTAATCCAAACGGATTGTCTGATGCCTATGCAGATTATGCTGTTCAAACAAAAAGCCATGCACAGATCAATTTCAATTACTGTGTAGCCAATCCAAAAAACTTTTATGGCTATAGCGATTCTGTATGGGGGCTTACCGCAAGCGATATACAGGGTGGATATAAAGCCAGCTCTCCGTCTGATGATGCAGGTTTTATTGCACCAACAGCAGCACTCGCTTCTTTCCCTTATACACCGACAGAATCGATGAAAGCGCTGAAATTCTTTTATTATGTATTAGGTGATAAACTCTGGAAAGAATATGGATTCATTGATGCATTCTCATTAACCAATCCATGGTTTGCCAGTTCATTTCTCGCTATTGATCAGGGGCCGATCATCACAATGATCGAAAATCATAGAACAGGTTTATTGTGGAATCTTTTTACCAGCTGCCCTGAAGTAAAAGCCGGCATGAAGAATCTGGGTTTTACAGCGCCTTATTTATAATTAAAACAAGAAAGCATGAGAGTAGCAGGTCTCTTATTCGCAGCATTGCTTATTGCATCATGTAATTCCGGTGAACAATCATCCGGAAAAAGTGGAGAGGTTGTATCTGGTGCCCCAAATTTATCAGATACAGCGCTATTCCGTGTAGTGCAACAGCAAACATTCCAATATTTCTGGGATGGTGCAGAACCGGTAAGCGGATTGGCGCGTGAACGTTTTCATGTTGACGATAATTATCCGCAAAATGATAAAAGTACGGTTACCAGTGGTGGGGCGGGTTTTGGCGTGATGGCGTTACTGGTTGGTATCGAAAGAGGTTTTATCACACGTGATCAGGGACGTGAACGATTGGAAAAGATCGTTGGTTTCCTGGAGAAAGCCGATAAGTTCCATGGTGCATGGCCACACTGGTGGTATGGTGAAACAGGAAAAGTTAGGCCGTTCAGTCCGAATGATAACGGCGCTGATCTTGTGGAGACGTCCTTTATGGTACAGGGTCTGCTTTGCGCAAGGCAATATTTCGCTGAGGGAAATGAAGCGGAGAAATCACTGGCAGCCAGAATGGATGCCTTATGGAAAGGAGTGGAGTTTGAATGGTTCAGAAATGGCAAGAATGTTTTGTACTGGCACTGGAGCCCTGATCTCGGATGGAAAATGAATTTCGCTGTACATGGTTATAACGAATGTCTGATCATGTACGTACTGGCAGCTTCTTCTCCGACGCATGGAGTACCGGCTGAAGTATATCACCAGGGTTGGGCAGAGAATGGCAGGATAAAAGATACAAGCTCTTACGGGGGATACAAGCTGGGTATGCGGTATCAGGGAAACCCTCCTCATGGCGGGCCCTTATTCTGGGCGCATTATTCATACCTCGGTCTTGATCCGCGCGGCTTGAAAGATAAGTATGGCAATTACGAGGAAGAAACGCGCAACCAGGCTTTGATCAATTATCAGTGGTGTGTTGATAATCCGAAGAAATATAAAGGGTATGGTGCGGATAACTGGGGTTTGACGGCAAGTTATTCTGTAGATGGATATGCGGCACATGCGCCTGATTCAGCAAGTGATTTGGGGGTGATCTCGCCGACAGCGGCACTTTCATCATTTCCGTATACACCGGAGCAATCAATGGCGGCGATGAAGCATTGGTATAATAGTGAGCTGAAAAATAAAGTGTGGGGCCAGTATGGTTTTTATGATGCATTCAGTGAAACGGCAAACTGGTTTCCCCCGCACTATTTAGCAATCGATCAGGGACCTGCGGTGGTGATGATGGAGAATTATAGAACGGGTTTGTTGTGGAAATTGTTTATGAGTTCACCGGAAATCAAACAAGGTTTGAAGAAACTTGGATTTGAATCTCCGTGGTTGAATAGATAAATATTTGTTTGGCGTAAGGTTCCCGCAGATGTACGCAGATCAGGGCAGATACGCAGATGGTTTAATGTTATTATGCGATATCTGCGTATCTGCCCTGATCTGCGTACATCTGCGGGAACCTACGGCTTCGTTTCAAAGTAAAGTTTCGATGTTATGCAAAGAATATTCTTTCTGATAATTTGTACTGTCGTGTATGCTGCTTCGGCTTTCGCACAACAGAAAACCTATTGCAACCCGATCAACATCGATTATGGTTATACGCCCATTCCAAACTTTTCCGAATGGGGCCGTCATCGCGCAACAGCAGATCCGGTGATCGTGAATTACAAAGGCGATTATTATCTCTTCAGCACCAATCAATGGGGCTACTGGTGGAGCAGCGACATGCTCAACTGGAATTTCGTTTCGAAGAAATTTTTACGTCCCTGGAACAAAGTGTATGATGAGCTGTGTGCGCCGGCTGTTGGTATCATTGGCGATACTATGCTGGTGTTCGGTTCTACCTATACAAGTCAGTTCTCCATCTGGATGAGCACCAATCCCAAAGCGAATGAGTGGAAGCCGTTGGTAGATTCATTTGAGATAGGCGGTTGGGATCCTGCCTTCTTTACAGATGATGATGGGCGTTTCTATATGTACAATGGAAGCAGCAATCGTTACCCTTTATATGGAGTCGAACTTAACCGGAAAACCATGCAGCCGATCGGCACGCGCAAGGAGATGTATCTGCTTGATTCATGGCGCTATGGCTGGCAGCGTTTCGGTGAATATATGGATGACACTTTCCTCGATCCATTTATGGAAGGTGCGGAAATGATAAAACATAATGGAAAATATTACCTGCAATATGGTGCTCCCGGTACAGAGTTCAGTGGCTATGCGGATGGGGTGGTTGTTGGTGACAGTCCGCTGGGGCCATTCACTCCGCAATCAGACCCGTTGAGTTTTAAACCGGGTGGTTTTGCCAGAGGCGCCGGACATGGAGCAACCTTCCGGGACAATAACCAGAATTACTGGCATGTGTCAACGATGGTAGTGGCTGTAAAAAACAATTTTGAAAGACGGATCGGAATCTGGCCGGCAGGTTTTGACAAAGAAGGCGTAATGTATACCAACACCGTTTTTGGCGATTATCCGCATTATCTGCCCAATGGCAAGGCCGATCATCTGCAAAGCCGGTTCACCGGTTGGATGTTGCTGAATTATAAGAAACCAGTACAGGTTTCCTCTACATTAGGCGGTTATTCAGCCAATAATGCGGTGGATGAAAACATCAAAACCTACTGGAGTGCGGCTTCCGGCAGTAAGGGCGAATGGATCCAGACCGATCTTGGCAATCTTTCAACCGTAAATGCAATTCAGGTTAATTATGCAGATCAGGACGTTGACAGCGCATTTTTAGGCAAACAGCTTGGTACTTTTCACCAGTATAAACTGTCTTATTCAGTAGACGGAAAGAAATGGAGTATTCTGAAGGACAAAAGTGCTAACAAGACTGATGTGCCGCACGACTATGTAGAGCTGGAAAAGCCTGTGCAGGCGCGTTTTATACGCCTGGAAAATGTACACATGCCAACCGGTAAGTTCGCGATCAGTGGTTTGCGGGTGTTCGGAAATGCAAACGGGCCAAAGCCGGAACAGGTGAAACAATTCATTGTGCTGCGCACAGAAAAAGATAAGCGTAGTGCCTGGATCAAATGGGGGCCGGTCACCAATGCGTATGCCTACAATATCTATTATGGCACAGCACCTGATAAATTATACAATTGTGTAATGGTGCATGATGCAAATGAATACTGGTTCAAGGTAATGGATAAACAAAAAACGTATTATTTCTCCATAGAAGCGGTTAGCGAAAATGGCGTTTCGGAACGTACAAATGTGATCAAAGTGGACTGAACCCGGGAAGTGTAGTGTACATTTGCGGACGCAAATAAAGCATATGAAAGTACAAAAGACCATTGGCTGTTTTATTCTTTTAACGAGCTTGTTCCTTTCTGCTGTAACACTGCAGGCGCAACCATTTGCGCAGGAGATACGGGCATTCAAGAAACAGGACAGCCTGCATTTTCCCGCATCGAAACAGATCCTTCTGATCGGAAGCTCATCTTTCACAAAGTGGAAAGACGTGCAGGAGTATTTTCCATCTTATCCCATTCTCAACCGTGGATTTGGCGGCTCGCAGTTGCCCGACCAGGTTCGTTATCTAAATGACATCGTGTTTCCCTATCAGCCCAAACAGATCATTATCTATTGTGGCGAAAATGATATGGCATCACATGACAGTGTAACAGCGCAGGTTGTATTGAGAAGATTTAAAGAGCTTTTCACGCTGATCAGAACAAAAATGCCAAACGTACCGATCGCGTTCATTTCGATGAAGCCAAGCCCGAGCCGTCAATTGATCCAGAAAAAGATCGTTGAAGGTAATGCGCTGATCAAGGCATTTTTAAAAAGGCAAAAAGGTACTGTATTCATCGATGTGTATAAAGATATGATCGATGATGAAGGAAAACCGATGGGCGATCTGTTTCTGGAAGATAACCTGCATATGAATGCAAAAGGGTATGCTATCTGGAAGAAATCCATGGAGCCTCATTTAATGAAAAAATAAACGAAGAGTACAATGAAAAGATTGCAAAGGTTAATGGTTGGTGTGGCAGTAGTGGCGTCTGTGCAGTTACAGGCACAAACAACGCAGGACGAAAAGATGAATACGTTCATCTCCACACTGATGAAGAAAATGACATTAGAGGAGAAGCTTGGACAATTGAATCTTCCCGGTGCTGGTGATATCACCACTGGCCAGGCAAGTAGTTCAGATATCGCAAAAAAGATCAAAGAAGGAAAAGTTGGTGGCCTGTTCAATATCAAATCTGTTGCAAAGATCAGAGACGTACAAAAGGTGGCGGTAGAGCAAAGCCGTTTGAAGATCCCAATGATCTTTGGTATGGATGTGATCCACGGATATCAGACCGTGTTTCCTATTCCACTCGGTCTTTCCTGTACCTGGGATATGCAGCTGATCGAACAAAGTGCACGCATCGCCGCCATTGAAGCAAGTGCGGATGGTATCAACTGGACGTTCAGCCCCATGGTAGACATCGCTCGTGATCCGCGCTGGGGACGCGTTTCAGAAGGAAACGGTGAAGATGCCTACCTCGGCGCACAAATTGCAAAAGCAATGGTGCATGGCTACCAGGGAACTGATCTTTCAAAAAATAATACCATTATGGCTTGTGTAAAACACTACGCTTTATATGGTGCGGCTGAAGCCGGACGTGATTACAACACTACTGATATGAGCCGCGTAAGAATGTACAATGAATATTTCCCTCCGTATAAAGCAGCTGTTGATGCCGGTGTTGGAAGTGTAATGGCTTCATTCAACGAAGTGGATGGTGTTCCAGCAACTGCCAACAAATGGCTGATGACAGATGTTCTCCGCAATCAGTGGAAGTTCAAAGGTTTTGTTGTAACTGACTATACAGGCATTAACGAAATGGTTGATCATGGCCTGGGTGATCTGCAAACTGTTTCCGGACGTGCGCTTGCTGCCGGAATTGATATGGATATGGTGGGCGAAGGATTTCTGACCACACTCGCGAAATCACTCAAAGAAGGAAAAGTTACACAGGCCCAGATCGATGCTGCTTGCAGAAAAATTCTGGAAGCAAAATATAAACTCGGTCTGTTTGAAGATCCTTATCGTTATTGCGATGAGAATCGTGCATCAACAGAGATCTTTACGGATGCTCACCGTAAGATCGCCAGAAGCACTGCGGCGCAAAGTTTTGTGTTGCTGAAAAATAACAATAATATTCTTCCCCTGAAAAAAGGTGGAACAGTTGCGTTGATCGGTCCTTTGGCTGATGCGAGAGAGAACATGACGGGTACATGGAGCGTTGCTGCGGATAATTCAAAGTCAACCACGCTGCTGACCGGTATCAAAGAAGTAGCTGGTGCGAACGCAAAGATCCTTTATGCAAAAGGTTCAAACCTTGATGCTGACAGTGTGTTGGAAACAAACGCAACTATGTTTGGAAAGGGATTGAACCGTGATCGTCGTCCTGCGGCAGAAATTCTTCAGGAAGCGCTGAACATCGCGAATCAATCAGACGTGATCGTTGCGGCTCTGGGTGAATCTGCTGAAATGAGCGGTGAAGCATCCAGCCGTACCAATATTGAAATTCCAGCGATCCAGAAAGAACTTCTGGCAGCTTTATTGAAAACGGGAAAACCTGTAGTGTTGGTACTGTTTACCGGTCGTCCGCTCGCGTTGAAATGGGAACAGGAGAATGTGCCTTCTATCCTGAACGTTTGGTTTGGTGGTTCTGAAGCTGGTTTTGCGATTGCCGATGTATTGTTTGGTGATGTGAATCCTTCCGGTAAGCTGTCAACTACGTTCCCGCAGAATGTTGGCCAGGTTCCTTTGTTCTACAACCATAAGAACACAGGCCGTCCGCTGGAGCAGGGTAAATGGTTTTCAAAATTCCGTTCCAATTATCTGGATGTGAGCAATGATCCGCTTTATCCGTTTGGATTTGGTTTGAGCTATACCAATTTCACGTACAGTGATATCACACTAAGCAGCACATCACTCAAAGGCGCTCAGACATTGAAAGCAAGCGTTACTGTGACCAATGCCGGACAGGTTACCGGAAAAGAAGTTGTTCAGCTTTATATCCGTGACATCGTTGGTACAAGTACTCGTCCCGTAAAAGAATTGAAAGGATTCCAGAAGATCGAATTAAAAGCCGGGGAAAGCCGCACTATCACTTTCAATATCACACCCGAAGACCTGAAGTTTTACAATTACGATCTGAAATATGATTGGGAAGCTGGTGATTTCACGATTATGATCGGAGGAAATTCGAGAGATGTGAAAGGGGCGAATGTGAAATGGGCGAAGTAGGAAGTAGATTGTGACAGTAAATATCGTTGACCGTTGACCGTTGTTCGTTGACCGATTTAAAGCGGTCAACGGTCAACGGACAACTGTCAACGAAAATCTCAATAAACTAACATCTCAAAATATGCAAGCAAAAAAATGGCTGGTCATGCTGGCCTGGATAGCTATTGCCCAGACAAGTTGTGGAAAGAAGTCGGGAGGTGGAGGAGGGGGAACAACTCCGCCGCCGCCGGATCCGCCGCCGCCAGTGGGAACGAGCGATGTGGCTTTCTGGTTGACCAAAGGGGATCAGAGCGCGCTGTTGCAAAAACAGTCGGCGGTCATTTCGTTTACAACGACAGCAAGTGGTAATTCATCCATTACCGTTGACAGCACCCAGAAGTTTCAGACGATTGACGGCTTTGGTTATACGCTGACAGGCGGGAGTGCGTCGCTTATTAGCGGACTACCGGCGGCGGCTAAATCGACTTTGTTACAAGAACTTTTTGGCAATGGTGATGAGGCAGCGCCTATTGGGGTAAGCTATCTCCGCATTAGTATCGGTGCTTCTGACCTTAGCTCCACGACCTATAGCTATAATGATATTGCGCCGGGTCAGACTGATCTGACGCTAACCAATTTCAGCCTTGATGGTGATCGTGCTTTTGGTACCGGATTGATCCCCTTGCTGAAAGAGATCCTGGCTATTAATCCAACTATCAAAATACTGGCTACGCCATGGAGTGCTCCGGTATGGATGAAGGATAACGGGAGTTTCAAAGGTGGCAGTCTGAAGCCTGAATACTATAGTGTATATGCAAATTATTTTGTGAAATACATTCAGCAGATGAAAGCTGAAGGCATCACGATCGATGCTGTTACTCCGCAAAATGAGCCGATGCACGACGGTAATAATCCGAGTATGAAAATGACATCGGCGCAGCAGGGAGATTTTATCAAGAATCATCTTGGGCCTGCGTTCAGAGCGGCGGGACTGACCACAAAGATCATTATCTGGGATCATAACTGTGATATGCCGCAATATCCTCTCGATATTCTGAATGATGCAGCTGCGCGTCCTTTTGTTGACGGATCAGCGTTTCACCTGTATGCCGGAAATATCAGCGCATTATCAGGTGTTCACAGTGCATATCCTGATAAGAATATTTATTTTACAGAACAGTACACCGCATCCAATGGAGACTTTGGTGGCGATCTGAAATGGCATCTGCGGAATGTGATCATCGGTTCGATGCGTAACTGGAGCCGTAATGCGCTGGAATGGAATCTTGCAAACGATCCGACGTATGGACCACATACTGTTGGTGGATGCACCACCTGTAAAGGAGCTCTTACGATCAACGGAAGTTCTTATACAAGAAATGTGGCTTATTATATCATCGCTCATGCATCGAAGTTTGTGCCGGCAGGCTCTGTCAGGGTTGCCAGTGATGAAATATCTGCGGCAAATATCTACACAGCAGCGTTTGTAACTCCTGCGAATAAGAAAGTACTGATCGTATTAAATGATGGCAATGCAAATGCGACATTTAATATCAAGTTTAAAGACAAAACAGCATTGACAACAATGCCTGCCAATAGTGTAGGGACTTATATCTGGTAACCAACAACGTTTTTATAAAACCGAAACGATAAGCAATGAAAAAAATATGGCTTGCCTCCTTTGCCGCAGTTTTGTTTGCGTGCAATAATGATAAGCAGGAAACTCCGGCAGCGGGAGCTGCTTCTTCAAAGTCGTCTTATTCTACAGATGGTAAAACCGTTACGGTTTACACCACAGCGGATAGCAGTGATCTGCGTATTTCACGCACGGATAGCAGTCTGCAATTTGCTGATTTCGGACAGCCAATGGAGACGCAGGTTTGTGTGTTTGTTGATCCTTCCAAAACATTTCAGACCATGCTTGGCATTGGTGGAGCTATTACCGATGCGGCTGCTGAAACTCTTGCAAAGCTGCCAAAGGATAAACAGGATGAGATCATGAAAGCATATTACGATCCCGAGAATGGTATTGGCTATACGCTTGCGCGTACAAACATCCACAGCTGCGATTTCTCCAGCGGAAGCTATACTTATGTAAAAGAAGGAGACAAAGATTTGAAGACATTCAGCGTCGATCATGATAAGCAATATCGCATTCCCATGATCAAACAGGCAATTGCGCTGGCAGGTGGAAAGCTTACAACATATGCAAGCCCGTGGAGCCCTCCCGGTTTTATGAAAGACAGCACGCATATGCTGCAGGGCGGAAAATTAAAACCGGACTATTACCAGGCATGGGGAAATTATTTTGCAAAGTTTATCAAAGCTTATGAAAAAGAAGGAATTCCGATCTGGGGCGTGAGTGTGCAGAATGAGCCGATGGCAAAACAAACCTGGGAGTCCTGCATATACACAGCTGAAGAGGAAGGTAACTTTTTGAAGACAAGCCTTGGCCCGATCCTGGAGAAAGAAGGTCTGAAAGATAAAAAAGTGATCATCTGGGATCATAACCGTGATCTGATCTATCAGCGTGTAAGCACCACCTTAAGCGATCCTGAAGTGGCAAAATACGTTTGGGGTATCGGTTATCACTGGTACGAAACCTGGACCGGCAGTGATATGATGTTTGATAACCTGAAGCGTGTGGCGGAAACTTTCCCTGATAAACATTTGCTGTTTACTGAAGGATGTGCGGAAAGTTTTAATCCAACACGGTTATCTGCATGGGCATTGGGAGAAAGATATGGTATGTCAATGATCAATGACTTTAATGCGGGAACAGTTGGCTGGACTGACTGGAACGTACTGCTGGATGAGATCGGCGGACCAAACCACGTTGGCAATTTCTGTTTTGCGCCGGTACATGGTGATACAAAAACAGGCAAAGTTTATTATACAAACTCCTATTATTACATTGGACACTTTTCCAAGTTTATTAAGCCGGGTGCGAGAAGGATCATTACTTCTTCCAACAGAACAGATCTGTTGACAACAGGTTTTGTAAACGAAGATGGAAAGGTTGCCGTGGTGGTGATGAATAAAGGAAGCAAATCTTTGCCTTATCGGTTGTGGATAGGCGGGAAAACGGTTGAGGTTACAAGCAGGCCGCATTCTATTGCTACGCTGGTGTTCTGAGCAATGTAGTAGTTCAAAGTTTAAAGGTTTAATAGTTTAAAAGTTATGATATGCTAACTTTTAAACTATTAAACCTTTAAACTTTGAACTACTACACTATTTTATATCGTAATCGACGATGACATTTTCAGACCTTGGATGGCTCATGCAGGTCAGGATATATCCCTGTTTTACTTCTTCTTCTTCCAGTCCCCAGTTCATTTCCATTTCCACTTTACCTTCGAGAAGTTTTGCCTTGCAGGTGCAGCAAACGCCTCCCCGGCAGGAATAAGGGATGTCAGCGCCAAGTTTGATAGCTGCATCAAGAATGGTGTCATCACTGTCCGGGGCAAGATCGAATTCCATCGTTCTTCCATCGAGTTTGACGATCACGTGGCTTTTATCCGAAGATTCTTTAGATGCTGTAGAAACGGACAATGGATTTTTCTTTTGTCCTGGTGTGGTAAATAATTCAAAGTGAATTTTCCTGCTGTCGATCTTTTGTTTTTCCATAAAATCTCTCACAGTAAAGATCATTTCTTCCGGACCGCAGATAAAGATCTCGTCCATGGTTGTGTAGTTGATCAACCTGGAAAGTTCATTAAGTTTATTCTGATCTATCCTTCCCGAATGAATATTGGTATCTGTTCCTTCGCGGCTTAGTACATAAATCAGGTTCAGTCGCTGAAGATATTTGTTCTTTAATGCTTCGAGTTCTTCGAAGAAGATGATCGAATGCCGGTTGCGGTTTCCATAAATTAATGTGAAGCTGCTGCCGGGTTCTGTTTGCAAAACAGTTTTGATGATAGAGATCACTGGAGTAATGCCACTGCCGGCAGCGAATGCGAGATACTTTTTTGCCTGCCCGGCATCTAAGCTGGTATTGAACTTTCCTGTTGGCGGCAATACATCAAGCTCATCACCTGGTTTCAGTGTTGAGTGAGCAAAGCCGGAGAAGAGACCGCCATCGACTTTCTTAACAGCAACTCTCAGATCATTATCAAAGGGCGATGTGCAGATAGAGTAGGAACGACGGGTTTCCTGTCCATCAAGGTCTTGTTTTAGTGTAATATTCTGGCCGTGCTGGAAAACGAATGTGTTTTTTAGTTCTTCGGGAACATCAAAACTGATGGATATGCAATCGTCCGTTTCTTTACGGATATCTTTTATTTTCAGTTTATGAAAATGAATAGACATGGGGATGAAGTTTTCGAAATGGCAAGTGTGATTAATAAAAAGTCAAAAGTAAAAATTAAAAAAAGACTTCTGACAGCCGTTGATAGTCCCGGTTACGAAGCCTCTGTTTTTTACTTTTGAATTTTTACTTTTTAATTCTTGAGTCCGTTTATGAGATGGTTGACCATATTGTCTTCCATTTCAGCCGGTGTGATGCGTTGGCGGCTGCGGTGCCAGAATTCGAGGCCTCTTACAGAAGACAGGATGGTGAGTACAGCTACATATGGGATGACAGCTTTCATTTCTTTGTTGTCAATTCCCTGCTGGATAATATTCTCCATTTTCTGAACGTAGTTGCGGCGTTGTACGCTGAAGTCGGTGAGGTGTGGTTCTGAAAGATGGATCCATTCGTTGACCATTACGTAATAATCTTCGAAGCGGTTGATCATCATCTGCACGTGGAACCGGATCAGGGATTCGATCTTTTGGGTAGAATTCATCCCGTTGTTTTCGAGGCTTTCGAGATGTTCATTACATTCGCCGGCCATCCGGAAAGTAATATCCTGCAGAATTTCTGATTTCGACTGGATATGATTGTACAGGCTGGCGGCTTCGATACCCACCGTTTCGGCGAGATCCCGCATGGATGTCGCGGCAAAGCCTTTTTCCCGGAACATCAGAGCTGCTTTTTGCAAAATCAGGTCCTTTTTGGACGCCTTTCTGCGCTGTATTTTGGCCATGCCCAAAGATAAGCCCTGAACTGGTTTTATTCCTGTAATTCATGTCGAAATTTCATGTAGGTTTGCACGCCGTTTCACAGCCTCCAGGCTCCATCAGCAGGGCTTTCCGGCTTTTTAAGAACTTAATTTTAATCTATGTCTTTAATTACAGTAGGCACCATGGCCTTTGACGCGATCGAAACCCCTTTTGGCAAGACTGACAAAATCATAGGAGGCTCTGCTACTTATGCGGCTTATGCTGCCGCCAACTTTGTAAAACCTGTGCAGCAGGTTTCTATCGTTGGTTACGACTTTCCGAAAGAGGAAATGGACGAACTGAAAAGCAGAGGTGTTCAACTGGAAGGAGTAGAGATCGTTCCTGATAAGAAGTCTTTTTTCTGGAGTGGGCGTTATCATGAGGATATGAACAGTCGTGACACATTAGTGACCGACCTGAACGTACTGGCGGATTTCAACCCACAGATCCCGGAAGCTTACCAGGGCGCCGAGTTCCTGATGCTGGGCAACCTCGTTCCTGCCATCCAGCTCAGCGTGATCAAGCAAATGAAGAAAAGACCTAAGCTGATCGTAATGGATACAATGAACTTCTGGATGGAAGTGGCAATGCCAGACCTCCAGGAAGTACTGAAGCATGTTGACCTCCTGATGGTAAATGATGCCGAGGCGCGTCAGCTAAGCGGGCAGTTCTCGCTCGTAAAAGCGGCGAAAACCATTATGGCAATGGGACCTAAATACCTGATCATAAAGAAAGGAGAGCACGGGGCTCTGCTTTTCCATGGTGATAACGTGTTCTTTGCACCGGCTCTTCCCCTGGAAGAAGTATTTGATCCAACCGGTGCAGGCGATACTTTTGCAGGTGGTTTTATCGGACATCTTGCAAAAACGGGCGATATCTCTTTCGAGAATATGAAAAGAGCAATCATCGTTGGTTCTGCGCTGGCGAGCTTCTGCGTAGAGAAATTTGGGCCTACGAGGTTAAAAGAGATAAGCAAAGAGGATATTGAAGGACGAATTGAACAGTTCAGACAGCTGGTAAGCTTTGAAATTGAGCTGGTGTAATTGACTTCAGTTGGCAATTAACGCCAATTTGCACATAATACAAAAGGCGCCGGGCTCATCCGGTGCCTTTTATATTTATAGGGTATTAAAAGGTGCAGGGGATGGGTGAAACGGAGGCTTGCCGGAAGAACGTTTGTACGCCGGAGCTCAAAAGCTCCTAAAGAATGGCCTGATGCAACCCCTGACGGCTTTTGCTGCTCTATTGTGCATGAATAATAAACTGAACTCACCGTCGCTTGCATTTTGCCTGTTGATGGATGCGGCCGGTTGTTTAACGTATATGGTCCCTGTATTGGGAGAATTTGGCGATCTTTTCTGGGCACCGTTTTCGGCACTGATCTTTATGGCGAGCTTTGGCGGGTGGAAAGGTGTATTAGGCGGAGCATTCAATTTTGTAGAAGAGATTCTGCCGGGCACGGATTTCATACCATCATTTACGATCGCATGGTTGTTAAAGCGAAAGGCTTACCCTGTTGTCAGGTAGAAATCTTCCTTTTAGTCGTCAAGAAGATTTTTAAAATGACGGTTTATCTTTCTCCTGAGCTTACCCGCAAATTCTTCATTAGGCCGGTTCCAGCTGAACCGTTCAATGTGTATTCTTGAGCGCTTATCCCCGTTTGTTTTACTGATAAAGAACTTTACGTCTTGCATCTCTATATCGTCGATCTTGTATTGGGGGATCATATAATATATGCCTTCATTTATCCGGACATAAAGTGTAGAGTCAGTTTTGTTTTCTACAGGAATCCATTTTACACTATCCGGCCCCGGGTTTGTTACCCGCAAAACGTAAGCGGCGTTCCAGTAATGCTGACGGGCGGGATAATAAGAGATCGAGTCGATTCTATAAGAGATGTGCTGCTCGCGCAGTTTGTTTAGTATCTCTTGTTCCGTTTGCCGCGTTTTAAAGCTATAGTCATAAAGAATTTCGTCGCTGGCATAACGGGAGTAGATATAGCGGGGAGCGGATGTGAAACAGAATGAAAAGATTGTGATACATCCGATCACAGGAATGAAAAGCCGCCTGTATTTTATTATCGGATCGGAGTTTCTTTTCGCAATGATCACGGCAACCGGTATGACGATCAACGCAAGAAGATCGCTAGGATCGATGACTCTCGAGATAGAGAAGAACATCGTTTCATTCCAGCAATAAATAAAGGTCGCTGAAAGCGGGGACTTCCACCAGGTAAAAAGTAGAGCCGTAATAAGTACGATACTATTTTTGTTTGCAGGAAAGAGCGCCATCCAGAATAGCGTGAATACAAAAAGTCCCGCGAAGTCTGATAGCTTGCCAGTGAAAGCATTTGCAAATTGATATTTAAGACTTATGTCATTCAGCAGCAGAAGAAAAAGGCTAATGATAAAAGCGGGATGTAGCAGCAGGTTGTATTGGCGCTTCATGAAAGGAAGGTAGGGCATTTTGTTGTAAAGAGATTCCTAAAAGTGAGCTTGATATGGAAGGCCAAAGGAGAGATCCGGCTATATGTATTGGTACTCTTAGCTAGTTGACCTTTTTCGCCAATACAGCCACCTTTCTTATCCGCTGTTTTTGTCCCTGCAACGTGAACATTTCCACTTCGATAATATATCTCCCTGCTGGTAAAAGCTGTTGGCGCTCATCCATCCCGTTCCAGCTCCAGTAACCGGCTGTGCTGAGCAGTTCATTTTTTACAAGATGTTTTACCAGTCGCCCATTCAAATCAAAGATGAACACATTTCCCATTAAGCCAGCTGTTGTTGTCCGGTAGATGATCCTTGTCAGATCGTTAAATCCATCATTGTCCGGTGAAAAGATCTTTGGATCGATATCGATTGCGGAATTCATTCCAGGCGTAGTCATGAATTGGGAATTGCGGTATGTTGGTGTTCCGTGACCAACTGTAGATGCAGCAGAATGCCAGTTACCTGGTGAAGAAGAAACGCCGTTAGGGTCAATACGCTCAAGGGCTACTCCGTCAGGATCCGCGATGAGCTTGAAATGCCAGTCTTTTGAATAGTGTACTTCGTCAAGGATCAGCCCCTGTTGATCCATTAGTATCACCGTTCCTTTATCATCAGGATAGGATGGAAGGGAGAGCTCCAACACATTCGCCGGGTTCTTTACAAAATATTGAGAGCGCAGAGCCTGGGCGTTTGCGGTTGCCACAAGATGTTCTCCGGGAAATAAGGCATAGGGTGTGGCTGTTAATCTGACGGGTGTTCCGATTGTTCCCGCAGTACTGCGGTTTGCCAGGTAAAGCTGGCTGGCTTCAATGGTCTGTGGTCCCGGATTCAAAAGCTCAACATAATCATATCCATTTGGTCGCGGGTTAAATAATATTTCATTGATAACAGTTTTTGCATCAGCAGGTGGCGAAGCGATTCCGGCTTTGATGGAATGTGGATCTGACAGTTGATTCTGCACACAGTCCTGTACTCGCTGAATAAGCAGCTGATAAACGAGAAGACTGTCCAGCTGATGCGCTGTTTCCAGCTCCACTTCTTCAAACATTGGAGGCCGGCAGGTCGCTTTTATAATTGTTCCGCCAGGGCTGAGCTGGTAGTTTGATAAAACAACGGCCATGTTACTGTCAAGTGGCTCACTAAAAACCACCACAAGATTTTTTGAAGAGATGCTGTAAGTGCGTAGTGGAACCGGAGGTGTCTGATCCGTATTTGGCCCGGCAACAGAGTTCATTTTCCCGGGTGTACCTCCGGTTGAGGAGATGGATGATCGCCAGTTTGACTGACCAGAACAGGGATTCCGGGAGTCGATCATCTCCAGGGTCCAGCCGCCTTCTTTTTTTAATGAATTGTCATGCCAGTGATCGGCATAGCGGATCGCGTGAATGACGCGTCCGTCAGGGGATAGCAGATACAATTGCTCGCCGGCATTATCCAGCGACGGAAAAGACGGAACTACGAGTACGTCGCCAAAGGGCTGCATGGCAGCTCTGGCAGATGAGGCGCAGAGGATAAGATATTGTTTTGGTGCAAGGATAAAGTCAGGGAAGAACCCGGATATAGTGGTGTTATCTCCGAGGCGCCAGGCCCGCAGATTGACCGGTTGTTCGCTGGTATTAAGCAATTCGATCCATTCATAATTGGGCAGTCCTATCTGCGGAGTGGGGTCGGCCATGACCTCATTGATGATCACGGCGTAGCGCGACTGTCCGGCGGTGTACACAGGGTAAAGCAGGCTTAAAATGTATAGCAGCATTTTCATTCGCTAAATTTCGGCCAGCGGTGAAACCTGGAAATGGGAAAAAAACATTATTTGGAGTTAATAAAACCGGAGATTATTTTTGCTCCGCATCAGAAAAAGATGTAACGAGATATGAATTCAATGAAACACACAAAGCGCATTAAGAAACGTTCCTAGGGAAGGTTTGCAGCGTTATGTGTGGTAACATAAAAACTTGGCAGGCCTTCCTTACGGAGGGCCTGTTTTATTTTAACCATTATTAATAACTAAAGACACCGGATCAAGGTCCGGGATCCCGGGTCAGAGCCCGGGACAAGCTCAAAAAAATGAAAGTTGCAGTCGTAGGTGCTACAGGTCTGGTTGGCACAAAAATGTTGCAGGTTCTTGCAGAACGTAATTTTCCGGTAACTGAACTGGTTCCGGTTGCTTCAGAAAGATCGGTAGGTAAGGAAGTTGAGTTCAAAGGCAAGAAGTACAAGGTTGTCAGCCTGCAAGATGCGATTGCAGCGAAACCTGCCGTAGCGTTATTCTCAGCGGGAGGAAGCACTTCCCTGGAATGGGCGCCACAGTTTGCAGAAGCCGGCATCACTGTTATCGATAACTCATCAGCATGGAGAATGGATCCGGCAAAACCGCTGATTGTTCCTGAGATCAATGCGGATATACTGACTGCAGCAGATAAGATCATTGCAAATCCAAACTGCTCTACCATCCAGATGGTGGTGGCGTTGAATCCTCTTCATAAAAAATATGGCATCAGGAGAGTGGTGGTAAGCACTTACCAGAGTGTAACAGGTACCGGTGTGAAAGCGGTAAATCAATTGATGAATGAGCGTCAGGGTATAAGCGGTGAGATGGCTTATAAGTATCCGATCGATCTGAACGTTATTCCGCAGATCGATGTATTCCTCGAGAATGGCTACACGAAGGAAGAGATGAAGATGGTAAAAGAAACCATGAAGATCATGCGGGATGAGTCTATCCGTGTTACAGCAACAACAGTGCGTATTCCGGTAATGGGCGGTCACAGTGAAAGCGCTAATGTTGAATTTGAAAACGATTATACGCTTGAAGAGGTAAGATCATTGCTTTCTTCTGCTCCTGGTGTTGTATTGGTTGATGATGTTGCCAACGCGCAATATCCGATGCCAAAAGATGCGCATGAAAGAGATGAAGTGTTTGTAGGCCGTTTAAGAAGAGATGAATCCCAGGCAAACACACTCAATATGTGGATCGTATCTGATAATCTGCGTAAAGGTGCGGCAACAAATGCGGTGCAGATTGCGGAGTATCTGACGGGGAAAGGGTTGTTGTAAGAAGTTAGGTTTGGGAGGTTTGAAAGGTTTGGGAGGTTTGACAGGTTTCTTAGATCAAAGAACCTTACTATAAAAACGGAAAAGGTTTTGGAATTAATTCCAAAACCTTTTCCGTTTATTAACCTACCAAACCTACCAAACCTGTCAAACCTGTATTAGTCTTGCTTAATTACTTCAAGGTTTGCTGCCAGTTTCACTTCATCCCCTACAACAACACCACCAGCTTCAGTTACCGCGCTCCAGGTAAGACCGAAATCCTGACGGTTGATTTTTCCGGTTACTTCGAAACCAGCTACAGTCTGGCCATAAAGGCTTTTCTGTACGCCACCGAATTCTACATTCAGCGTAACAGGTTTTGTAACGCCTTTCAATGTCAGATCGCCATTTACTTTATAGTCATCACCTTTCTTTTCGATAGATGTTGACTGGAAAGTCAGTTTAGGATGAGAAGCAGCATCGAAGAAGTCGCCTGATTTCAGGTGACCATCACGCTGTTCGTTACCAGTGTGAATGCTTTCAATATCAGCTGAGAAAGAAATTTTTGCATTGGTCAGATCATCTGGTTCGCCTTCGAGTTTACCTTCAAATGCGTTGAATTTTCCAGATACAGTAGAGATTACAAGGTGTTTTACTTTAAAACCTATCTCTGAGTGTGCGGTGTCAATAGTCCAAGTTGCCATGATTTTTGAATTTAGACCACAAATTTAATGTTTAAACATTGATATAGCCAAATTAAAGTTGTTAATATTTCTAAGTTCTTGTTTTTCAATGTATCGTTTAGCGGAATGGAGTTCGACAGGCTCTCAAAAGGGCAAAGCTGTCAGGGCAAGATGAACTGGGGGAGGGTAAATTGGTTTTAGAGTAAGTTCTAATGATTAAGCGATAGCAAAAATATTAAGGGAGAAGAATGGCCACTCAAACGGCTCCTTACCGTCTTATCGCCTCCGGTTTGCTTTTTATCGGTAAGGCGGAATAGCAAAACTGCCCTTTCTGTCAGGTATTGGCAGGAAGGGCAGTTTTATTATGTCAGTCAATTGCTGAGTTGGTTCGCATCAGCCCTGCATACTTTCATTAATAAACTCCACCAATGGTTGTAATGCTTCAAATGCTGCCAGGGTTTTTTTCATTCCTTCTTTTCCTGTCAGCTCTGCATCCTTGATCTCTATCTGAGCAATAAAGCTTTTTAGTTTCAAATATTCTCCTGCAGGATTATCGGCTTCATATCCTTTCGGCAAACGTGTGAGTTTGTATTCCGCATCGTGTGAAAGATCACCATAAACGGATTTGAATTTTTTTGAGCCAATGATCTTTTTAAAATCATTAAAATTATAATCGATTTCCTGTCTTACTTTTTTAAGATTTTCTGCCGCAGGCATCCAGATGCCGCCGCCTGCAAATGACTGACCGGGTTCCAGATGAAAGTAATAGCCGGCCGAATTCATCGCCTGCTTGCCGCCTTTATTGATCGATGCTCCAAAGTTTGTTTTATACGGAGATTTGTCTTTTGAAAAACGGATATCGCGGTTGATACGGAATAAACAATCCTTTGCTGCCAGATGACTGATGGAAGGATCTTTTTTACTGTGCGTGTCAATCAGCTGTTGTACAAACTTTACAAAGTCTGATTTTGCTTCATCATACTTTGGACGATTAGCATCAAACCAGGGTTTGTTATTGTTTTTCTTTAAATTCTTTAAAAATTGTATGGTTCCGGGTTGAAGCATGGTATGTGATTGTGAAGTAAAAAGTAAAAAGTAAAAAGTAAAAAGTAAAAAGTAAAAAGTAAAAAGTAA